>Ga0310695_10000686_pt1 | contig 84645 bp, 60 predicted proteins | sample RumenRJG_04DNA_FD_203882 | JGI IMG/M metagenome (GOLD analysis project Ga0310695, IMG submission 203882) | Bovine rumen microbial communities from Lethbridge, Alberta, Canada - RJG_04 (v2) (version 2) | ecosystem: Host-associated > Mammals > Digestive system > Stomach > Rumen | place: Canada...
TTCCTTTTGCCATTTCCAATCTATTTACGGGTACAAATGTACCTAAAATAAATTAAATGACAAAATCAGAATACGCTGATTTAACGTACTTTATGATTTATAGGTACAAATTAGTGAAAAACTCGGATAGAGACGGAACTGGTAAACTCACGGTCCTGAAAATAGTCGGTAGCCTGTCCGTTGAAGATGAAGAATGACTGCCCCATGTCAAGGAAAAGATCACGGCCGGTCTTGTTCTGGACGATAAAGTTCATCGACCCTCCGGCACTCCAAAGGTTGTACATCACCTTTAAATCCTCATTCTCATACACCAAAGAGTTGTCGGTCTGTTTCAGGGCATTCGACTTCACCTCATAAACCTGATAGAAGGTTGAACTGCATGATGACAACAACGACGTTGCCACTACAGACAGAAATAAAAGTTTTTTCATTTTAGTAGTTACCATACTTAAGATTTTAGAAATTAAACAATAATTTTGCAAATATAAGGACTATCTATGAACTCTATCTTCATAGATAGAAAAAACTTTTGGTGTCCGCAAATCTATTTGAACACAATAAAAACAATTATTATTGCAATAACGAAGTAGGGAGGAAAAGGCTCCTATCTCTTCAAAGTCCTCTCATCATCCACCTCATAGCTGCCGTGGTCGACTTCCCATTCGCGGTTGGTGTCGGAGGAACCGCCACGCTGACGGAGCAGGTTGGGGGCTTTGGTATGGCCGGAAGGTTGGCGGACTTGCTGAGGGTGTTGCCTCATCGGCAGCAGCCGCTTGACATCGAAGCCGTAGGAGTTCAGATTGAGGATGGTGCGGTTGACGAAATCGATGGCGAAATACTGGCCATCGACATATTTGAGACGGATGCCGCTCTCATGAATCACATCGCGCCGCTTCTCATCGGCGGTGGTGTTGAAGATATGGCGCAGCAGGGCCGCAGTCTGATTGACCTTTTCTCCGGGGACTGCCGACACCTTAATCTGCTCGGGATGGTCATACTTGCAGACAGCACAGAGGACGGAAGCTTCAGAAAGACTTGTGGGAAGGAATGACTGGATCCATGCCCGGCGGTCGTTGGAGCGCAGTGTCTGTATGATGTCTTCTGAAAGGCGGATGGACTGGCCAGAGAAGTGGACGCTGCCTTCGAAAACCCGGGAGCCGAACTGCCAACGGAGTTTCCGGTTCAATTCTCTGGTGGTGAGGTCGGCATTGCTTTCCAGAATCTGGCGGATAAAGGCATCCATCTGCCTGAAACGCTCCTCATTAGACTGGAACTGGAGCAGTTCTTTGATTTTCAGCACATCGCTGCCCTTCAAGACTGTCTTGTCATGGTGGTCGACAATGGTATAGCCATAAGGTGTGTCCTTAGAGCCGAAGAAGACCAGACTGACCCCGATTTTCTCCCTCAGAGTTTCCTGCAGTTCCTGTCGGTCGGCAGTGATATTCCGGAATTTTCGCAGTAAGGCTCTGAGTCGATAGACTTGTTTCATATCCTTTTGCCCTTGTGCACAAAGCTGCTCTACCTGCTGAACTTTTACCTTCTCCTGAACCACGCCGTTCCTTTTCAGAAATATATCGTCGTCCTCCTTGTAGGTTTCATAGCCTAAGGACTGGAGGACGGCCATGAACTGCTGGACCGTTGAGAATTTGTATTGGAATGCATTGGATATGGCCTCGCCGACCTGCTGCTCCTCGTCGACGCCCATGAGCTGGTCGACCACCAGCTGGGAACGGACTTTCTCAAACTTGTGATTAATCTTCTTGCCGTCGGGGTCTATCCGGCTGGTGATGACATGGATGTGGGTGTTGTCGGTGTCATGGTGGGCATATATCAGCAGGGGCTGACCGGGCTGGCCATAGCCCATCTCCTCAAGATAGCGATGGGCGAACTCCACCAGTTGCTCATGGCTGTATTCATCACCCTTGCACGAAATGGCGAGATGAAACTGCGGATATTTGATATGGTCGTTCTTCGAGGAATAGTCGAGGAGGTATCGGGTCAAGTCTTCCCATGTGTACTCTCCTGTATTGGACAGGTAGCCGAAATTGGACATTTCCAGCAGTTCGGCCTTACCCTGAGCGACTTTCCGCTCATTGTATTCCACGGCGTGGAAGTTGGCACTCGAAGGCAGTATCGTTGCTATCATAATAATAATGTATTTACAAGTCGCAATTTTTATTTTAGTAAATTATAGTATTCACATAATATAATATTTTCGTAATACCATATTTATGTTTTACATTATTTCTATATTATATAAATTGTGTATTATAGTATTATAGTATTATAGTATTATACTAATTTAGTATTTTAGTAAAATAGTATTATGAAAATACACAAATATATAAATATAGTAATATGCTATTTTAGTATTATGTAAATATAGTATTTACATATTATACGAAGAGCGTCATTTTCGTGTCAGTTTGCGGACAATGGTGTGCTGCTCGTCCTTGACCTTCTCCAGGAAGGAGAGGATATGGGTGACTTGGGGCAGTATGACCTTGTCATAGTAGTCCTGGCTGAGCTCACCGCTGATGGCGAGTTCATTGGCACGCTTCATCGCCTGGTTGAAGTTGCCTCCCAGCCATGAGAGGTCCTGCTGGAACTTCCTGTACAGTGCGGTCATCTCATTCAATGCCCCTATTCGGCGCACGGTGCCGATGTCGTTGAACTGACGGACGGCATCTCTAATCATTGCGCTGACTGTCTGGTAGTTGGACGCTTTCCTCTTGAAAAACGCATCCTCCTCGGGCGACAGCCTAATCCATAATCTTTTCTGTCTGTTCTCCATGTTATCCTAAATAAAAATACGAGTTACGAGTATTTTCTCCCTGCGTATGCAGGCAAGTTACTTTTGAAGGGCGGACGCAGTTTGTCCGCACAAAAGTACAACTTGCTAAGCAATAAATCGTATCATTGGTGACCCGCCCGTCAAGTGGTTCGTTCACAGGAGGCATAGCACGCTATGCCGGGTTTGGTCAGCCATCTCCGCAGGACAAAGGTAAGAATAAGGTTCCACAGATTCGGGCTTCCGAAGAATTTTTATTGTTAAATAATGCTATCGTGCAGAATGTCAGAAGGTTGACCACGTCTTCATATATTATATAATTTGTGTATTATGTAAATAGTATAATTACATATTTTAGTAATACTATATTAATGTATTTTAGAAATAACGTATTTGTATTTTTAATAATAAAGAAACGTAGTATTATACAATTACAGAAATATAGTAATTGCAAAATACATAATTTTTGTAATAGTGAATTTTATAAATATAGAATTATACAAATATAGAAATAGTATATTTATGTATTATGCATTTATAGTAATATGGTAAAATGTTATTATGGTAAAAGGTGCTACGAGTCTCCCGACTTGAAGCACCTTGCCAAACAATACTCAAGATGTTTTCTTGGTATCATATCGAAATCACTCAATCTATCTAAACAGTTGGGAAGAGGGTATGAAAAAGTGAGCCACCCGCTGTGCAGTTTCAGCGCTCGGCAAAGCGCGTACGATAACACAGACAAGCAGCCCACAATGCGGGCTGTCGCTGTGCTTCATCGTACCTTTGAAATTTGCCGATTCTGAAACTAGAAGCACATCTTCCACATAATCAAGAAGTCAACAGCTGGACTCCATGACACCGCAAAAATACAAAAAATTTTGAAATCAGAAACTATCTGATAACAAAAATTCGGCCGGATAAGAATTCTTACGATTTCTTAACGGCAGGCATGAACTCCACAACATAGGGGATGCCCTTGTTGCCCAGTTCATGGGCGAGCTGGTTGAAGCACGGGACATTGATGTCGACATCGTTGACGATACCTTCCACAGTGAGCTTGTGGGAATTGCCGTAGTCTATGCCCCAACCGTGGCTGATGCCTCCTTCCGGACGGATGTCCAGTTCATAGGTCCCATTGGCCATCGCCAAAGAGCGGGTGTGACCCACATTCCTGACCTCCAGGTCATACGGCCTTCCGACAATCACTTCCATGCAGAGACGGAGGAACCGGTCACGGTTCTCCGGGCAGCTGAACCGCTGGAAGAGTCTCTGGGCATTGTCATCGGCCGACTTGTGAAAATCTCTTTTGGAGACCACAATCCGGATGGAGCGGAAGCTGAGGTGGAACAGGAAGCCAATCCGCCTGATGAACTGCGCCAGCAGGATGCAGCCGAGCGGGCTGTTCAGATAACGGTCCTCATAGACGATGTCAACGGGGCCGTTTTTCTGAAAAGCATCCTGAATGATTCTCCACTTGTCGGGGTGATACTCCAGGAGCAGGTCGAAAAGTTCGTCGCTGTAGACATTCTCCACGACATGGAACTGGAAGGCCATGCCGGCATGAAGCACCCGATTCCTCAACAGGAGGTCTGTGTCGACTGACCTGTAGACAAGCCGTTCCAGAATCTCCATCACGCGTTGAGAGTCCTGCTGACGCCAGTCGTCAGACACCCTGCTGAAGCATCTGGTCATCAGTTTCGCCATCCTGTCCCTGTGAAGGGACTTCATCCATAATGAGCTGCCGGACGGATGACAGCCGTCCCTGTCTGCCTCGCACCTGTGCTGAGGCTGACCATCTTCTTGATGTTCTGTTTTTGCCATATCTTTGTGATTTGGTTTCCGGATACAAAGAAAACAGGAATCGTTCAGCCTATTTGAACGATTCGTACATTTTCAGCATTTTTTTTAATTTTCTGATGATTTCATGCCGCATGGGGATGTCGGTCAGCACGACAACCCCGTCGCCGTAGGAGAGAAAACGCATCATGAGCTCAGTGTTGGGGATGACATGGATGGACATGATGGCGCCCGCATAGTTCTTACGGCGCACGGTCTGGCTCTGGTGTATGGGACAAGTGTTCAGATAGGGGAAATCCTTCCTGCTTACATAGAAGCGTATGGTGACCGGTTGGGCACCAGGCACGCGGGTGATACCATACACATCCTTGTAGTAGGAATCGATATCGAGGTCTATCGGCGTGTATACGCTGTCCTCGTCTTCGCTCATAGCCTTGATTCTGTCGAGACAGAATGTACTGACTCCGCTGCGCCTGGGACTGTGAGCAAGCAGATACCACCTTCGGGAGTACTGCTTCAGATAATAGGGCGAGAGCGTCATCGTCCTGGTTGTCTGGTCGAAGTGTTCGTAGGTGACGGAAACCGGTGTACGGTTGCGAATGGCATGGAAAAGAGGGGAGAAGTGTTCCATGCCCAGTTTCCGGCAAGATTCCTCGAACTGAACCACCTTGGCGGCTTCGGGTTCCATGGCCACATCGAAACGCGAGAGCATCTCGTCCATCCAGTCGAAGCCCGGAATCCCCTTGAAGCAGCTTAGAAAGGACAGGGCCTCTCTTATATCGCGGATATGACGGGCAGAAAGGCGGTTGTTGAAGATGGAGAAGGAGATGTCCTCGTAGCGGTATTTGATTCTACGGGCATCCGGACAGCCTTTGCGGCTGATGATGTTGACATGGTAGGTGTTGGAGATCTCACCCATGTCGTTGTGCAGGGTTACTTTAGATTTCACTGCAGGGAAACCTCTTTCCTGAAGATAATCGTTCACGGCATCGAGCATCTCGTTGATGTCCGAACCTTCATTCGTTCTCAACATCCTGTCGAGGATTAAAATTCTAAGAGTAAAGTTTTTGTTGTTTGGCATGATACTAAAATAGATTATAGGTAATTACGATAGTAAGTTGCAAGACATTCCGCAAGAAAAGTGCGGAGATTTGATTCGATATGATACGCAAAATTATAAAGAAAAGCCGTTCAGTGTTTGGTCAAATGCGATATTTTTTGTAAATTTGTAGGTGACAGGTATGCCCCTGTAAAGTATTTTCTAAAATGAATTTCAACTCCAAAACAAAGACCTATGAACTTCGCATACGCTTTCTCTTCCGCTGTCTGTGACATCGTATTCGCCGGTATCTTCATACTGTTGGGGATAGCCATAAGACTGGCAGGGCTGCTCATCCGGCTGACCTTCGCCCTGCTGAAACTCACTTTCCGACTTCTGAGATGGACTGTACGGAAATCGGTGAAATGCTATAAGTCGTACAAAGCAAGAAAAGCGAAAAAGTTTTACAAAACGATTTTTCCTACAAGTAGTCTTCCATAAGGCTGCATCATCGGTTGGAGACTTGCTCCACGGCATCGGCTGCATGCTGTGGACAGGACTGTCGTGTCCCTCCGAGTCGGATGTGCGCTGCAGTCCGGATGGAGCATGGAAGACGGAACGCTATCGGTGACGTTATCAGACGATTTCGGACGAAAACGCCCGTTTTGTCAGAAAAAGCTCATCCGCCGGATGAGACGCCATAACAGCGCCTGGCGCGGACGCCGTCATCTCCTGACGACGTTTTCCGACTGTAAAAAGGACTTCTTTTTCCCTTTTGTCAAAAGTTTCCCTTAAAGCTTTATTTATATAATATTTTATAAAGCTTTATTTTAAGGCAAGAAAAAATTATTGATTATCAGATAGTTATGAGCAAAAATGGGCTTTAATTGGGAGGAATTGCGCTGGTAATTGGGAGGAATTGCGCTGTAATTGGGAGGAATTGCGCTGTAATTGGGAGGAATTGCGCTAAATTGGGAGGAATTGCGCTGAACCAGGCGAAGACGCCGCTCTCAGCGGCATCTTTGGCACTTCTGGAGACCGAAAAATCAACATTTTGTAAAAGATTCGTCAAAAGAGGCAATTTCGGGTCGAAAATGACTCCAAAATAGCCTTTAAAATGTCCCATTTTAAGAATGTTTAAAAGTGTGAAATATGTTAATAAACCTTTCATTGGGAGGAAATGCGCTAAAAAACGACCTTCCCGTCCAGCTATGGCGATTTGGGGGCAATCTGGAAAAAACATAAATTTGCAACAGTGAAAAATCGGGATGCCATGAGCGTCCCACAAAACAAATTGCCCATGAAACCAAAAGCAGAAAGTATTCCCTTTCAGCTTAGCCTGATGAGGATCAAGCATGAGAACGTGAGCTGGAGCAACATTCTCATCAATTCGCCGATTACCTACAACCTCCTTGAAAGGAGAACCATGTACTTCCTGACGGGTGAGGTGAAACGGAAGTTCGTAGAGAAAGGCCTTGGCGTGCCTGACAACTGGAAAGACCTGTATTTCTACCTCACTGACGAAGACCTGGGGCTGATAGGAGGCTCGAAGAACGTTCCGAGGACCTATGAGGTGCTCAGCACCATGGGTGAGAAGTTCGTCACGGTAAGATACCTGGATGAAAATGGCGATGAGATAATCGGAAAGCTGCACTGGGTGGACACTTTCTTCTACGACCCGAAGAAAGACCTATATGCGGTGCGTGTGTCGCCGGAAATCATGCCGTATCTCATCAACCTGAACAAGAACTTCACCTGCTTCGATGTCGGCACGGCCATGAAACTCCGTTCCAAATACACGCAGAAGATGTACGAGCTGTGCTGCCGTTTCGGCGGTGACTACACCCACTACGAGCACGAGCAGTTCATTCAGGGCAATGTCTACAAGAAACGGGTGGTTCCCATCAGCATGGACGATTTCAGGCAGCTTTTCAACCTCGACGAGATAAGAGACCCCAAGACCGGCAAGGTGCTCCAGCCGGCCTCGCTGGAGAACTTCAAGGACATGAGGAGAAGCATTCTGGACGCAGCGCAGGACGAGTTGCTAACCATGTACCTCAACAACGCCTCGAATGTCTGGTTCGACTATCAGACAGAAGGGAATGGGCGTAAGGGAGGAAAGGTGGCCACCATCATCATCTACATCTACACCCGTGAGCACCCCAAGGAGGGTGAGCAGCGCCCATGGAGAAAAGGTGACCTGCCGCTTTATCCTTTCGTAGAAAAGATAATTCCAGTTGAGAAGAAGACAACGAGGGAGAGAGTGCGCTCCAACGATTTCTATGAGGCTGAAAACCAAGAACGTATTGCCGAGCATTTCCTGTCGAAATACCTCTCCAGAAGGGAAGTGGCCTACTATATGGCTCAGATACGGAAAGAGGCGCGATATCACAAGGACAGCTACATACAGGTGATCCAGGTGATTCAGGAGAAGGAAAAGCAGAAGAAATTCGCCGAGGGAACCCGCCAGTACAAGCGCAACAACCTCATCGACTTCGCACTGAAGGAGAACCTGAAAGCTTTCGGATGGTCTATCAATCCGCCTGCCACGAGAAGGGAGCGGAAGAGCGACAAATCGTTATTCGACGAGAGATAAATGCCGTTTCTAATGCATGGTTTTTCATCTTGAATATGGAAAAAGGTTGTAGAGGAAGGCCAAACAGTAATCTTCCTTGGCAATGATTAGCAAAAGCGGTAAAAACAGGAAAAACGGCAAAAACTCTGTTACCCATACATGAAGAGTCAAGAAAAAAACAGCATGACTTTTGGTCAACAAGATTTGTAAAAAAAATTCTAATAATTAGTTCAATCAACGCTGATTAAGTAATATTTAACATTTAATTAACATTATTAAACAAATAAATTTAACAAAATGAACACATCTACGCCTGATTATGTTGCAAGAATGGAAACAAAAAACGTCATTTTGCGTCCCCAATTGTCCCCAAAAAATCCGAAAAGTTGGGGACAATCGCAAAAAGAAAGTCGCCAATTCGTTATGAATCAGCGACTTATACTTTTGAGGGTGGTGGAGGCAATGGGACTCGAACCCACGACCTTCTGCGTGCGATGCAGATGCTCTCCCAACTGAGCTATGCCCCCTCATAGATTGGGCGTTATGGCATTATTATATTCCAGGCTGTGTTTCAGCCTAAGAAGGATTTTTGCCCTTACGGCATACAAAAATAGCAATTATTGGGCATTTGACAAAGCTATAAGAGATTTTTTATTATATTTGCACTCATAAGCTTCATAAAAATACAATCAATAACACAACCCTACCATTACAACTATGACGAGAACCATCAAGACCAGATTTCTTGTTGTGCTTTGTGGAATGCTGTTCGCCGGACTGACAGCCAACTGCAGTGACAAGAAGACTGCTGAGAAAGCAACGGCGGCAGACACTGCTGCGAAGACAGAAAGTGTGATCAACGTGTCCTTGCCACCATTCCAAAAATTCGTGGTGGTGACAGCAGAGGAATCGGTGCTCCTCAAGACGCCTAGTGAGGACAGTCCCAATTTGGTCAGATGGATTGAGTCTGACTGCGAGAGCGACGATTTCGAGAATATCTACCAATGGTCGGACCTGCCGGGCAAGCCAGGGTTTGAGCTTAGCACAGACATCATGGCTTCTGCGGGCAGTGTTTATGCGGTGCTGGGTGAGGAAGGCGATTACTTCAAGGTGAGCACCCTTACGAAGTGGTGTGATATGGAGAGCGCCTTCATCCCCAAATCGGATGTAGGCGACATAGAATGCGCCCCGGTCAAGGCCGACATGTTGGAATCTGAAGATTTTTACCTTTTGTGCCGAGTGGTGAAAGACGGCAAGTACAAGGACATTGTGCTGATGGATGAAAACGACGAGCTGGCAGGAGAGACCCTGCAAGTGGGTGTGCTGAAAGACGGCGTCGTGGCCCTTCCGTTTGCATACAATATAGACTGCAATCTTCATAATGACCAGCAAGAAGGTATCCTCATCGGCGAGACGGAGGGCAGTTTTATGCTCAGTTACAACAAGAGTTTAGCCAAGGCTACTGAGGACGGCTACGAATCATATCAGCTCGACCTGAAGAAACTAAGCATGAAGCAGATAGCCCAAATTGTGGACACGGTAATCAAGAAAAAGCCCGAGTATACCGAATTCATGTACCAATTCCCCGCCCAGGGACCGAAGACATTCGTTTACATGGCCCAATGACATTTCGGGACAAAGCGGAGGACGGAAGGAGCCACACAGGCTGGGCCCCTTCCGTCCTCTATTTCTTTGGCTTAAGGCGACAAGCTTAGAAAGCTGGCCAGCCGTCATTTTTTCTTTTTCCTGATATTTTTGATGAGCATGCAAATGAGAATAATAACGACGATGACCACCCCCCTACCACGCATCCTCCCAAACACGCCCCTACCCCATGTCAAAAGACTCCTCCTTATCCCGCTGATTGCCATCATGTGACAGACAGGCGCAGTTTACTTCCGCTTCGCGCGTCGATTTTCAATTCCTGTCCGCCTTAGCTTCGCGAGGTAAAATGTTGTAATACACGAAAGGCAGGAAGCATGAGGAAATGCTGACCGTGAGGATTAGGCAGGAGGCCCGTCAAGAATGAGTCTTTTTGTCACGAAAATGAGACATTTTGTCTCAAAAACGCCTTGGCACAAGACTTGCAACTTATTGAGTGAGAGCCGTAAGCAAGCGGGCACCACAAAAGCACAGCTTGAATGGCCGCTGGCAGACAGCCCGGCTGAGGCCGCAAGGCCAAGGCAAACAAAAAACGTTAAACTAAAATATAATTAGGAGGTATTGATTATGTTACCAGTAATGTTTAAGAACAGTTGGTTTCCGACAGTATTTGATGATTTCTTCAACACTGATTTCATGCCTCGCGCCAATACAACAGCACCGGCAGTCAATGTGAAGGAGGATGAGAAGGCCTACACCATGGAGTTGGCCGCTCCCGGTATCAAGAAGGAGTTCTGCCGTGTGAGCATCGATGAGGACGGCAACCTCCGCATCGCCATCGAAAACAAGATGGAGCACAAGGAGGGTGACAAGAAAAACCACTATCTGCGCCGTGAGTTCTCCTATTCCAACTACGAGCAGAGCTATACGCTGCCTGAGGATGTGGAGAAGGATAAAATCTCTGCCAAGGTGGACAACGGCATCCTGACGGTGGTTCTGCCGAAGATGGAGAAGAAAGAGGAAAAGAAAGAGACCAAGACTATCGAGATCTCATAAGCAAGATTATCATAAAATGGCTAAAGGGGTGGCTCCTGGTGGAGCCACCCCTTTAGCTTTTTTTTGTTGATGGAATTGACGGTGTGGCCTGGAGATCATGGAGAGAGAATAGTGCACTCACGGGGATTTGAACAGAGCCCTTCACATCATGAGCAAATGGTTTGGTGCTTTACACAAGTTGAAAGGAGTTTGAATCTCCTTAGCGTATGTCAAACAACTTGATGAAACCTGTCATGGTAAAAATCTTGAGCACTTCGCCTTCCACGTGAGTCAGCACCAGGCTTCCCCCTTTCGCCACGCTCTCTTTCTTCAACTGGAGCAGTCCGCGAAGCCCCAGGCTGCAGATATAATCCAATCCTCCACAATCAAGCTCTATCGACTTGTCGGCTCTGCTCATCAGAGGCTTCAGGTCTTCGAGAAACTGTGTTGCCACTGCGGTGTCTATCCAGCCAGTGATGGTTCCGAGATAGGAACCATTACGTTCTTTGATGTTGATATTCATATTATTACGGTTTTCTATGGATGTTCAATGTTTTTTGATGTCATTCACGATTGACCACATACTCCGGTCATCTCACTGCAGTGGGGTGAGCGGGTAGATGATATTGACAATCAGGATATTGGCGGCGAGAATGATGAGGTTCATCAGCAGACCGATACGCATGAAGTCGCTGAACCGGTAGCCGCCAGGACCATAGACCAGCATGTGTGTGGGAGAGCCGATAGGTGTGGCGAAACTGGAACTGACGCTGACCATCAGAGCGATGAGGAACGGATAGGGGTCATAGCCCAGTTTCTCGGCAGCCTCATACATGATGGGGAAAAACATGGCTCCCGCGGCGGTGTTGGAGATAAATTCGGTGATGAATGTCCCCACGAGACAGATGGCTGCCATCACCACGATGGGATTGGTGCCACAGACATCGAGAATGCCAAACGCCAGCCGCTCGGCGATGCCCGTCTTTTGGATGGCGATGCCCAAGACGACACTGCCGGCAAACACCATCAGTATCTCCCAGTTGATGGCTTTCATCGCCTGGTCTACGTTGCAGCAGCGGAAAATCAGCATGGCCATGGCAGCGAGGAAAGCACATTGCAGGAGCGGTATCACATTAAGGGCAGACAGCACCACCATGGCTATCATGATTGTCGTAGACACCAATGTCTTCTTTCCGATGTTGGGCACCTGGGCACTATCGAAGAACTGCAATTGCGACGAGAGGCGTTCGGTGTGAATGTTGACATGTGGCGGACACTCGAAGAGCAGCGTGTCTCCCGCCTGCAGCTTGACCTCCCGGGGCGACTCGTCGATACGCTTGCCGCGACGCGCCACGGCTACGAGTATCATGTTGTTGTCTCTCTCGAAAGTGGAGGCGCCTATTGAGGTGTTGATCAGGCTGCTGCCAAAGGTGACATAGGCCGTACGCAACTGGCGGTTCTTGTCCACCTCGTCGAGGGTGAAGATGTGATGGTCGGCATTCACGAAACCGTGACTCTTCTTCAGGTCGAGCATCTCGTCTATCTGACCTGCGAACACCAGACGGTCGCCACCCATCAGGAATTCGTCGGCAGGCACAGGCGACACAATCTCGCGGTTGTCGAAGTGCTTGATCTCTATCAGCGTGCCGCCACGCACATCCGTCAGTCCGGCCTCCTCGATGGTCTCGCCAATATGACTGTTGTCTGAGGGCACAAGCAGCTCGACCGTGTAGTCGGAGGTGGACTCGAAGGCTGATTCGGGCGCTGTGCGGTCGGGCAAGAGCCGGCGCATGGCGATGATGGAGAGTACGCCGACGCAGAGGCAGAACAGTCCGGGGACCGTGGTTGCCAACACGTTCATCGCCGTGCCGGTGCTGTCGGCGTAAAGACCGGAGATAATCAGGTTGGGAGGGGTGCCGATGAGCGTACACACACCTCCCATGCCCGAGGCGTAGCTCAGCGGTATCAGCAATTTAGAGGGCGAGATGTTCAGCTTCTTCGACCACATCTTGACGATGCCCACAAAGAGGGCCACCACAGTGGTGTTGCTGAGAAACGAGCTGAGGGCAGCCACAGGAAGCATCAGACGTACCACCGCCTTGGAATAGCTCTTGGGCTGACCTAACAGATGCTTGACAATCCATTGCAGGACGCCCGTATGCGTGAGCCCTGCGACCACGACAAAGAGCACTCCGATGATGACCACCGAGGTGCTGCTGAATCCGGAGAAGGCCTCCTTGGCGTCGAGGACTCCTGTGACAAACAGGATGGAGATAGCCCCTAAGAAGACGAGGTCTGCCCGCAGTTTGGTGAACAGCAGCACCGTGAACATCGACAGCACAGTGGCTATCGTGATCCAGGCATAAAGGTTGAATCCTAAGAAGACTGTTGATTCCATATTGATTCGTATTTAAGGTTTTAGTTGATTTGTTTGGTCAGCGTCAGCACATTATAGCCGTCGACGGTGCGCTGATAGGTCATCGTGTCCATGATGGTCTTCACGAGGTGGATGCCAAGGCCTCCGATGGGACGGTCGTCGAGCCCGGCTTCCACGTCGATGTCCTGGTGCCGGGTGGGGTCGAAGGCGACGCCATGGTCCTTGACGGTCAGCGTGAGCTGTCCGTCCACAATCTCCGCCGTCAGTTCCACATGGCCGCGGATCCCTTTAGGATAGGCGTAGTTGATGACATTCGCCACACACTCCTCGGCTGCGAGATTCAGCGTCTTCACTGTCTCCTCATCCACATTGTGCTCGCGGCATACAGAGAAGATGAAACCTCGCATACGGCCTACCTCCGACATCTCGTTCTTCATGATGATGCGGCGCGGCGCATGTGAGGCGTGTTTCTGCGATGAGCCGTGGCGAAGGAACATCAGGGTCAGGTCATCGCCCTGCTCCAAACCGTCGGCAAACACCGTGACATGCTGCTTGAGATAGTCGACGGTCTCTATGGCCGAGGCGTTCTTGTTCTTCCCTAAGTCGTGCAAGATGCGCTCCTCGCCAAAAAGTTTCCGGCTGCCGTCGCCGGCCATATATGTGGCTTCCGTCAGACCGTCGGTATAGAGCAGCAGCGCTGTGTCCACGGGAAACGGTATCTGCTGCTCCTCATAGTTGAAGTGATCCTCGATGCCGATGGGAAGATTGGTGTCGACGTCCAACAGCCGGCAGCTTCCATCGGGCATCAGGATGGCCGGCGCGTTATGGGCCGCGTTGCAATAGGTCAGGTGATGGGTCTTGAGGTCGAGCACGCCGATGAAAGCGGTGACGAAAATCATAGAGTCGTTGGTGGAGGCGATGGCATGATTCATCTCGCGCATGATGTTGGCCGCACTCTGGTAGTTGCCCGCCAGGTTGCGGAACAGCGTGCGGGTGACGGCCATGTAAAGAGACGCCGGCACCCCCTTCCCCGCCACGTCGCCGATGATGAAGAAGAGCTCATCACCCTCGATGATGAAGTCGTAGAGGTCGCCGCCCACCTCTTTGGCTGGTGTCATCGAGGCGAAAAGGTCGAGGTCGTCGCGCTCGGGGAAGATGGTGGGAATCATGCCCATCTGGATGTCGTGGGCGATGATGAGCTCGCTCTGGAGCCGCTGCTGGCTGGCCATGGTGGTTTTCAGGTCCTCAATATGCTGCTTCAGCGACGACTGCATATATTCGAAGGAGTTGCGCAGGTGCAGCAGCTCGTCTTTCGACTTGATCTCCGGCAACGGCGTGTCCAGATTGCCCTTGGCGATATTCACCGCAGCCTCAGCGAACAACTGCAGCGGCTTCACCATCTGATAGATGGCAATGGTGCAGAAGACGAACAACAACGCCAGCCCCACGAAGAACACCACCATGCCGTATTTCACGATCTCGTGGGTCAGAGGCAGTGACATACTGTCGCCGGTGAAATGAAAGAACAAGATGACAGCCACGAGGAAGACGCCCGCCGCAATGCTCATGATTCTGAGACTGAGCCTCGCGGCAAAAGAGTTCTGGTATGCCAGCTCGTACTTGTACTCGAAATTCGGTTCTTCTACCAAAACGTTATTATTTAAGGTTGTTTTTCACTCATCCATTCTACTCTCCGCATCGCCCGTCGATGGTCATTTGCCTGCGGTCGTGGCGTGGGGGCTGTGAGATGGCCGGCGGCACCGGCAGAGGGTTCAGGCTCTCGCCAGGGCGAGGCGCAAGCGGGCTTGGCTCGCCTCAACTGGCATAACAAAAGGATCTTTCTGTGTGCAAATATACGAAAAAAAAGGCAACCCTATGCCGTCAAGGCAACCAAAATTTGCCTCAAAGTGTACATTCTTCAAAAAAAGGTATGGCCGTCGCCGTGACACGGAACGTATAACAGCAACGGCCACACGAGTCTTCTAAGCTCCTCAGTGCGTTTTGTCTCCAGAGTGTTTGTCAATGTTTGAGTTCTCTGATGGCAGCGTTGATTCTGTTGACCACACGACTTGAGGCAAGGTCTGGACTGGGGATGGCGCGTTTCTGCTGGGACGAAACTACAGTGAAAGGTATGTCCAAATCTTCGATTCTCTGTTCCCAGAACATTCCCTCACCCGCCAAATAGTATTGACTGCCATCTTCGATGAGTGAGTGTTGCAACTCGGGAATCATGTCATTAATCCGTTTAATGGCACTTATGATTGCTGGAGTACTGCGGTCAACATCATTGAAATTTATACAAACTCTCGTGCTGGCTTCATTGATTCTGAATAACAGCACGAAATGACCATCCTTCGAAGGTATAGGCCGCCTGCTGAAGAAACGGACGTGGCTGTCAATGAGTCGTCGCTCGACCGACACGCAGAAATGGTCATGCAACTCTATTGCGTTGATGAGTGCCTCCAACTTCAACTGCTTTATACGGGTGATATGACGTAACTTCTCCTGTTCCCGCTTCTGTTCTTCTCTTTTTCGGTCACGCTCGTCACGCATTTGCTTGCACCCGTCAACGAAGTCAGTAAAGTCGGAATACCACTGCTCCATAGGGGGATCCATGTGCAAGGTTCTGCATTCTTCAAGAATTTCCGCCTCGGTCTTCTTGTTCTCCCAAAAGGGATTGTCGTTGTCAAGACACATTTTGCACGCTTTCAGGTTGTAGTATTTGATGCGGAATCGTTCAATCCGTTTCTCATCATCGTGCATCTGTCCCGACATCAAGTCATAACGGAACTGCTGCAACGACGACACCAGCCGCTCCCCTATCTTGGCTTTCTCCTTGCGCAACTTGTCGTCAGCCACCCAGATGTGTCGCCATTTGGGTATGTCACGTTCCAGAGCGAGGATGAACTCTGACAATTGGTGGAGGTCGCATGATGTGAGGTCGTGGAACGTCGTATGGTAATCACTGTTGTAAGCGATGTCCATGCTCGACAGGTTGTTCGCCAGTGATACCGATACATTGTAATATATCGCACGCACACATGTATTGTCTTTGAAGACCTGTATCGGCTGCGTAACTTTTCGGAGAAGGACATCGAGAAGGTCTGCGGCGGACTGATTGGTTCGTACCGACTTGTCCTGAACTGTCTCATCATACAGTCTCTGAACATTTTCCAATAATTCTTTTATCATATAGTTGGGATTTTTAGGGATTTTCAATGACACACACAGTGCCGCTTTGGCTCATCCAATGCTCATGCTCTTTCAACTCAATCTCGGAGCGAAGCACCCAGCACAGCGGTGTGCGCATGCCGGCTGGTATGGATGGTTGTGGGGCATAGCCATCGGTGTATATAAGCGCACCGTCGTATTCGGGATGCTTGGCCACGAAATCGATAAAGTGTTGGAAACATGTGCCGCCACGTCCGGTTACCTTTATCCTCTCTGACGCCTTGAGCAGTGTCTGTACCTCGCCCAAATCTGCGTCGAACTGCACGACGTCTATCTGCTGTATTCCATATTGGAAGAAACGGTTGATGGTGGAGTAGAAATTCTTGAGGTCATCGGTTGAGATGCTTCCACTGCAATCCACACCGATAATCATATGGGTGGCGAAATCATAGCGGCTGCCCATGGCGTCGAAGCCGGAGCGGCGGTTCGGACGCATGCGGGTCAACTTGCGCTTCTCCGACAGAATGGTCGCCCGGAATCCTGCCAGAATCTTGCGGTAATCCACGCGGGCCTTAGTCGAGGCAATAATATCCTCAACCAAATGCCCTGGCAGCGAACCCCAAGACTTGACATCACGGATGACTTCGTTGACCTGGGCTGCCATCAGTTCGTCTTGCTGCCAGTTTGCGGCTATGTCTGCATACTCTTTCCCGAAGGTGCCTTCACTGTTCCCACCGCCTTCGCCCTGATAATCGGAATGCTCCTCGGCGTTTTCATCCTGTCCGCCCTGTTCGTCCATTTTCTGGAGTAGTTTCTGTATGCAGCGGGCGTAGAACTCGAAATGGCCTTGGGGAGGCAACTTGAAATCTGATGGCTTCTCCATATCCACCTTCTGAAGATGATAGGAATCGCCAATGACACAGTTGCTGCCAAGTGCTCTTGCCGTGATACAGCAACCGTCGGGCTGGCGTTCGTAGGGATGTTTCAGCAAGATGCGGATGACCTCCACACGGAGCCGTTCCTCCAACTCCTTATCGGAGATATCCGCACACAGGTCTGGATTGACCTCAATAACGCCCTTGCCTACACGGACGTGGCACTCCATTCCACTGTTCTCTGCTACCCGATGGGTGCAGAAAACAGAGAACAGGGCTTCCTCGCTGAGGAACCAGCGTTCGGTTATCTTTGATATTCGTTCCAACATGTTATAATCGGTTGATTGAGAGGATGAAAAATCAGAGTTTCTCCACAAACTCGTTGAGCATGTCGTACACCTCTGCCGCATTGACCACCATGAAGACGATAGCCTGTTCATACGTGCCCTTCTCGAAGATGCTCGTGAAGTTGGCCAAGGCCTCCTTCTTCTTGTTCGTGCGGAGGAAGTCGATGTACTGACCGAGATTCTTTGCCGCCAGTTTCTTCTCACGCTCATTGAGTTTGGCGTTCTGAAGGAAACGAAACACAGACTCGTTGAGAATGGCAAACTCATGAAGCTGGTATTTCTCGACAGTCTTCATTGTCTTGTCATACTTCAACAGTAGTTCCTTGCCTGTGATGGCATTGTGTTGCTGAACACTGCGTATGAAGGCTGCTGCTGCGCCAGCCCCTACGACACCGGCGATGATGCGCTTATGAATATCCTTAATGGTGTCGACCTTGAGCATGATGTCAGATACATTCTTCCATGCTCGGCGGTCAGCGCTCTTATCGAGCCCCCGATAGTCGCGTTTCCCGTCTCCGCTGTCACCGTCAAGCCAGGTTGGATTGTCCTGAATGAAATTGATGACTCGCTCGTCGAGTCCCTGACTGGCGGCCCAGTTGAGCCATTCCTCCACGGTAGGCCTGAATTCATAGATATTGAAGCGGCTCACCAGTGCCGGGTCAAGGTCGGTGAGTTGATATTCGTCGCCATCATTCACGGCTGAAATCACATGGCTGCCTTCGGGTAGGGCCTTGCCTGCCAACTTGCGGTTGAGTGTAAGGTCCATCACAGTCTGAAGAATCTCGGGACGCGCACGGTTCAACTCATCGAGGAAGAGCACGATTGGCTTGCCGTCTACAGGGAACCAGTAAGGTGGAGTGAAATCTGTCTGAGAGGTCACGTTGCCGTCGGCGTCTTTCTTCTCCACCTTGGAGGGAAGACCGATGATGTCGCCCGGATCGGACATCTGTCCGAGAAACAAAGTTACTACTTTCATCCCCTTGCTTTTGAAATAGCTGGTGAGGATTTCAGACTTTCCGATACCATGCTTGCCAACGAGCATGATGTTCTGTGTTGAAGGAGTGAGTTCCAATGCATCCTTGAGTTCCGAAATATTAATCATTACTGCCATGTTGCAAATGTATATTAGTGATAGACAAAGAAATTAGTTAATGTGCTTTTGCTGTGTGTTTCGATAATCAGTTGAAGACTCTTAATCTGTTTGGGGAGACTTTCCCGATATGAGCCCCACCAAGCATCGAGGTATACGCCAAGATGTGTGTTGGGAATCATTACCTTGATTCTTACCCGACGTTTCTGTTCAATAAGCTCGTACTTGACATGCGGATAGTCCTGCATTGCCTCAGTGAATATTGCGCGGATGGCGAGGTAGGCCATGCGTTTGCTCTTTGCTTTCTTACATGCTATATCCTGCACGGCATCCCAGGACTCCATATACTTGTCGAGGTTCTGTTTCTGACGAATCATCCAGAGAGCGATATCCTCTGCCTGATATGAATTCAGGTACATGCAGGTCATATTCTTCTCATTGATTATGACTTGCAGGTTGGAATGGTTTGTCTCTGCATAGAGCGTGTATGCTGGCGACAACTTGACTATAAGTTTCTGCGTGAAGAACTTTTTGCTCATGACCATCTTCAGTTGGAAATCATCTTTCCCTATGACATCGTTGCCGATAAGATGCATGTGGACATCGGAGGGTGATGGTCCTTTGGTAATAAACGGACGCTCATTGGGGAGGTCGTTCATCATGTTCATCATCAGGAAGAGGTCAAGAGCATCAGCATTGCTTTTTCCTTCTTCCAATACCTTGCGGATGTTGCTGGCTATTATTACTTTAGAATATCTCATTTATTCAATCTTTATCCTAATATAGATATCACCTCTTACTTATCATTGGGCTGATATGTCTATCAAACCCTTAATTTGTCGAGAACCCCATGACGGGTCTGCGGGTAGACTCCAATTTCTCCTGTTTTGTAAACTTTCTTATCATATCGATGTCAGCTTCCTTGCCTGTCAGTACAAACTGCATAGTGGCTTTGCGTGCGATGTTTTCTATCTCGCCGCCGGTGACGTCAAACTCTTTGGCCAAAATGCCGGCATCCTTCTCATCCAGCGAGTCCACCAAGGTTTGCCAGATGTGAGCTTTCACCTCCGTACCTGGTTTCTCGAACTTCACCTTGAAGATGAAACGGCGCTCAAAGGCAGCATCGAGGTTGGAGGTGAGGTTGGTGGTCACTATCATGATGCCTTCCAGGTTCTCCATCTCTTCCAGCAGAATGTTCTGCAGCGTGTTCATCATTTGCTCGGTGCTGTGCTCCACTCTCTCAATGCGTTTCGAGAGGATGGCATCTCCTTCGTTGAAAAGCAAGATGGGAGTCGCCTCGCTGTTCTTGCAGCATAGGCGATAGTCTAAGAATATCTTCTTCAGCTTGGCCTCACTCTCTCCTACAAACTTGTCTTTGAAGTCTGTGGCCTGCACCTGAATGATGTCACGTCCTGTCTGACGGGCCAGTTCGTAAGCGGTAGCAGTCTTTCCCGTGCCAGGATGACCATGCATCAGAATACATACTCCCGTACGCATCCCTTTGCTCTTCAGACGCTCCTGAATGATGGGGAGTCGGTCTTGAGAAAGAATGTCACGGAGCATTTCCACCTGCTCATGCTCCTCTTTGTTATAGAAAAGAGCCCTTGGCGTGATGTCCTTGTATTTCTTAAGTCCGTTCATTCTAGGCACAGGCCTGACTGAGTGGTCTGATGGGTTGAAATCCTCCAGAATCACATTCTTGAGATAGTCAGTGGCAACATATTGATTGACATCGGCCATTCCGCTCACACACTTGTGCTCTATGAGATTCTCACGGAACAAACGGTGGGTGCCTTTCTGCATTGAATCGACCAAACGCCTATAGTTAGGTGTCGTTTCTTGTGGATAAACCAGTTGAACGTCGCAAGGCGAAATACCCTCATTGCCGGAGCCATTGTAATTGGCATAGTCGGCGACGACAAGCATGAGGAGTGACAGACAGTCGATGTCCTTGAAACCATTTGCCAACTTACATATAGGTAATTCGGCATTGGCGTTGATTATCTCCTGAAGCCAAAACTTCTCATCCGTGAAAACGAGATTCTCATTGCTGTAACCTGCTCCGAGGTGTTCGGCTACTTTGTCCACAAACTCTTGCGTATTCTCACACTCCAAGGCCTCAGGTTTGAAGGGACGGTTCTCACGGATAGAACTGACCACTCCTCTTGCCAGTGTATAACATTCGTAAATACCGTCATTCTCACAGTCTCCTCGGTGCTGAAGCCAACGCATCCTGAACAGCTCCTCGATGTCATTGTAATAGGTCATCATGGAGAGATGGGTAAACCCGAGAATCTTTCCCATCTTGCGGAGTGACATGGGGGCACCTTCCTCGATGAGCAAGGCAATGACAACGCATTGCACGGGATTGATTCCGAGTTTGTCTGACAAGAAACTGAATGCTTCTGCGCATCGGATGAAAAGGTCTTTGTTCAACTGGCTCTTGGGTGCCATGTCGTTGATGGCATTTAAAGCCTTGACTATGTTCCAGTCTTCATGGATGGGGGTGACAGCGTTTGCTTTGGTTCTACATTCTTCTTGTGGAGATTCAATGTCTCCGAAGTCATCAATGAATTCCTCTTTCAATTCAAGGTCAAAGTCTAATGGAAGTTTTTTTCTCATTAAGTGTATTTTTCTGATTATGTCCTGAAATCAATTACAAATATACGCCTTTATCTTTGAAGAATGAGTTGAAATATACGTATACTTCTTCCCGGTTTTGTTATCTAATCAAAGCGTTTGTGAGAGATGATGATTGTGAATACAATTCAGTGTGAAAGTCGTTTGTTCTCTTGAGTAATTTGATGTTTATTTTATGTTTATCACATATGGTCTTGTCTGTTAGTATGTTTTCCGGGATAGTTGATGATATTCTTCGGCAAAGGTATAGTATTGTTTTGAGTCAGCAGCATTTATTATAGGTATAAGTGACAAAGGAAGTCTTTTCAAACAGAATTATAGTGTTTGAAAGGGCACCAGCACATTTCACTGCACTAATGATTGATGCGAAATGAACTTTATGATATACGTATTCTTATATGTATATATAGACACCTATTTGTAGATAAAGCGTTAAATTTGCATTTAAATTGTTTACCCAGGCAAAGGAAAAAGATATGAATAAAGAGGAGCATTTAAGAAGATATTTCAATCAGGTCAGTAATCTGACTGCCGTATGTCAGTCGAATCTCACGTGGTCAGGTAGGGAATATCCTGAATTGGAAGAAGGCAAGACATACCAAATCTCTCATATCGGGGTTTTCAGCTCATCGTCCTACGTCATGCTCAAAGGATTTGAGAACACGGAGTTTGAGTATAAGAATTATGAGGCACAGTGCTTTGAATTATATGAGAATGGGGAATGCATAGACGGGAAATATGTCAATGACCCTCGCTTTTGGGCGCCCTATCTTCGTGAGAGATACAAGATGTTCGTTCCACATGAATATGCAGATGATATGGAGAAATATGCAATTCCAGCCCACCTCAAGAATATCGAGCGGGAACATGATGTGAGGATTCTTCTCGCAGTGGAATCTGGCAGTCGTGCATGGGGTTTTGAGTCGTTGAACAGCGATTGGGATGTGCGCTTCATCTATGTCCATAAGCTGGAATGGTATAATCGTGTGGAGGAGCAGCAAGACGTTATCGAGCACTTCTATGAAGATGGTGTGGATTTGGCAGGATGGGAGTTGAGAAAGGTCCTGTCTTTGCTTAAGGAGTGCAACCCGCCTCTGCTCGAATGGCTGAATTCGCCTAAGGTTTACTATGTGGATGAGGAATTCGTCAAGCGTATCTATGTTGCCGAGAAGGATTCTTTCAATCCAGTCAAGGCCATGTACCACTATAACCATCTCTACAATAAGACTAACGAGCGGTTCCTCCAGCAGGAAGGTTATCCCATGAAACGGTTTCTATACTTTCTTCGTGGCGTGTTGGCTTGCAAGTGGATTGAGGCAAACCATTCCATGCCGCCGGTTGTTTTCAAGGAGTTGCTTGACGCTACCGTCGATGATGAGAACGTCAAGGATAAAATTAAAAAAATGATACGGTTCAAGAGGGAAGGAAAGGAGTGTGACATGCTTGCTGTCGATGAGTCGCTGGTGCAATACGCACGCCTATGGGCAGAATATTACAATGAGCAGGTAGGTACATTCCGACCCGAGGAGAGCAAGGCTTCTTCAGAAGCGTTAGACTCCATCTTGTATGATATGGTGCATAAGCACTCATGACGAAATTGACAGTGGTGGCGAATTTTTCCATTATTTAGTCGTTTTCCACTTGGGAGTCATGGCTCTCAGGAGGGGATTCAACATCTGTGAACGTCTTGGAGAAGAAAGACCTGTTCTGTCCATAACCAGAATATCGACGGGGCGGTTTGGACATCTGATGTATATCCTTTAAACGAGTCTGCAAAGATAATGCAAGGCTATGCAGTCTATTTACGTAACTGGGATTTTATGTCATTTTTACAGGGATTCATTCTCTTGACAGAGGATTTTCCTGACAAAAGGGATGATGACGTCACGCATCACTTTGTTGTCCATACGGTGCTCGCCGTGGAAGTCAAAGCCATTATCGAAGTGTTCGGAGAACTCTTTCTTGTAATTGACAGTAGTATCACCATCGGCGAAGAAGCCCCAGCATTTAGCCTTGCTCTCTTCGGTAATGCCATCATACATGTGCCGTTCCATCTCCTCGAAATACAGGATGGTCTCCTCTGTAACGGTGAAGTGTGTCCTGCCGTCCTTTGTCGGGTGGAAATACTCGAATGTGCCAGGTTTCAGGATATTGTATATCCATTCTGCTCATTTTGTCCAAGATAGTATTCTGTTTCTGGTTTATACATAATTCTCTGTTTATTTATTGTTTGAATTTCTCTAGAAAATAGTCATAGTCAGGATCTTCTTTCATCTTATACCTTGAGGTATAGGGAATGACATACTCACGGGTGCCCAGTTGCCCTATCAGATAGAGGCCCATGGCTGCCGCATTGTCCATCTCCTCCGGCACTACATACTCCTGAAGCGTGTGGTAGTCATAATACCCTGCCCCAAAATTCATGCAGGCCAGAGAGGTGTCCACCCTGAGCGCCATGGCATCAGTATAGGGATGAGCCACGAAGTTGGTCAATCCGAAAAACCCGCAGGCTTCCTCCAGATGGGTCTCGAAGAACTCTCGGTCGAAGAGACATACGCCACCACACGACCATGAGGCACAGTTACCTTCCGGGGAATCGAAAGCCATGACATACCCCACATCCTTGAACCACCTTAGGTCGACCCTGGTGCTTCCGCCACATCCTATCTCCTCCTCCACAAAGAACACAGCCTTGCATACCGGCAGATTCTCCATGATGGTCAGGGCAATGACGATGCCCGCCTTGTCATCACCTCCCAATCCGAAACCCTCAGCATAGATGATATGACCGTCATCAGTTTCTTCTGTGATGAGAGGGATGGGCTTGTCTGCCTCTATGAACGGAATCTGTCGTTCTTGAATGGTATCCATGTGTGCTGAGACGCATGGGTAGAATTGCCTTTCTCCCAGCACACCCTTGCAGAGATAGACGTTGCCCTTGCTATCCAGGGAAGCAGGTATTCCCTTTTGCCTTGAGTATTCAAGAAGGAAATCCTGCATTCTGTATTCCTTCTCAGAGAATGTAGGAATGGAGAGCACCTTGTAGAGCAGGTCCTCGTCTATCAGCGACAGGTTCAGCCTTTTACCCTTCTTCATGGATAGTATCGTATTGGATTCAGAGAATAGCTCGCAGCATCATCCTCAGTTGGTGAAGCCACCCTGACGAGCTCTTCTTTTCGTTCTTCTTTTTTATATATTTGTCCCTTAGATGCTTGGCATCCTTCCTTATATCAAGACTGTAAGCGTAGTTGCTTGATGCGCTCTGCGATTTTGTTTCTGTAAACGAACAACTCCTCAAATGGCGGCAACTGTTCCATGATTTCCTCGAAGGAGACACGGCTATTGGCTGCGTCCTCGAAGATAATGCGGTCGTTGGGGATGCGTATCCTTCTGAGCTGTAGTTGGTTATTACCGACGGGTCGCTTCTCGTCCTCGAAGCCACACCAGTATCGGAGCATGTTGTCCAAGGCCTTGTTATCCTCCACAGCATTCTTCGCATGGGTGCGGAAAGTGGAGAGGTTGTGGTTCTTGGATGCGCACTTATCTACCCATTGACTACCACCAGAGCGGTAGAGCTTATCGTAGAGTGCTATGATGGCTGCGGCAGCCCTACTGTTAGTGAAGTATTTGTTGGGCAGTCCACCCACCACCTTCTGACACATGAGTGTGAGCACATAGAGCACTTTTGCCCCACGGTGCGGCATATCGAGTTCAATCTCCTCACCGTCGTCCTTGCGGATGACGATGGTGTAGTCACCCTCCTTCGTTGTGAATTTGGGGTTCTCCGATGGTCTCACCACTATGGAGAAGTTCGCTGTTACGATGTCGTTGACGATTTTCTTGTCCACCTTGTCGCCGAGTAAGATTAGAATGCATAATGGGTCAATGTTGTTGAGGGTAATTCGATATCCGTTAATCTCGATTGTCACCATGGAGTTATTAATTTAATTTGAAGATTTGTAAAATAGTAAGTTGAATACTCCGAAATGGAGTGCAAGAGAAACCGTCATGAAGACCGAAGGCCTTCTTGGTTTGTCAGGTTTGGAACCTCGATAAGGTAGATTGTTTCCCCTCAGAAAACCGAAGGGATAGAGAGCGTTGTCTTAGGACAACGAGCGAGAGAATCAAGTGCGAAGGTTTTTGAACCCCCACACAGCACATTGATCACTAAAAATAGAAATAATGTCATAATCATTTTTAATTAATCGGTTTGTTAGACCTTTAATTCGTATCATTTTCCCACCGTTGCGATTATGCTCGCTGGTTGGAGCAGCTCTTGGCTGTCTCTTGATACATTCAAATCTTCAAAGAACTCTTTCCGATGAGCATACCCAACTAGGTGGAGAGCTCATCCTCTTCTTTCGATTACACTGACTTTTCATGTCTGCACGAGGCTTCGTGTACTCGAAAGTTTAGAGTGTGTGCCATTCCGTTTTTGGCTTGAAAAGGGTCTTTGGTGCCCCCAGACACCCCCCCTTAAATTTGGCAATGCGAAGGTAGGTAAAATATTTGAGAATAAAGAATTTTTCGTCTTAACAATTGTTAACGAAGCGAAGATTTTTAGTTTTTCCCATCATCCTCACCTATGTTGATCTTTCAGATAGGTTAAGAAAATCTATAAACTTCAATGCGTTGTCAGGAAGAGAATAGGCCATGTGGCCATCACGCAGCTCCATCAGCAAACGCCCCAAAAGGTTCGGTCCAACGTAGTTGTCGTCGATCCGTTTCACGCCCCACGTGTCTGCTGTCTTCTTTGGGAAGGAAGACTGATCCTCAACGATGAACAAGCCCTTCGTCTGCGAGAGGGAAAGACGGAACTCCTCACTCTGTTCATACTTCTTCGAGAGGCAGAACTTCATGGCATCCACAATGATGCTCCCCCAATCACTCCGCCGGTGTGTTTTCTCCCAATGCTTGGCCGTGTATTTAGGGTTGGATGCTTGGTATACCGCCCTGATCGGTTCCTCTTCGGTGAACTTCATCAGTTGGAACAGTTGCTCGCTGTTCTTGAACTCCACCTTATTTATTATTATACGCGTACGTGCGAAGTTGCCCAAGATGCCCCATTCGTCAGCCACCTTTCGGATGCATACACACTTGTCCGCTGGGTATGTCTCGATGGAGTAATACTCAGGGTAGTATTGCTGTATGAATGGTGCGACGCTATAGAAGTTCATTCAATATCAGATTTTGACAACAGTCTGACTGCCCTCTATCAGTTGTTTCTTGTTGTCAAGTTGCACCTGGTCAATGCTGATAATCCTAACGTTGTTGTCATCGAGGATGGCCCTGTTCGTACCAAGCAATGGATTCTTCCAGTTGTATGGCCACTGGATGAAGTCCACACCGATACTAATCAGGAAAGCCGATGCAGCCTTCTCGCCTTCCAGATCCACCTTGCCCGTGAGTTTCTTGGCGAGGAACTTCCGGAAGTCCTTGCCATCCTTAGTGAACTTCTCCGGAATGGACTCTCCCAATTTTTCCTCGGCACGTTTGAGGATGTTGGGATGGACAGGCTCCTTGAAGGCGATGTAATTGTCCTCACGTATGTCGGGAACTTCTACGGTATAAACATAGAACTGCGTCGCCGCGGGATTGGCACCGGCATAGTGTGCCGCCGAGCGGTAATGTGAGGTGACATACACTCCATAGCCGAACTTCACCTTTCCGTCACCCTCCAGGGCGTGGGAAAGGTCAAACTTATTAAACAATACGGACGAGCCGTGGTAGAATGTCTGCATGGTATCAACTTATTAATGATAATAACGAGCAATCACATAAACATAAAGTGCCACATATTCGGTTATTGTCTTGGCTGTTTCCCATGAACTGAATGCAATATCATCACCATGTGCAATTTTATTGCGAACGAAATGGAGATCACTTGCTATTCGATCAAAGCCCTTGTTGTCTCTCGAATACAATAATTTTTGAGGCAGGCCATCAAATTCTTCCGCCCACTCACTCAAACCTCTTTTATGCAATTTGATACCATGTTGTTGATAATATATTTCAGCGAGAAGTGCCTCAAAGAACAAAGCTAGATTGGTCAGATATGTGGAACGATCATAACTATCAGTACTTGCAAACCAATATTCATAAAGATTTTGTGGAAGTTTCTTATTAAGATTATTATTATTTGTATGGCGAAGGAAGTTAAGGAACTTATCAATGGATTCATCAAATTCATAATCCTCTCTTATCATCCAGAACCTACAGAAAGTAAGTTCACGTTTTAATGTTTGACCTAATTCATCCCAATTTACGCTTTGTCTGAATTTGATTGAAGGTTTATTCTCAATCTCAACAACCTCATTAACTTGTTCGCCGTCCTCTTTATTTACTGCAACAACTTCAAATGTCGGTTCAGCTTTTATTTCTTTACCTGTCCAAACAACATATTTATTACCATTTTCAGTTATCAGTTCGATATCAATTGGCTCAAATCGCTTCTCTTTATCCTCAAGAGCACGGATGACGACGTTACGCCCTATATGTTCTTCTATGATCTCATTGACCACATCAATAATTTCATTGAGCGTCTTTCTTCCTTCTTCAGATCGTTTAACCTCATTGAAAGCAATAGATCGGATTTGTGAAAAGAAGGGATATTTGCCTTCTCTTAAACCTATTGTTGCATAATCCGTTTCAGAGAAATATGGTTCATTTTTTGAAATCAGTCCTTTTTCCAGTTTAAATGGATGCTGCTCACCACAATAATTAGGAATATAGTATTTGGCATTTTTCTTAACACCATCTTCATACTCCGTTCCAACGGCTTTCTCTTTCAGTTGTGCGACTAATGAACTGAATTCAACAGGAGAATTAACGTTGAGAATGTCCCTTATCACATTCAATATCCAATTTGTCTGCCCATATTGGGTAGGATTTCTCCAACTGAATTCAGGATAATCCTCTACATAATCTTTATGACAGAAATGATTGTTGTCCTTATTGTCTACGCTACAAATATCAGTAATTTGTGTTCGTATTGATTTGGGAATGGAATAGCCTTTATCAAGAAGATACTTTTCCAACTCAAAATAGTAAAAGACTTTGTTTTCTTCTGCATATTCAGAAATACATTCTTTTATTGGTATCAGGGGTTCTCCATAATACCATAATCTCTTTGATTCGCAACATATACCATATTTGGAGTTTGTGGAAGGACCTGCAGAAGGGCATGATTTGTAAATCATCTCATAACGTTCTTTTACCTCTTTCGTAGTTATTTTCTCCTTGGCATTATATATAATGCGAATAAAACGTTGGGGATCTCTAGTCAAAAATTTGTCTTTGATTTGAATTGTACCATTATCAAACACATCAACCAGTTTGGGATATAGAAGAACATTATTAACAAACTCTTGTTCGTAATTGATGTTGTCAAGTGTGCTGTCACTTAAAATCATTTGTGAAATGGTATCCATATCTATCGGCAGTAATGTATCAAGAAGAGCTTTGATAATTGCTTTCGTGACCTTTTCATAAATGCCTTTTTGATCCAGTGGAACAAGGAATCGACCATCTCCTACATCTACCAAATCAAAACCCATCAAAGAAAGGAAATTCAATTCATTTGAACCCGAATACTTTTCATAAGTCTGAATAGATTTGAACATACACTCTTTTTCAAGCGCTTTTGCCACATCAACAATATATGGATGAAGAGATACATTTTGAGAGCGTGTTTTTCCTTCCAGCAATTCTCTCACGCATTCTTTCCTGACATTCATAATATGCCAGGGAGTATAGTCTTTAACAGACGATATCATTTTTGCAATCTCATCATCATCTTTTTCTTCTATATACGAAAGGGGTAAGATGTCCCCAATTAACCTTTCGGTAATGCTTTGTTTATATCTTCTATCAGATTTGCGATCTTTAATAATATTGGCATATTCAATTAATGCCTTTCGTAGATTCATAATCAGTCCAAGTTTCTCATCAAAAGAGGATGGGATTATGTGTATTGTATTGAAATCTCTCCATTCAGTTATTATCTTATCATAATTTGAGTTGATTATCTCTTTCCATTTTTTAGCTGTGTCAGCGTACGCCAGTTGCGGGCGAATAGGAGGTTCAAATAATGATAATTGATACAAATTATTTATACCCTCAGAAACGAGTCTATTATAGGTTTTTGTATATTCAGAACTTGGCACATAATATTGTATATACTCAAGTGGAATAACTGAAAGAGGATGTGATATTGGGTCAACAACCTCTGATTCAGAAGAATTCTCATCCAGTATTTTTGAAACCACCTCGATAGGTCTTTCTATCTTAAGGCGGTTATATAGCTTTTTATAAAAATCATTAATACGAATTCCACTACTAAGTTTGGATTCAATCTCAGAGATATACTGGTCGATGGACATAGAGGCATAATCGCCAAGCTTACGAATATCTGCTGAAGTTAAGTATTCCAATTCCTTGATTAGCATAATGATTAAATTTGAATTATTTAGGAGTATTGTGTTTGAATAATATCGAAAAAAGAGGGTTTATGGACAGTCCCTTCCCCACCTGATAGGCTCTCGACTGCCCGTGTGCAATAGGAGGGGAACTGTCCTTGTTAGTGTACGAAAGGGGCATCCCCTCCCCAACTGGTAGGCCCTCGACTGCCTGGAACAACAGGAGGGAAATGCCCGCTCTTAAAAGATTTCAGCATATAGGTGGTATTACTACACTACATATTAGGAAGCCTTGCTCTTTTGTTTTCAATTCCATCCGCAAATTTAGATAAAAATTGGGGATTTATAAGCCAGTCGAGATAAAAATGTGACAAATTGCCCCGAATTGGACCTCTTGCTCAAAGAATCAAGGCGCACATACGCTCAATCCTAATCTTTCCGTGCTCTAAGTCACAATTATTTTGTATATTTGAGGTGCGTTAGTCAACATATTTGTTAACCCTCAAAACTATAGGCTTATGAGAGCTGTATGTGGCCTTGACGTGCACAAAGATACGGTTTATCTTTGTATTTTGTGCAGCGACGGCGAGATTATTGAGAGAGTTTTTGGAGTTTTAACACATCAGTTGCGTGACATGCGCCGTCTGATGTAGTCTCATGGCGTGACCGAGGTGACGATGGAGAGCACGGCCATGTATTGGATACCCATCTGGCGCGTGCTGGAGCCCCACTTCCGCCTGAAGCTTGTCAACCCTTACTTCATCAAGCAGCTTCCCGGCCGCAAGAGCGATGTGAAGGATGCCCAGTGGATAGCGGAGTGCACGATGAAGGACCTGGTGCGTGGCAGTTTCGTGCCGCCGGAGCGCATCCAGCAGCTTCGCCAGTATGACCGCCGCATCTTCGACCTCGACGCGGAGATAGTGCGCAAGCTGTCGAAGCTCGACGGCATCATGCAGCGTTGCAACATCCGGCTGAGCAACTATGTGTCGAACACCGACACGAAGAGCTACAAGGCAGTCGTGGACATGCTCTGCGAGGGCATCACCGATGCGGAGGAACTTATCAGGAAAGTGCACGGGCGCATCGTGAACAAGCATGGGCGGGAAATCATCCTTGCGTCACTGACGGGAGTGGTGTCCGACGCGGAGAAGGACACGATGCGCCAACTTAGGGAGGAGATTGCGCTTGCGGAGACGCACAAGCGGGAATGCCTTGACAAGATGCTGCAGATATGCAGGACTTACTATCCCAACGAGCTCAGAAGGCTGATGACCATACCCGGCATCAAGGAACGCGCCGCCACATCATTGATCGCAGAGATCGGAGTCGACATGACCAAATTCCAGACTGCGGCGCATCTTGCATCATGGAGCGGGCTGAAGCCAAGAAATGACGTGTCCAACGGGAAGTTCAAGTCACGCAGGATCACACACGGCAACGCGTATCTCCGAAAGACCATCATCGAGTGCGCATGGGCAGCGAGCAGGACCAAGGACTGCTTCTTCAGCCGATTCTCCTACCACCAGACCGTGGTCCGAAAGAAAAACAGGATGAAGGTCCTCGTGGCCGTGGCCAGAAAACTGCTCATCGCAGTGTGGCATGTGCTGTACGACGGGACCGACTACGTCGATTTCAACCCTGATTGCAAGTCACCTGCCAATAACGTGTGACACGCGATATACCGCTCATGGAAAGGCTATTATCTTTGTGGTGGACATCCGCCAAGCAGAACTGCCGACGTAGAACCCCGTTCGCAAATTAACCGACAACATGGGCGGCGATGAAAGCCAGTCTATAGCTTCGAGCTCGAAGAGGAAAGTACCAACAATATCAACATGGTGTCATATGAGATGCCGTGCTTGGGATGGGTATGCCTCTATATCAACAGATTATAAGGGTTTAGTTACTTCTGCGGGGCAATTTGTTTCTATTTATAGAGGAAAGATACAAAAAAATGGCGAACAAATAAAGAATAGGCAATTTTTGTATATAAACAACCAAAATAGGAAAGAGGGTGAAGAGGAGGTATTCGCATCGGCTTCTCAAATGAATCCGATGCGTGAAATGCTGTTTTTGTGGATGGTCTCTTCTTGACAGAAACGCTGTATCTTTTCTGCGTCCACTGAAGACTCGCCATAAAGGATGGACTCCACGTCACATTTGCGAACGATGTTCTCTATCTGCCCACCACTGAAATCATACGAGGTGGCCAATTGTAGCGCCAGGTCTTCGTTGAGCGTGGGCAACATAGACAGCCATATTTTCTGTCTTTGCTCAACGCCAGGTCGGTCAAAACGCACCTTGTAGATGAAACGACGCTCAAAAGCGCTGTCCAGACTCTGCTCAAGGTTGGTCGTTGCAATCATGATGCCGTCGAGCGTCTCCATTTCCTGAAGGACAATGTTCTGGATGGTATTTTCCATTTTGTCCACAGCCTGTAAAGCTTGCCCCATACGTGTGCCTAGGATAGCGTCAGCTTCGTTAAAGAGCAGTATCGGAGTCCTGTCGCATGTTTTGCAAAGTGCGCGGTAGTTGTCGAACACCGCCTTGATGTTCTGCTCGCTCTCCCCCACCCATTTGCTCTTAATTTCCGACATGTCCACCTGCATGATGTCACGACCCGTCTTATGGGCAAGTTGCAGCACACTCTCCGTCTTGCCTGTACCAGGTGCCCCGTAGAAAAGACATGCGAAGCCCGTCCTTCTGCCGTGCTCTTTGAGCCGTGATTGAATGGCTGCCAGTTTCTCCACGTCCAGTAGCTCCGACAAATCCTTTATCTGCCTTTCTACTTCTTCATTGAAGAACAGATTCTTTTGAACGATGCAGTCGGCCTTTATTGCCTCCGAAGGTGTTTCACGCTTGGGAAGGGTGAATCCCTTCAACAGTTTCTCACGTGCAGTCGCTGTAAGCTTAAAAGTTGACCGGTTAAGTAACCCCTCCTTACCAGCATATTCTACAATATGTTTTTTCAACAAGATATGGCTATCTTCCTCCAAGTTATGAATCTCGTTGAATGCCTCATGCCGGTCATCGAAGAGAAATACCAGACTTTCAGAAGGAATGCTTTCATGATGATTAAGCACCAGGTGACGAGCCATTTGTGTCACTATCAACTTACTATTGTCAGGAAGATTCAACCTCTCCAAGTTCTTAACATATCGCAGGTTGCCGTTAGCTTCAAGAAGTTGTTCGAACTCTTCTTTAAGCATTTCAGTGTCTATCTCCTCCTCTTTGCGCTGATGCGTTAGGTCGAAGAACATTTGGAAAAACTGTATGTTGTCTTTGGCGGCAAGCGACTTCGCCACAAAACGGCTGTCGTTCTTGAAAGCATTTAATACGTCCTCTGGCACTACATATCCGAGTGATTCTTTTCCATATTTTCTTCTTACCTTTTTAAGGAACTTACGTTTCACCAAGTCGTCGATATCTTCATGAAACTTCATAACACGCACTTTTGGACAGTTCATAAACTTTGCAAGGTCGGAAATGGTGACACTGCTACCGTCTGAATTGCCTTCAACAAATATAGCAATAAGAATTGACTGAACGGTATTGATGCCTTGGAGGTCGGAGATGTAATTAAGGTATGGTTCCAATGAATCACTATATGCCATATATGAGTCCTCGATTTCCAATAATATATTTTCGAAGGCCGAGAACATGGTTATCTTTTCTTCCTGTCCTACACTGACTATGACTATTTCCTTTTTGTCTGCACCATTGCTCTTTCTGTTGTTATTTGCTTTCCTCATATCGTCGGTATAATAGTGTGTTTATGGTCTATCAAATGCTCCTTTTTCTTATCGACTGCAAAACTATAAAAAGCAAACGTATTGGAGGGCTTTTATATAGGTATAAAAATAAATAGTGGCAGTGGTTGTTTTCAGCGAAAACCTTACTCTCTGTTTACCGCAAGAGCGATAGAGCTTGTAACAAAGTGCTAATATGGATAGCCTTCTTGTTTATGGAAAACCAGTTAGACTGAATAGTGTTATATAAAAAATATGGTGATTTTGCTAAAAAATATCGATAAAATTAAAAAAATATTTGTTTTTAGGAATGATATTTTAAAACATTTTGTAATTTTACCCCATAATAATCTAATTAAATTGGGTGTAATATGGAAAAATAGCTAAGCAAACCTTTAAATCGAATAAAGATAGTTCTTGCTGAGAAAAATAAACCGAACAAGTTTCTTGTCGATAATTTGGGCGTATCACCAACTACGGTTTCAAAGTGGGTAACTAACAGTTCCCAACCTACAATGGAAACATTTATGAAGATAGCCAAGCTTTTGAATGTTGATTTATCTGAGCTTGTGCGATTGGACGAAGTTTCTATACCAAAAAATGAATAACAATCTAATTAAGTAAGTGACACTAAGCAAAACCTAAATATTATGGCAAAAAGTGATAAAAACATTCTCATTGAAAAAATCAAGAGCCTCGAAGGGCTTTCTAATGATGAGAAAGCACAACTCATAGGCTACATCAAGACTAAGACCTATGGTCTCGTATGGGAAAAATCCACTGAAAATGTGTGGGAACAGTTAAAAGATTATATTCCTGTACTTGTTGAAGTGAAAGATAAAGAAATCAACAATGACACTGAAGAGCTGAAGAATCCGAATCACATTCTTATAGAAGGTGATAATCTACTCGCACTTACAGCCCTCTGCTATACACACGAGCGAAAAGTAGACGTAATTTATATTGATCCTCCATATAATACACAAAACAAAGACTTCAAATATAATGATACCTTTGTAAATCCAGATGATGACTATGTTCATTCGCAGTGGTTGTCTTTTATGAGCAAACGTCTAATGATGTCTAAACGGCTTTTGAAAGAAGAGGGAGTTCTGTTTATTTCTATTGATGATAGAGAACAAGCAAATCTAAAACTATTATGCGATGAAATCTTTGGAGCTAAGAATTTTGTGGCTCAAATGATTTGGCAACAAGGGAAAAAACATATCGGTAGTTTTATTGGTATTAACCATGAATATATGCTTGTTTATGCCAAAAACAAAGCATACATTAATGACAACAATAATAAATGGAAGACTAAGAAGCAAGGCCTTGAAAAGATATATCATGAATACAACCTATTAAAAAGAAAATATGGTGACGATTTTCGTAGTATTCAAGATGGGATGGCTGCATTCTATCGATCTTTAGCAGATTCGGATCCAGCAAAAGAGCATAAACATTACAGCAGAGTAGATGAAAGGGGACTTTTTTTTGCTGATAACATTTCTCAAGGTACAGGGAATGGACCAAGATATGATGTTTTACATCCCATCACACATCTGCCGGTAAAAAAACCGACAGGTGGATGGAGGTATTCAGAAGATACCATGAAGAGATTATTAGAGGAAGACAGGGTTTTCTTTGGCCCTGATGAATCTACAGTCCCTTGTAGGAAGCGATATCTAACAGAAACCGAATATGAATTACCATCTTCTGTTTTTTATAAAGACGGTCGAGCTGCAACTAAAGAAGTTGAAACAATAATTGGACAAAAAGGGATTTTTAACAATCCAAAAGATAGGGAAATAATACAAAATGTTCTCAATTTTAAAAACAATCAAATTATTGTAGATTTTTTTGCAGGTTCAGGAACGACCCTTCATGCGACCATGCAGTTAAATGCACTTGACGGGGGACATCGTCAATGTATACTCGTAACAAATAATGAAAATAATATTTGTGAAAATGTAACTTATGAGCGCAATAAACGTGTCATTAATGGCTATACCAAGCCAAACCTTGAAACAGTTATTGGGTTAAAAAACAACAACCTTCGGTACTATAAAGTGGGCTTTGTCCCAAGAGACAAAGACATTGCCAATGTAGAGCGTTTTGCTCGCCAAAGTGTTAACTCTCTCTGCATAAAAGAAGATGTATATAAGGAACAAACTATGTTTGGAGGACTAGAGTCAAAAGGCTTCCGTTATTTCAAGGACGGCAACAAGCAGTTCCTTGTTATTCTTGATCCAGAGGTTATAGAACCTATCATAGAGAAACTTTCAGGAATGGACATTGAAGGTAGATTGCCTATCTATGTATTTACTACAGGACAGTATCCTTACACAGAAGACTTCTGGGAGGTCAGTGAAAAGGTAGAACTTTATCCTTATCCTACATGTGTCTATGGTGCATGTGAGAAGGTAATGCCCAAAATAGTAGACAAACTTATCGACCAACCAGAAGACATAGAATTGACCGAAGAAGAGGCAAATATGACATTTGATGACTTTAACAAAGAGTAATCGTATGGAACTAAAAAATTATCAACAAGAGGCTGTTGACAAGTTCGTCAACCTCACAAAGAAATATTTGAAAGGTAACGCAAAAAAGATTTACCTCGAAGCCCCAACAGGTTCAGGGAAGACTGTCATAGCATCAGCTGCAATGGAGGAGATTGCAGGAACGCTTCAGTTTGAATATGATAGTACTACTAACAAAGTTGCTTTTATCTGGCTCGCTCCAAACAAACTTCATGAACAAAGTTACTTATACATGAAGAGTTACTTTAAGTATACCAACAACATGCGTCCTATAGTATGGGACGAGGTTGATCATACACTTGGACACCTTGAGCATGGCGATGTTCTCTTTCTTAATTGGCCGAGCATAAATAGGGACGACGGCCTCATATGGCGACAGACAGAAACTAATGAGGATCTGCTTACCATCATCAATAACACTCGTGACGAGTATATCTCCATCGTCGTGATAATCGATGAGGAACACATCTACGCAGGAGCGACAGCAGTACAAGCGCAAAAAGTACTTTCACTTTTACGTCCTGACGTGGAAATACGCATATCTGCTACTCCAAACTATCCCAAAGGAGGTGGTTTTCAGCCTATAGTCATCGATCGTGCCGATGTAGTTAAGGAACAGATGATAAAGAAAGATGTTATTATCAATGCTGGATTCAGTGCCAGTGAGGCAGAGAAATACAATGGCGGAGAAACAGCATTCTTCATTATGAAGGCATTACAAAAACGCAGGGCATTGAAGCGAGCATATGCACAAATTGGAAGCCCTGTTAATCCATTACTTCTTATTCAGTTGCCTAACGATAATAATAAGTCATTAGATGCATTGGATAAAACAAAAATGGATGAGATAAAAACATATCTTTCTGATCCTAAGATAGATATCACTGAGAATAATGAGAAGCTTGCTATTTGGCTAAGCGAGGACAAGAAGAACCTTGACAAGATAGCGGAGCCAAACAACTTGACGGAGGTGCTTATCTTCAAAGAGGCAATTTCAAAAGGATGGGATTGTCCACGTGCAGCCATATTGCTAATTTTTCGAAAAATGAAGTCGTATGCATTCACCGTGCAGACAGTGGGTCGAATACTACGCATGCCACAGCAGAAATACTACAGCAACGATGCTTTGAACCATGGATATGTATACACTAACCTACAAAACGAGTATATCGAAATAAAGCCATCAACAGAGCAGTATGATATTAAATTGAATACATACGAGTCTGTTATCCGTAACAACATTACTTCTATTAATCTCCCTGCGGAGAGTGTGGGAACGACAAAAGTACAGAATACACTAGGATATAGATTTCGTCGCATATTGCGAGAAACATTCATTGAAGAATGGCAACTTAATCAATTAGTTCTGGATTTTGCTTCCAGCAATGATGTTGTGGTAGATCCTAATAATATGCCTGAAGACGATTCATCGTTTGAAACGCCCATAACAAAGGAGCAGGAAGATAACAGGAAGAAGTTTGTGCTTAATGTTGGACTTGACCTAGATATACATAAATTATACTCCATTTTTCCAAAAGACATGACAATTGATCCAGGCAAAGTGGGAATTTATGAAGTTCCTAAGAATGGTCGTGCTTCTGTTGCCAAGACACAAGGCGAAGTGGATAGACTATTTAAGAACTTCTGTTTGGCAAATCTAATAAAGTTTGACAAACGAGACAGTACCTCTGCCATGTCAGAGGCTATTCTGGAATTTATGCGTAGATATGCTGGCTACACAGACATTGAAACCAAGCGTATAGTTCTCTTCAACAAAAATCGTCCTAAGTTTATTCCGGTGTTGAAGAAAGCACAAGAACGTTATGCAAGGGATATGGCAGACCGAATGGAGAGGGCAAAAACTATTCAGCAACATTACCAATGGTCTATGCCGACTTCACGTGTTTATAAGGCAGATACACATCATGCAGAACAGGCTCCAGGTCATGCTTTACAACCTTTCTATGAATTGAATAAGGTTTCAGGTCCTGAGGTGCTGTTTCGTGATTTTCTTACCCAGAACAGTGACCATATACTGTGGTGGTATAAGAATGGTGATTCTGGAAAAGAAAACTTCTCAGTTGTGTATACCAATAACGAAGGGAAACCAGCAAACTTCTATGTTGATTTCATTATTATGCTTCGTAATGGACAGATTTGTTTATTTGACACTAAGTCATATTCTGGTGATTCAGAAAGTGTAAACAAACATAATGCTTTAATAGATTATATCGACAGAATTAATAAGGCAAACAAATCCAACATGATAGGAGGCATCATCATTCAAGATGGTGGCCTGTGGTTATATTCTCCGATGCATATAGATTCTGCATCTAATCATGCCGGTTGGAGTGTGTTCAATCCAGAAAAACTTAACGAAAGTAAAATCTAAAGACTATGGCTACAAGAAAAGGACTGGATGGATATTTTATGAAATATGGAATATCGAAAACAGACATTGATATAATAGAAAATGTCTGTCAAGCCGCAGACGTTGAAAGTGACTGGCTAGAGGAAGAGGTGCTTGCCGTCTATCAAAAGCGGCGTAATTCAGGTGCTAAGATGACGGTTGACAGTGCCTATAAAATACTCAACACAGCACTTAACAAATTATAGGAGGTTTGTGTCATGCTAATAAAATATATAAAGGTTAAGAACTATAAGACCTATAAAAATCTTGACCTCAATCTAGAAGTTGAAGACGGCAAGTCCATAATCCTTATCGGTGGGAAGAACATGTGTGGAAAAACCACACTATTCGATGCCATCGGTGGAGCACTATATGGTCTAGATATTAAGACTTCAAAGCAATTCAAAGCTTTGATGAATTACGGCTATGGAGTAAATGAAGCGTGGAAGAAACAAGACATTGAACTGGAAATCATGTTCATGGGATATGTCTTAGGACAACCAAAGCAATATAAATTGCGCCGATTGTATCGTTTGATTAATGACCATCCTGTAGAGAGCATCCGATTGGATTTTGATAGTACAACATACCAATATGGAACTCATACTGCAGAAGCAGACCGCAGGGCACAGGAAGAAGAGGTTAATAAGATTATCAAGGCAAATCTACCACCTGAATTGAGAGACTACTTCCTTTTTGATGCCTTGAAGGTAGGAATGTTGGTAGAACAAAACCAGATAGATGCACTTATCAAAGACAACATCCGTTCTGTGATGGGGTTCAACAAATACCTTATGCTGAAAGATGCCGCCAAACGCCTTCTTGAAGAAGCGAATGCTGCACGATTAGATAACGACCAGCAACGGCAAGAATATACCACCTTACTTGCTACTTTAGCCACAGCAAAGTCTGAACTACAGGTTCTGAATAGTGATAAAGACAAAGCCTTAGCATATAGTGTTGAGAATGCACAACTGTATCAACAACTTCTTTCAGGACAAAAATCCGATGCTGGTCTGAAGGAAAAAATGGCTAAAACTCGTCAGAGTATTGCCGTTATTATCAATGATGAGCAACAATACAACCAACGAATTAAGGATTTTGTGACCATTCTTGAGACAAATATCTTCGTACCAAGAATTGCGAGTTTGATTGCAGATGAAGCCTCTGAAATTATCCGCAAGAAAGAATCTGTAGCTGACAAGAAGAAAGGTCTGCTTACAGATAAGCAAATTGACATTGTCACAAGACAGATTGTGGATATTATAAATAAAGAATATGGTGGCAATGGTAGTATTAACATTGAATTTGTTGCCAACCGTGTTAAGGAGGCCCAAGCAGAAAGCGTAAATATCGAAGATGAGTATAGTTATTTGACTGATGAGGACATCAAACTCATGAAAGATATGATAACCGCGAAATATGGTAATGCTTTTGTGGCTCTTGACCGCGAAAGGGTATCTTTGAATCAGAGAATATCCGATTTGCCAAAACTTCGTGAAAACATTGAGGCTTTCAAGGCTCAACTTGTTGGGGATGACTATAGCCTAATTAAAAAATATGAAGATAATGAGGCATATTTAAAGCAAATAAAACTAGACATTGTTGCAAAAGAACGTGCCATCCAGCAGATGGAAAACAAACTGGATAAATTTGACTTTGACGACAATACCTCCAAGGATTATAAGTATGAGACGTTAAAAAAGTTACCCGAATTGTTCGATACACTTTCAGAACGTCTGCTTGCTGCACGCAAGAACGTGATAGAACAGAACATGAAGGTTCATCTTAATAAACTTATTAAGGAACTTGAAGGTGTCGTTGGTCGAGTAGAACTAAATGTTAACCATGGTGATATCTCTTTCAAAATCTATCACACAAAAGGAAATGAAATCATCCTTGATGGCTTGAGTGCAGCAGGAAAGCAGATTCTTATACAAGTGCTCTTAAAGGAACTTCGAGACAATGGAGATTATGACCCGCCAGTGATGATAGATTCTGTGATGGGAAACTTTGACAGCGATAGTAAACGTGCTGTTTTGGAAAATTATTTTCCACATCTTGCAACACAGACTATTTTGTTCAGTAACGATCTGGAAATTACTCCAAGCGAGGAAGGCTTTGGTAAATTAAGGCCATTCATTGCAAAGACATATCTGCTTAACCATAACAGAGTTGAACAGTATACGACTATTGATGAAGGGTATTTCAATGGTTACAAATAAAACAGGCATATTATGGCTACACAATTCAATATTAATCTAGATAACACACGTCAGACGGAGGGATTTGATGTGTTGCTTGCAGAAGTAAAGCAGAAAATAGAAGAACGAATAAATCTTGACAAGTATACGAACAACATTCAGCCTGTTGTGTTAAACAAGAATACCTTGTTTCGCACGTTACTTCTAGTTGGACTTAGCGATAACAGTGAAAGAAGTATAGTGGATATTGACAATATAAAATTATCCGCTAATTCTGCTCGTTATCAACACGTATTTAATAAACAAGAGTTAAATGAATACATTACGCTTCTCATGAAAATGAGATATGCAAAGATGGATATAGACCTCTCGCAGCCTAACCTGCTTTCTAAAGTGTTGGGCTATGAATTACTTCGTGGTAGAGACTTACTGCTTAATGAAAACGCTCTTGACGATTGGTTCAATTTTACTCCGGCAAACGGAAACAACAGGAAGGGTGGTATACCACAACTAATGCTGAATATTGGTGAATATGAAAACGGAATGGATGCTGTGTTGGACATCAATAATGTCAGTATACCAAATACTCAAATGGTAATTGCTGGTTCTACTGGTTCAGGCAAGACAAACCTGCTTGTACGCATCATTAATCAAATTAGAGAACTGACAACTGATACCGCTTATCCAACTAATTTTCTCCTTTTCGACTACAAAGGAGAGTTCTCTGATGTTCACAATGCCAGTTGGCTTGATTATATGCAAATTAGTTCGACTGCCATTCTTGACCCAACCAAGAAACCATTACCTTTCAATCCATTTAAGGATCTGTCTGGTAAAACAATGAATGAAATTAACATTGAGGCTTCAACACTTGCAGCTGCATTGATTGCTATTTTTGGTGCAAGGGTTAGTGCAAATATGGATGCATATCTAAGAGAAGGAATAAATAATGCCTATAAAGAAAGTAGAGGATTACCTATCACCTTTGAAGCGGTTCTAAAGCACTACAACAAGTTGAATGACAACAAACTTGACACCGTTGCAAACTCTCTACGATCTATGGTCTCTGCCCATATGTTTACAGAGAAAGATGACATTGACCTAATTAATAATAGTTTTGTTATCAATCTCGGGCAATATCCAAAAGGAACAGATGGAACACTAGCCAAGGCAATTATTTATTTCACTATTGCCAAACTTAATAGTATCTATGAAGAACTTACTCCCCAGGAGAAAGACGATGAACGAGTAGAAGTTCGACACTTCACGATAATAGATGAAGCCCATTATATGTTAAGTTTCAACAATCAACCATTGAAAAATCTTGTTGCAGTAGGTAGAAATAAGGGAATGAGCATCATACTTGCGTCTCAAGATATGAACAGTTTCAAAACTGAGCATTTCGATTTCTATGTAAATGCTTATTTCCCAATTATTATGCGCCAGCAGCAGATAAACACAGCTATTATATCTGGTCTGTTTGGAGGAAATAGCAATGAGACAAAGGAGATTTATCAAGAAATCAGTAACCTAAAACTGGGTGAAGCCATTATCAAGAATAATGAGTTCGACATTTTTGGCGGAAAACGCTATAAGAAGGTTAAAGTGGCAAAGATGATATAAGTGATATTCACGAAGAGACATATCCTTTTGTTGATGAATTAGAGAATGGGTATTTTTTACCCAAACATTAAATAAGCGTAAGCCATCAGTAAACCCCGTATTGTGAGATTATATAACTTACTCCAAGAGTCTCCGAAAAACTATGAAAGATTTGAAGTAGCTTTGAGAGATTCTTGGAGAAAGTCCAATATTTTTGGAGGACTATCAAAGTCTTTTAGAGAATCCCCGCCTTTTTGAGATTGTGGGGGAAGAGTTCCGTAAGCATTCGATGAAATACACCTTGTTTCAGTTGTAGCGTGATAGTACCTTTGCACCCTGCGCTATTGCACCCAACTACAACATTATTTATTATGACTCAAGAAGAATTCATTGACCTGCAGTTGTCTCACCAGTCAAGTGGCCTGACACTGAAGTCGTACCTGAAGCAGATAGGTACCAGTTATTCCACCTACAACTACTGGCGCAAGAAGTTCAGCGCCCCGTCGAGCCCCGTCCGCGGCATGGTTCCGATAAACATCCGGCAGTCCCCATCTACCAAACCGTCTTTCTCCGAGGGTGTCCCCACGGGCGTGTCTCTGCTGTTCCCCAACGGTCTCCAGGCCCATTTCGGCTCCGGCTCCGAGGACGTGCTTATGGATTTGTTGTTCAAAAGCCTTCCCTCCCATGTTCTGCCTTAACGATACGATGCGCTACTTCCTTTGTCCCGGCAGCACAGACATGCGCAAGGGCATCAGCTCGCTGTGCGGTGTCGTACACGAGCGGATGAGGAGCGATGTGCGCAACGGCGATGTCTTTATCTTCATCGGTTCCAGCCGCCGACTGATGAAGCTGCTCCATGCCGAGGACGGCGGCATGGTGATGTACGTGAAGCGTCTGGAGGCGGGCCGTTTCAAGCTGCCCGAGTATGACGGGCGGAGCAACAGCTACCAGATGGAATGGCGCGACCTGGTAATGATGGTTGAGGGCATACAGGAGTCTCCCGGCCAGCGTCTGAGACGCCTGAGAGCCCAGCGGAGGGAGTAAGTCACATAGATTTTCATGTTACACAACTTAATGATTATTAGGGTTTTATGACGATGCAGAAAACGGATGATATCCACCCACCCAAAACGGGGATATCCGTTCACTTTTCTTGTTTTTTATCCTAATGGCGTTGCAAAATTAGTCATCATTCTCGGATTCTGTACTATTTGACATGCGTTTTTGACATAGAGAGGCTCCTTTCAGCTCAAAGCGTATGCTTGTGTGCACGAGCCGGTCTAGTATGGCGGCGGCAGCGACTTGAGGTTGGGCCTGTCAACGGCAAGAAAACGCTCCTCGCGCGTGTACGGGTTTTTCTGCATGCGCTTCTGGTTGTGCTTCCGCATCTTGTCGGCGGCGGCCGCGTTCAGCTCCTCAAGGGAGCGGAACATCTCGTTGCGGAGCTCGGCGAAGACACGCATGTAGACGAGCCTCACGCTGCCCTCGACGCCGGACTTGTCCCTGGGGTGCCGCGGGCGTGCCGGCACCACGACCGTCCCGTAATGGTTGCCCATGTCCTCAAGGATCCTGTTGATGAACGGCTCGTACCTGTCGGTCTTGTTTCTTCTGCAAAAATAGGGATTATTACTGAAATATGGTAAAGAATTATCCGAAAGTACTGTACCAATAATCGAATTGTGAACGAATATAATTTGCAAAACCGTGTTTACCTTTTACATGGGAAAGGGATATAAAGATAGAAACACCTATTAACAATGAATATGAACATTACTGAAAAAGCAGACAAGTACGCCGAGGGGAAAGCTAATGATGCGATTACCGAGGCTATTGCACAATCAAGCATGAAAATGTGAGTTGGAGGAACAACCTCATCGACTTCGCACTGAAGGAGAACCTGAAAGCTTTCGGATGGTCAATCAATCCGCCTGCCACAAGGAAGGAAAGGAAGTGTAACTGAAAACTCTTGGACGACTCAATCATCCAAGCATCTGAACAGAATAAAACATACTGAATTCAACTTAAACAAAACATAAATTAAACATCAAAATGAAGTACCAATTCAACCTTAAGAGTGTTCTGAATTTAACAAATTTCCAAGAGGCAAAAAACACTGTTGGTCAAGACCGACATTTTCTCGCCATGGCAATGCTCAAGCAAGCTTGGCATTGCTCATTTGGCTTACTGTTGGTCAAGACCGACATTTTCTCTCCATGGCAATGCTCAAGCAAGCTTGGCATTGCTCATTTGGCTTACCGAAAATGTTCAAAATAATTCGTAGTGGTAAAGTGGTGTTAAAAGGGGGTTCAAAAGGGGCATTTTTGGCCTCAAAAAAGGGGGGCGTTGTGCAAATGTTGTGCAAATTCGTGTTAAGAAAAAGTCAAGTGCCTGATTATCAAGCACTTGACTACCCTAAAAAGTCGGGGCGACAGGATTCGAACCTGCGACCGCCTGGTCCCAAACCAGGAGCGCTACCGGACTGCGCTACACCCCGAGAGGAATATGCTGTTGCTACCTCTTAATTCAAAATTATTGCCGTAAGACGGCGGATGACCGGCCTCAGAGCGGATGACCGACTTCAGAGCGGATGACTGCCCTCAGAGCGGATGACTGCCCTCAGAGCGGATGACTGCCCTCAGAGCGGATGACCGACTTATGAGCTGATGCTCGTTACGTGCCGGGCTACCACCTAAGAGCGGCCGTGAGCTGTTGCTACGCCTTTATGATGCCCTCGTCGACGAAGACTTTTTTGAGCACCTGTACACCGCGCTCCACCTGTTCCTCGGTGTGGGTGGCCATGAGGGCGAAACGCACGAGGGTGTCCTGCGGTGCGCAGGCGGGCGGAATGACGGGATTGATGAAGACGCCGTTGTCGAAAGCGAGTTTTGTGACGACGAAGGTCTTCTCCACATCACGCACATAGAGCGGAATGATGGGGCTCTCGGTGTCGCCTATTTCGAAGCCCTCCTCACGGAAGCGTCGCAGTGCATAGTGCGTGGTCTTCCAGAGTTTCTCCATGCGCTCGGGCTCTGCCTTGATGATGTGCAGTGCCTCCTGTGCGGCAGCCGTAGCGGCGGGCGTGTTGGAAGCGCTGAAGATATAAGTGCGGCAGGTGTGACGGAGGTAATTGATGGTATCGAAGTCAGCAGCTACGAAACCACCGATGCTGGCGAGGCTCTTGCTGAAGGTGCCCATGATGATGTCGACATCGTCGGTGACACCGAAGTGGTCGCACACACCCCTACCCTGCTTTCCGAAGACTCCGAGTCCGTGTGCCTCGTCGACCATGATGGCCACATTCTCGTATTTGTGCTTGAGGCGTACGATTTCGGGCAGGTTGGCGAGGTCGCCCTCCATGGAGAAGACACCGTCGACGACGATAAGTTTCACCACATTGGGTTCGCACCGCTGGAGCTGTCGCTCGAGGTCGGCCATGTCGTTGTGGCGGAACTTGAGCTGTTTGGCGAAGGAGAGTCTTCTACCGTCGACGATGCTGGCATGGTCGCGCTCATCGCAGATGATATAGTCCTCGCGTCCACATACTACGGCCAGCACACCGGAGTTGACGAAGAAGCCAGTTGAGAAGCAGAGCGCGTCGTCTTTGTGCTCGAACTCGGCGAGTTCTTTTTCCAACTGGATATGCAGGTCGAGCGTACCGTTGAGGAATCTTGAGCCTGCGCATCCTGTGCCATACTTATCAGTTGCTTTTTTGGCAGCCTCGATGATTCTTGGGTCACCGGTGAGGCCAGTATATGCGTTTGAACCAAACATCAACACCTTGTGGCCTTCCATCTCCACTTCTGTGCCTTGTTTGCCTGAAATAGCCCTGAAATAAGGATAGACCCCTTTCTCCATATAGATTTGAGGGTCGCGATATTTTTTGAATCTATCTTGTAGAAGTCCCATTATTTGTGCTTCAATTTGATTCCGTTCATTCTTTTAGGCTGCAAAGGTATAAAAAATGAATTAAACAGCCACATTTTTTTATCATAAAATGTTCTAAATGGCAAAAAAAGCGAATTTGAAAGTGCGGAAAGCACAGAAAAACCGGCCAAAGCGAAGGGAGCGCTTTGGCCGGCGGTTTGTTTCACTTAGTTATGAAAGGTCGGTATTACTTCATGATGCGGTGCGAGACGAGCATGTTTTTGGGATCGAGCGCCTCGTCGAGTTTTTCCTGTGTCATGAGTCCCTTCTCGAGCACGATGTCGTAGACAGAGCGGTTGGTCTCGAGTGCCTCTTTGGCCACCTTGGTGCTGGTTTTGTAGCCGATGTAGGGGTTCAGAGCGGTGACGATGCCGATGGAGTTCTTCACCATCTCGTAGCAGCGCTCCTTGTTGACCGTGATGCCGAGGATGCACTCTTCGGTGAGTGTCTCGATGGCATTCTTGAGCCAGGTGAGGCTTTCGATGAGTGCCTCGGTGATGACGGGCTCCATGACATTGAGCTGCAGCTGTCCGGCCTCGGCGGCGAAGCTGACGGTGGTATCGTTGCCGATAACCTTGAAGCAGACCTGGTTGACCACCTCGGGTATGACGGGGTTCACCTTGCCCGGCATGATGCTTGATCCAGGAGCCTTCGGGGGCAGGTTGATTTCGTTGAGGCCACAGCGCGGTCCGGAAGCCATGAGTCGGAGGTCGTTGCAAATCTTAGACAGTTTGACAGCGAGTCGCTTCAGGGCCGACGAGTAGCTCACGTAGGCGCCGGTATCGGGAGTAGCCTCCACGAGGTCGGCGGCGCTCACGAAGGGCTCGCCGGTGAGTTTGCTCAGGTTGGCAGCGCAGAGTTTGGCGAATCCCGGCACGGCATTGAGTCCGGTACCGATGGCGGTGCCGCCCATATTGATTTCGTGGAGCAGTTTGACGTTGCGCTCGAGGTTGAGGATTTCCTCCTCGAGGTTGTTGGCAAAAGCATTGAACTCCTGTCCGCTGGTCATAGGCACGGCGTCCTGCAGCTGTGTGCGTCCCATCTTGATGACATCCTTGAACTCCTCGCCTTTGTAGCGGAGTGCGCTGATGAGTCCGGTGAGTGCAGCCACGAGGCTCTTGTTCATACGGATGAGGGCCAGGCGGATGGTGGTAGGATAGACATCGTTGGTGGACTGACCGCAGTTGCAGTGGTCGTTGGGATAGCAATACTGGTAGTCGCCCTTCTCGTGCCCCATGATTTCGAGGGCACGGTTGGCGATGACCTCATTGGCATTCATATTGACGCTGGTACCGGCACCGCCCTGCATCATGTCGATGGGGAAGTTTTCGTGCCACTGTCCGTTGATGATTTCGCGGCAAGCCTGGGAGATGGCTCCGGCAATCTCATCGTTGATTACGCCCAGTGTATGGTTGGTCTGCACAGCAGCCAGTTTGACATAAGCGATAGCGATGACATAATCGGGATAGTCGCGCATTTTTTTGCGTGAGATATGGTAGTTGTTGATACCACGCTGTGTCTGTACGCCGTAGAGGGCATCGGCAGGCACTTTGAGTTCACCCAGGAGGTCACTCTCCACTCTGAATTTTTTCTCTTCCATTGTAGATGGTTTTTATTATTAAAAATAAGGTTTATTTTATAATTATGTGTAGCCGTTTAGTAGCACTTGATACGGTACATGAATCCCAGTTCGATGCGGTTGGTGTTGTAGTCCTTGAGTCCGCACTTGTCGGAGAAGTCGACTTTCTTTCCGATGTAGGCGAGGAAGACGCGGAAGTCCTGCGACTTGACGGGATAGTACTCGAGCGAAGCGAGGTAGCCGAACGACTTGCGGTAGTTTTTGAACTGCTCGATTTTCTTCACGCTGGCCGTCTCATAGGTACCCTTCAGCATAAGGTTCCATTTGGGTGCAAACTGCCAGTTGGCCTTTGTGATGAACGAGTCGTAGTGCACATCGCTGAAATAGCCGTTGTCCACAGCCGGTGCATAGACACTCATGAGTTCGCTCGAAGCGATGCCGAGTCGGTCGAGTCCGTCGTTGGCCCCCATGTAGTCGAGATACCACTGGAAGGACGGCAGATTAAGTTTCTGTCCGAAGACGAGCATCTGCGAATACTTGTGGCGTGCCAGTGTCTGGAGTCCCCACGACCATCGTGTCTGCAGGACATCGTTGAAGAAGCTGCCGTTCCAGTTGACGATATAGGTGAGCGGGTTGTGGCTCTGCTCCATGGGCGAGACGTGCTGTGCTTTTCCCACGGCCACTGCGCCGTCGCCATGGTCCTCGAAGAAGGTGCCGTTGTTGGCATCCGACACCTCGACGGCGATTTCCTGTGTAGGCACCGGTTTGTACGACACGGTCACGCCCGCCATGAAGTTGTCCATATTGTCGACCATGTCACTGTACTGATAGATGTACATAGGGTTCTCATCGAACTCGAATCCGCCCCAGATCTGGCACATTTTACCGCCCATGACGGAGAGTTTGTCGGAGAAGTTGTATCCCACCATCATGATGTCGGTGGCCTTGGCGAAGTTGTCCTGTCCCTTGGCCGCGTTCGACTTGTTCATGCGGTGGCGGAGGCGGTAGAACAGTTTGTCGGTGAGGTTACCCTTGATTTCGAGTCGGAGCTGCTTGTTGGCGAATCCCGTTTCCCAGGTGCCGTCCTGTTCGGAAGCCCTTGCCGATGCGGCATAGTTGAAATAGACGTTGAATGCGTCGTTTTTCTTCTCCAGTCCGGTGATTCTCTCAGCGAGCGACTGGTAGTCGCCGTCGTTGCCGCCCATGCGTGTGTTGGCACCCTGGGCATTGGCCTGCAGTGTCATGGCCGCAGCGGCCATGAGGATGATATATTTTTTCATTTTATAATCAGTTTTTGTGATTACGCTATGCTAAAGCAAGAAGTCAGTTTAGTATTTCTTGAAGTATTCCTGTATGGTGCGCCAGTCGTTGGTCTTTGTGAGGGCCAGCATGAGAAGCACGCGAGCTTTTTGCGGGTTGAGGGTAAGAGCGGCCACGAAGTGATACTTCTCATCGTCGACTTCGCCGTTGAGACAGGTAGGACCTGTGGGGCAACGAGAAGAGCGCACGATGTTGATGCCCTTCTCACGAGCCTTGAGCGCCACGTCGAAGACATCCTTGTAGAAGTTGCCGTCGCCTACACCAGCGAGCACGATACCATCATACTTAGCATCGACGAAAGCCTGCATGGGCAGCGGTGAGCAGTTGGCATAGCCGTAGACGATACCCACTTTGGGCAGGCGGTCGAGGTTGTCGACATTGAACTCAGAGCGTGTGGTATGGATGTTGTCGATGCTGCGGTTGTAGATAGCCTCGCCGTTGTAGACATAACCCACCTTGCCGTAGTTGGCGCTCTGGAAGGTAGCCACATCGGTGGTGTGCATCTTGATCACGTCTTTTGCATCGAGCAGCAAGTTGTTCATGCACACCAGCACGCCACGACCCTTGGAGTTGGGGCTTGCAGCAGCCGCCACACCAGCATAGAGGTTGCCGGGGCCATCAGCGCTGATGCCGGTAGAGGGGCGCATGGAACCCACGAGCACCACCGGTTTGTCGCTTTTCACGGTGAGGTTGAGGAAGTAGGCCGTCTCCTCCATGGTGTCGGTACCGTGGGTGATGACCACACCGTCGTATCCCTCATTGTTGAGGAGCTGGTTGATACGCTTGGCCAGTTTGAGCCACACCTCATCGTTCATATCCTGCGAGCCGATGTTTACAAGCTGCTCACCGCTGATATCAGCGAGATAGAGCATCTGCGGCACGGCGTCGATGAGTGTCTGCACGCCCACCTGTCCGGCGCTGTAAGCCGATGAAGTAGCCGATGCGCTCACTCCGGCGATGGTACCACCGGTAGCGATGATTCTGATTTTCGGTTTGGCCGACACAGTGACAGCCATGAAAAGTGCTACGAGCACGAGCAGATTACGCATTGTTTTCATAATAGTCTGATTTTTAAAAGGTTAGTAAAAAAGGTTGGTTTAATATCGGTTTAATAAAGGAGCGTCATGATAAGGTACCCCACGCCGATGCTGACGAAAGTGGTGATAAAGCCCGCCACCTGGAAGGAGTGGTTGATAACATACTTGCCGATGCGTGTTGACCCCGTCCGGTCGAAGTTGATGGCCGCCACCTCGGTGGGATAGTTGGGCAGGAAGAAGTAGCCGTTGACAGCCGGGAACATGGCCACGAGCGCCACCGGGTTGATGCCCAGTCCGATGCCGAGCGGATAGAGCGTGCGCACGGTGGCCGCCTGCGAGAAGAGCATGATAGACATGATGAAGAGCGCCACAGCGAAGAGGAAGGGGTACTGCTCCACCATGCCTGCGATATGCGTCTTGAAGAACTCGATATTGCCGTTGAAGAACGTATCACCCATCCATGCGATACCGAAGATGGCCACCATGGCGTTCATGCCCGCAGCGAAGACATTGCCCTTCACGGCGTCGGTCACCTTAGCCCTGCCCACGAGCAGGATGACGGCCGCCATGGCCATCATGACGATTTCGATGATGTGCGGCATGCTCACCGTCTGCTGCACGCCGTCCTCCATGTAAGTAGGCCGGAGCGAGGGCACGCTGCCGAAAATCACCACCATCACGACGGCGCAGAGGAATGCGATGACCGAGTATTTAGCATACTTACTCGGCGTCTTTATCATCTGCTCCATGAGTTCTGCATCATGGTCGGGGTCGATGAGATGCTCGCGCACACGGCGCTGGTATTCAGGATCCTGCTCGAGCGGTTTGCCGATATGGTTCTGCACGAACGAAGCCACGAGAATGGCGATAAACGATGCCGGTATACAGATGATGAGAATGTCCTTGAGCTCAATGCCGCGCCCGCCGAGCAGGTCGGCGCTGATGACGGCCGCCGTGGCCGCCGACACCGGGCTACCCGTGATGCCGAGCGAAGCCGCCACCGCCGCCACGCTGAGCGGCCTTTCGGGCCGGATTTTGCTGTTGGTGGCAATCTCGGAGATGATGGGCAGGAGCGAATAAGACGTATGCGCCGTTCCGGCCACGAGACAGAAGAGCCATGTGGTGAGCGGTCCATAATAAGTGATGTGGCTGGGGTGCTTGCGCAGGAACTTGGCGGCCAGTCCCACCATATAGTCGAGACCACCTGCCGCCTGCAGCGCCGCCGCCGCCGTGATGACGCTCACGATGATAAGCATCACATCGATGGGCAGGTTACCCGGTTTGAGTCCGAAGACGAAGACGAGCAGGAACACGCCCACCATGCCGTAGATGCCGAGGCCTATACCGCCCACCCGTGCACCGATGAAAATCAGTGTCAGGACGAGCGCCAACTGAAAGAGAATCAATGCTGTAGCCATATTCAGGTTTTAAGATTTTAAGGTATAATCGGATGTTTTAAGGTTTTGACGTGGCAAAGTTACAACGGAAAGCCAGTGGAAAATTTATAAAAAAGCCATTATTTTTGGTAAAATACGAAACAAATGTGTAAATTTGCGTCGGAGAATAAGGAAACCAATACTATTGACATAACTATCAGACGACCGGAATGACGCACCGCGAACTATTGACCCTGCCCGAATTTACGAACCGTTTCCAGATAGAGCACGTATTTGGAGCCGACGCCGCCTATGTGAGTTCCGACCACGCCATGACCTATCCCTCCCATCAGGACCGTCTGGGGCTTAGTTTCTACTCCATTCTCCTGGTGCGCGACGGCGGCATCACCTACCGTCAGGACGGCGCCGACTATCCCTTGTCCGCCGGCGACCTGATTATCGTGCCCCCCTACAAAGGTGTGCGTGTGGCCGGCCAGACCGCCGACCTGAAGTACAGCAGTCTGCTTCTCGACAGCGCCTACTTCGACCAATTCAAGTCCCACGTCAGTTCTCCCGCCCTCACCGACATCATCTCGAGCAAGAGCGGCAACCTTCGCATCTACCATCTCGGCCCCTCGCGCGGCGCCGACCTCGCCGACCTGCTCACGCAGGTGGGTCGTTCCATCCAGCAGCCCCACATCTACAAAGACGACATAGTGCGTTCGCTCATCCACGTGTGCATGATGTATATCGACGGTCTTCAATACGAGACCCATGCCGAGCCCCGCGACTACCGTCACAAAGAAGACCTGTATAAAATATTCCTTCACCTGGCGCGCACCCACTTCAGGAAGGAGCGGCAGCTGAAGTTTTATGCCGACCGCATGAACATCACCACCACCTATCTTTCGCGTGCAGTGAAGGAAGTAACCGGTTCGACGGTCAACGAGCATCTCTCGTGCATGGTCTACAACGAAGCCTGCAAGCTGCTCCACGACCATGAGCGGAGCATCGGCGAGATATCCTATAGTTTAGGTTTCAACGACCAGTCGGCCTTTACCAGTTATTTCAAGCAGCGGAGCGGCATGACCCCCGTGTCGTACCGCAAGAAAGCCGCCGGCAACATTCAGTAGCACTTGATGCGGTACATGAATCCCAGTTCGATACGGTTGGTGTTATAGTCCTTGAGTCCGCATTTTGAGGTAAAATCCACTTTTTTTCCTATGTAAGCCAGGAAGACGCGGAAATTCTGTGTTACATCCGGGTAATACTCGAGCGAAGCCAGATAGCCGTAGGCCCAGTCGGTCATTCCCTTGAACATAAGGTTCCATTTCGGTGCGAACGCCGTCAGGGCGATGGCTGTGATAAGATATTTTTTCATGGCAGAGATTAACCCCAACCGGTCATTAGGCCGACATTCTTTATGTTCTTATGGATTTTCTGTCTAATGAATGCCATTCCTGCATTTCTTTTGACACCTTGCACACATCAATATCTCGACGTAGCCCGCTACGCCTTCGATATCGATGTGCACAATCTGTCTAAAACAAATACAGAACTGACATCATTCCTAATGACCGATTAGGGTTAAAATGCGATGTGTTATTTTCTATATTCCTTAACCACAATTTTCTTTCCGTTCTTACCCTGCTGCCTGTCTTTGGCCGTGCGGCAGATGTAGACACCCGGTGCGGTAGGTTTTTTGGTACCCAGATAAATGCCCTGCAGGGTGTACCATGCCGTTGCGTCTCCACCGACATCTTCCACGTTGCTGATGCCCAGCGCATCGGCTATGTCGATGACAAAGGGTTCCCACGGCGTACCGATGTTGCCGTCACTGATATAGACGAGATTGGCGGGCAAGGTTATGATGCCGCCATCCAAACAGGCTTGCATCTGCATGGGCTGTCCGCTGCCCTCTCCGGCAATGAGCAGGTAGTAGAGCGGCTGCTCATTATCCATCGTGGCAAAGGCAGCACCGCGGCACTCACCCTCGACGAAGGCTGCGACTTCGGCATCGGCGACAGGTATGCCACCATTGGTGAGCAGCACGACCATCGTCATGTTGTCAGGATAGTCGGTGGGAGGAACGGGGGTGAACACAGAAGCCTGGTTTGCCCTCCTGCTCTTCGCTTTCGGCGACGGAGCAGCTTGACTACTGAGGTTTTCCGTAGGATAGACGAATGACTTTGTCAGGGTATCGGTGCTCATGTAGAGGTAGCCCTTTCCGCTCTCCAAGGCTTCGAGGTCACCCTCCCATCCATAGGGGCCATAATAAGCGAAGGCCGTCTGCGACTTCACCTGGTCGCCATATTGCGGATTGGCGCCGGCAAGTGCTTTTCCGATATCCATTGTTGTTGCGGGAGTATACGGCAGCCAGTTCCAGTCCTTCTTCAGTGTGACAGGATTCTCGTCGAGTTTCAGCTGCTGACCCTGGATGACGATGAAGGGAGGCAGGTCTTTGCTCTGTTCGAGCCTTGTGAGCAAGAGCTTGTACATGGTGTTGGCCTTCACCTGCTTCAAGTTTCCAGCCCAGTAGGTGCCATTGCAATACGACGTGCCCGTGTCATGGTCTTTCAGTCGTGCTTCCCACGATGACACCTCTTTGAACACAGATGCGACCTTTGGATTAGACGGCTCCACGCCCAACGAGATCCAGTTCCATCCTTTTCTGAGAGCGAGATGCTGCTCCACGATGTTGGTCTTGGTGAAGATGAGAGGAGCATCGAAGGTGCCGTAGTTTTTCGCCGGGTCGAAGGTGAGTGTGTCGGTCACCGTGCCATCGGGCAGTGTGATACTGACATTGGGATAGGCGATGCCCGTCGTGGCATCCCACAGGCGGAAGGTCACGGCACGGCCCTTGTCAAGATCGGCAGGCACGCCGTTAATTTGCTGCATGGCGGTGCCGTAGATGCTCATGGGTACGTAGGCCGCACCACGCATCTGCTTGGGTGAGGCGACGCCCCGGCACTCGTCGTCGATAAAGGCGGCCAAGAGGCTTTCGCTGTTACTCATCATGATGCCGTTAACGTAGATCTGACCCACAATGCTCATGCTGTTCTCGTAGGCATTCGGATCAACACTCCAGTTGGGGCTCTCTCCCCTGACCTTCATCACGATGCGTAGGGGTTCCAGAATCCCGTTGTTGCCTTGTATGCCTATGGTGATGTCGTAGTTGCCCACGGCTACCAACGGGTTGACCTGGAATCGCAGTGTCTTCGTCTTCTGCGGCGCTATGTCATCACTGTTGTTGCTGTCGATGAGGGTGAGCCACTGTGGCATATTATATAAAGTGTAGTACTCGGTGTGTCCGCCACGGTTCTCAATGTCCACGTCGAAGGTATAGCTGTCGCCATAGCGCTTGATGACGTTCACCGAGTCCTTCGTCCACTTCAGGGTGTTCAAGTAGCAGTAGGCCTGCCAGCGAATGGGCAGCGACTCATTGCCGTGCATGTCGTGAATCTTGTCGATGGTGATGTTGAGTGTAGTACCCTCCAAGTCGCGGGCCTTGATGCCGCTGCCCTCCTCTAAGCGGACGACAATCTTACGTTCCGAGGATACCGGTTTGGCAATGACGCGGCTCTCCTCGGGAGCCTTCTTCAGCGGGGGACCGTAGGGCTTCAACAACGACGGGTCGGCGGTAACGGCATGTCCCGGAATGGAATTGGCCGGTGCCATGTCTTCGAGCGTTCCGACGTATGTTAGAACGCCGTTGACCATTTCCTTCTTTTCGAAGGGATAGTAGGCCAAGAGTCCACGCGAATAGATGTCGGTCGTGTCGATGCAGTTGTACATATTAGCGAGCAGACGGTCTTCCGTCAATGATGCGTGCCAGATGCGCAGTTCGTCAATGCTACCGTTATTGTTTGTTCCAAGCTTCATCTGTGAACCTTCCAGCGGGGGCATATCCACCTCAGCAATGACTGCTGTTCGATGACCGTTGTAATAGAAACTGGCAGATTGTCCGCGTACGACATTCAAGGCCATGTGGTGCCATGCGGAGTGTAGTGGGAAATCGTTGTGGTTTGCAACCACCTGCGACTTCTTGCCATAGTCAAGCACAAGGTTCATGACATCATCATAGCGTAGGCAGATTTTGTTGGATTCGTTGCTGCCCGTCTCGAAGAGGGTGGCATTCTGATTGCGAGTATATGCCCAAAGCTCTATGGCGTAGCTATCGCCGACCGACGTGTTGATGCGGGAGATGTCGGCTGTCAGTCCACCTGACGAATATGTATCAAAGCTGTAGTTGACGTTGGAGAGTTCCCACCGGTCGTACACCTCTAAGTCGTGTGTGTGGCGCTGGTCGGCAGCAAGCGTACCGTGTCCTTCGTTCATGGGCCAGTAGTTGGCGAGTCCATAGACGTATTGGTCTTTCGAGACGTACTTTGTCGCTCCAGCCTCATAGACATCGCGGTAGATATCGTACAGGGCCAGATCGTGGATGGCCGCTGTAATACCACCACCAATGAATAAGGTTTTGTCGCTGGAATGGTTGATGGCTTCCAATGCCGAGAACGTGACAGGCTGGTGGTCGAAGAGCAGAACCGACTCGGTGCCATACTCCCCGAGTGCCGAGAAGGTCATGTCGCTGGCCTTGTAGCTGACAGCGATATACGTCCAAGTATCCTTTGGCAGAACGTCTGTGCTGATGTAAGTGTTTTCGCCAACCAAAACAATAAGGTGCCCGTTGGAGTCAATAGCCAATGACGTAATGGAGACACCCTTTCCCCATCGGATGAGGTGGCCTCCTTGAGTCCATTTCACCCAAAATTCGATGGAGAAGTCGCCGTTGAGGAATATGGGATTTACTGTTTGAGCACCTGTGCCACCGTAGGGGATGAGCTGCAGTGCCACATCGTGTTGGATGGGCTGGTTGTTCAGCTTGGCGGTGACGATGACGTTCTTGTCAGAGACATAGCCGGGCACGATGTCCTCGTTGAACTCCACGATGATGTCGTCGCCATAGCGCAGGATGCCGTCGGTGGGCGCAGGAGTGGTGAGGTTGCGTGGCCTCACGTTGTCCTTCACCACGGTTACCTCGCTGCTGTACACGCTGATGTCCTCGGTGCCATACATCGTGGTGGTGTAGGCACGGAAGGTGTAGTTGCCTTGTGGGTAGAGGTTGTCATCCTTCATGTTGAAGCGCAGGAGCAGGTCGCCCGTTGCGGGCAGCACCTGGTCGTGCACGTTTGTGGAGTCGGCACGGTTGACAAGGAAGGTCAGCGTGTCGGGCCTCGTCCAGGTGGTGGAACCCTCGTAGCGGTATTCCACGCCGAGCTTCTTCATGCCCTTGAACTGACGGTCGAAACCAGTGACTTTCAGCATCAGGTCGCCCTTGTTGCGGTCCAGCGTCTCGATGTTGAGTACCGGCTCTGTGATGGCGAGGTCAATGGGTGATGATGAGGGTTTGAAGTGAACGTTGAAATGCACCATGTCGTAAATCTTGATGGGCTGGTACTGCGAACAGAAGCGCAGTTCCAGATCCTCATAGTCGAGCACGCTCTGGTCGGTCTGCCTAACGGTGATGACCTTCTTCACGGTCTCACCCGCTGGGATGAATACGGAGCGCCCGTTGGCAGGATAGCCATCCATCAGGATTTCCAGTCCCATCTGGTTTGCTTTCTCCTGCACCATGATATTGTAACTGAAGTCGAAGCCCTGGTTGGTGTTGCTCAAGTTGGTGAGGTGCAGCGTCAGTTGGCCTGTCTGTCCGGCGGGCACGTCGCTCAGGGTGACCTCCTTGGCACTGTTGTCGGCATTGCCGTCGAGGCTGATGCGTATGCTTGGCATCTCCATTTGTGCGGTACCGTTGGAGAGTAGGTGCTTCCCCTCCTCAAAGTATTTCGTCTTCTCCTCGCCCTCGTAGGGGTTGTAGCTTTGCCCGCCAAGGATGCTGAAGATGTCGCCCCATCCACTGGGCGACTTGTAGATATTGACGGAGAAGTCGGTTCCCTTGTTCCCATCGCTGAAGGCGTATTCAAGTTCTGCCCAGTCCTTGTAGTTCTCGTCCGGGTCACTTTCAGAGGTGGCCATCGACCATCCGTTTTCAGTGTCCCACATGGCAACGGCCCCGTATGCCATTCCTCCAATGGTGGCTTGGTGGCTGCCGCCCAACTTGACGATACCGCCAAGGTTGTGAGAGTAGTTGTGCTTCTTCTGGAAGGTGGTGTCGGCGCGGTTGGCGTAGGTGTAGTTGTTGCCGCCGTCGAACGAGATGTTCCTGAGGAAGTACTTGGGGTCGTTCATAGCGATGACTTTGTCCTCTTCATTATCACTCAACAATTTCTTCCAGTTTTTTATCTGGCTGGTACACCATAGGACGCTGTCTGGGATGAATGTTCCATCCCAGTTGGCGGGCGGCAGTTGACGATAGGTCGTGGTATCTGTGCCTAAGGCCTCGTCGTCGGGCTTCAACCATGTCACGTAGACGCAATGGTTGCTGGTGTTCGCGTAGTTGAGGGCTTCTTCCTTTGTAGGGAGAAAGGTCATCAGGTTTCGGCGGGTCTCCTCCCACTTGGGAATCATTACCTCTTCCAACTCGTAGGTGGAGTACATGAACATGGTTCGAACACTGTCGCCCATCGACATGGTGTTGCGCAGGTCGAGACGAACCGGGTAGCCTCCACCGTCGCGGAAGAAGCCAAGCTTGCGTGCGTCGCCGATAATGATGTTGGTAGACACACCGATAAAGGCATCGCCTTTGCTGCCCACGTATGGAGCCTTGGAACCGGTGGAGACTGCCTCTGTGACGGTTGTCGACCATGTCTGGTCGGTCTGGTTGTTGCGCTGCACTTTATAGGTGAAGCCTGCGGTGGTGTGGGTCAGGGTGGTCGACTTTAAGGTAAGGACCTCAACGCCCAGTCCGGCTGCGGTCTCGATGGCGGTGCCAAATGAGAGGTCGAAGGTAAATTTCTCGTTGCCATAGAAGCCATGTGCAGAACTGCGGAATTTGGTCTCGGTATGTCCCGTCTTCCAGGTGGTCTTTGATGTGGCACCAGGCGGATCACGTAGCACCATGGTCACTAAGTCGGGACCGAGAGTGACAAAGTTGGTGCCCGTGGTCAGTGAGCCGAGCACGATGGCGTTGATGCCGTCGTAGGTATAGGTGCGGTTGTTGCGCTCCATCTCCATGCTCAGTTGGCGGGTATAGGGAGCAGCGATGTTGGGCAGTCCGGTAATGAAGGTGAACTCGTTCATGCCGCGGGCGTCGAGTATCAGCTGGTCTTGCTTCAGGTCGTAGATGTCACCCGGCTGCAGGCCCAGCTCCTCATTGTCCACACGTGCCACCACCATCTGCTCGCTGTTCATCTCGTTGCTGACGGTCACCACCTGTCCGTTGAGGGGGATAGTGTCGGCCACTGCGGGTAAAGCAGGCTCAGGGTCGCGGTTCACGTAAACTTCATAGCCCCATACCCTCATCTTCACTTTGTCGCCGCCGTCGTAGATGGGGTAGTCGTAGGTGTAGGTGGGTTTGCCGCTTTCATTGATAGTCCAGATATTGTCAATGGGGGTAGCGCCGAAATCGTCGCTGAAGTCCTCAAACGCCTTACGTCCGAACACGCCCTTCGGTGCATCGCCTTCGCCGTTGACGGACATTTGGATAAGCTCTAATTGTGGATTGGCGAAGTAGGTCTTCACCATCTTCGTGTTGTAGGTGTAGGATTGCTTTTGTTCAGTGCCATCATCAAAGATTTCAGTGATTGAGTCAGTCTGTGCCTGAGAAACGGCTGTCAAGTCTATCTCTGGCAGCGTGCCGAAGTCGATGCCGCTCTTGACGTCTATGCTCTTCACCTTGTATTTCAGCGGGGGCAGCAGGGCAGAGAACTCTCCGGTAAGCGAGTCTGTGCGTATGGTGATGTATTTCGCATCGTAGTCGGTGCCCGTATAGGCTTGGCTGCCGATGCTCGTGGTGTCGCTCTGCCATGTGCGGACAGTGAGGGCATTGCTGATGTGGTCGTCCTGGCAGTTCAGCGAAAACGACTCGTTGTTCAGTGCCAGCTGTATGGTGGCTATGCCAATGTTGTTCTTCGATAAGTTGAAGCCCACGGCCAGTGTGTCGTTGCTCAGACCTCCCCCCACACGACCCACGAAGTTGACCAGTGTGGAGTCGGCAAAGTCGTACTGCACGGGGCGGTCGAAGTAGTACGTCCCTTCAGTGGGCCAGCGTCCGCCCGTCACCATCGTATGTCCGCCCAACTTGGCTTCTATGAAGTGGTCACCAATGGGCACGGATAGGTTGTATTTGCCACTACCGTCAGTCTGCACCACCTGGCCATCCTTGTTCTGCTGTATGCCATCGACATACATCTGCACACCCTCTACGGGAATGTTGGTTCCGGCATAGTAGATATGTCCGCTCATGGGGAACGACGACACGTCCTCGAAGTCGGCAGTGTGTACAAGCGCGTTCTTCCCCACGAAGAGCAGCGTCTTGGCGGGGTTGAATTCGTGGATGCCATAGAGTGGCACCACCGAGTAGGTGGTACCCTCGCCGGCAAACGGAATGCCCTGTATGACGTAGTTGCCGTCGGTATCGGTTTTAGCCTTCAGCCTCAGCATAGAGGGTGTGAGGGTTGAAGTCAGCGCATTGCTACCCACGACCCCATGGTGCTGGTGGTAGTTGGTACCGTCGCGCGAGTAGTCGAAGAACTGTGTGCGCAGGCCCTCATCGAAAGTCCAGTAGGTTTCCAGCCCACTCTCATCGCCCACCAGGAGGTGGTCGTAGTTCTCCAGGATGTTTGCCTCGCTGAGGCACTTTGTCCACAGGCGGAACTCATCAGCCGCCCCCTTGAAATGGCCCAGGCTCAGTTTTTCAGCATTGGTCAGTTTTAAAGAGCCGTCAGCCAACATCAGTGTATCTTTCTGCACACGAGGTTCGCTGCTGTTAGCATTCAAAGTCAGCACATAGCATATCAGCGTCTTGCCGCTGCGTGTCAGTGCGACGTGATTATAGACATTCTCCTGGAGCGCGATGCCGCTGAAGGTCTGTCCATTGAACGCCAGCCCTCCATTAGCGGTCATGCTCAAGCCAACACCACTGCCGAAGTCCACAATCGAGCTCCCGCTGAAAGTCTCAGGGTAGAGCCACATCTGGATGGAGAAGTCGCCGGTGGCGAACTTTTCAGCAGCGTAGTTCGTGGTCGGTGATTCCTGATTATCCCCGCCAGGGTATTGCCAAGTCACGGCCCCGTTCACGTCGGCAAAGTACATAGAGTGGAACTGCTCTAACTGTTCACCATTCGAACTGGTCATGGTCATGACCACATCGACATCCTGCACCGCCGTGCCAGTAGAGCCGTAAGCAATTCGGCCCGTCACCGTTCCGGTGCTCTTGGCGAATCCCACGTTGGTCACTTCGCTGTTGATAATAGAGCCGTCGTCGCACTTGTCCTCCACGGTGATTCGGTAGTCGTAGTAAACTCCGGGGAGTGCCGTCTGGTCGGTATAGAACAAATAGTCCTCACTGCTCGACAGTCGTGTCAACACCTCCCATGCCTCGTTCTGTTGCTCGGCACGGCGTCGCTCCACGATGTAGGTCTTGGCATAGTAAGAGCCTTGCTGGTTGACATGCCAGGCCAACTTCACCGACCCCTCATAGACACCCTTCGAGGCATCGAGCGAGTAGAACTTTGTAGCTTCACCGATGGCCTTCGGGTTGACGGTAATGGTGTTGAGCACCGTGCTGCCAATGACGCCTTCTATGCGGTAGGGCTTGGGAGCGCATGCGTTCAGCGGCTCCTCTGTATAAGGCACGCCCGTCTCGGGGTCGACCTTGTTCTGACGGTTGTTGTGTTTGTCGGTGGTGCGGTGCTCCCACTGCAGCGTGTCCTGCATGTTGGCAGGCGTGAGCGTGTAGATGGGGTCCTCCTCACCGTCGACATAGATGCGGAACTTGTGGCCGAATCCCTCGGGATATGCGTCGGAATACCATGTAAACACGATGCGGTCGAGCTGCTGGTCCACATTCAGGTTGCGTATGGGCACGTTGCGTGTTGTGTTTATAGAGACCGTTGCCTTCGTGTCGTCGCGCTGCGTCGTTATGTCCCAGAAGTTGGAGACGTAGTACACATCGTAGGTCGTAGCAGTCTCGTTGGTGAAGCCCTCATCGGCGTAGGTGTGGATATTGGGATTGAGTTCGGCAATCTTCGTTCCGTCACGATAGACCACCCACTTGAAATCGGAGTAACTGCCGGGGATGGCAGGAGAATCCCACGATAGATTCACCCGTTTGTCGCCCTGGTTGAAGATGCCATTCAGGTTGACAGCCTTGACAATGGGCGGATTGATTGTAACCGTCTGCGTGACGACTTCGCTGTTGTCGGCGAAGACGATGCCGCTGGCCGAGGTGCCTTCAAGTTGTGCCTCCACCTTGTAGTTGCCCACATCGATGGCTCCGGGCACGGCGCATGACCACGACCCACCGTCAACACGGTATTTCAACGTGCCGTAGTTGTTCTTCCACGTATCCTTGGCGATGAGGTTTTGTGTCTGCCCGTTGTAGACGAGGTCCGAGGCGAAGGTGGGCTTTTCACTCCACTTCACTTTCTGGGTGGTGAAGTGCTGATGTAAGTAGATGTAATCGCCGCCGGCTCCTCTATTCAAATCACAGATGCCACTATAACTCGAGTTGCGCCAGGAGATGGCGGCAGTCCAAGAGTCATTGTCCTCGCTTTGGTTTAATACTGACAACTTTGTTATGACGCGTTTGTCGGCCCCATAGGAATTGAGATTTCCCCTGTCGCGCGTGTAATAGAGGATAATGTCAGCCCCACCGGCTCCTCGGTTTAGGTCACCGTTGAATCCGCTGTTGCTTTGAGCCTTATAGTAGGTTCGTCCCTCAAAGGTGAAGGAGTCAACCCACTTGTTGGATGCACAGATGTCGGTGATGTAGCCGGTTTCAGGGTTGGCCGTGCTGCTGGTCTTGTAGGCGATATAGACATCCCATCCACCAGCATTTCTGTTCAGGTCGTTATTGAGGACGGTCCAACCTTTGTTTTCGTACTCGCGCCTTAGATTAGCACCCTTGCCTTGCTCGGCGCCAAGGGTCATCACTTCGGTGATGTATTCCTGTGCCAAAACGCCGGTTGTCCCTCCGATGAGCATGAGCGCCATCATGAGCAGTCGGTAGAAATGTTCTGCCTTTATCATATTCTTTCAGTATTATGTTATTGTCTGGTTAATTTCAGGGTAACGGGATAGTATCTGCCGGCTTTCAGCGAGGCCTTGGCCATGCCAGTATAGATACCCGAGCTGCCTGTTACGGTAAAGTGCATATAGCCTGTGGGGCTATAAGGGAAGAGGGCGACATAGACACCATTGGAAGTTTCTTTGTCGAGATTGACGGAAAGATTCGTTTCCTCCCAAGTGTCTTGTCCCGGATAGGCGAGAGCGAGTGAATCGACATCAGCCTTTGGTGTGAGCATAGCTGTCAGGGAATAGCCCATCGGTGAAGCAGAGTCTTTATCATAAAAATTGATGGTCAGTGTCTCTACAGGAATGAGCTCCGAACCATCCGTAAACGAGAATTTACTCACAGCCAGGAGCGACTGCATGTTGTCTATTGTAGCCGTGGCCGTTTGTTCCGTCACGGAAGTAACCTCAGCCACCCCATAGACATAGTGGAAGTTGTCTGCAATATCTTCCAGCGTGCCCTTCTGTCCGTTGAGACTGATGGTGAATTTGCCACGGTCTGGTCCCGAAAGAACCGGATCTTTGGCGGGGTAAAGCAAAGCCACTTTATCGCCCGTTATACAGTTGACCGCACCTTGAAACATCGATGTGGCAGTAGAGGAAGCCGCAGTCAGTTTCCCATAATCAACGGTAACTGGACTGAATGAGCTCACATTGAAGTATGTAGCCCTATCCTCCTTCGTCCATAAAGCATCCAGCGACGATGAGTTTTCGGTGAGTTGAACCCTCTTGGATGTGGGTGTGTCTTTGGTGACAGGCACTTCGGCAATCGTCAGTTGGCGTAGTTTTCTGTCGTTGTTGTTTTCCACCAGTTTGTCATCGTCGGAAGAACAGGCTGCCCATGCCATGCCTGATAATAAAAGCAAAATGAGACCTACATGCTTCATAACTCCTTGTTTTTTAAAGGTATTAGTAATTAAACAAATCTTGTGAGAAGCCATCCTCTTCGCCCTCGTTACCATTGTCGACATTATCATTATCCGACGACTGATAGCCAGAAATGGTAGCGTTGATGCCTTTTTTGTCGCTCCCGGCGAGCAGGGGGCTGTCCATTTTCAAGGGCACTGCCTCTATTGTAGGTTTTGTGTATTTTCTCTTCATCTTGTTATATGATTCTCTGTTTGATAAATTCAAAAAAATAAGACCCCAAGTCAGACGAATACGTTGTGGAACATTGTCTATTCTTGAAAGTTACAAAGTTACGAAAAAAAATCAGTAATGCAATCGTTTATTATACTTTTTTGTTTTTTTACTCAACTATCCGTATACATCTCACTATCAGAATTCCAGTGGCCGATGTCCTGACGGAAGTGACGGGTGCCATGCGTAATCTTTCGGAAAACAGAGAAAAACAAGAAGTCTGCCTGAAATGGGCAGACTTCTTGTTGAGCAGGATGCGGCATGCAATGTGCAAGCCGGACTGCTACTTAAAGATTTTCTGTGCGAACTGCGACAGGTAAATGCGCCAGTTGCGCCAGATGTGGCCACCGTCGGTCTCCACATACTCATAGGGATAACCCTTCTCGTCGAGGAAACGCCGGTAGTCGGCATTCTGCTGGTAGAGGAAATCCGTCTTTCCGATGGCAATCCAGTAGAGTTTCGGTTTGGCGGTAAAGAGTTTTTTGAGCTGTTGCTGCACCTCTGTGTTCTCACCGAGCAACTGGTAGAACGACTTGTTGCGGTCGCCACTGATGTGCAGGCCTGCAGAGAAGAGTCCCACATAGTCGAACATGTCAGGATAGCGTTTGGAGGTGGCGAAAGAGTGTCCGCCGCCCATGGAGAGTCCGCAGATGGCCCTGTTTTTCTTGCCCTTGGCCACCTTGTAGTGGCTCTCCACGAACTTCACGATATCAGGGAAGCTCTCATCCATGGTAGCCACCGGTTTTTTATCGGGTGTGATGCTGGCCATGAACGACGGCTGGTACATGCCGCGCGACCACGCCCCCGGTGCCGCCTGGCAGTCGGTATTTCCGTTGGGCATCACCACAATCATCGGTTTCACTTTTCCGGCCGCGATGAGATTGTCCATAATCTGCGCCGTACGTCCCAGTGTGGTCCATGCGTCCTCATCGCCTCCGGCTCCATGGAGCAGATACATCACCGGGTAGTTGCGTCCGCGGTCGTAGCCCGCCGGTGTGTAGACGGTCATACGGCGTTTCATCTTGAGCGTGGGACTGTCGTACCACACCTTCGCCACATCGCCGTGGGGCACCTCGTTCACACGGTAGATGTCGCCCTTGTCGCCACTTTCCTCCGATACGATGAAGATGCTGGTGAGCGACGCCACATCACGGTTCACGTAGACATTGGCCGGGTCGAGGATTTTCATACCGTTCACGATGAAGGAGTAAGAATAGAGTTCCGGTGCGAGGGGCTGCGAGGTGAAGGTCCACACGCCGTTTTTGTCTTCAGTGAGTTCGGCTGTGCCCGGCTGTTCCACTTTGCCCATGGGCGAGTCGAACGCGACGGGGGGCAGGAAGTCGCCGGTGACCTCCACCTTGACGGCTTTTGGTGCGAAAATACTGAATGTGACGGTACGGTCTGGATTGACCACAGGCGACTGCACCTGTGTGCCGCTCCAAAGCGCCTCTTGGGCGTTTGCCGCCAATGTCATGCAGCAAGCGGCGATGCAGATAAGTAAGGATTTGCGCATAGTAAAGATTGGTATTAGGGATTAATTTTTTATATAACGAGGAGAGTGGCAAAATATTATAAAAAAGGAATGTGCTTTGCACAGAAATTTTACAGGACAAAGGGAATCGCGCTGCGCGCTGGAAGACCTAACAGAAATTATCGTAATTCACGTAATTTTTCAGGGAAGGTCTTGAAAGAAATTGCCATAATGCTCGGAAATTATCCTTGGGCGTAGGAGCATGGGGATAATCAACGGAAATGGTCGCTGGGGCGGATTGCAAATCCGACAGAACTGCGAACTGCGGGAAAAACCTCAAGCGGTTCTCAAAAAGAAAGAAAAAACAGCAGGAAGTAGTAATAAATAATCGCGCTACGCGCTGGAAGGCCTAACAGAAATTATCGTAATTCACGTAATTATTCAATAATGGTCTTGAAAGGAATTGCCATAATGGGCGGAAATTTTACTTGGGCGTAGGAGCATGGGGATAATCAACGGAAATGGTCGCTGGGGCGGATTGCAAATCCGACAGAACTGCGAACTGCGGGAAAAACCTCAAGCGGTTCTCAAAAAGAAAGAAAAAACAGCAGGAAGTAGTAATAAATAATCGCGCTGAGCGCTGGAAGACCTAACAGAAATTATCATAATTCACGTAATTTTTCAGGGAAGGTCTTGAAAGAAATTGCCATAATGCTCGGAAATTTTACTTGTGCGTAGGAGCATGGGGATAATCAACGGAAATGGTCGCTGGGGCGGATTGCAAATCCGCTGATAGGAGCTGTCGGATTGCAAATCCGACAGAACTGCGCGCTGGAAGACCTAACAGAAATTATCGTAATTCACGTAATTATTCAAGAATGGTATTGAAAGTAATTGCCATAATGGGCGGAAATTTTACTTGTGCGTAGGAGCATGGGGATAATCAACGGAAATGGTTGCTGGGGCAGATTGCAAATCCGACAGAACTGCGAACTGTGGGGGAGAATGATTTGATTATGAAAAATTACGTGAATTATGGGAATTTCTGTTCAAGTTCTTCGCATCGGAGATGCGAATTTCTTTCAGTGCTTATCGACATTGAAAGATTTATTAGTAGAGACCCCGCCCCTACGAGGGGCGGAGAGTGAGATTACCGGTGGGGAAGTTTGTCGGCGGGGAAGTTTGTCGGTGGGGAGTGAGATTACTGGTGGGGAGTGAGATTACTGGTGGGCGAGTTTGTCGGCGAGGACTTTCATCCAGTGTCCGGCCACTACGCTGCGGGCCCGGAAGGCAACCGCTGTGCCTTCGCCATCGGTCCAGAACCAGTCGGAGATGGGCCAGCGGGTGGGTGTCTTGTCAGCATAGTGATACACTTTGTCGGCAAATTGGAGGAAGGTGTCGTTGTCCGGCGCCATGGCGGCAGCCCACATAATCCAGTCGGACTTGGAGTACGCCTTCCGGCAGTCGAGCGGCAGTCCGAACTCATTCTGCTGGGTGAGGTAATAGCTTATTTCCTTCTGCATGACCTTATCAGAGAAGAGATGAAGGTTCCACAGTTTGTCCCACACCAGGTTGTACTTGATGCTCCACGTGCCCGGCCGATCGAATGCCAGGCGGTAGTGGTCGCCATCGTCGGCATCGCGTTCCCACTGCGCTGCCATCTCGGCCGCCTTGGTTCGGAACGGTTTCCATTCCGCCTCAGGAGCACCAGCCAGACGCAGGATCTCACCGAAAGCCGCCACACCGAAGACCGCCTTCAGGGCCAGGTTGGCATTGTGCCCCCAGTGTCCGGCGAAGTCGTCGGTGCAGAGTTGCGTTTCCGGGTCCTGACCGTTTTTTATAAGATAGACCGTCCACCTGCGCAGCAGACTGATGTCGGACTCATCGAGCCATTTCGTGTTGCCCTCTATGCGGCATACAGCCGCTGTGAGGATGAGCAGGTTGCCGCTCTCCTCGATAGGCATATTGCCTCCGAATCCCCCGTCGGCATCCGGTCGTGTGATGCCGTAAGCCTGTCCGTTGGCATGCGGATACGTGCCCAAGTCGTGAGCGGCGAAATCGGAGAATCCCCACCTCGAGGTGTCCTTGCAGTAGTCGAACACCGAGCGCATCATCGCCTTCTGCAGATCCGTGTTGTAACAAAGGAAGAGCGGAGCCTCTGGATACGTCAGGTCTACGGTGTTGACACAACCGTTTGAGTTGTTTTCCTTTGAGAAGAAGAGCAGGTTGCCCCTGTCGTCCTTGAAGAGTTTGTGCGCCGCCATGACGTGGCGGTAGCATCCTGCGAGCAGTTCAGCATACTGCTTGTTGCCAGCTCTGAGTGCATCGTCGTAGATGCGGCTATCGAGCTGCCGGCAGCGCTGCATGACCTCCGTATACTGCGCCCTCATCTGCTCGAAGGCCTGGAAGATGGTCTTGCCGTTGCGGGCCCAATAGCCCTTGTAGTCGCGGCCCATGTACTGGATGTCGCGCACCTCGTCATAACCGAGGAGCATGAAACGCCTTGCCTCTGCGGTCCGGCCCAGGTCGTCGACATAGACCAGCGCCGTAGACAGCGCCTGCTGGCTTTTTACCGGTCCGGCGCCCATGGCGTCCACCCTACCCTTCTTGGCGAAAATGCGTTCCACCCTCTCGGCGTCGGCCAGCGCCACCTTGCCGCTGAAAGCCGGCAGGTAGAGATAGCCCCAGTCGATGGAGATGAGGTCGCCCTTCCGTTTAAGCACTGGCTGCTCCACAGAGCCACACTTGAGATATTGCACCCCGTCACTCACCACCTGCTCCGCTACTGTGGGTTGGTTCATCTCATTGACCGTGAGCTGCGGCGTGGTGGCGAAATAGAACTGCACATCATGTTTCTTTCCATCGGTGGCCGTCACCTGATAGCTCAGATAGTTGACCGGTGTGGAGAGCAGTTCAAGGTCGTCGATGAGCATGGGAGCGGTAAAGACCAGGTCGAGCCTGACCGGTCCGCAACGGAAGGAATAATAAGTAGACGTAGCCATCACATCGACACTCAGCTGCTCGGCCTTAGAGACCGACGGTTCGGCTGTTTTGACACACTCAAACAGGCCGAAGTCGGCATAGGCGCCCCCCAGCGTATTGTGGCAATGCGCCGCGATGATGTTCCGGCCCGGTTTGAGCAGACGCATCTCCTCTTTGGAGAGGCGGTGCTGCTCGCCCATGACCCACGTCTCACCGGTGGCCACAATGCGCTGCCCGTTGATAAAGAGTTCGAAGTCGTCGTCGTGAGAGAACTGCAGCCAGAGGTCCTTTTTCAGATCAGCCGCGGTAAGGTCGACGGCGCGGCGTATATAGATATCAGAATGCTGCTGGTTCCACAAGTTTCGGCAGAAAGGATACTCCCCCACCGTGCCCCATGCCGCCTGCTCCACGTTCCATGCCGTATCGTCGAATGCAGGAGCGGTCCAGTCGGGCGTGTTCTGCTTTTGGTGCGACACCCGGGCCGTCCAGCCCTCCTGTGCCGACGCCATGGGCACCACCTCCTTAAACAAGCGGTGGTTTTCGTCGCCCATGAACCGATACGTCTTGCCATCCACCCTGAGCAAGCCGTCCATGGCCTTCTCGGCATCGCTCCAGTGGCGCGTGGACCCCTCGTTGAGCCGGTCGAAAGGTGACCAGAGCGAGAAATACGGGTCGTTGGTGAAGAGCGGCACCGACGGCAGGCGGAGCTGTGTGGCGGCATAGGGTTTGAAGAACTCGGGGTGCGGTATGGGTTCGGCCCCGGCGGCGCATGCCCAGAGGCCGAGTAAAAGGGAGCATACGATTCTCATAGCGGCAGTAAGAACTAATTTTTTACAAAAGTACAAAAAAAGCTCAATGCCGCATCACTTTCCCGCAAAAATCGCCTGCCGCTCCCCTCACTTTGAGCAGATAGAGGCCCCGCTGCATGGCCGATGTATCGACAATGGCCACATTGGTGGCCTGTCCGTTTCCCACCAGTCGTCCCGCCACATTGTACAGTTTCCAGGAGAAAGGCAAGTTGTCGGGACTGTCAATCCTCAGGTACGCTCCGTTTTCAAGGGAGTCGATGAGATACGAGTCCTGGGGCGTCGTTTTTTTTTCCGTTATGCCCGCCTCATCGTTGAATACCGGCACCTCGGCCTCGGTCGAGGGTCTCATGCCCTGCACCTGCGGCCATCCGTCGGAGCCCCATGTTATCTTGTCGAGGTATACCACGCGCCCCGCGTCGACATCCCCGGCCTGGAAGCCATGGTAGAGCATCCACGTCTGCCCCGCATCATCCTGCACGAATTCCGAGCAGTGGCCCGGTCCGTAAACCTCCGGGCTCTTGTTGAGCAGCGGCGAGAAGTGGTCGCCGATAGCCGACTGACCATTCCTGTCGACATACGGTCCGAAGAGGTTACGCGAGCGCGCCATGACCAGGCGGTACGTACTGTTGGCCCCCTCGCAGCAAGTACCAGCCGAGCCGATGAGATAATAATAATTGTTGTGCTTCACAATCATGGTAGCCTCGATAAGTCCGCCCGCAATTTTCTGCGGCACACATCCCTCTTTGATGGAGAGTCCGTCGTCGGAGAGCTGCACGCCATAGATATCGTGGAAAGACCCCCAGAAGAGATAGTTGCACGAGTCGTCGCGTATGAAGAAGGGGTCGATGCAGTTCTCGATGTTCACCTCGCTGGAGATGAAGAGCTTGTGCGCATCATGGAATCCCCCGTTGGGTCTATCGCTCACCGCCACGCCGATTCCGCACTCCCACGTCTTGCCCCACTCCGACTTAGAGTAGTAGAGCACATACTGGCCATTGATGTAGTTGATGTCCGGCGCCCATATTCCCCCGTTCGGCACGAAGTCCATGGGACGTGTGGCATCTGTGAACGCAGTGCCCGCATAGCGCCACTTCACGAGGTCCTTTGAGCGGTATATAGGCACATTGTGCGTATCCTCCGTAGCATAGAGGTAGAAATAGCCATCGTCGGCCTTGATGACGGTAGGGTCAGGCAGGCTCCACTTGATGACCGGATTGTTGTACACCCCCGTGCCGTCGCCGGCATGGGCCGCCGTAGCGGCGCCCCATGCCATGGCGGCAGCGAGAGCAAATCTGATAATACTATGTACCATAAGCTATCAGTTGGCAGGTTCGAACTTGGTCCACATATCGTCTGCGAGGAGACACATGGTGAAGGTGTAGCGTCCGCTCACGGAAGGCACCCACTTCAGGTCGCCTCCATCGTCCTGGAAGCGGTACATGAAGAGCCGGTGGTCGGTCACAGGATCAGCATTCTCTGTAGGCGCATAGAAGAACTGGTCGCCCCATCCGTTGCCGAGACCGATTTTGAACTCGCCGCCCTCTACGAAGTCGCCCGTCCAGGCATAGAGATACGGTTCGCGCGCCGAGCCCACCATTTCCATTCTTCCGGCAGTAGAGTTGGTGTTCCATCCAACAGAGCATCCGTTGCCGCAAATCCAGATGAGTCCCGGTGTGGGCAGCTGCACGATGTTGAGCACACGGCAGTCGTTGAATCCCGTATTGGTATCGACAATGATGGTGCGCATGCCCGAGACATTGTTGTGGTAATCCCTCACATTGCCCTCGACCACATACTCCAGTTGTCCGTCCTCATCGACGCCATAAGCCGGATACGGCTCGGCGGTGGTGGTGAAGTGGAAGGAGCACGGCACCATGTTGAACGAGATTTCATAGATACCGGAGCCCAGCTGCCGCTGGTCGAGCCGCTGTGAGGACACATTGCCCGCCTCGTCGGTGATGACCATGTAGAGGCACACCGGATACTTCTCATAGCCCGTGACGGTGAACTCCACGGTAGAGATTTCGGGTTTCACATAGCGGAGCTCATTGTTCACATTGCTGAGCACCTGAGCCGTCACCTTGACCGGTGTTCCCGGCAGCGCCCATTTGGCCACCATGGAGTTGAGCTCATCGTTGGTGAGCGAGAGCGAGCGGTTGGTGCCCACATCGATATATTCAGACTTGTCGTCCTTCATGGCCGAGGGATAGAGGCACACCTTGTAGGTGACCACATCGGCGCTGGAGATGGGGCTTGAAGCCGCATCCCAGGTGAAGGAGACCGCCTCTTTGTCGGCATTGCCCTTGTTGAGCACCACCTCCTCCACGGAGCTGCGTATGTGCATCTCGTCGGGATAAGACTCCAGTTTGAAGAGTTCGGGGTCTTCGTTGCAGGCCGAGAAGAGCAGAGCCACGCACATGGAACTGAAAAGATAAGAAACGTATTTCATAAGACAATATACTTAAGGAATGAACTATAAAAATGGAATTATGGTGTACGGACGGTTACTCCTCCCCTTTCTCCACCACCCAGAAGGGAGCCTCGCGGAGGTTGGGATTCTTCTCATACTCATCGATATAGATAGGCATCCAGTAGTACTGGCGTTTCCACACGCGTGTCTGGTAGACGGTGCGCTTGAAGAACTCCTGCTGGTTGCGTCCCTGGAAGTTCATGCCATAGTCGTCGCCGCACATCTCGGGCAGGTTCTCCGCCTCCTTCCAGCGGCGGATGTCGAACCAGCGGTTGTTCTCGCAGCAGAGCTCCACGCGTCGCTCTGCGCGGATTACGCGGCGCACATCCTCCTGCGAGTTCTGCACCTTGATAAACTCCTCGTCGGTGAGCGGCACCTCGTCGAAGGTATACTTTCTGACACCGGCGCGCTCACGGATGCGGTTCAGATACTCCAGTGCGGTGAGACGCGTGGCAGCATTGTCGTAAGCCTCGTTGAGTGCCTCGGCATAGTCGAGATACGTGAAGGCCAGACGGTAGGTGAATCCCTGACGGTCGGTGATGGAGCCCGTGAGATAATTGTCGAGCACGTTGAGACCCTTGCGTACCAGGTAGCCGTTCTGCGGAGCATCGTGAGGCGAAGACGTCTGCACATTGTCGCGTCCGCCGTTGAAGAAGTTGTACTTACGGTTGCCCACAGCGAGCCATGAGCCATGGAAGGAGACCGCATTGTAGAATCGCGGCTCGCGGTTGCAGTACATATTATAAGTTCCGCGTGCGGTGACTTCGCCAGCCACACCCGTGCCATACTCCCAAGAAGTGACATCCGAGCGGTTGTCGACCACGGTGGAGAAGCCCTCCTCCACATATCCCGAGTTGGGATCGGAGATAGGCAGACCATTCTTGGTGAAGAAAGCGTCGACGAGCCCCTGGTAGACGCCGAGTCCGTTACCGCCGCCGTACTCACGCACCGACACAGTACGGAGGAAGGTGTCGCGGTAGCTGTTGCCCTTTGTCACCGGGAAGGTAATCTCGTGGTTGCCCTCGCTCCAGCGCTTGATGTGCACATTGTAAGTGGAGAGGAAGGGGTCGATGCCGCCGTTGGGGCCGGCCTCGGTATAAAGCGCATAGCCCGCCTTCTCGGCCTCTTCGATACACAGTTTGCAAGCCTCGACAGCCTTCACCCATTTCTGCGGGTCGTAGGTAGGATTGAAAATCTGCTCGCCCTTATCGTTGACATAATCCGTATACCACGGGTTGCCGTTCACCAGCGGGCTGGCAGCGAAGAGGAGCATACGCGAGCGCACGGTGAGCGCCATGATGCGGTTTATGCGTCCATACTTCGATGGATCGTCGTAGACGGCGGGCAGTGCCATGGCCGCCTCGAGCATCTGCTTGTCGCAATAGTCGACCACATCATCGAATTTCGACTGTCCCACCATGAGGTCGGAGAGTTCGAAGTCGGTGGGCGCGATATAATCCGGTTTGAAGGGTATTCCGCCATAGTTTTCGGCCATCTGCCACCAGGCATAGGCGCAGAGGAACTTCACCTCATTCTTCATATTGTCGATTTCCGACTGCGGCAGGTCATGGTCGGGCATGGCCTTGACCATATTGTTGAAGATATAACCATGCCGGATGTAGCGCGGCATCATGTGCCAGAGGTTACCGCCCCATGTGGAGTTGATGGTCCACTGTCCGAGGATTTTGGGTATTACGCCACCCCAGTCCCACTGCTGCCATCTGGCCGATGGTGTGATATCATCGGCGAAGACCTCATATCCGTCGGCTGTGAGTGCCCACTTGTCGGGGGTGTGTATGATGTTGTAGACATAGCTGAGCCAGGAATACACCTTGTCTCGGTTCTCGAACACCATTTCGGTGGTAAGCTCCGTATCCGGTTCCTTGTCGAGATAGTCGGAGCACGACTGTGTGAGCGGCATAGCCATCATCGCCACCACCAATGCTATATAAAACTTTATCTTTTTCATTGCTTTGAACATTCTGTATTACAACTGTTACATCAAACACTTAAGGTGTGTTCTATTAATTCTGTTTGATATTAAAGGCAGTATTCTATAGAATTTGTTTCGGTCGCTTTTTGTTTTTATTCGGTGCATAGCGTCAAGTCTCATCGGTCGTATAGCCCGCTATACTCCTTCTTCAACTTACACTCTGCACACGACTAAAAATCAAAAATCGCCTCGACATAATTAATAGAACCCACCTTAGAAGTTGACATCGAGTCCGAACATGATAGAGCGGTTCATGGGGTAGCGGAGTCCGTCGTTGGTGCCGAGCTCCGGATCCCAGAGGTCGAAAGAAGAGAGGCAGAAGAGATTGTTTCCGCTCACGAAGACGCGTGCGCTCTTGACATAGAGTTTCTCGAACCACGCTTTGGGGAAAGTATATCCCACCTCGATGGTCTTGCAGCGGAGGAAGCTCATGTCCTTCTTCCACCAAGTGGAGCGGCGGTAGTTGTTGACATTGGGTCCATAGCTCAGGCGCGGCCAGAAGGCGTAGGAATCCTGATTCTCGAGTGTCCATCTGTCGTCGATATTCTTGGCATAGGCGTTACCCTCGGTGGTGGTGCCGCCGCCCGGCAGGAAGTAAGGCTGTCCTCCGATGACGCGGTACATATCGCCTGCGCCCTGGAAGAAGAAGTTGAAGTCGATGTTCTTGTAGCTCACCACGCCACCGAAACCATAGACGATGCGCGGGTCCTCGGTACCACCGATGTAGCCCTCGTCCTCCTCGGTGATGACACCATCGCCATTGACGTCGACATACTTGATGTCGCCCGGATGCAGCGTCACAGCACCCACACCCTCCTGCGAGGGGATACCGCTCTTGAGTGTGCCGTCGGCATTGAAGTCTTCAGGCATGAAGAGGCGTTCGGCGGTGAGACCCCAGAGTTCGTTCATGGAACGTCCGGTCTGCGAGCGGTGCGTGCCTTTGAGCACTTCGGGCTCGTCCTTCTCGAGCACCTTGTTCTTGGCGAAGGTGAAGTTGCCGTAGGCCGAGGTGAACCAGTTTTTGTTCCACTGCTTGTGGAAATTGAGCGTCATTTCCACGCCCCGGTTGGTCACCTTTCCGAAGTTGGCCCAGGGAGCCGTGACGAAACCGCTCTGTGTGGGTATGATGCTGCGCTGCATGAAGATATCCTTACGGTTCTCACGGAAGAGGTCGAAGTTGAAGTCGATCATGTTCCAGAGTCCCAGTTCGAAGCCGAGGTTCTGTTTGGTCACCGTTTCCCAGGTGAGGTTGTCGACGCCGATGTCTCCCTCGGTGATACCTTTGTAGCTGCGCTGTCCGGTGGTGCCCCAGGTGTAGCCCTCCTGGTCGGTATAGAGTGTGCCGAGGTAAGCGAAGCGGCGTCCGCCAATGTTGTCGTCGCCCGCCTGACCGATACTGGCGCGGAACTTGATTTTATTGAACGTATTCTTATATTTCTCCATGAAGGGTTCCTCGCTGAGGAGCCATCCGATGGCGAATGAGGGGAAGAAACCGAAGCGCTTGCCCTTTGCGAAGTTTTCCGAGCCGTTGTAACCGAAGTTGAACTCCGCCACATATCGGTTGTCATACGTTCCCGAGAGGCGTCCGGCTATACCCTGCTTCCGGTAGTCCTGAATGGAGCCGTCGTCGTAAGCCTGCTGGTTGTAGAGGAGGATGGCGTCGACATCCATCTTTCCGAATCGGCGGTTGTACATGATATCCGCCTCGAAGTAGACGTTGGTGTTGCCATACTCGCCATTGTTGTAGCTGCCCATCGACTCATCGCCCGTCTCAAACTGCGTATAGATAAGGTTACCCTCCTCGTCTCGTCCGGTGGCGGGGAACACGGTGCCCGGGTTGGCGGTACGTCCGCGCGAGCTGCGGTTCCAGCGGTCGAAGCTGAAGAGCGCCTTTGCCTTGAGGCCCTTGGTAATCATCTTGAGGTCCTGCTCCACGCTGAAGAGCGTCTGCAGTTTGGAAGAAGTGATGAAGTCGTAGCCCTGCTGCGTGACGGTGCGCCATGGGTTGGCACGGTTGGAGATGACCGGAATGGCCCCGTCGCTGTACTGTGCCGGATGCACGAAAGGCAGTGTGCGGAAGGCCTCGCCGAAGGCCCCGTCGGTATCGCAGCGCTGCTTCTTGAAGCGGTTCAGATAACCACCGATGTTGACACGCAGCATGGTCGTCTTTGTGACGTCCATATCGATATTGGTACGCAGGTTGAACTGCTGGTTGTTGGTGGCATTGTCGACGAGCAGACTTCTGTCCTGCTCGAGGATGCCCGTCTCCTTGAAGTAGGAAGCCACGATAGAATAGCGGAGGAAGTCGGAACCGCCGCTGATGTCGAGGTTGCCGCGTGTGGTGTAGGCATAATCCTTTGTGATGGCATCCACCCAGTTGACATCCGGGTAGAGGTCAGGGTCATATCCCGAGCGGGTGCGGTCTATCTGCAGTTGTGTAAAGGGCTGCGCGATACCGTCCTGCACTGCCAGGTCGTTGAGCAGCGACATATAGTCAGGGGCGCTGAGGAACTCCGGCATCTGCGTAGGCTCATTGATGGAGTGCTCCACATGGAAGCGCACCTGCGGTGCTCCTATTTTACCCCTCTTGGTGGTGATGACGATGACACCGTTTGCACCGCGCACACCATACATGGCCGATGCCGAAGCATCTTTCAGGATGGAGAACGACTCGATTTCGGCCACATCCACATTGTTGAGGTCGCGGGCCACACCATCGATAAGGATGAGCGGGTTGTTGGAGCCCGAGAAGGTAGAGATACCGCGAATCCAGAAATTGGAGTCGTCGTAGCCCGGCTCGCCAGAGCGCTGGATACCAATCACGCCACTCAGTTTACCCGCCAGGTTGTTTGACAACGTACGCGTGGTACCGAATTTCAGCTCAGAAGGATTGATGGTCTCGATAGAGCCGATGATAGACGCCTTTTTCTGGCTGCTGTAACCGGTGACGACGACCTCCTCAAACTCGCTGGCCTCCTCTTCGAGGACCACGTTGAGCAGTTTGGCTCCGTTCACCTTAACCTGCGTCTTTTTGTATCCCACATAAGAGAACTCGAGCACGGCGCTGCTTGAAGCCGGCACATCGATGTGGAACATACCGTCGATGTCGGTGATGGCCAGATTGCTGGTACCCACGGCAGCGATGGTAACGCCCACGAGCGGTTGTTTCTCCTGGTCGGTTACGAGACCTGTGACCTGCGTCATTTTCTGACTCTGCTGAGTCTGTGCCACAGCCTGCGAAATGACAGGCTGAGCCACCAGCATGGAGCAAGTGCACAGGAGTGCGGTGCCCGCCGGTAGCCATGAGCGGCAAAACTTGGACAATTGTTTTTTCATCATATCAGTAGTTTTTTTAACTGTTATCGATTTTTCTGCAAAATTAGCCTATAAGTGTCCTTATATATAATAAAATGCCTTTTGTATAAGCCGTATAAGCGTTATACAAAATAATCTTCGCTGAAAATCAACGACTTAACGAAAAGGCACCCTATATCCGTGTATAACGGTAATATAGGGTGCCATTCGTGAAAAAGGAGGAAAGACCTACTGCGCTTTGTTATTTAACGTAGCCATAATGTCTCCAATAATTCAACAACAGAGCCAATTCAAGAGAAGGATAAACATGGTCTCCACACATATATCGATGGGTGCTATCAGTGTACTTGGGATCATAAGTAACTGTAATGGTAAAACCACTCTTTCCGTAGAAATCCTTCATTTTCGCAGTATAAATTGTTACATTATACTTTGAATATTGAGGAACCCATTCTTCAACTTCATAATCCTCTATTACATCATCCATAGCTAATGCTTCGAGAACAGACAAGTCTTCATAGCCATCGTAGCTAGAACCGTATGTTTCATAGTGTCCCCCACTTTCATATTCACGAGTTGAAGTACTCTCACTTATGTTTTCCACATAATCCCGAATATTGTCTGGAGTCAAATCATCCAGTGATCTTTTCTTTTTCGAAGAAGAGCTGGCAGTCGCCTTATTCTTGTTTTTAGTCTCTTCCTGTTTTTTGAGGACATCGATTCTATTAAGAACTTTATCATAATTATGACCTATATTCTCAGCAACAGACTTGTCAATAATTTCACTGGACAGCAACAGCACTGCCATTTCATCTTTCATAGAATTGATGTTTAATTGCAAGGTTCTCCAAGAGCTGTAATATGGTTCAGACGTACATTTTTTTAATTCATACCAAACAGTAATGGCCAGAGCTTGGGTAACAGCTTTTTCACCCAAATAATCTTCTTCATATCTCGATAAGAAATTAAAGACATCTTTAGAATAATCCTTAGCATCGAAACTTTTTCCGCCTTTTTCAATAGATTGCTTCAACAACTGATAACACTCATCTATCCTCTGAGCATCTTTTCTAAAGAAATCCGCTTTGTATCTTGCGAAATAAAAAGAATATGAGTCAGGAAATTTCTTTTGGATATCTACAATCGTCTCATAAGATTTTTCATTCGATAAACGGGAGTTCAACATTTTCCCAATCTCGCCTTCCAAATCCGGTTGATTCTTTGCCAATTTTGCCAACTCATCAATTGAGAAGTTTTGCCCTTCATCAAATCCCAATATTTTTCCTGTCTTATTGATTTTTACTCTAACATCACCTTTGGTAACAACAGCTATTCCCCCTGAGAACGGCTTCACATCTTTGTAAATAGGCTTTATTACAGTTTTTCCGGAAGAGTCAACGAATCCATATTGGTTGCCGACCTTGACCCATAACATGCCATCCGAAACATTTCCAAATGAATTGGAATTATTTCTCAAATATTTGTTCACGAAATAAGTATTCTTGGCTTCAGAGGGATTGTAACTATTGTAAACAAATTCTCCCGTGGGAAGACCATCCTGGAAATTGCCCCTAAATGCGTAATAAGTACTACCTTCTGTGAAGAAGCCTACACCAGAGCCGTTGATTTTTCCGTTGACCACCTGTCCGGACCATGACACGTTGGACTTTTCAGCAAGCATATTATCTCCGTTTCCGGTATAGAAAAACATATTGCCCTTAGATGCCATATCGTTTATTCTGACCCCATTGGTCATATTCTCGAGGATATAGCCTGTGTATTCTCCTTTAGGCAAGAACTCAAAAGTTGCTATCGTATTGTCAACATCGCCAAAACGGACCATACTTTTTTCGGAAGTATTCCCAATTATCCAACCATTACTTTTACAGAAACCAGTAAATTCGGACAATCGGTACATTTTGTTCTTATTGTTTTCAAAACGATAGAACTGCATAGGAGGCCTTCCTTGGGCCATCACCTTTCGGAACACCTTTTCTTGTGCAATACACGATAGTTGTGCAAATGCCAGCACAAGTGTCAGAAACAGTCTCATAGAACAAAAATCTAATTACCAACTATAGATAAGTCCTGCATTAACATTCCAATTAACATCAATCAAATCCAACTTGATCTTGTCATTAGACTCGATTTTCTTTCCACCCCAACCTCTTTTTGCAGTTGCTCCCACAAAAATACCAAATTTATTGCTGATATAGAACTTCAGTCTGGCTTTGGCTGCTAAATCAAAGAAGAGATTATGTATTGGAGTTCCATGAATATAGCTGCCTCCCACACCCACATACACTGGCAACTGAACTCTTTTATTACGTCCAAAAAGGGTAAAGCCATAATACTGGGTAAGAGAATAGACACTCAAATCTTCGAACGTTGGAGGAGCAATGGTAAAATGCTCATCAATTTCAGAATAATCAAACGTCTTGGTGAGGAAAGATACCTCCGTCTCGGAAATATGACCGCCAAATTGTTTTTCCAGACTCAATGAGCCTCCAAAACCACTTTTATAAAAATATTTTGCCTTATCGACTTTTGAATCTTCCAATGACATTTTCATATAGCCACCGGTATAAGGAGAGAATGAGGCAATAATACTTGTAGCTCTACCTTTTTTGTCTTGGGCCGAAAGGGACATTACACCAAAACACAAAAACACAAACAAAAATAAAAGACCTTGTTTCATAATATTAATTATTAGTGATTAATTTTTCAATTTAATGCAAATATAGTTACACTTTGTTAGAAAACCATTCTATATATAAAAAAAACGAAACAAATAACATAATTTAACAGTTTGGCTTGATAGAGCAAGGAGGGAATCCTGAAGATAAACGACCATCACTTCACAACCGATCATCTTGCCAAGATACACTCCCAAGCTGAAAGCCATGAAGACGGGAACTCTAAGTTTGACGCGATTCTTTCTGTCTGACAAAAATAAGGAGATTAATCATACCGTGGTAATACAATTCAGGGAGACAGATATTGTGATTGTTCATTCTATCAAATACCTATCACCCTGATTAAAAATATACTGAGTTTCCCCCACAGATTGGAGTCTTAGGGCTATTTTTTGAGGAAATCGGCCGTACGACGGGGAGAATAAAGTTCCCACAGCGATGCTATGGTCCAGCCCGGGGCGAAGATATCGTTGTAGAAACCCTTTCCGTTTTTACCATAGTCCCAATGCGTGTGCTGCACCACCTCAGGATTGAATCCCGGCACGCCGATGCCGCAGAGCCGTTGGGGTGTGGGCAGGAGCTGGCAGAGCGAAGTATGGATTACATCCGCCATGGCAGAGAACCGCTTTTCGCCCATTTCCTGTGCGAGCCACTTCACGATATGATGCAGTTCGAACACGAAGACATCGATATGGTTGTTTTCCACTGACACATTGCTCCATCCGCGGCTTTTGAAACCGAGATCGCCGAGCATCTGTCCCTGTGCGAAGGGCACATCCCAGAGATAATACCATGACAGGGCGAAATAAGCCGCCTGCTTGCAGAGGTCGACATAATGCTGGCGCACCTTCCCCTTGGAGACCATGGCCAGGTAGTAAGTGGCCGTGACCGCACTGATGGCTGCCTCCTTGTCCTCGCAGTTGGCATCGAGGGTAGACGAGAAATAGTCGCTCTTGGAGATGATATTCTTCTCGAGGTATTCGACCGAAAGTTTAGCCGCCTTGAGCAAGCTATTGTCTTTAAAGAACTTATAGCCCATAACGAGGGTGGAAGTGGCACTCGGTGTGGAACCGCCCGAGGGGTCTACCTGCGAGCCGTCGTCGCGGTATTTGCGCGGGAAGTGGCCATCGGCCTCCTGGAGGGCCAACATCTCGGTGAGGAGCGTGCGCATTTTCTTTTCCCACTCCTTGTGTTGCCGACCTTGCCGGCGCTCATAGTCGAGATAATGGAGCACGGCATAGACCGCCTCCGACTGTTCACGAATGCTGTGCACGATATCGGCATCGGCCGGTATGCCCCCTGCGATGTGCATATCCTCCTTGAAGAAGCCCCTGGCTGTAAAACCATGCTGCAGCCAACTGTCGAAGATGGCCTGTCCCATCTCCACGAGCCGTCTCTCGCCCGTGGCCTCGCCATACTCCAAGGCATTGAAAGCATTGAGAAGCACTCTGCCGCAGAATCCCAGCTGCACATGGTCGACGGGCAGGCAGTCGTCGCAGCGGATGCTGATGCCCGAGTGGTACTTGAGCGGATACTTATCGACATAAGCCTGACGGAAGTAATTGGCCAGCTGCGCCTTCACCTCATCGGGCGAGTAGAGCGGCGTCATAGGTTCCGGCTTTAGGCTGTCGAAGCAATACGTCCACGTATCCGCCACGAAGTGGCCGAAATCAGCCTCGTTGGTCTCGCGTATGGACCACGAGAGGGTGATGCGCTCCCCCTTCTCCAGTTTGGCGAAAGCCGTGATGGGATTGACGAGGGTTAGTTTGCGTATATACCGTTTTGGAGACTCCACGAAGGGATAGCCGAAGGTAAGGCTTGCACGGCCGTCCGCATTGTCGAATCCGAGGTAGCCCAAGGAGCACTCTCCGCCCAGGATGACCTCTCCCTCCTGATGGGTGAGCAGCGCATCGGTCTGCGGTCCGTCGAGTTTTCTCATGACCGAAATCCCTTTTCCCGTTTGTGTGTCGTAGACGCCGGTGAGGGGAGCCGAGAGCCGGTCTTCGCGGAAGTTCCAGCTATTGGAAGTGTGGAACGACGGTGCCTCGCGTGGCGAGCGCAGGTTTTTGTGGTACCAGAATCCCGGCAGGTAGAACTCGCACTGGTCGGTCTTGAAGTCAGTAGCCGCCATGGCCCCGATGTTGAAGTAGACCGTCTCCTGTGCTGCGATGGTGAGTGTGAGCTGTGAGCCCCCCTCCACCGGCACACACTTCTCGGTGATGGAGAGCGGCAGGGCGACGTCGGCCACCAGCTGTCCGCCCTTGCTTTTCAGCGGGTAAGTGACGGCCGGATTGCCCGGATTTTTAAGACCCACCTGATAGGTCAGGTCAGCGGCAGCGGCCCTTTGCAGGGACATGAAGGAAATAAAAAATGAAAGATTAAAAATTAAAAATGAAAAATTAATATGAGGAAACATTGGAAGAGATTAAAGATTAAAGATTAAAAATGAAAAATTAATATGAGAAAATGAGAACATTGAAGATTAAAGATGGGAAAATCAGAAGCGGGTGCGCTCCACTCCCTCGCGGGTGATTTTGACCGGAAGGATAAAGCCGTTGTCATCGAAATAGAGGCGGTCGATACACGTCTGGCGCGAGTTTGCCGCTGTTTCGGTGAGCGGGCGCCGGTGATAGACGATGTACCACTCGTCAGCGCCGCGGCCTTTTACCACCGAGTGGTGTCCGGCCCCCTTGGCCACCTCCGGGTCCTGCTCCAGGATCTTGCCGATGCGGCGGAACGGTCCGAGCGGCGAGTCGCTGATAGCGTAGCTCACACAGTAGTTGGACAGTCCCCATCCCCCTTCGCTCCACATGAAGTAATACTTGCCCCGATGCTTGAGCATGAAGGGTCCCTCGACATACTGTTCGGGTGTGACCTCCTTGTACAGTTCGCCGTCGCCGAAGGGCACGATGCTGAGCAAGTCGTCGGCCATTCGCACCACATTGCAGTGTCCCCATCCGCCATAATACATATAATACTGCCCGTCGTCGTCGCGGAAGACGAACTGGTCGATGGGCTGCGCACCATTGACAATCTGCGAGATGAGCGGCCTGCCGAGCGCATCCTTATACGGTCCCTGCGGTTTTTTGCTCACCGCCACGCCGATGCCCCCGACCTCACCCTCGTGCACATCGTTGGCCGAGAAGAAGAGGTAATACAGGCCATTCTTTCTGACCACCGCCGGCGCCCACATGGCCCTTTTGGCCCACGACACCTGTTCGCTGGAGAGCACCTTGGGGTGTTTCTTCCACTTCACGAGGTCGCGCGAGGAGAAAGCGTCGAAGAAGAGCTGCTTGTCATACTCGGCCGAGAAGGTAGGAAAAATCCAGCATTTATGGTCGAAGACCACCGCCTCAGGATCAGCATACCATCCCGGAAAGACCGGATTGCCACTACGGCGATGCTGCGCAGGGCACATAGCGGCCCCACACAGCATCATCACCATCAAAAACAAACGAAAAAACCTTTGTATCATCTTATATCAATTTTTCTGTCCTTACTGACATAGACGCCCGGCTGCCGGGGCGTGCCGACCCGAAAGCCCGCAATGGAGCACCACGCCTGTTGCTGCGCGGAGGCGAGCGTGCGCTGCGAGATGCCGTCATCGCCGATGAAGGCCAACTGCAGTTTGTCGACATAAGGGGCCCATCCCGTATCGCACCCCAGGGCAATGAGATTGGTGCCCGCCTTCAACGTCACCTCCAAGCGCTTGGTCATGGCCGTGGCAGCCGTCCATCCCCCCGTGCTCTCGAAAGCCGCATTCTGCTTGGCTCCGTTGTTCACCCTGACATACATCTGCCTGTTCTGTGCCGTGCAATACGTGACGAGCAGTTCGTAGCGTCCCCCCACCGGCACATCTACCCGGTACGACGCCATGTTGTCGGGCCCGTTGCCGATATGCGTGAGCAAACGGCCGCCCGACGCATCAGCATCGCGTGCGATGGTGACCTGTCCCGTGGTGGCGGCAAACTCCGCCTCGAGCACCTCCGGCACCGGTGCCAGGAAAGACAGCTCGACCCTTTTCATTTCGGGCAAGGCAGGATTTGCGCTGAAGAGCAGCGAGTTGGCTCCCTGCTGCAAGGTGAGGAAGAGCGGCCGCCTCTCCATGGCCCCCTCCGAAGCCCCGAAGACGGTCGGTACCGCCTCCTCGTCGTTGGCAGCCACATAGACCGTCCGGTTTTCCGTCGCCGTGTAGAACACATCGGCCCTGTAGTGACCCGCCTGCGGCACCTCGCAATGCCACGACACCGACTCTGTGCCCCACTCCATCGCCCCGTCTCTATCGAGAACGGTTTTTACTGCCTGCGGCTCGAGCACCTTGGAGAACGCAATTTTGTCGATGTGTGGCGCTGCTCCGTTGGGATTGGTCAGGATGCAGGTGAAGGCGCCCCCGGTGAGTTGCACTTTGAGTGTGGCCTTGCCCTCGTCGGCGATATTGTCCCACGTGGAGACGCTTGGGCAAGTGAGTGTATATTTCTTGTTACCTATTGAGATTTGCAGATTGCGCGACTGGAAAGAGAGGAAATAGACATCGAGCAGATACTCGCCCCCCTCGGCCACCTCGCAGTTGAAGCGCAGCATGCCGTTGCCGTTGTCGAGTCCCGACACATACTTGCCCCCCGTCTTGGGGTCCGTCTGCACGGCGGCGCTGCCCGTGCGCTGCGCCTCTTCCGCCTCGTAGACCACCGGCACGCCCACCCGTTGCTGCAGCGGTACGGCACAAGCCGCGGAGAGCGCAGTCGTAGCCCCGAAGGCAGAGCCCGGCTTGGTATAGTCGACACTGCCGAAGAATCCATTCTCGGCTGCTTTGGTGAGCCATGCCGAGTGGCCGTAACCCTGCGAATTAACATTATTGTAAGCATGGAAGGCATTGTCGATGAGCCAGTCCTGGTATTCTGGGTCGTCGAACTGGCAGGCATAGAGCCCCGCATAGCGCATCAGGATGCCCTTGAAACCCTGGAAGTCGCCGTCGGCGTTCTGACACACGCGCACGATGCCGTCGCTGTTGCAGAGTGCCGTCTTGGCATAGGCGATGATGCGCGAGGCATCCGTCTTGTACTGCTCGTCGCCAAA
>Ga0310695_10000687_pt1 | contig 84633 bp, 53 predicted proteins | sample RumenRJG_04DNA_FD_203882 | JGI IMG/M metagenome (GOLD analysis project Ga0310695, IMG submission 203882) | Bovine rumen microbial communities from Lethbridge, Alberta, Canada - RJG_04 (v2) (version 2) | ecosystem: Host-associated > Mammals > Digestive system > Stomach > Rumen | place: Canada...
CGACCTAACCAAACTTTAATTAATCACATTTTCAAAGAACTCTTTGGCTGCGCGGCATAGCCGTTAGGCCGTATATTGAAATTTTAACGAACTATTGTTTAATAAAATGAAATAATTAATATGAAGAAGCTATTATATATTGCGACTACATTCGTAGCGATATGTTCTGGGATTGTGGGCTGTCAGGATAACGATGGACTGCTATCAGATAATATACGAAAGTCAAGTCATGCCAACTCTCAAACAATAACAGTTGAAGAGGCGAAGAGGCAAGCCATTGGTTTTGTCAACAATCTTGCCATGAGTACACGTTCTGATGCTGAGAAAGAAATAGGCGACGTTTATGTTTGGCGGAAAGATCAAATCTATAGAATGACACGTTCTTCTGAAACGATGGCTTCGTTACCAGATACAATGATGTATATTGTTAATTTCAAGAATAATGGAGGTTATATGCTGGTGTCAGCAAGCACTAATTGCAGGGGCGTGTTCGCTTATGTAGAAAGTGGTTACATGTCGCCTTACGATGAAATAAACAACCCTGGCTTCAATGTTTTTTTGGAAAATGCAGGAAGGCTGATGGCCTATGGTGAAACGAACCCGCCTGACACAAGCGGCATTGGCAACCAGTTCACGGAAGATTCTCTTCCTCCTTACGATAGGCTCTTCTTTGTTGACAATCCGCTTCTGACAACTAAATGGCGCCAAAACTCCCCCTTCAATGATATTGGCGTAAAAGAGGATGCTGATTACGATATTACAGCCACATCTGTGTATCCCGCAAAAATTAGGTCATGCCTTTTAGCACTTGGCTATTGGTGTAGCACGCTTTCAGACTACAGCTATTCGAGGTGCAGACAGAATTTCAATCGGCGGCGTCCTGTTATCATCAATGGGTACAGAGCAGACAATTCCGCTGGTCATACATGGGTACTCGACGGAGGTTTCCCTTGGCGTGAAGAGTACAATATGTTTGACGAACTGAACATCATTGAAATGGAAGGATATGATTTTAGCTACAATTTATCAGTTTACTACGATATTTTCCCAATTCACTTCGACTGACTTATATAAACACTTAAATAATGAGTTATGAATATGAAAAAGTATTGTATTGTATTGCTTCTGCCATTGCTGATGTCGTGTGCCAAAGACTGGAGGCAAGTAGAATTTCCAAATGACAATCCTACGTACACACCCAATGGAACAAATGGGAACGGAAGCAGAGATTCCACTTCAAACGGAAGCAAAACGCCAATTGTTGACAAGACTCCCGGCAAGATAGTCCTTTCCGAAGGTGAGGCCAAGTTGGTGGATAAAACTAACGACTTCGCCTTTCGTCTGACGGATGCGCTATTTGCCGATGCCAACGGTCAAAGTTTTGTTGTATCCCCCATGAGTGTGGGTTACTTGTTGGGTATGCTGAATGACGGAGCCAAAGGCAACACGCAGGAAGAGATTACGATGACGCTCGGCTTCGGAAATGCAAGTGTAGAGACCATTAACAAGTATTTCGGCAACTTGCTGGTGAACTCTCCACTGGTGGACGAGCGTGTGGACATCACTTCGGCCAACGCACTGTTTGCAAATAGCGCGAAAGGAATCCAGTTCGCGGAACAGTATGCCGCCGACATGAAGGGGTACTATCAGGCAGGAGTGGAAAGTCTGGATTTCACTTCTGCAGAAAGCAGCCTGAACCGTATCAACGGCTGGTGCAACGAGACTACAAATGGGATGATACCCAGCATCCTCTCGCGTGACGAGTTCAACGCGGCAGGCCTGGCCTATATCCTGAACTCCATCTATTTCAAGGCCGACTGGACTTCTGCTTTCGACAAGGAAGATACCACACCCGCTGATTTCACAACGTCAGAGGGAAAGAAACTGCAGCTGCCCATGATGCACAAGCAGGACGACGTGCAGTATCTGGAAAGTGAGGACATGAAAGTCATCGCCATGTCATACGGTGGCGGTGCGTATAGCATGTATGTGCTGCTCCCTGACGAGGGAAAGTTGCTGGCTGATATCATCGGAAACCTTGGTGCTGAGAAATGGGCACAACTCGTCAAGGAGATGAAAAACACAGTCATGGGCGTGGACATCATGATGCCGAAATACGAGACCGAAACGGATACAGACTTGGCATCTGTTCTTACGACAATGGGAATGCGTACGGCCTTTACAAACGAGGCTGACTATGGCAACATGCTGCAGACGGGTGACATCTATTTTGACCTGATGAAGCAGAAGGCACGCATCGAGGTGAGCGAGGAAGGGACGAAAGCGGCTGCGGCCACCATTGCCGGTCAGGTGACGCTCGACGAGGGAGGCACAGACCAGGAGCCGCAGCTACCCACGTTCCACGCCACCCGCCCGTTCCTTTATATCATCATGGAGCAGACCACAGGTGCCATCTTCTTCATGGGTGTCTATTCCGGAGAGTAATGAATCTCTACTTTTTCAATTTCTGAGCATTAAGAATAGAGATGTAAATGTTTTGTGTGGGCCCGCGCCGCCCCGGGAGGGACGGCGTGGGTTATGAGGTCAGAAGCGGGAATCCCCTTGATGACTATACCTAATATATAGGTCACAGAAAAACCTTCTCTCCTTTCACGACGTGTGTCCGTCGTTCTTTTTTTTTTAGATAGTAGCGACTCTGTGATTAGATATCGGAAAGCCTGTGATCTGACATCTGAGAGCCCGTGATTTGACATCGGAAAGGCAGTGATCTGACATCTGAGAGCGCGTGATCAGACATCGGAAAGGCAGTGATCTGACATCTGAGAGGTGGTAAACTGACGTCGGAGGGTGCTTGACAAGACACAGGAGAGTCTGCAAAAACAACAGAGATGTGAACATTTTGTGTTGGCTTGAACGGTAAAATTGCAAACTTGCTTGCGTCGTTATCCTATTTCATGTTCAGGACAAGCTCAACCGGGCAATGGTCGGAACCGAGGATGTCGGTGTGGATCTTGGCATCCTGAAGGCATTCCTTCAGGCGTTCTGACACCACGAAGTAGTCGATACGCCATCCTGCATTCTTCTCGCGAGCGCGGAAACGGTAGCTCCACCACGAGTAGATGTCAGTCTGGTCGGGGTAGAAGAAGCGGAAGGTATCAATGAAACCATTCTCCAGGAGTGTGCTGAACTTGGCGCGCTCCTCGTCGGTGAAGCCCGCATTGCGACGGTTGGTCTTCGGATTCTTCAGGTCTATCTCTTGATGGGCCACGTTCAGGTCGCCACAGAAGATAACGGGTTTCTTTTGGTCAAGGCCTTTCAGGTAATGCAGGAAGGCGTCTTCCCAATCCATTCTGTAGTCCAACCGGCGCAGGCCATCCTGCGAGTTGGGCGTGTAGACGGTGACAAGATAGAACACAGGCATCTCCAGTGTGATGACGCGCCCTTCGTGGTCATGCTCGTCGATTCCCATTCCGTAACTGACACTGAGAGGCTTATGGCGTGTGAAAATAGCGGTGCCGGAATAGCCTTTCTTGTCGGCATAGTTCCAGTACGACTCATAACCTTCAAATTGCAAGTCGAGCTGTCCGGCTTGCATCTTGGTTTCTTGCAGGCAGAAGAAGTCGGCATCGAGTGTTTTGAACACGTCGCTGAATCCTTTTCCCTCACAGGCGCGCAGCCCGTTGACGTTCCAACTGATGAGTTTCATATTCTTTGGACATAAAAAACGGGGCAGGTCATCAAAGACCGCCCCGTTGTTGGGTTAGAATTTTGCCATTTTGATGGCCACCACGGCGCATTCCTCGCCTTTGTTACCATATTTTCCACCACTTCGTTCAATGGCTTGTTGCAAATCGTTGGTGGTGAGCAACCCGTAGACTACGGGTATCTGGCTGGTGGCATTAAGTTGGGCGATGCCCTGTGTGACGCCCTGACAGATATAATCGAAATGGGGTGTTTCCCCGCGAATCACGCTGCCGAGGATGATGACGGCATCGTAACCGTCGTTGAGTGTCATCTGATGGGCACCGTAGATGAGCTCGAAACTGCCGGGTACGCTTTTCACGTGGATGTTTTCAGGCAGTGCGCCATGCTTCTCCAGAGTGGAAACAGCACCGTCGAGCAGTGCCCCTGTAATCTCACTGTTCCATTCCGACACCACAATGCCGAAACACATGTTACTGGCATCGGGCACCTTTTCAGTCCTGTCCTTCGACAGATGATGGAGGGCTGTAGACATTATTTGACAGAGAGACGTTCGATATACTTGTCAATCTCCTGGCTGATAGAGGCGTTGACATACTTTTTCTTAATGTCCTGATAGATGGCGAGAGCCTCGTCTTTCTTGCCCTGCTTCTCCAGGATCTCTGCAGCCTGCACTAGGAAAGTGGGGGCTATCGAGTTGTTGATGCCGTCGGCAGCCTTGTCGTCGGCCATCTTGGCGGCCTTCTTCAAATTCTGAACAGCTTTGTCCAACTGGTCTACGTGAGCGTAGGCATTGCCCAGGGCAGCCACAGCTGCGGGACCTACCATCTGGTCGCTGGCAGGAGAGTACTTCTCAAGGTAGTTGATGGCCTCGTTCCATTTGCCAAGATTGGCATAGCAGAGACCAGCATAAAGCTCAGCAAGGTTGCCTGCCTTGGTACCGCTGTAGTCGGAAGCCACTTTCAAGAAACCGCCGAAACCAGCCTTGTCGCCATTGAGAGCCTTTTCGAAGTCACCACTCATGAAGAGCTCCTGACCTTTGGCCAGTACGGTGCTTGCCTCAGCCTCGTGGGGCTGCTTGTACAAGTTGTTGTAGAGAATCGTTCCGGCCACGATAGCGATGATGGCCACTACTGCGATGATGATGGCCTTCTTGTATTTCATGAAGAAGGCTTCCTGCTTGTTGAGAGTCTCAACTTGCTGTTCGTTTTTTACGTTTACTTTTGCCATTATTATTATGATTTTTGTTTCCTATTTCGCAAAATCGGCTGCAAAGTTACGGCTTTTCTTTTGAATATTGAAATTTATTGCAGACTTTTTTCGTTTTTCTTGAAAAAAGGTGTAACTTTGCGTGGTAAATCACGTAAAAGTCATGATTCTTGAGAGATTAAACATATTGAACTACAAGAGCATCCGCGAAGCTTCCCTTGCGTTGTCGCCGAAGATCAATTGCTTCATCGGCCACAACGGAGCAGGGAAAACCAACCTGCTGGACGCCGTCTATTACCTGTCGTTCTGCCGAAGTGCCTTTACCACCATCGATTCGCAACTGGTGAACCACGATGCCGACTTTTTCGTGCTCGAGGGGTCGTACCTTTCAGACAATGGAGAAGCAGAGCAGGTGTACTGTGGGCTGAAACGTGGCACGAAAAAGCACTTTAAACGCAACAAGAAAGAATATAAACGGCTGTCGCAGCACATTGGTCTCATCCCCTTGATCTTCGTCTCACCATCCGACACCTTCCTGATAGAGGGAGGAAGTGAGGAGCGCCGCCACTTCATGGATGTGGCCATTGCGCAGTATGACAATACTTATATTGATGCACTGAACCGCTACAACAAGGCGCTTCAGCAGCGCAACACCTTGCTGAAGATGGAGGACGAACCCGACATGGAACTGATGAAAATCTGGGAAGAGCAAATGGCCGTTGAGGGTGAGACCGTATTCAAAAAACGCGAAGCCTTTGTAGAGGCTCTCATCCCCGTGTTCCAGCACATCTATCAGACCATCTCTGATGACCGCGAACAGGTGTCGTTGGCCTATGTGTCGCATTGCCAGCGTGGTTCGCTGCTCGATGTCATCCAACGCGACCGTTCCAAGGACCGCATTATGGGTTTTTCGCTTCATGGCATCCACCGCGATGATCTGGAGATGATGCAGGGCGGTTTCCCCATGAAACGTGAGGGTAGCCAGGGGCAGAATAAGTCGTATGTGATTGCGCTGAAACTTGCGCAGTTTAGTTTCCTTCGGCAGTCGGGTAGGAGAGTGATGCCATTACTCTTGCTTGACGACATCTTCGACAAACTCGATGCACAGCGTGTGGCTCGTATCGTGAACCTTGTGGCCACCGAGGACTACGGCCAGATTTTCATCACCGATACCAACCGCGACCATCTGGACCAGCTGCTCCTCCACGCCGACTTCGACCACCGACTTTTCCATGTGGCCGACGGTGACATCACTTCTTGAGCTTTGTTGATGCATTCTGAGGTTGACACGAACCAAGCATAATCTGTAGGCAAATCATCTTTTGAAATCGCAATATAGTTTTCATTCATCAGTTTTTGTGTCTCAAACTGCCAGTTATGACATAAAAACTGGCAGTTTGAGCGTCATAAACAGAAATTATTCTATAGTGTAGCTTGTTATTTGCAGGGGAAAGCGACAGATGAGGATTCGTTCTCATTTACTCGTTGGTTGTCCGTTTTTTTCCTTATTATTTGGCAGTATGAAAAAAAGTTCGTATATTTGCCCGGAAATTTGGTGTTATATACCTATTTCTTTATATAATGATAGAGAGTAGTGTCATTATTGAGACCATTAATCGTTGGAACGAAGATTCGCTCCGGCTTATCTATACGCATCATTATAAGTTGCTGATGGCCTATGCCATCCAGTTGCTGGGTGAGCGTACGGAGGCCGAGGATGCCGTGCAGGATGTGTTGTTGAACACCTGGGAGCAGCGAAACGCTTATGAAACCGAACGTCACCTGCGCACTTATCTCTTCAATGCTGTGAGAAACCGTTGTCTCACTATCTTGAATCATCTGAATGTGACTGTGAGTCATCAAGAGAGACTGCGGAGGGAATATCGTGAGATGGCTCTGGAAGACCATTCCATTGCCTTACACAAGGAAGAAGTTTATCGTCAGCTGTTTCTTGCCATTGACCAAATGCCTTCCAAGCAACGTAAGATTTTCCTTTTGGCCATTGAGGGCAAGCGTAATTCGGAGATTGCCGAGATATTGGAAACCAATATCAATACCGTAAAAGCCTTGAAGCGAAGGGGTATTGCGAGGTTGAGAGCGACGCTCCAACCCGATGCCTTGTTGTTGTTGGCTCTGCTTCTTGAATAATTCTTTTCTTTTTTTGCAACTTTTTATGTCTTAACACGTATAAGATATAATAAGAATGGTATGGCAGCGGCTGGGCCGCGGCCCAAAGAACACAAACGTTTATATGTTACAAGATAAGAATGTCATTCTTGCCCGTATGATAATGGGCGAGGCAACCGAACAAGAATGCCAGTATCTGAAGGAGAATTGTTCCCAGGAGGAATTGGCCGAGATTTTGAATGCCAACGATTTGGCAGAACGTTATCGTATCTATGCCAGCATAGACGAGAAGGAGGCTTATGAGAAAGCGAGTGTAGTATTATTAAAAGGTTCGCGCGCGAGGTTCCGCTTTCTTCACCGACAGACGTTGTGGCGAGTAGCTGCCGTGGTCCTGCTTCTGATTGTTGGAGGTGCCTGGTGGTGGTATCGGGACTATACGAAGGTGACGCCCCCAGAAATTTCACAGGATGTGCTGGCCGCCATCCAGACCAGCAAGGAGCGTGGAAAGAGTGAGGCCCGTATTGAAACCCTCTCCGCCAACTCCCCTGCAGTCATCGACAATGACGGTGGCTTCACTGAAGAGATGATCCAGCAACTCCTTGAAAAGGTCAGCTCGTCGGAAAGCACAGCTCCCGTCGAGGGGGCAGGGGGAGTGCAGCCCACAGGCAAAGAGTCGTTGGAGCTGATTTCCACTTTGCACGATAAGGAATTCTGGCTCACCCTCGACGATGGCACGTTGGTACACATGAACTCCAGCAGCCGTATTATCTATCCGGAGAAATTCTCACGTGACCGTCGTGATGTGATTCTCACCGGTGAGGCCTATTTCATGGTGGCCAAGGACAAGAGCCGTCCGTTTATGGTCCATACACCACAGGGAGATGTGAAGGTGTATGGTACGGAATTCCATGTCAACACCCGCTCGCGCAGCGAGAACGGCCAGCGTAATGCCACCTCCGTCGTTCTTGTCGAGGGTAGTGTGGGTGTTACCCCTACGGGAGGCACAGAGTATATGCTCACGCCAGGTCAGCAGTTCTCCATCCTCGACGGACAATGCCTCATCCAGGAGGCTGACCTCCGGCCCTATATTGCATGGAACACCAGGAAGTTTGATTTCGACGATTATCCGCTACAGGATTTGATGGAGATCATTTACCGTTGGTATAATATCGACTACGTCATCGCCGATCCTGCCGTCAACAGCACTCTGGTGAGTGGCAGCATCAGCCGTTACGACACCATTGAGCCATTGCTCCATGCTATCAGTAAGATTACGGGTCATCCCATCACCATCAAGAACAACACAATATATATCAATAAATAACCTATTTTATTAACTACTAATTTTTTTAGTATGAAGAAAAACAAGAAAACCAAGCTGGTATCCTTCCTTATAGCGATGGTACTATGGCTCCCGATGGCTACTGCCGTGGCGGCTCCTGCACAAGGGCCGTTGGACAAGCCGGTGACGCTGTCGTTGGAGAGGACAACTGTGAAAGATTTCTTCACTCAGGTGAAGAAACAGACAGGACTCGACTTTATCTATAGTTCCGAGCTCCTTCGCACGCTTCCACGGGTTACTGTCAAGGCCACCAACAAGCCTGTTGGTCAGGTACTTGATGAAGTCATGGGAATGATCAACTGCACTTATGACATTGAAGGGACGCTTGTCACCGTCACGAAGCAGTTGCCGAAAGACCGTAACCGCACGGCGACGGGTGTCGTTAAGGACGAGACGGGTGAAATCCTTGTGGGTGTGCCCGTCTGCATTGGAGACTCGAAAGTGTGCACCGTGACCGATGTTGAGGGAAAGTACATTCTGAAGATTCCCTCGGAGGCATGTACGCTGAAGTTTACTTACGTCGGTATGGAGGATACCTACATCCAGGTACCCGCCGGACGCGACGTGGCTACGGTGAACGTAACGATGAAAAGTTCCACGCTGTTAGAGGAAGTGGTGGTCATCGACAATGGTATGTACACCCGCAAGGCGGACAGCTTTACGGGTTCGGCCACCGTCTTCAAGAAGGAAGACCTGCGACTGGCCGGTAACACCAACGTGCTGAACAACCTGAAGAATCTTGATCCTTCGTTCCACTTCGCTGAGAACCTCTCTATCGGTAGCGACCCCAATGCGCTGCCCGACATCAACCTGCGAGGACAGTCGGGATTCCCCGATCTCAAGGGCGAGTACCAGACCAACCCCAACCAGCCGCTGTTCATCGTCGATGGCTTCGAGACATCGCTCACCAAGGTGATGGACATGGACATGAACCGTATAGAGAACGTTACCATCCTGAAAGATGCCGCCGCCAAGGCCATCTATGGTTCGAAGGCAGCCAACGGCGTGGTGATCATCGAGACCGTGAAGCCAAAGAGCGGCAGCCTCAACGTGACCTACACGGGACAGGTGACCTTCAGCTTCCCCGACTTCAGCAGCTACAACCTTACCAACGCAGCAGAGAAACTGCAGGTGGAGAAGAACGGCGGACTGTTCACCTATATTGGCGACAACGGCATTGAGCAGTGGGAGAACGCTGCCATGCAGCACGAATACAATGAGTACTACAACATGCTTTACGAGCAGGTGCTGCGCGGCGTGGACACTGACTGGCTGGCACAGCCCGTGAGGAACAGCGTGGGGCATAAGCACACAGTGTATATCGAGGGCGGTAACAACGAGTTCCAGTACGGCATCGATTTCGCCTACAACAATGTGGAAGGTGTGATGAAAGGTTCCGACCGCAACACCATCAGCGGTGGGCTTACCTTCAGCTACCACTTCAAAAAACTCCTTTTGCGCGATAACCTTGAAGTGATGTATAACAAGGCGAACAACTCGCCCTGGGGCACCTTCTCGCAGTACACCTCCATGAACCCCTACTACGAGCCATACGACGCTGACGGCAAACTGATCAAGGAATACTCGCGACTGGTGAAGGGTACGTTCGACAACCGCTCGGTGGTGACTAACCCCATGTGGAACGCACATATCCGCACCAAGGACTCGAACAACTACGCACAGATCAACAACAACTTCTACGCCGAGTATCGTTTCACCAACGACTTCAAGGCTATCGGTCGATTCGGCATCATGCGTCAGGACAACCGCGAAGACGTGTTCCATCCCGCCACGCATACTGACTTCGTGAACTATACCAGCGAGGAGCTGATCAAGCGGCGCGGCACCTACCAGTACACCGACGGTTTCAGTTATCAGGTGACTGGCGACATCAGCGTGAACTACAGTCACACCTGGGCAGACAAGCACCTGCTCTTTGCTAACCTCGGATGGTCGGTAGAGGAATTCGAGTACGAGGCGAACACCTTCCGTGCAGAGGGATTCCCCAACGACCAGCTGTCTGACATCGGCTATGCCCGTTCCTACTACAAGGACGAGGCTCCCACCAGCATCGAGAGCAAGACCCGCGACGCCGGTGCCATCGGCGCGCTGAGCTACAGCTACGACGACCGCTACCTGTTCGATGCCTCGTTCCGTCTGAGCGGTTCCTCACAGTTCGGTAGCAAGAACCGCTGGGGTAAGTTCTGGTCAGTAGGTATCGGTTGGAACCTGCACAAAGAGAAGTTCATGCAGAAAGCCACGTGGATTAACCAACTGAAGCTGCGTGCTTCAATGGGATTCACTGGTAGCCAGAACTTCAACTCCTACCAGAGTATGTCCACCTGGAACTACTACAGCGCGACCTTCTACAACAGCGACCCCGGCTCCTACCTCCTGAGTATGGCCAATCCTGATCTGAAGTGGCAGCGCAAACTGGACCAGAACATCGGTTTCGACTTCATGGCCTTCAACAACCGCCTGAACATGCGCTTCGACTACTACATCGCCACCACCGATGACCTGCTCACCGACGTGACCATCCCGCCATCGACCGGCTTCTCGTCGTACAAGGAGAACCTTGGCAAGGTGCAGAACAAGGGTGTGGAACTCTATGCTTCGTATCGCGTCTATCAGAGTGCCAACAAGCGTGACTACGTGAACCTTTATGCCAACGTGACGCACAACTCCAATAAGATTAAGGAGATTTCCAACTCGCTGCGCACCTATAACCAGCAGCAGACCGATGCCGTCACCAACAAGATGATCTCGCGCTACGAGGAAGGGCAGTCCATGACCGCCATCTGGGCAGTGCCCTCGTTGGGCATCGATCCCGCCACGGGTAACGACATCTTTGTCAAGAAAGACGGCACTACCACCTTCGTATGGGACAGCAACGACCTGGCCATCGTGGGTGACACCGAGAGCGACATCTACGGCAACTGCGGTATCAGTGCCTACTTCAAGGGATTCACCTTCGCCTTAGGCATGAGTTACCAGTTCGGCGGCCAGCTCTACAACCAGACGCTCGTGGACAAAGTGGAGAATGCCGACCTCTACCAAAATGTGGATCGCCGCGTGTTCTCCGACCGCTGGGTGAAACCTGGTGACGTGAGCCGTTTCAAGGACATCAAAAACACTGACACCACACGTGCCACGGAGCGCTTCGTGGAGGACAACAATGTGTGGAACTTCTCCAATGTGAACATCAGCTACGACTTCGACCGCTTCCAGTTCATTAGGAAACTGGGCTTCAACCGTCTGCGCCTCTCGTTCGACATGAGCGACATTGCCCGCATTTCGTCCATCAAGACGGAGCGCGGTACGAATTACCCGTATGCCAAGAGTTTCTCGTTCTCGCTACAGGCTATGTTCTAATCATTATGTAATCAATAAAGAAAAAAAGAAGATATGAAAAAGCATATATATAAGATGAAGGTTATGTTCTCCTGCGTTTTGCTTGCCTCTTGCCTGCTGCTAACGGCTTGCGATGACTGGTTGGACGTGAAGCCGAAGACACAGATTGAGAGCGACGACATGTTCTCGAGCGAGACGGGATTCAAGGATGTGCTGAATGGAGTGTACGTGAACCTGTCGTCATCGGACATGTACGGTCGCGAGATGACGTACGGTCTGGTGGACATCATTGGGGATACCTATTATGGTGTATATGGCAACACGAACTACTCGCGTGCGCTGAGCCACGAGTACACATTTACCGGTGTGGAGGAAATCATCAATACGATCTGGAAGAAGTCGTATACTACCATCGCCATGTTGAATGAACTGCTCAACCAGTTGGAACAGGCTGACAAGAGTATGTTCGGCACGGACAACTACAACGTGATCAAGGGTGAGGCATTAGGGCTGCGCGCATTCCTGCACTTCGACATTCTGCGACTCTTTGCACAGTCACCAGCGGCGAATGCCAACGCACCGGCCATCCCGTATGTCACCGAATATACGTTCCGCATCACCCCCTCGTCGACGGTGAACGAAACGCTTGAGAAGGTCATTGCTGACTTACAGACAGCTGCCGACCTGCTCAAGCAGAGCGACCCCATTGCAACAGGACGTGAGATTACCACCACCGATGACAGCGGCTACCTGCTGAACCGCCAGTATCACATGAACTACTATGCGGTAAAGGCAATGATGGCCCGCGCCTACCTTTACAAGGGCGACATGGGCAATGCCCGCCAATGTGCGCAGGAGGTTATCGGCTCTGGCAAGTTCAGTTGGACGAAGGTGGACTACATCGCGACGACTCAGGAAAGCGACCGCGACCGCACATTCACTTCCGAACAGGTGTTTGCGCTACAGATTGACAACCTGGACTCCTACGTCATCCCCAGCGTGTACAGTTCGGCTACTTCCGCGCTAGTACGTCTGTACATCAACTCGAATTGGTTGGATAAGGCATGGCCCGCCGCAACACATTCTACTGACTGGCGTCGGGTGTATTTCATGACGAACACAGGAACGAACTCGCCTTCCAACTACACGTCGAGCAAGCTTTGGCAGGAGGGTATGAACGAAAACTACGTGAAGCGTATGCCGCTAATCCGACTGCCGGAGATGTATCTTATCCTGGCTGAGTGCGATGTATCTGCTGCCGCCACCTGGCTGAACGTGATCCGTGAACACCGTGGCGTAACGGCGATGGTGGAGGCTACGGAGGCGGATGCCCTGCAGGACGAGATTACGCTGGAATACTTCCGCGAATACTTCAACGAGGGGCAGATGTTCTATCACTACAAGCGCATGAATGCTGATATGCACTTCAAGGGCTACAGCTTCAACAAGTCAGCCTACAATACTGGCGACTATGTGCTTCCGATGCCAGCAGAGGAGATCGAGTTTGGCAACAGGACGACGAAATAGAGACAATTGACGATTTGCAATTAACAATTGAGAAATGAACGAATTAAATGAATTGGAACTATGAAAGAGATATTATATAAGAAGTCACTCATGAGGGTGCTGCCCCTTTTGATGCCGCTCGCATGTCTGTTCGTCATGTCCTGCGAGAACGACGCATATCTTTACAAGGGAACGGATTCCGTATGGCTATCGGGAGACCCGGCCCAGGAGGCGACTACTGACTCCATGCTCTATTCCTTCAAACTCTATGGATCGGAAGTGATGGAGCATACGATGAACCTGATTGTGAACCTGACGGGCGACGCTGTGAGCAACGACCGCACCTTCAAGTTAGAGGTGGTGGGCGACAAGACAAACGTGGCTCCCGGCGACTACGAGATTGGCCCAACGGTGCTGCCCGCGGGGAAGTATTCAGTGACGGTACCCGTGAAGGTGAAACGCACGGCTGGCGGTCTTGACCTGTCGAAGCAGGCGGCGAAGCTAACGCTCAGAGTGGCCCCCACCGACGATCTCGGCGCTGGGCGAACAGAACGCAACGAGTACAGCTTGATCTGGTGCGACTATCTCATCAAACCTGCCACATGGGGCATCATTGAATGGTACATTGGTCCCTTCTCGCAGGCACGCTACAAGTTCATCATCGATTTCACGGGGTATACTGAGTTCTCTGACTTCGACGGCGACTACTCGCGTCAGATTGGATTCCAGGGCTTGCTCATCAAACTGCTAAACGACTATAACAGTGACCCTGCCAATGAAGGGCGCGAGGAGGGTTGGCCCTACCTGAACGACAATGGTGAGCCGCTGCAGTTTGGCGAAGGCCTGAGTGCTTGACAGTTAACAATTAAGGGATGTTCTATTTATCACGAATTATCGGATTCTAATTCTGTTGATTTCAAGAATCATATGGAATTATCGTTCAAATCACAAGCGGTTTTTAGAAGTTCCTTAGACAAGTAAATAAGTAAACAAGTAAATAAGTAAAGATATGAAAAAGGCTTTTTTATTCATATTCAGTGCCATAGCACTGCTGAACCTCGTCTCCTGTTACGAGGACGAGGGGAACTATGACTATGTTGACCTGCAACGATTCATCGTGGACACGACGGGGGTGAACATGTCGATTACGGTCACGCAGTTCGACCAGCTCAGCGTCCCCTCACGGTTGGTTTACGACGGCAACAAGGGTGACCTGGACTACTACTGGGTGGCCTATAAGAATGAGACCTACGGCGACAATCCCTCTGACACCCTTGCCCGTACAGAGAACCTGAACGAGGAAATCACGCTGAGTCCAGGCAGTTACCTGCTGGAGTTCCTCGCCGTAGTAAAGGAGACGGGGCGCAGAAGCTCCATGCAGTACAACCTGACGGTAGAAAGTGCCGTAGGCAGTGGCCTGCTGGTATTCTACAAGAAGAACGACGTTTGCGACGTGGACATTGTCAAGACGAAGACAGTCGTTGGTTCGCTTACGGAGGACAAACTGGTGCGCAACATCTATTCCAGAATTGACGACAACGTGAAACTTCATGGCAAGCCTTGGCTGATTGCCTGTGTAGGGTCGGACTATATCGAGTTGCTGACCGATTGCGACGGCACACGAGTGTCGCCGGATGACATGGGCAAGATGTCCGACTGGAGTGGCATGTTCTGGGATACGCCCACCAATTGCCTTCCCCAAGGGTTCTTTGATGCCGGATGGGGAAGTGTGGCATTGGTCAACGATGGCGAGGTGTTCTACCTCAATGGTGGCTGGGCTGCCGGAGGCCCACTTTACCCTGGAGGCAAGACGATGAACAACGACACGTACTATGCTGCGCCGTGGGTGATCTTCGCATACGGAGGAGAGCCCTTCTGCTACGACATGTGGCATGGTCGCTTCCTGACCTGCGCCTCGTGGTCGTCGCTCTTCCAGCCCGCCGGCGATGAGAAGCTGCGTGACCTGAAAATGGAAATGTATTACATGGGAAAGGGCTATAGCGGTAGCACGTCGGCGTATTATGCTTTTGGTGTGATGAAGAGTCTTGAGGACACCAGTTGGCACCTCTATGCCGTGAATGCCAACACCAACCCGAGCGACTGTAAGTTGGTGGCCGACTTCGATATGTCGCAGGCTCCGGAGTTCAACAATGCATTGTATTACGACTTCAGTACGGTGTCACCGCTCTTCTACTATGCCTCGGCTACCAGTGTTTATGTCTGTCCCTTCACGTTGGACAACGCCACGGCAGCCATTCCGTCGGCTCCCTCCTGGACCTGTCCCGCAGGTGAGGAGATTACCTACATGAAGCTGTTCACACAGGATGGCGTCGGCGTAGAGGAGAGTCTTGCCTACAAGCTGTTGATGGTGGCCACATGGAACGGCTCGGAGGGTAAGGTGTATCTGCTGAAAACCGATCTGGCAACAGGTGTCATAGACACCACGCCTATTGAGACCTTCGGTGGTTTCGGCGAGGTGGGTAGCATCGCTTTCAAGAGTAACTAATGATTATAAATCCCCGCACGCGTCGTTGATTGTTACGGTGCGGGGATTCTTTATTGTAAGAATCATGAAGAAGAAGTTGTTATCAATATTAGGTGCATTGTTGCTCCCCTTAGCGGTATTTGCGCAGAACACTGTGACGATAAACGGAACAATGCCGGCATTGCCCGATGGCACTGAAGTGCTCGTTAGCAATTATGCAGTCTATGACAGGTCAGTCAGTAGCGAAATTCTTGCAAAATGCCCTATTAAGAATGGGAAGTTCACGATGCAGTTTGAAATCAATGAGCCACGACAAGTGGTGGTCTGGGTAGAGAGGCCCCACAGCAACAAGCCCATCGTGGTAATGCCCGGTGACCAGGTTTCCATAAACGCGGATAAGCCCCACGGTTTGTTCCAGGCCGATGTGGAGGGTGCAAAGACCGATGAGGCATTCAACAAGATATATGAAAAGCCTTATCGGAAAGACCGACCGCAGGACATATCCCAGACTGATTACATGAAGCAACTCATCAAGGAGAATAAGAATTCTTTCTTCGGACCACTGCTCGTATATGCATGGTCTGGGCATAGCCTGGGCTATGAAGAGTTCTACAATTTGTTCCCCAAACAGGTGCAGGAGTCATTCCATGGGCAGGCGCTCAAGGTGATGGTAGAAAACGAACGGGCAGAGAAGGCGAAGGCTAATGACCCGGCGCAGAAGGCGAAGGCCAATGCGCTCAAACGACAGACGCCTGCTTACGACAAACCCGAAAATGTGATTGACGCCATCGTCGCACAATACCCGGGAAAGGTGGTGTTCATCGACTTCTGGGCTACTTGGTGCGGACCTTGCCGAAACGCTATGAAGACCATACAACCATTAGAGCCGTGGATGGCCGAAAACGACATTGTGCGTGTCTATGTCTCCGCGCCCAGCAGTGACGCCACGAAATGGGAACTCATGATCACTGACATCGGTGGAAACCATTATTTCCTCAACGACGAGGAATGGAAGGCCATCGGTAATCGCTATGGTTTCGGCGGGATACCATACTACCATATCTATAACAAACAAGGCGAGTGCACATTCTCACATACTGGTTACCCTGGCAATGACAGGATGAAGGAGGAATTCCAAAAAGCTCTGTCCCCATCTCTCGTATCTGATTCCTCACCTTTTGTCACCATCCGAGGAACTGTCGAAGGAATGGACGGCAAAACGGTCTCGCTTTTCTATTCGGGAATGCCCGAACGCAACAGACCTGTCGAGGAGGGAACGGCAACCATCACAAATGGTGCATACGAGATGGTCATCCCCGCTACGGAAACGATGATTTACCACATCGAATGCCCCCGTTTTACGGCGCAGTTCGTGGCAAGCCCAGGCGATGAAATCGTCTTCTCAGGACATACGCTCCTCAAAGCCAACGTGTTACAAGAACAGCTGAAATTGGCTACCGACGCCATGTGGAGCGCCTATAACGAAGGGCGTGTCAAAGCCTATCAACAGCACAAAGCCATCTTGGACGAGGTGAACGATAATCCCGATAAGGAGTTTTCGCTGAAAAGTTCGCCCGATTATATCGCATACACTGATGAGATTGCGCAATGGGAAATAGAGCATGGCAAGGCCGTCAGAAAGCTCATGCATGAAAACCGCGATAATATCTTCGGCATTGCTTGCTTCGCCTATCATGCAGGGTTCATGGACCCTACTCAGGATATGTACGACGAACTGTCTGACGAGGTGAAACAGTCAGCCTACGGACAGGCAATGAAGACTGCTGTGGAAAACTCCTGGGTAGGTAGGGTAATGGCAGACTTTACCCTTCCCGATGCTGATGGGAATATGCACTCGATGAAGGAACTGCTCAAAGGACATGACTATCTGATGATTGATTTCTGGGCAAGCTGGTGCAAACCTTGTCGGCGTGGACTGCCTTTCATGAAAGACTATGCCAAGAAATATGAGAAAGACAATTTGGCCATGCTCAACGTCTCTATCGATAAGAAGAGGGAAGACTGGATCAAGGCCAACAACGACGAGAACCTGCCGTGGACATCATTGTGGGATAACAACGAAGTGGCCAAAAGCTTTGGAGTTCGTGCCATACCCTCGGTGTGGCTGCTCGACAAGAACGGAAACGTTATCTTTGCACAAAAATGGGGCGACAGCATCGGAATGGCCCTGCGAAAGGTGTTTGGACATTAAGTGTTGGGAATGATATACCTTTTGGCAGTAACCTCCAATTGTGTATAAATATACAAAAATGAGCATCCTACCAAGGTTGCTCATTTTCATTTTAACTTACCAACAATAGATACCTATTCAGATAGTTATTGATGGTTTCTTTGATTAATTTGTCTATCAAAGATGCTTTACTGTCTTTTATAATAATTCCGTCAGCATCAACTTCATGCTCTTTGTTCTTTGCAGGACGCAAGGGAGCGCATCGGCTCGTTCATCGTCTTCTACAACGATCGGCGCCCGCATGCCAGCATCGGCATGAAAGCCCCCTCTCAGGCACACATGGAGCAGGGCCCGCAGCGGGTCATGTGGAAGGCGGCGGGAGGGCTCTCGGGGGCTGTCTGCCCCCCCTGCCGCAGGGCACCCCCTGAGTGTTTTTCATGGTCTGGCTGCGCCCGGGAGCAGTCAACCTTTCCAGTACAAAGTCAACAAAAAAAGATGAAAAGTAAACAATATCCGTCGGAAGTCCACCTTCTTAGGAATAGAGTCCGCTCGGCGCTTGCGACGCTTCGCTTGCGAAGAACCTCTCCAGTGAAAGCCGTCAACTTTCCTCAGGCGAGCAAGTCAACCTTTTCCGTACGGATAGCCTAATGTTAAAAAATCAAAGGCTAAAAAGAGTCAACCTTATTCAGGAAAAGACACAGTTACACAGTACACAGTACACAGTTACACAGTTTTCTAGGGGACCTATCATTGTCGAGATTCGGAATTGTAAGTAAAATATTTTACTATATATATAGTAAGGTTTCTTTTCAAAGAAGAGAGGGGGTGCAGCGTAGAAAACTGTGTAACTGTGTACTGTGTAACTGTGCACGCTCGAGGAGTCAACCTATTTCAGGACAAGACACTCCGTTGGTTATTGTATAAAGAAAAAAATGCGTATTTTTGTTTTCTTTTTCTTGCATTTTTCTTGCATAATTCAAAAATTTTTCGTAACTTTGCAACTGTAAATCCATGCGATGGACAGGTATGTTTCGCGCTGCGGCCGCTGATGTGGGATGGCGCCCCCACGGATGTCTGCTGAGGCCGAATATACCGCCTGCCAGCGCCCCGTCAACGTGAGTTGGCGCCCTCATGAGACACCGGCGGCAGGGTCTGCAAGCATTGTGTGTGTGTTAACCTTTCTAATGTGTTCAAAAAGATGAAAGGGAGAAAGATGAATACAAAATTGAAAACCCTGTTGAAGCAGTTGCTGCAAAGCCCGCGGCGTTTCCCTGTGGAGATGGCCCTGGGGATTGCGTTCTTTGTCATCGCTGTCTGGCACAGCGAGTCGTCCACATGGAATGAATCAGTCGCACGGATGGTAATCGACGTCAACGACGATATCCTCTGGCTGTTCGTTCCGTTGATGGTGCTGACGTTCTGGCTCCAGCGGGTTAACCTTTGGGCTTATCTCGCTTCGTTCTTTGTCTTCCTGCCGCTGATGGCAGTCGACCTGAAGCCTTTCCTTTGGACATACGGCTTCGGATTCACGTATGTGCTGGCAGCCATTTTGCTCGTTGTCGGCAACAGGCGGATGGACAACCGCTCGTTTGCGGCTCATGCCCTGCATGTGGTCACCCAGTTGTTTTTCGGCTTGCTCATTACCGTCATTCTCAACTTGGCTGTGATGGCCATTGTCGCCTCGTTCCTATACATTTTCGGCATCGACAAGCCCGTCCATCTCTACGAGCACATTATCCAGTTCATCTGGTTCGTTTTGGCTCCGCAGGTGTGCTGCACCCTTATCCGTCAGAACGAGGACGAAGTCAGCGACCCCCCAAAAGTGTTAAGGCTCATCCTCAACTTCATTCTATCTCCGGCCCTCATTGTCTATACCGTTATCCTTTATGCCTATTTCATCAAAATTGTTTTCGAATGGGACTTGCCCAAGGGCGGTGTGGCTTGGATGGTGATGGCGTTCATCGCTGTGGCTTTGGTAGGCCGTGTGGCGCAGTCGATTCTCAACCGGCGGTACTTCGACGGGTTCTACCGTCGTTTCACGCTGATAGCCATCCTCCCGCTTGTCATGTACTGGATAGGCAGCATCTACCGCATCCGTCTGTACAGCTTCACCGAGAGCCGTTTCTACCTGATGGTGGCCGGTGTGTTGATGACACTTTTTGTGCTGATGCTGTTCAAGGAGCGTACTCGGCGATACCAGCTCATGGCGCTCATTTTTGGCGCGGCCATCATTCTGTTCACCTATATTCCAGGCATTTCCGCCAAGATAATCGGACTGGAATGCCAAAAACAGCGGTTGGCGGAAATCATCAGCGAACTGAAGCTGAATGATGCGCAGACAGGCCGGCTGAATGATGAAATAGACATGAGGCGCATCAAGCAGGACAGTCTTTTGTGCGAGAAATACAAGGACGCGAGTAGCGTCATCGACTATGTTCGTGACGGAATCGGGTCAGAAGAGTTTCTGAAGCAATATGGCGAATGGACTCACTCGGAGTATGAGTTCGATGCTCGCCGGTCTGAGGACGCGTCTGGGGGCGACTGGCATAAAAGGAAGAAGTCCGTGGAGTTGGGAGACTATAGCATCCTGCTTCCTGAAGGACGATACAATTGCAGCTTTGACGGCAAGAACGTGACCGTCAGGAATCAAGATGCGGTGGTCCTGGAATATCCCATCAATTCCCTTGTCAGGAAGAACACCGTGCTCCTGCATCGCCCCGAGCAACTGTTCATCTATCGCAATGACTCGCTCTTGCTGGTACTGCAAAGCGTTTGCATCAAAGATACTGTCGTGACAGATGTGGGATGCTATAATTTCCAGGTGTTCAGGAAACAGGTGAAACAATAATACCCAGGTGCATTAGTAGAACCGGATGTCGGTGATGATGCGTGAGCCGACATGCTGGTTCAGTCGGTTCACCAGCTCGGTGCGCATCATGGAGAGCTCGGAACGCAAGGCGGGGCTGGTGATTTTCACGTGGAGCGTTTGGTTGCGAATGAATTTCTCGCCCGTGTAACGTGCCACACCCTTTCCTGCGATTTCCTCCCAGGAGTCGATGAGGCGTGTTTGTAGCATGGGCGTTTCCAGGCCATTCTCGCGCAGGCATTTGCCGAGAACGTCGTCTAAGGATTGTACACTACGGCGGAACATGGGAAGGGAAGGGTGATGGTTGAAGGATGATGGTTGAAGGGTGATGGTTGAAGGGTGATGGTTGATGGTTGAAGGTTGATGGTTGAAGGTTGAAGGATGAGGGAGGAGGTGTTCAGGAGATGACTTCGTCCATCATGATGTCGTTGTCGTCGGCAGGGATGCCGGGCATTTTCTGGAAGGGGAAGCATACACCTATTTTATATAATGCGGGTACACGCGCGAGGAAGCGGTCGTAGTAACCTTTGCCGCGCCCTAAGCGATTGCCGCGGGTGTCGAAGCCCATGCCGGGGATGATGGCCACATCGATGGTGTCGAAGTCGGTGAAGGTCTTTCCTACGGGTTCCATGATGTGGAAGAACCCGCCCATGAGATCCTTCGGACCCTCGTAACAGCGCAATTCCATCGTGGTGTCGCCCGTAACGGCAGGCAATACCACACGCTTGCCCATCGCCACCAGGCGGTCCACCGTCTCGTGGGTGTTCACCTCGTCGTCGAGCGAGTAGTACATCATGATGGTCTTGGCTGCTTTCACGCGGGGATGCACCATCAGTTTGGCGATGATGGCTTCCGACATTTCCTTCAGTTGTTCAGGGCTGTACATCCGCTTCTGCATGCGGATGAACTGGCGAAGTTCCTTCTTGTTCATGGTTTCTTTCCGTTGTTTTCTTCAAGCACGTGCCACTTGGTTGAAGCGCTGGTTGAGTGAATTGTCCACGAAGGGAATTCCCCTACTCTGTGCTACTTTCTGTTTCTTTTCGTCCTTTTCGGCTGGCTCTTCCTTTTTGGGGAAAGCTGCATGATTGCGAAACACGTTGAGCGCCTTGATGATGACGGGGTCGTCTTGGTTCAGATACTGAATCCAAGAGTCTTCGTCCATGATGTTGTAGATGATGCGGCTGTTGATGTAGCGCTCAAGTAGTGTATGGCTCTTCTGAATCATCAAATTGCGCCTTTGCAATCCTTTCTTGTCGGCATAAGTGGCAAACTTGTCCACCGTGTTCTGCTTTACCAGATAGTCGGAGAGTTTAGGCATCTCGCGGAAGGTGCTCAGCTTGGCCCGGTTCTCATCGGTGTATTGGAAGGCGAACTGCAGGATAAGTCCGCTCATCGAGGCTTGCTTATAGTAAGAAGTGATGTTCGTCGTATCTTCTGGTACGAAGATGTCGGGCGTGATACCACCTCCACCATAGACCGTGCGGCCGATGCCAGTGTGGTAGGCTGGGCCGGTGTGCTTGATACTGTCTTGCGAGAAGAATTCGCCGTGCTGATAGCGCACGAGCAGGTCTTCCTCGTAGGTGCTCTCGCCAGGTGTATAAGGCTTCTGGATGCATCGTCCTGACGGTGAGTAATAGCGGGCGATAGTCAAGCGGATCATGCTGCCGTCAGGGAAGTCCAGTTGTTTCTGTACCAATCCTTTTCCAAACGAGCGGCGTCCAATCACCGTACCTCGGTCGTTGTCCTGAATGGCACCAGCAAAGATTTCACTGGCTGAGGCCGAAGCCTCGTTGATGAGCACGACGAGAGGTATCTTCTGATAGCTTCCGCGCCCATCGCTGCGGTAGTCCTGACGTGGCGACTTGCGTCCTTCCGTATATACGATGAGCTTATTCTTGGGCAGGAACTCGTTGACAATCTGAACGGCTGACATCAGATAGCCGCCCGTGTTGTCGCGCAAGTCTATCACCAAGTTGCTGAATCCTTGTTGCGAAAGCTCTGCCAAAGCGATGAGCATTTCGGGATAAGTGTTCTCACCGAAACTCTTAATGCGGATATAACCTGTTTCATCATCAAGCATATACGTGGCCGTCACGCTGTGGGTTGGTATCTCGCCACGAGTCACGGTAAATTGTTTCACCTTGCTGTCGCCATAGCGCAGCACGCCGATTTTCACTTTTGTGTCTTTCGGGCCTTTTAGGCGGTGCATGGCCTCCTCGTTGGTTACCTCTTTGCCCACGAAAGGCTTGTCGTCTACGCTGACAATCTTGTCGCCAGCCAGGAGGCCAGCCCTCTCGGCGGGGCCGTTCTTGATGACTCCCTGTACGTGGATGGTGTCCTCTCGGATGACAAACTCAATGCCCACCCCTGAGAACGAGCCTTTCAGGTCGTCGGTGGCAGTCTGCACATCCTTTGCGCTGATGTAGACAGAATGTGGGTCCAGATCGGCCAGTATCTGCGGAATGGCCCGCTCCATGAGCGAGTCCATGTTGACAGCATCCACATATTGGTCGTTTACGATATTCAGCAGATTGTTGAGCCGTGAGCTCCCACTGTTGATGATGTTCAAACGGTTGGATGAGAAATGGTTGGCGAAGAATGTGCCAAAGAGGATGCCAACGACCACACAGGCGGCCATCATCAAAGGCATGTAGCGGTTTGTATTTTTCGATTGTTTCATTGCGCGTATTGGTTTTTGCGTGGCGGAACCACGCTACACTGTATGTAGGGGTTAGGGGTTGGGGTCGTCAGGGTTGAGGTAGACCACTTCGATGCCAGCTCTGCGGAGCAGGTCGATGCCGTCTTCGAGGCGGTATTTCTCAGCATAGACCACGCGTTGGATACCTGCCTGGATGATGAGTTTGGAGCATTCTATGCAGGGCGAGGCGGTGACGTAAAGCGTAGCGCCATCGCTGTTGTTCTCGCTGCGTGCCAATTTGGTGATGGCATTGGCCTCAGCATGTAGCACGTAGGGTTTTGTGACGTTGTTGTCGTCCTCACAGATGTTTTCGAATCCACTGGGTGTACCGTTGTAACCGTCGCTGATAATCATCTTGTCTTTCACTACGAGAGCACCCACCTGACGGCGGCGGCAGTAGCTGTTCTCCGCCCAGATGCGGGCCATGCGGAGGTAGCGGAGGTCGAGGTCGTGTTGTTTCTTTTCCATTTTCAATTTATAGAGTCGCTGCGGCGACTGACTGAACCTTAAGACTTCTTTTGGGGCTTGATACCGTTGCGGCGGAGCAGCGCATCGATGGTGGGCTCCTGTCCGCGGAATCGTTTGTAGAGGGTCATGGGATGCTCGGTTCCTCCGCGACTGAGGATGTTGTCGCGGAAGCTCTGAGCCACCTTCTGGTTGAAGATGCCCCTGCGTTTGAATACGCTGAAGGCGTCGGCCTCCAGCACTTCAGCCCACTTGTAGCTATAGTAACCGGCGGCGTAGCCTCCTGCCATGATATGCGAGAACTGCACCGTCATGCATGTGTCGGCCAAAGGTTTCTCGCTGCTGAGCCGAGCCTTTTCCCAAGCCTTCTTCTCGAATGGGATGAGGTCATCGCAGAATTCATCCTTGCAGGTGTAGTAGGCCATGTCGAGCAGTCCAAAACTCACCTGACGCAGACATGCCGTTGCGGCCATAAAGTTGCGGCTTTTCACGATGCGGCGTATCAGTTCATCGGGCAGAGGTTCGCCTGTCTCGTAGTGGAAAGCGAAGGTGCGCAGGAACTCTTTTTCGATGGCGTAGTTCTCCATAAACTGCGAAGGCAGTTCCACGAAGTCCCACCATACATTGGTGCCGCTGAGGCTTTCAAAGCGCGTGTTGGCAAACATACCGTGAAGCGAGTGGCCGAATTCATGGAGGAAGGTCTCCACCTCGCCCAGCGTCAGAAGTGCGGGCTTGTCAGCTGTGGGCTTTGTCAGGTTCATCACCACGCTCACATGGGGTCTGACGTTTACTCCCTTGCGGTCAATCCACTGACCTTGGAACTCCGTCATCCAAGCCCCTCCCTGCTTGCCTTTTCGAGGATGGAAGTCGGCATAGAACACAGCGAGGAACGAGCCGTCACGGTTGAACACCTCATAGGCCTTCACGTCGGGATGGTAGACGGGGATGTCCTTGTTCTCTTTGAACGTGATGCCGTAGAGGCGGTTGGCCAGTCCGAACACACCGTCTATCACTTTTGAGAGTTCAAAATAGGGGCGGAGCATTTCGGCATCGAGGTCGTATTTTTTCAGCTTCAGCTTGTGGGCGTAGAACCCTTGGTCCCAAGGGCGAAGCTTTTCAGGAGCGGGAGAAGAGGGGGCCATTGCGGAGTCAGCAGTTTGCTTCTTTTTGGCTTGGGGAAAGTCTTTGAGGAAGAGTTTCTTCAGCTCCTGCTGCTCTTTCTTGGCTGTAGGTTTGTAGGCATCGATGAGCGAATCGAACAACCGGTAGACGTTCTTCACCTTCGTGGCCATACGGTTTTTCATCACATAATCGGCGAAAGTCTTGAACCCCAGTAGCTGTGCTATCTCACGCCGCAGGTTGACCAGTCGTTTGCAGATTTCAATATTGTTCTCTGCGTTGTCGTGCATGCACAAGGTGTTGCGGGCCATGTACATCTGTTGGCGCAGGTCGCGGTGCGTACTATAGGTCATGAAAGGCTGGTAAGAGGGCATGTCGAGTGTGAACACCCATCCTTCTTTCTGCTGCTCTTCAGCTGCTTGTCGCGCTGCGTCAATAGCGGTCTGGGGAAGTCCGTCGAGCTGTTTCTCGTCGGTGATATGTAGGCTGAAAGCCTTCGTCTCTTTCAGCAGGTTCTGAGAGAACTGCAGGGAGAGCATGCTGGCTTCTTCTGTGAGCTGTCGCAGGCGTTCCTTCCCCTCGTCGTCGAGAAGTGCACCACTGCGCACGTAGCCGTCGTAGCAGTTGTCTAACAGCCGTTGCTCCTCTGGGGTGAGGCGCCGATGGTGTAGATGCACAGCCTTGACGCGTTCGAATAGTCGTCGGTTCAGTCTCACGTCGTTGGCGTGTTGTGTCAGGATGGGCTGCATCTTTTGCGCCAGTGCATCCATCTCATCGTTGGTCTCGGCTGAAAGCATATTGAAGAACACGGTGCTGACGCGTTCCAGCAGGTCGTAGTAGCCTTCGGGCTCGTCGTCGTTGTTGATGATGGTGTTTTCGAAGGTGGGCTTCGCCGGATTGTTGATGGTTTTCTCTATCTGTTCGTTGTCGCGGCGGATACCTTCCATGAAGGCCTCTTCGTAGTCCTCCAGGCGTATGCGGTCGAATGGCACCGTCTCGTGCGGTGTGTCGTATTTCTCGAAAAACGGGTTCTTCCTTGCTGATTCTTCCATGATGGCAAAAGGATTATCTTTCTATTTGTTGATTTAGCCTGCAAAATTACGAAGATTTTCTGAAACAGCCAAATTCCTATTCATAAAAAGCGTTATTTATGAATATGGTTATAGGTATTGCTGAAGAATGTCCCACACGGCCATGATGTGGCATACGGAGCCTGCCAAGACAAAGAAATGGAACACGCTGTGCATGTATTTCTTGCGGTTCAGACTGTAGAACAAGGCTCCAATGATATAGCAGACGCCCTCTCCGATGATCCATGCAACGGCAGCTTGGCTTACGTGCTGGATGAGGGGTTGGAAGGCGATGAGTACTGATAGTCCCATGAGCACGAAACAGACAGTTTCCAGGTTACTGTGCTCTTTCAGTCGGACGAAGCTGGTCGCCGTTCCCACGATGGCACATGTCCATACCAAGCTGAAAAGCAACCAGCCCCAATAGTCGTCTTCGCGCAGGGCAATGAGCGTCACGGGCGAATAGCTTCCCGCGATGTGCCAATAGATGGCTGCATGGTCCCAGCGGCGCAGTCGTTCTTTGGCCTTGGCAAAACGTGCTGGGGTGGCATGATAGGCTGTCGATGCGATGTAGGAAGAGAGCATGCCGAAAAGGTAGAGGATGACGCCTGCATGCATCCATCCGTTGCCGCTCTTGACGCAAAGCAGCACAAATACGACACCAAACACGCAGCCTAAGATGATGCCTGCCGCGTGTGACGACCAGTTGATGGCTTCTTCCTTTTTAGTATAATGTATGCTCATGGCGGTTGCAAAGGTACTGTTTTTCAGAGAACCATAAAAACAAAATTGATTTTTTTTGCTTTTTCTTTTTGTATTGTACTCACTTATTCGTACCTTTGTCCCCATGAAAAAGATTTTACTTCTTTTGGCGTTGTCTTTCACTCTGGTGAAGGGCATGGCCTACAGCATAGCTGCCGATGGCATATATTATCAGATTATTTCGGCAGGAGTCTTGGAAGTGACGCAGGGCGACTTGCCTTATAGCGGCTATGTGAACATTCCTGATTCGGTGCGTGCCAATGGGAAGATGTACTCTGTGGAAGCTATTGGTGACAGGGCTTTCAATGCATGTGTGCAGCTCACTAGCCTGCATATTCCTGCTGGTGTGAAGCGCATTGGCCATCTGGCATTCGCGTCGTGCACGTCGCTCCATTTCGTCAATCTGCCCGCAGCCCTTCGTGAGATAGGCGATGCTGCTTTCTACGGGTGCTCGTCGTTGGTCAGCATGTCGCTTCCTGCTTCGCTCAGCACCATCGGGAAGGATGCTTTTGCGCGCTGCCCTATGATGGAGCGATTCGCCGTCGATGAACAGAATGCTTACTTCTCTGCTGTGGACCATGTGCTCTACGACAAGAAGGTGACGCGTCTGATTGCTTTTCCCAATGCCAAGGACGATGTCTTCACGCTTCCCCGTACGGTGACGGCCATTGCCGACGGAGCTTTCTCGCATTGTGTTTCACTTACCAGCGTGGGACTGCCGCAAGGGCTGAAGACCATCGGCGACGCTGCTTTCTACGGATGCAAGAAGTTGCAGACAATTTCCTTGCCTTCCAGTCTGACCTCCATCGGTTGTTGGGCTTTCTCCGAGTGTGAGTCGCTGACGTTCATCAGTCTGCCGGCTCTGCTTACTACCCTTGGGGATGATGCTTTTAGTTTCTGCTCTGCTCTTACCGACATCAATGTTGATGGCGCCAACCCCAATTTCGTTTCAGACGAAGGAGTGCTCTTCGACAAGAAGCGGGCCACCATCATTGCCTATCCTGGAGGTAAAGGTCCCAGCTACAGCGTGCCACAGTCTGTGACACGCATCAGCAATCATGCTTTCTACGGATGTGTAGCCCTGCAACATATCACCATCCATCAAGATCTGGTGAGCATCGAGGACAATCCGTTTGTCTTCTGCGAGAACCTGACCGACATCAACGTGGCTTCTGACAACAGCAAGTACAGCTCTTCCGAAGGCATCTTATATAATAAGGAACAGACCGACATCGTCACCGTGCCAAAGGGTAGGGAAGGGGTGGTCAGCGTTCCTTCGAGCGTCAGCCGTATTTCCACAGGTGCTTTTCTCTGTAACGAAAAGCTTCAGGCGGTCAGTCTTCCACAGAGCGTGCAGACTATTGGCGACTACGCCTTTCTGGGGTGCTATCAGCTGGCCACCGTCAATATTCCCTCGTCGCTTTCATCCATTGGGCGGGGAGCCTTCTCCGACTGCATCGGACTACAAGAAATAGTCTGTTGTGGACAGCCGCTTGCAGTCACGCCTTTCTTGCCTGTTATCAGCGACCAGACCCGCCTGTTCGTTCCACGCGGCGAGCGAAGCGATTTCCTGCAAAGCGACGGATGGAAGGACTTCCGGCAAATAGAGGAATACGGTCTTCACGCCGATCATCTGCAGCTCAACCGTGGTCGCTTGCAGAATGTGCCCGTGCGCTTGGAAGGCACCCTTCCCCTCACAGCCCTGCAGATGGATATTGAGGTACCCGAGGGCATGCAGATAGCACGAGATGCCACTGGGCAGTTTATGGTCAGTCTGGCAGGCCACAATGCCAACACCCATCGAGTTTCGTGCGCCAAGACAGCCGAAGGGCTGTATTCCATTGTGGTCATGTCGATGGAGAATGCCGTGCTCGAGCAGACCGACACGCTGCTCTTCTTGGGTGTGAATATCGACGAAGACTGCCTCGCTGGCAACTATGAGATGGGGGTGAGCAACATCGTCCTCACCTACATGACCCACCAGCTCTATGGCGAGGCCATGCAGCAAAATTGGCTCGCCGACTGGCATGTTCAGAACTACATGGGCGACGTCAATCACGACGGACTGGTGAATGTCGCCGACGTGGTGCTGACCTTGCGCCACATACAGAGCCTGCCGACTGAAGATTTCCATTTCCTGGAGGCTGATGTCAACAACAGCGGGGTGATTACCGTTTCCGATGCCGTCGGTATTGTGGATATCATCCAGCAGGAACAACTCTTCAGCACCGCTGGTCTGACCGATGTTTCTCAAGCCGCTGTGGCCGACAGAATCTTAGCCTCGGAGGTGCATATCCTGCAGGGTAAGAAGGAAAAGTTGGAAATAGAACTGCTCAATGGCGTAGGCAACTATACCGCCCAGCAGTTTGACTTGACGCTACCTCCAGGGGTCACAATTGCCAAGAATGCGGCAGGAGAGTATGATTGCCAGATGACCACCCGCTACGACAGCCATCAGCTTTATATCATGCCTTTGGCAGAGAGTTTCTACGAAGGTAACACCTATCGAATCGTGTGCGCTTCCTATAGCCTGAAGGATATCAGTCAGCGCACGGGAGCCCTCCTGAAACTGCAGTTGGTTGCAGAGGAAGACCTGCCCGACGAGACCCACACAGGCCGTGTGCACCATATAGTCTTTGCCGACAAAGAGGCTCATGCGTATGAATTGCCCAATGCCAATTTTGAGGTTTCCATCGGCAATCAGACGGGCATCGACGAGGTGAGCACCCCGCGTAAGGCCGCCAATATCTACAACCTGCAAGGACTGCTCGTACGTACACAGGCAACCAGTCTTGAAGGACTGCAGCCTGGCATTTACATCATGAACGGCAGAAAATATGTGGTGAAATAAATATGCCAGGCCTACCCGAAGAGGGCGCGCAAAGCCTCTTCCACCTTTCTGACAGCGATGAGCTGGATGTGGAAGCGGCGCGTGTCTAAACCTTGGAGATTGTTCTTCGGCACTATCATGTGGGTGAAGCCGAGCTTCTCCGCTTCGGCTATGCGCTGCTCAATGCGGGCCACAGGGCGCACTTCGCCGCTCAGTCCCACTTCGCCAGCCATGCACCAGCCTTTCTCGATGGGTGTGTCAACATTGCTTGACAGCACGGCGGCTATCACACTCAGGTCCATGGCGAGGTCGGTGACGCGGAATCCACCCGCGATGTTCACAAACACATCTTTCTGAATGAGCTTGAAACCTACGCGTTTCTCCAGCACTGCCAACAACATGTTCAGCCGTCGTTGGTCGAAACCCGTAGTGGTGCGTTGTGGTGTGCCATAGGCCGCCGTAGAGACCAGTGCCTGCGTTTCCACGAGGAAAGGCCGTACACCCTCAATGGCAGAGCTGATGGCAATGCCGCTTAGGTCGTCGTGGCCGTCGGTCAGGAGCAGCTCCGACGGATTGCTCACCTGTCGCAATCCATTTGACTGCATCTCGTAGATGCCCATCTCCGACGTACTTCCGAAGCGGTTCTTGATACTCCGCAGGATGCGATACATGTAGTGCTGGTCGCCCTCAAATTGCAAAACGGTGTCCACGATATGTTCCAGAATCTTGGGTCCTGCCAAACTGCCTTCCTTGTTGATGTGGCCGATGAGAATGACCGGTGTGCCGCTGGCCTTGGCAAAGCGCAGCAAGGCGGCAGCACACTCGCGCACCTGGGTCACGCTGCCAGCCGACGATTCGGCAGCCTCTGTGCTGATGGTCTGAATCGAGTCGATGATCACCAGTTCGGGCTTTTCCTCCTTGATGTGGGCGAAGATACTTTCCAGCGAGGTTTCGCACAAGATGAGCAGGTTGTCGTGAGTCGGAGATTGCAAATTCCCTCCAACCGATAGATTCCCTCCAACGTGAGAAGGAAGATTTCCTCGTTCCAGTCGCTCAGCACGCATCTTCAGCTGACTGGCGCTCTCCTCTCCACTCACATAGAGAATCTTCCGGTCGTCGAGCGTCAGCACCGTCTGCAGCGTCAGGGTGCTTTTGCCGATGCCCGGCTCGCCACCCAGCAGCACCAGACTGCCGCGGACTAGTCCGCCGCCCAAGACGCGGTTTAGTTCTGCGTCGTGCATATCGATGCGTGGTTCCTCTTTCGTCTCGATGTCGCGCAGCCTGCGGGCTTGTGAGCTGTTGGCTATGTTCCGGGCATTCCTTACCGCTCCTGCGGCCGAGCGGGCGGCCATTTGTCCCGTGTCGTTGGCGATGCGGATTTCCTTAAACGTGTTCCACTGTCCACACGACGGGCATTTGCCAATCCATTTGGCCGACTCCTGTCCGCAATTTGAGCAGACGTATGCTATCTTGTCTTTTGCCATACCATCTCTTTTTTTTGCAGGGCAAAGTTACGAAATATATTTCATGCCACAAAATAATCCTCCCACTTTTCCGCTTTTTCTCTTTATCTTATCGTGCTTTGTCATCGCCGAATATAATTGAGTTCGACAATAAAATAAAATTTTTGGTATTTCATTTTGTATTGTTCTCACTTAATCGTACCTTTGCAGCGCTTTTAATGAATTGGTAAATGAAGATAAATAGAAGAGCCCTGTTGGGGGCTGCGATGGTGATGCTCTTGCTGGCTGGATGCGGGCAGAGCGAAACTCAGAAGAGGAAAATATCGAAGGCGAAGCGTGAGCAGTTGCGACGCGAGGACTCGTTGGCACTGAAGATTGGCACGCTGCCCACGATGGATTGCTTGCCGCTGTATGTGGCTGAGCAGACAGGGCTCTACAAAAAGCTTGACGTAGATGTGAGGCTGAAGGCGTTCAGCTCGCAAATCGACTGCGACGCCGCTTTGGTGAAAGGGCGGATAGAAGGTGGCGTGACCGACCTTGTACGTTCGCGCCGGATGATGCAGCGCGGCGCAGCCTTGCAATATTTCACTGCCACGAATGCATACTGGCAGCTTATCAGCAACCGCAAATCGAGAATCACAAACCTGAAGCAATTGGAGGAGAAAATGGTGGCGATGGCGCGTTTCTCTGCGACCGATATGCTCACAGACCTTGCCGTGGATAGTGCGAAGCTCAAGAGCGAATCGGTGTTCCGTGTACAGATAAACGACCCGAACATCCGTCTGCTGATGCTCCACAACAACGAGCTGGACGCGATGTGCCTGACCGAACCGCAGGCCACCACGGCCCGACTCTACAAGAACCCCGTGCTGATGGACAGCCAGAAGCGCGACCTGAAGATGGGCGTGGTCTGCTTTCGTTCCAACGACATGAAGGACAAACGGCGGGCAGAGCAGTTGCGACGCTTTACGAAAGCTTATAACATGGCGTGCGACTCTATCCGCATACATGGCATTTCGCACTATGCCCAAGTCATCAAGGACTACACCCACACTGACGACCGCACGCTTCAGGCCCTTCCTTCTTTGACCTACACCCATGCCACCCCTCCAAGGCAGAAAGACATTGACAACGCAAACAGATGGCTCAACAAATAAATACTCCACAAACACCCGACTGGAAGGGTATCTTCTTGCTCATCGGCCAGCAAAGGCTCCTCGAGGCAATCACGCTCATTAGGAAGACGGCTGTGCAGTTTCCCGTGCTTCCTCTTGAGGACGTGAATCGCATAGAGGAAGACTATCGCATCATGCTCCACTATGCAGGCATGGGATTCAACGACCCAGAGCGAGATAATGTCTATCGGCTGTTCATCCGCCGGCTCTATCGTGCCGTTGCCAATATGCGTATCATCTACCGTAGGCAGAAGGGCAGCATCTACGAACTGTGGATGCAGAAAACCACAGGACGGGCGTACACTCACGACAGCATCCGACGCGAGCTGGAGGACTTCGTGGCCACGAAGGCGATGCTCTCCTTAGAGTCCGAAACAACGCGCAAGGAGAAAGCTTCGGAACTCTATCAGCGGCATCAAGACTTCATGGCGGGTCTCTTCTGCAAAATTCTCGTTGCCGCACAATGGACGGAGACCGACGGAGCGTTCTTCACCAATCTTCTCCTGTCGCCCACCATCGACAGCGTCGACGCGCTGCTCTTGGTCAGTGCCGTGACGCTGGCCAACCTGCAGGAGTTCGACTGCGAGAAGTTCTGCGTTCTGCTCAATGTTTATGAAGGGAAACAGAGCAGCGGCATGCATGGCGACGACGTTGGTCTCTCTCACCTCACAGCCCAGGTCAATCCCGCTCTCCAGCAGCGAGCACTCGTGGGATGGGCTTTTGCCGTGAGACTCATCCCCCCACTGTTCACGGATATTATTCATCGTGTGCGGCAGATGTGCCAGAATGAGCATGTTGCCCGACAGCTCACCGACATGCAGAAACAGGTGATTTTCTGCATGGATGCGGAGAAAGACCACGACACCATACAACGCGACATCATGCCATCGCTCATCCGCAACTCCAACCTAAATATCACCCGCGACGGCATGATCTCTGAAAAAGAAGACGATCCCATGGAGGACATCCTCGACAGCGATGCCGCCGACCGCCGAATGGAAGAGCTGGAAGGCACTTTCCAGAAGATGATTAACATGCAGAAGGCAGGCTCCGACATCTATTTCGGCGGCTTCGCCCAGATGAAGCGCACGCCCTTCTTCCACGAGGTGAGCAACTGGTTCTGCCCCTTCTATGAGGAGCATCCCGCCATCCGTCAGGCAGTGGAGAAAATAGGCAATACGCATTTCATGGACATGGTGCTCGGGCAAACCCCGCTTTGCGACAGCGACAAGTATTCGCTCATACAAGCCTTTGCATCGGTCTTCGACCGCCTTCCCGCGAATATTCGCGAGATTATTGGCTCTGGAGCGATGGGAATGGAGGGGCTTGACAGTATTGCAGAGATGAATGGCATGGAAGAACTCAAGGATATGATGGGCAAGGAGGATCGCCGGTCGCCGTCGCCCGATTTCGTGCGGCGGTTCTATCTGCAGGACCTCTACCGTTTCTACCGCCTCTTCTATGCGAAGAATCAGATGCAGAGCCCATTTGCCACCGATTCGTTCCTTTTTATTGCCCACCTTCCAACGGAAGATATCTATTCGACCAGTGTACCGCTTCAGCAGAATATCCTTGCTGTCTACGACATTCTGCGCAAACGTAGCAATACGGTTGGTCAACGCCAGCTTACACAGCTTCTACAGCACGACGACAGTGTGCCAGCCCTCTTGATACGTGGTATCCATGCCTATGAGCAAACAAAAGATTTTGCGCTAACGGTCAGATGTATGCAAAGAGTTTTGGAGAAAGAGCCCGGCCACGACAAGGCATTGCTCTACCTGGCGCGCGCCTGCTTCCAGACCGCCGACTACGATACTGCCGAGCAATGCTACCGCCAGTTGGCAGAGAAGCTTCCCGACAAGAAGTCTTACCGCCTGAACCTCTGCATCGCAATGGCCAACAACAAGCATTATGAGGAGGCGCTCCCAATGATCTATAAGATGAACTATGAGCATCCCGACGACACCAACATCCTGCGTGTGCTCGCATGGACGCTGATGGGCATGCACCGCACGGAGCAGGCGCTGGAGGAATACGAGAAAATCACGGCTCTGCCCGACCATACGGCCAGCGACACCCTCAACCACGGCTACTGCCTGTGGATAGGCGGCGACGTGCCCGGAGCCGTGGAGTGCTTCCGCGCTTTCCTGCAAGACAGCCCCAACACCACGCTCTACGCGGAGTTTCAGCGCGACCGCGAGATGCTTGCCGACCATCAGATCTCGCCCACCGACCAGGCACTGGTCATCGACCTCACATCCCTGAAATAGTAGAACAGATTGTCTTACCTCGTGATTTGCGGCAAACGACCTCGTGATTTGCCGCAAATGACCTCGTTGTTTGCGTCAAGTGACCTCGTTGTTTGCGTCAAGTGACCTCATGATTTGCGGCAAATCAGAAAGAACAACTTTTTGCTATTTCTTCCCCTTTTCCTTGCCCATTTCAAAATAAAACGTTATATTTGCAGGCGGAAATCAAAAAACTGAGAATAAACATAATAGCATCCATAATGATAACTACAATAAACATATCGCAGAACACCCCTCCAGGCTACAACGTGAAGAATCTGGAAAACCGTCTCACAGAGTATGCACGTCAGATTGTTGCAGAGGATACGCAATCAAACGATAGTGAAGAGCCGATTGTGCTTTCACAAGAAATGGTGACAGCAGCGCGAAAGGCCGAACAAGAGTACAGGGGAGGAAAGTGTCTTGATGATGCTTCATTCAATAAGCGTTTTGGAAAATGGCTTTGAATCTCCAGTATAGCTCACAATTCATTGAGCATCTTGAGGCTATTCTCTTGTTATATGATGAGAGAAAAGGAAGTGATAACCTAATCTTCGAAAAATCAAGAAGAAGTAAATAGCACCCAGTATAAACCCTTTTAACCCTCAGCGCCTATGGACAATTAAAGGAAAGACAACAGAAATACTAGGAAAATGAAGCGTCCCGCTTAGATTCTTGTTCTTCGAAATTCGCCAAATTAAAGAGAACACACAAGAGTAAAAGCAAGGATGCTCACGCCAGAAGGCGTGGGCTTTTACTCGTATAAGTGTGTTAGGTGTTTGGCGATACCTCGAAGAACGTAGACGAAGTAAATAGTCCACGTTTCTTTTTTGTGCCTTTTTTCATGGCCAACTCTTAACAGCAATTTATTCAGAACAAACAATATTCACCCCAAAACAAACAACATTATGAAAAGAATCGCATTATCCATGCTTCTTCTTTGCATGGCAATCGTCCATTCGTTTGGTTACGACTATACCGACAGCAACGGCGTGACTTGGTCGTTCAACTATTCCAGCAGCGACATGACAGCCACCATCACCGGCGTGAGCAACCACGGCAAGTCGCTCACCATTCCCACAAAGGTTACCTATAATAATAAGGAATATAGTGTGACGGCATTCCAAGCCTACGCTTTCAGCAAGGAGAGCATTGAGCAGGTGACGGTGCCTGCGACGGTGAAAAGCATCGAAGCTTATTATAGTTATGGTTGCGAATGGCCGGTGGAGTTCATCCTGAAAGCTACGACACCTGTGACCTTGGGGAATAAGGTATCGGTAGGCAACGCCTGCTTCCGTGTGCCGGCATCGGCCTACAGCGCTTATATCGCGGCTGACGTTTGGAAGGACGTGGCCTACTGCATCATTCCGCAGAATGCGCAGACCACCTTCTCGGTGAACTGCACGGCGAAGTCGAACGCCTCTGATGTGGCTGCCAAGGTAGGTGAGGACAACCTGCAGAATGTCATGAAGCTGACCGTCAGCGGCTCCATCAACAGCTACGACTTCATGGTGCTGCGCAACAAGATGGTAAACCTCCACGAGCTGGACCTCACCAACGCCAACATCGTGGCCAACAGCTATGAACATTACACCGGCTACCACTCCAATGACAACGGGATAGGTGCATATATGTTCTATGAGAAGAAAACACTCAGAAGCATCAAGCTGCCGAAGACCATCACGGGCATTGGGCAGTATGCGTTTTACTATTGCAATTACCTTACCAATGTAACACATACCGGCACGAGCCTGAAGACAATAGGTGAAGGAGCCTTTAGTGGCTGCGGTTTATCCTCCTTCAATTTCTCAGTGGGGCTTCAGAATATCTACAAATCTGCTTTTAGTGGTTGTGATAATCTTCAGAGTGTCAACATTCCTAATGGCATACAGACTATTGACAAAAACGCATTTTACGACTGTGATAATCTTCAGATTGTAAGCATTGGTGAGGGGCTGAAAACACTAAACTCCTATACCTTTTATTCCTGTAATAATTTGACAACAGTAACACTTCCTCAGACGCTGACAGAAATAAAAACAGAATATGGGGATGGTTGTTTTGAAGGTTGTACCTCCCTCAAGACCATCAACCTGCCGGCGCGCCTGCAGACAATAGGTAGCGACGCTTTCTGGTCATGCTCCTCCCTTGAGGAAATCCGCATCCCCAGCGGCTTGCAAAGCATTGGTGATCATGCTTTCTCCGGTTGTACCAGCTTGAAAGACATCTATACCTACACCATCGAGCCTGTCAACATCAACCAGAATACCTTCAGCTCGTGGAAGACATCGACGCTGCACATCCCCGAGGCAGCCAAATACAACTACTACTACAACACGCAGTGGAGCCAGTTCCTGGCCTTGGTGCCCTTCGACGAGGACTACGAATACTTCTACCTGAACCGCGACTTCACGCTCGACCCGAATGCACGCATCGAGGGTGAGCCCGATGTAGACATCAATGCCGGCTCGGGCCTCATCGTGCAGGGCAGCACCGTGCAGGTGCTCTCCGACGTCAACGTCAACAGCAACGGCACCATTGGCGGCTCTATCATCGCCGACGGCAACCTGACGGCGAAGAACCTCTACATGAACATCACCGTACAGAAGAACAAGTGGTACTTCTTCTGCTTCCCCTACAACGTGAACCGCAGCGACATCATCTGCGACGGAGCCTACGTGTTCCGCTACTACGACGGCAGCGAGCGCGCCACCACGGGCAAGGGAGGATGGAAGAACGTGCCCGAGAGCGAGACCTACCTGCATGCCGGGCGCGGCTACATCTTCCAGACCAACACCGACGGCATCCTCTCGCTGTCTGTGAGCAATCCTGAATTCAGCGGCCAAGACCAGCAGACCAACCTGAACACCTATGCCGCCAGCAACGCGCAGAACGCCAGCTGGAACTTCGTGGGCAATCCCTACATCAGCTATTTCAATATGGACGAGATGGGCTACGACGCTCCCGTCACCATCTGGAACGGCAGCACCTACACCGCCGTACGCCCCGGCGACGACGACTACCAGTTTGCTCCCTTCCAGCCCTTCTTCGTGCAGAAACCAGCGGGTACGGGCAGCGTGTCGTTCGGCAGCGAAGGTCGCATGACCTACCTGCAGACACAGGAGCAGACCAGCACCGGTGCCAAGCCCAGCCGTATCAAGGCTAACCCCAACCGCCGCATCGTCAACCTGACCATCAGCGGTGAAAGCGGTGAGGACAAGACGCGTGTGGTGTACAACGCCGACAAGACTGCCGACTACGAGATGGACTGCGATGCCTCGAAGTTTATGGCCGATGGCGATGCCCCGCAGCTGTGGACCAACGGCTCCGACGGCACGGCCTACGCCATCAACGAACGGCAGGAGGGGGAGGTGGCCATCGGCTTCAGCGCACCGCAGGGTGGCGACTATGCCATCAGCGCACCGCGCATGGATCGGACGGTGTTCCTGCTCGACCGCACGATGGGCACAACCTTCGACCTGAGCCTGGGCAGCTATGCCTTCCACACGGAGGCTGGCACTTGGAACGACCGCTTCGTGCTGCTCCTCAACGGCACAGAGGCTACCGGCGTTGACGAAGTCCTGACACAGGACGACAGCCAAACCGAGGTGTACGACCTGCAAGGCCGCAAGCACAGCGAGGCCACGCAGAAGGGCACCTACATCCTGAAGAGTGAGAAAGAAACTAAGAAGGTTAGCATTAAATAAATAAGGTATGACCATATACGGAATCAAGAAAACCATGCTGGCATTGCTCCTCATGGCGGGGAGCAGCCTGCCAGCCTTGGCACAGGAAGGCGGCATCGACCCGCCCAATCCGCCTGAACCCACCTACAACGAGACCTACCAGCTCACACTGACGGCCACACCCGACGGCGTGGCCACCGTGACGGGCAGCGGTAAGTATAAGGAAGGTGCGAAGGTGTCGGTGAAGACCTCTGCCACGAAGACGGAGTACAAGTTCCGCCGCTGGGAGCGCAACGGGCAGAGCGTCAGCACATCGGCCAACTTCACTTACACCATGCCCGCCGAGGCCGTGACGCTGACAGCCGTCTACGAGTACGACTTCAACCCATCGAACCCTTCAGAGCCTACGGGCGAATACAGCTACCACCTCTACCTTCAGACCAACATGGCTGACGGCTGCACCTTCAACCGCACCAGCGGCAGCATGGCCGTGGGCGGAAAGACCGTCACGGTGAAGGCAACCCCAGCCACGGGATTCAAGTTTCTGGGTTGGTATGAGGAGGAGACGTTGCTGAGCAGCAATGCCTCGTTCAGCTACACCATGCCTGAACACGATGCTACGCTGATGGCTATGGTGGAGTACAATCCCACCGACCCGGCCATACCGAGCGGTTCGCAAGACGGGGTGGACAACGACCCTACCGCCGTGACACTGACGGCCAACAGCTACACCCGTGAATACGGCGAGGACAACCCCGTGTTCGGCTACACCGTCAGTGCGGGCAGCATCACCTCGGGTACACCCTCGTTGAGCTGCTCCGCCACCAAGACATCGCCCGTGGGCAGCTATCCCATCGTCATCAAGAAGGGCAGCGTGGCCAACGGCAGTGTTACCTTGGAGAACGGACTGCTCATCATCACTCCCGCTCCGCTCACCGTCAGTGCTGGCGACTATACCCGAGAGGAAGGATTTCCCAACCCGGAATTTACGCTGACGATGACAGGCTTCAAACTTGGTGAGACGAAAAGTGTACTGACCAAGCAGCCCGTGGCAACGTGCGATGCCGACGCTTCCAGTCCGGCAGGTGTATACACAGTCAGTGTCAGCGGTGGCGAGGCTCAGAACTACTCGTTTGTCTATGTTGACGGAACGCTGACTGTGACGGAGAGAACGGCCGATGTCAATAGCGACGGTCGTATCAACGGCATGGACCTTGTGGCATCAGTAGACTGCATCCTGAACGAAACGTACAATTCGAGGGCCGACCTCTATCCCGTCGGCAATCCCGATGGTGTAATCAATGGTATGGATCTGGTTGAACTGGTGGAACTGGTGATGTCGCAGGATGGTTCGCAGAATGCACCTGCCCACCAGAAAACTAACAAATAAGGAAACGAAGTATGAAGAACCTTAAAAATTCTCTATTACTGACTGTGGCAGGCCTGATGGCCTGTTGCAGTCAGGCCGTTGCGGCTCCTATCAGCAGTCAGGCAGCCCGACAGCAGGCACAGGCGTTCTTGCAGGAACGAGGTCGTCCAATAGCTATGACGACATTGCGCCATGCATCGCTGAAGAAACAACAGGCTGAGACTCAGCCCTATTATGTGTTTAACGTGGGGCATGGTCAAGGATTCGTGATTGTCTCTGGTGATGACCAGACCATCCCTGTGTTAGGATATACGGATGAAGGCGATTTCTCGGAAGAGTCGATACCGGAGAACATGCAGGCATGGCTTGGGGAATATAGTCGCCAGATAGCGTATCTGTGGGAAGAACAGGCACAGGGCAGACAGGTGGGATTGGCCAAAGCCCTGAAGAAAAGCAGCCTGTCAGCCATAGCCCCACTGCTCAGATGCCAATGGAATCAGGGAGCTCCCTATAACAACAACTGCCCGATGGACGGAAAGGAAAGAAGCGTGACAGGCTGTGTGGCCACGGCTATGGCACAAGTGATGTACTATCACAAATACCCGGCCCGGACCACGGCTGTCATTCCTGCCTATACCACAGAAAGCAAGAGTCTTTCTGTCAGCTCGAAACCTATTTCAAATATCGACTGGAATAATATGCTACCGGTCTATTCAGGTAACGAAACAGCGGTCCAGAAGGCAGCTGTCGCTCATCTGATGGAGTTGTGCGGTGCCTCCGTCCACATGGATTATACATCAAATTCAAGCGGAGCGGTTACCGAAGAAGTGGCTGGGGCTCTGAAAAACTATTTCGGCTATGACAAAGCCCTTAGAGATGAAGTGCGCAACGACTACAGCGAGGCGGCATGGATCAACCTCATCTATGAGGAGCTTGCGAATAATGGGCCAGTCTTTTATCGCGGCCAGTCAAAAGGAGGCGGGCACGCCTTCGTGGTAGACGGATACGATGGCGACGGCTATTTCCACTTGAACTGGGGATGGGGAGGTTCACTTGACGGCTACTTCCTGCTCTCAGTGTTATCGCCTGGAGCCAATGGTGGTATTGGGGCGAGCAGTAGTAGTGATGGCTACAACTTCGGTCAGGGTGCAATCATGGGAGCAAAGCCAGATGCCGGAGGAGAGGAGATGGTGTGGATGACTACGAATGATATCTCTGCTGGTAACAGCAGCTATAGCAGGTCTTCGACATCAACAAATTTTCAAAATGTCAAGGTTGTTCTGGAAATGTACAACATGATGGGAGCAACCTACACGTTCGACTTCGGAGTAGGACTCTTCGACACAGATGGTAATCTCCTTCAAGCCTTTGATACTGGTGAATATAGTTCGCTTGACTTTTTGTATGGGTACTCCAGTTATCAGGCTACCTTCTCCTTTGGTAGCGGCATTGCCAACGGCACCTACCATATAGCGGGTATCAGCCGTTTGCATGGTACAGGCCAGTGGCATAAGAATGCCGGCTCCAGACAGCACCACCTGATAGCCTCCGTCTCTGGTAAGACGCTGACACTGAAGAATCCCACCGTATCGCTGTCAGGCAGTATTACGGCTGTCGGCACAATGGAGGCTGGTGTCCCCTCACAGCTTAGTGCCACCATCACCAACAATGGTGACGATTTCAGCGAAGAACTGTTCCTTCTGGTCGACGGAACCATGAATCAAGGCTTTGCCTTTGAAGTCGAGTCAGGAACAACGGTCACCAAAGACCTGACATTCACTCCTACATCGGAGGGAGATATCCCCGTGAGTATCTGCCGCAGAAGCTATGCCAACGGACAATACAGTTACACCCCCGTCGTGTCGGGAACCGTGAGCGTCGTGGCAGCGAGAACCTACGACCTGTCGTTGTCTATCACAGTAGACGGAATGGATTCTGACGGCTGTGTCTTTACCCCTACGTTGAAGACTACCATCAAGGTAAAGAACAACGGCGCGTATGATTATAATAATGACTTGCTGGTGTACTTGTTAAGAGAGGAATACGGGGGCTACTCATACTATCAGGATGGCAAGCGGATTTCATTGAATGTTGCGGCTGGCAAAGAGCAAACCGTTCAGGTTGAGTTTATAGATGTGCCTTCCGAGTATCTTTATAGTATTTCGTGTTCTTACTATTATACCGTTGGTCAGATGCATTACAGCAGCACCGACACTTTCTACTATTATGAAATAGATGACGCGGCCATCACCAAGGGCGATGCCAACGGCGACGGTCGCATCAACGGAATGGACATCGTAGAGACGGTGGACTGCATCCTGAACGAGAACTACAACCAAGCAGCCGACCTCTATCCGGTTGACAATCCCGACGGTGTGGTCAATGGCATGGACTTGGTGGAACTGGTGGACCTCGTGCTGTCGCAGGACGGTTCGCAGAATGCACCTGCTTTGCGCAATGGTGCTGGTCGGAATGCTGTAATGGCCTTGCAGAAAGCAAGCATCGATGGCGGACTGGATTTCGGTGTTGACAGCGATGAGAAGTTTGTCATGGCCGATCTGACGGTGACATTGCCGGAAGGCGAATGGCTGAAGGACATCACTACCGATGCAGCGCATAAGGTGGTATGGAAACAGACAGGAACGAACAGCTACCATGTGGTGTGCTACTCAATGGGCAATAAGCCGTTCTATGACAACGAAAAGATACTGACCTTCCACACGACGGGAGGGGAGGTTCGGGTCGCAGACGTTCTCTTGTCGGACACGGACAAGCAGGAACACTGGTGCAACGTTGCTTCAGATGCCACCGGCATAAAACACGCCGGGCGTTCGTCTGTAAGCAACGAGCATGAGATGTTCGATTTGCAGGGACGCAAAATCTGTGGCAACCCGGCGACAGTGAAACAAGGAATATATATCAAGAATCATAAAAAGGTAACAAAAAAATGAAAACGCTAAGAAACATTTTTACTTGGGTGCTGCTCGCGATAGCGGGCAATGCCCTCGCAGCTGAGCTGACCGTCGCCGATTTCAGCATCGTGCCCGGCCAGCAACAGGAAGTGGCTGTGGCATTCAACAATGCCGACTACGAGTGCATCATGCTGGACTTCTGGATGTCGCTGCCAGAAGGAGTGACCCTCGCCAAGGATGATGACGGCGAACTGATGTACGAAGAGAGTTCGACTCGCTTCCGCAAGTCGCATTCGATGGAGGTGGCAGAGAAGGAAGGGAATACCTACCACATCCTGATCTTCTCTACTAAGAACGAAACGCTGAAGGGAACGTCGGGAACGCTCTTTACCCTGACACTCGAAGCGGCAGCAAATGCTCCGCAAGGTCAGCAGCAGGGACGCTTCTACAATCAGATATTCAGCGATGCCGACAAGCAGGAACACAATCCTGCTGATGTCAGTTTCAATATTGCAGTGGGGAACAGCACTCCAGCTGAAGACATGGAGGTGCTGTACCAGAATACTTATTCGACCATGGGAGTATGGAGCAATGCCGCCTGGAGTATTACCGAATCGTCAATGATTAGCCGTTTCATCTATGATCTCGACATGTCTGAAGAACAATTCAATGCTGCATACGAACTGGATGCAACATCGGGGACGGTGAAGCAGTACCAGCGAGGCGATATAACAGAGACGGTTGGCAGTATCACTTACAACGGTGGTAATATCCGCTGGAGTATAGGCGACTGGCAGACGGTGGCCATGAGAATAACAGGTGCGGACAACATAGACGATGCCCTTAATGTGCTGCGAAACGGTGAAAAACGCAATGGCGAGGGCTTCGCAACCTATATCCGCTATAAGAATAAGAATGGAAATGGCGGTGACGTCTATGTCATGTTGGATTGCGGTGTTGATATTTTTGCTTTCGTAACGGGGGCGGCAGACAACAAGGATCTTTCTCATTGGTATGCCCTGAACTCTACTCAGTCAGGAAGCAAGGAACTGCACGTTGCTCCACCCACTCCGACGGAGGAGGGTGATGACTCTCTGGAGGAAAACGACCTTCAGCGCGATTTGTCGAACAGTTGGACACAAGGAGGCCCGATACTGGATGACAGTAATTCGAGATTCCCCTATGTTTTAGATGATATCGGATTCAGCTACCGTTTCACCATTCCGAAAAACGGGGTCAACGAGGAATTCTCTGCCAGTAGCGATGGTACATGGACTGTGATGGGCTATTCGGGGCAGACGTACACCCTGTGCTTAGCTGAACCGGTTCTTGAGGGTAACGATGAGGTAAGTTATAAGGCTATCTACACAGATGACGGCGTGTGTATCGCACGTTTAACGGGTAATCGTATTGAATATCGCTCCAACTATTACGCAAATGACATTCTGAACTATTCCGGACGATACGATGCCGATGGTAAGGACAACTACTCCTCATACATGGGTAGCGGGCAGACCTTCACGGCCTATCTGGAACTTTACTGTACGGGCGACATTCCGCCCTACGGCGTGCTGCTGAAAGATCCTTATTTCAATGTGCGATTTGTACGTCCACTGAATGTATGGAGTAGAAACTACGTGTTTGGTTTCAACAATGCACCAGTTTGCCAAGTAAACACATCAGATCTAATCAGCGTGGCTGATTGGAGAAACATCACGGTAAACTTGAAAAAGAAGATAGAATCTTCCAGTACATCTATAGGCTACGGTTTCTATGGCATCAGCGAGGTGTCAACAGATATGAACAGTATCATGACCGACCTTGATGCTTCGGCCAGCTTGCGGGATGAGATAGCCTCAAAGCTTAGCAGTAGGAGCCTGACACAATACGACATTGCAAATATGATGGAAGATCTAAGCAGCGCATCGTCCATCTCCAGCTTGTCGTCTGAAATGAGTGTTTCCAATGCAATAGTCAATGCTCTGTCGCAGAGTACAATCACCTACACCGACAATGGTGCGATTACAGAGGATTTCCATCTCTTCGTTCCTGTTACATTGAAGTATATCTGGGGCAGTTACATCAAGACATGGGCGGTTATCACTGTCGAGCCTGAACAGCAACCTGTCGAGGAATTGAAAATCAGCATTGCAGACAAGTGTCCGATAGTCGTCATCGAAGATTGCGACGACAGCAGCTGGACGGGTACGAACGGCCTGGGTGGTCACATCTATGAGACCTACGAAGAAGCTTACGAGAACCATCCCGCCACGCACAAAGTTGCTTTCAATGAGACCTTGGACATGATGACGTTCCTCGATGTCCACTACTCTGATGTTGGCGTAGCCCACCAGCCCATGACACCTGATCTGTTCAAGCAGAAAGGCCTGCAGCTGGACTTCAGCCTCGAGCGCGACAGAAATGGCGCGAATTATGCATCCCTTGAAGTCTTAAGAGACCCCAATGCCGACTTTGGCGTCAGCAATGTCAATATTACACCAAGGAAAATGGATGCGAGTGGAATCACCGATTACTCGTCTCCCGCTGACAGGAGTGTTATTGATAAAGACATCATAGTGAAGGTACAGGTTGTCAACAGCGATGGCGAGGTGCAGGCAACAGGCTATGTGCGAACAGTGATCACGGATGAGGAACAACTCGTCACGCAGCCTGCAGGTGTGACACAAGAAGATTGGCATACAGAAGGCTTATTCTGTGTATATTCAAATGGCTTTTTCGCCAGAAGGAACAAGAACGTTAAGGTGGCATTCGACGGCAGTGACGTCTACATAAAGGGCCTCTCCAATCGCTTCCCCGATGCATGGGTGAAGGGAACTCTTGTTGACGGTCAGGCCGTATTTCCTTCTGGACAGTACGTCGGTGAAAACGAAAATGGAAAGAGGTACATGAATGGCACTACGCAGGATTCGGAAGGTTACTTTATATATGAGGACACATACGCTTTTACGTATGACGCTGAAGCACAGAAGTTCACAATAGAGAGTGGTTTCCTTCTGAACGAATGCTCGGGAAAGTATGAAATCGGCTCATCGAGCTACTATCGAGATCTTTGTATCGTTAAGGGAGAAATGGAAATACCTGTCCCCATTGAAGCCCCGGAAGGATTGGAAACCGAACCTTATTATTTTTCTACCCAGACATACAATGGTCCCTATTATGAGAAAGTTGTGGACGTCGGTTTCGATGGAGACGATGTCTATATCTATGGTATGTGTCTCGATGCCAGATGGGGTGGTACCTGGGTAAAGGGCAAGAAGAATGGAGCAATAGTAACATTCGAGACAGGACAGTATTTGGGTTCTGATGGAGATCAAGATTGCTACTTCTTCGGAGTTAGTGCAGATGGTGCAAATAATATTGAGAATGTTGTTATGAACTATGATGAGACCAAGGGCGAGTTCACGACCGACCAATGGATTTGCTTTGGCCCTAATAAAGACTATCGCTATATTTTTAAAGCCTGCACCGACTGCAAGATCACCAAAATAGAAACGGGTGAGGCCACATCTCTTGATGAAGTGAACATCGAAAACAAAGGAATTGAATACTACGATGCTTCAGGGTTCCGTAAGAACAAAGCTTCCCGTGGCCTGAACATCATCCGTATGGAGGATGGTAGCATCAGGAAGGTGGCTGTTTATTAGTTTAGTACAATGCGCATGTACAAAACAGAGCAGGCTTTCTTTTCTGATAAAAACCGAGGGGGAAACACTGCACGATGCCCATGTCAGCCCCCGATGGTTAATGAATAATTATATGGTGTTTGACCAGCCCTTTGTAATTTGACGCAAATAAAGAGGTAATTTGACGCAAATTGCGGTCTAATTTGACGCAAATTGCGGTCTAATTTGACGCAAATTACGAGCTTGTTTGCATCAGATTGCAGAAGGAGTAGAAAAGTGCAGGTCAAACAGTATGTAGATGACATGAAAAATGCCGCGCTTACAAGGATGTAGGCGCGGCATTTTGTTCCGATGGATATTGCCGCTACGATGTGGCTACGGCAAAATAATGTTGTTTTTTTACCAGAGTTCCAGACGCTCGCTCTTCGGAATGAACATCTTGTCGCCTTCCTTCACGCCGAATGCCTCATACCACATGTCGATGTGGGGTAGGGCACCGTTCACACGCCACTCACCCAAGGAGTGCGGGTCGCTCTTGGTGCGGTTGCGGATTTCCTTCTCGGTGATGTTCTGTCCCCATACCCCTGCATAGGCGAGGAAGAAACGTTGGTCGGCAGTCAGTCCGTCGACGGTGGGCAGAGGATTGTTGCGTGTGGCGTTCTTATAGGCATACCAAGCCACCTGCAGACCACCGTGGTCGGCCAGGTTCTCACCCAGCGTCAGACGGCCGTTGGCGTTGAGGTCGGGCAGCACCTTGATGGCCGAGAAGAAGTCGGCGTAGCGGTCGGTACGCTCCACAAACATCTTGCCGTCCTGCTCTGTCCACCAGTCGGTCATGTTTCCGCTCTTGTCGAAGCGGCGGCCCTGGTCGTCAAAGCCGTGGGTCATCTCATGTCCGATTACCACACCGATGGCTCCATAGTTGAAGGCATCATCGGCCTGCGGGTCGAAGAAGGGACGCTGCAGGATGCCTGCGGGGAAGCAGATCTCGTTGGTAGTGGGGTTGTAGTAAGCGTTGACGGTCTGCGGGGTCATGTACCATTGGTTGATGTCGACAGGCTTGCCGGCGGTACGGGCAATCTCGTCGCGGTTCCAGAATACTTGGCACGTCCTGACATTGTCAAGATACGACTTCTTGGGGTCGATCACCAGTCCGCTCATGTCCTTCCACTTGTCGGGATAACCAATCTTCACGTAGAACGACGACAGCTTGGCCAGGGCAGCCATCTTGGTGTCGGGCTCCATCCATGTCTGAGCCAGGATGCGCTCAGCCAGAGCCACCTGCAGGTTCTTGACGAGGGTCTTCATGCGCTCTTTCGAAGTCTCAGGGAAGAAACGCTCGCAATACATTCTTCCCAGGGCCTCGCCCATGACAGCTTCCACCTGGTTGGTGGCGCGCTTCCAGCGAGGATAGTCTTCCTGGCGGCCACGCATGGTCTTGCCGAAGAAGTCGAAGTTGGCCTCGTTCACCTTGTCGCTCAGATAGCCAGAGGCGCTGAGGATGGCGTCCCATTCCATATAGGCACGCAGCTGGTCGGCGCTATGGTTGGCAATGAGTTTGTTGGCTCCGTCGAGGAAGGCGGGCTGTCCCACCACCATCTCCTGGATGTCCTTCTCTTTGACGTTTTGTGCCATCAGGTATTCAGCCAGTGGGATGTTCGGCCAACGGCTCTGAAACTCCTTAAGCGTCATCTTGTTGTAATTGGCTTCCGGGTCGCGCAGCTCTGTGCGGTTTTTGCTCACCTTGGCCAGTTCAGTCTCGTAGTCTACAATCATGTTCATCTTCTTCGTAGCTTCTTTCTTGCTGAAACCGAAGAGTTGGAACATGCGCACGATGTGCTTCTTGTAGGCGTTGCGGATATCGGTCGTGGCTTTGTCGGTGTCTAAGTAATACTCCTTTTGGCCAAGCACGAGGCCGCCTTGATGCAGGCTGAGTATGTTCATGGAAGCATTCTTCTCGTCAGCTCCGAAGCCTGCTCCGAAGGGTACGCCAACGCCGAAGTCGGCATACTTCATGATGATGGCGCGAAGGCTCTCCACATTCTTGGCGGCCTCCATCTCGTTGATGAAAGGCATGAGCGGAGCCACGCCTTCCTTGTTGCGGCGCACTGAGTCCATGGCCAGGCGGTAGAAATCGCTCAGTTTGCGCTCCACGGTACCTTCCTTGAACGTGCCGTTCTGCAGTTCTGTGAGGATGTCATTGATGCGCTTGTTGTTGTCTTCCTGCAACTGGTCGAAGCTGCCGAAGCGAGAGTAGGCAGCGGGCAGGGGATTGTTCTTCATCCAGCCGCCACAGGCATACTGGTAGAAGTCGGTGCCTGGGCTGACGGTCTGGTTCAGGTTCTTCAGGTCGATGCCTGTCGACTGCTGGGCAAAGGTGCCGAGTGAGGCTCCTGCCATCAGCATGATTGCAAACATTGTCTTTTTCATTTTGATAGTTTTATTGGATTGATGAATAATTTCAAAGGTGAGTGTTAGAGATTGGCTGTAGCCTTTTCCAGTTCTTCTGCCAGCTGCTCCCAGCGTTCGGTCTCTTCGTCGATGGCTTTCTTCAGCTCTGTGTATTCGCTGACCACTTTCATGTCGCAGGCACCTTCTGGTGTGCAGAGAATGGCGTCGAGTTTCTTCTGTTGTTCCTCCAGCTCCATGATGCGGTCTTCGCATTCTTTTACGGCCTTCTCAGCCCTTTTTATCTTGCGCTGCTGCTCCTTACGGTCAAGGTAGGCGAGCTTGGAGCTGATGGCCTCGTTTTGAGAAGTGGGGAGCGGGGAGCGGGAGGTGAGATTATTGCTGTCATCAGATGTATCTCGCTTGAAACTATTCTCGCTTTCTGCTTTCACCTCGCTTCTCGAATTCGAGTTCGAATTCCCCAATTCATTCAGATTCTCTATCTTGCGGCTACGCAGGAAGTCGTAGATGCCGCCAAGATGCTCGCGCACGCGTCCTCCGCCAAACTCATACACTTTGCTGACCAGCCCGTCGAGGAACTCACGGTCGTGGCTGACGATGATGGCTGTGCCGTCGAAGGCCAAAATGGCTTCTTTCAGAATGTCCTTCGACGCCATATCCAGATGGTTGGTCGGCTCGTCGAGAATGAGCAGGTTGACGGGTTCGAGCAGGAGTTTGATCATAGCCAGCCGGCTTCGCTCTCCACCGCTGAGCACTTTCACTTTCTTGTCGGCCTCCTCGCCGCCAAACATGAAGGCACCAAGGATGTCGTTGATGCGCGACCGGATGTCGCCTTTGGCCACATAGTCGATGGTCTGGAACACCGTCAGGTTTTCGTCCAAGAGCTGTGCTTGGTTTTGGGCGAAATAGCCAATCTGCACGTTGTGCCCGATCTTCAGTTTACCATCGAACGGTATCTCGTTCATGATGCACTTCACGAGCGTGGTCTTTCCCTCACCGTTCTTGCCCACGAAGGCCACCTTTTCGCCACGCTTAATGGTCAGGTCCACATGGTCGAAGACCAGGTGCGTGGTGAGCGGTGAGTGTTGGGAGGTGAGCGGATACTCCTTTCTGACGTTGTCGCAAATCACGGGATAGTCGCCCGAACGGAGGCAGGGAGGAAATTTCAGGTGCATGGTGCGATTGTCCACCTCGTCAATCTCGATGGGCACCATTTTCTCCAGTTGTTTGATTTTCTGCTGCACCTGCACAGCCTTTGTGGCCTGATAGCGGAAACGCTCGATGAAGGCCCGCATGTCGGCCATCTCCTTCTGTTGGTTCTCGTAGGCACGTATCTGCTGTTCGCGTCGCTCTGCGCGGAGCTTCACGTATTCGTCGTATTTTACTTTGTAGTCTACTATCTGTCCGCAACTGATTTCCAATGTGCGATTGGTGACATTGTTGATAAAAGCCCGGTCGTGGCTCACCAATACTACGGCTTTGGCGCTCTGCATCAAGAATTGCTCCAGCCACTGTATGCTGTCGATATCCAGGTGGTTGGTGGGCTCGTCGAGGAGTAGCACATCGGGCTTCTGAAGCAGTATCTTGGCCAGCTCGATACGCATGCGCCATCCACCACTGAACTCGCTCGTCGGCCGGTCGAGGTCCGTTCGCTGGAATCCAAGGCCGCTCAAGGTGCGCTCCATTTCCGCCTCGTAGTTCTCGGCTCCCAGCAGCATGTAGCGCTCGTGCTCTTCCGTGTAGCGTTGCACGAGTTGCATGTAGTCGTTGCTTTCGTAGTCGGTCCGTTCGCTGAGCTCCTGGTTCATACGGTCGATTCTCTCCTTGAGCAGCGTCTGGTTGGCGAACGCCTTGCGTGTCTCTTCGCGCACGGTGGTGTCGTCGGAGAGGTTCATCACCTGTGGCAGATAGCCTATGACGATGTCTTTCGGCAGTGAGACGATACCCTCAGTGGGCTGTTGCTGTCCGCAAAGAATCCTGAGGAGGGTGGTTTTTCCTGCGCCGTTCTTGCCCACAAGGGCAATACGATCGTGGTCGTTCACCACGAAACTCGCATCTTGGAACAGGGGCTTCACGCCAAATTCCACCTTCAGCTTTTCTACCGAAATCATCTTGTTTTGTGCGCTTCAGGATTCCTTCCTGATATAATTAAAGTATGGTAAGAAAAAAGAGTTAGGATAGGTATACGATGCCTTACTCCTAACTCCTTTTGTCAGTTTATTCCATTAGTCAATGATGACCATTGTCCATCCGTGTTTGTCCTCAACAGTGCCGTACTGGATGCCGCGGAGCGTCTTGTAGAGCTTCTCCGACCAGGGACCTGGCTTGCCGTCGTGTGAGAACACGTAGCGGTGGTCGTTGTCCAGGTCGTCGATATACGAGATGGGGCTGATGACGGCTGCTGTGCCGCAAGCGCCTGCCTCCTCGAATGTCGACAGCTCCTCTTCAGGAACAGGACGGCGCTCCACCTTCATGCCCAGATCCTCGGCCACCTGCATCAGGCTGCGGTTGGTGATGCTGGGCAGGATCGACGACGACTCGGGTGTGATGTAAGTGTTGTCCTTGATGCCGAAGAAGTTGGCGGCTCCACACTCGTCCATGTATTTCTTCTCTTTGGCGTCCACATAGAACTCAGCAGCATAGCCACGGTCGTGGGCGAACTTGCTGGCCTGAAGCGATGCGGCATAGTTGCCACCCACCTTGTAGCGACCTGTTCCGAGTGGTGCAGCACGGTCCCACTGACGGGTGATGACGTACGGATTGCAGGAGAAACCACCCTTGAAGTAGGGGCCTACAGGCGTGACGAAGATGAGGAAGCAGTATTCGTTGGTCGGGCCTACACCCACTTGGGCACCGGTACCGATGAGGAGCGGACGCAGGTAGAGCGTGGCACCCGTTTCGTATGGCGGGATAAATTCCTGATTCAGCAATACAACTTTCTTGCACATTTCCAAGAACAGCTCAGTGGGAACTTCCGGCATGAGCAGTCCACGTGCGGTCTGCTGCAGACGCTCGGCATTGGCTTCCGGACGGAACAGGCGTACTTTACCGTCTTTGCCGCGATAGGCCTTCAAGCCCTCGAAGCCTTCCTGGCTATAGTGCAGACAGCTGGCAGCCATGTGCATGTTAAGATACTCGTCGGAGGTGATTTCAATCTCACCCCACTTGCCATTACGATAGTTGCAACGGACGTTGTAGTCGGTTTTCGTGTAACTGAATGTAAGATTTGCCCAATCTAAGTTCTTCATGATTTTAAACGATTTATTGATGTTAATTGAATATCCGTGCAAAAGTACGAAGATTTTTTGATACGCACAACAATATGATAGTTAAATTACTTGAAATGGACAGAAACGTGTTAGGCTGACTGTCAGGATGCAAGTCCCCGTCGTGCTTACGAATTGTCTGCATCGGCCAGAATGGCCTTGATTTCCTCGTCGGTCTTCGTCAGCCGGTCTTTGCACAGACGGATGAGTTGTTGCGCCCGCTTGAGCTTCTCGCCCATCTGGTCGATGTCGAGCTCGTCGTTTTCCATCATCTTGACAATCTGCTCCAGTTCGTGCAGCGCCTCTTCATATTTGATTGTCTTTTCCATTTGAATATGATTGTTGATTTCGTTGCAAATGTACGCAAATATTCCGATTCGTCCAAACAAATGCCACTACAATCTTCTGCTTTTTTTGAAAAATGTGTGTCGGTATTCTTTTTTTTTCGTAACTTTGTCCCCAAAATAAGCAAATTATGAAGTTATACTCCGATGCCGAATTGGCAGAGATACTCGATCAGGACATCTTTCATTTGATTGGCGAGGCTGCCGACCACTTGGGCGTGGAATGCTATGTGGTGGGCGGTTACGTGCGCGATATTTTCTTGGAACGACCCTCTAACGACATTGATGTGGTGGTCGTGGGCAGCGGCATTGTGCTGGCAGAAGAGGTGAAGCGTAGGCTTGGCAGAAAAGCCCATCTGTCGGTATTCCGTAATTTCGGAACGGCCCAGGTGAAGGCTTATATTTCGAAGAGCGATGAGCGTGAGGAGCTGGAACTGGAGTTCGTAGGCGCCCGCCGAGAGAGCTATAGTCGTGATTCGCGGAAGCCCATCGTGGAGGACGGCTCATTAGAGGACGACCAGAACCGCCGCGACTTCACCATCAATGCGATGGCCATTTGCCTCAACAAGGGGCGCTTTGGCGAACTGGTGGACCCCTTTGACGGTCTATACGATCTGGAGGACGGCATCATTCGCACCCCTCTCGACCCCGACATCACGTTCAGCGACGACCCCCTGCGCATGCTCCGATGCATCCGTTTTGCCACCCAGCTGAATTTCTTCATCGAGGAAGAAACCTTCGATGCCCTGGAGCGCAATGCCGAGCGCATTAAAATCATCAGTGGCGAGCGCATTGCCGATGAACTGAACAAAATGATGATGTCTCCGCACCCCAGCAAGGGGTGGATGGACTTGCATCGTTGCGGTCTGTTGCCGCTCATCCTGCCCGAATTGTCCGATCTCGACATCGTGGAATCGCGCAACGGAAGGGAACATAAGAACAACTTCTACCACACCCTCGAAGTATTGGAGAATGTCGTAAAAGCCTCCCTCCCGTCCTCCCAGAAGGGGGAAACCCCCAATCCACAGGCTTCTCTCTGGCTCCGTTGGGCTGCATTGCTCCACGACATCGGGAAGCCGAAGAGCAAGCGGTGGGACAACCTGGCGGGCTGGACCTTCCACAATCACAACTACATCGGAGCGAAGATGGTGCCGGAGATTTTCCGCCGGCTGAAACTGCCCCTCGACGCGAAAATGAAGTACGTGCAGAAACTCGTCGACCTGCACATGCGCCCCATCGTCATTGCCGACGAAGAGGTGACCGACAGTGCCGTTCGTCGGCTCATGAACGATGCCGGCGACGACATCGACGACCTCATGACGCTTTGCGAGGCCGACATCACCAGCAAGAACGAGGTGCGCAAGAAGCATTTCCGCGAGAACTTCCGCATGGTGCGCGAGAAACTCACTGACCTGAAAGAGAAGGACTACAAGCGCCTGCTGCAGCCCGTCATCGACGGCAACGAGATTATGGAGCTGTTCCACCTCAAACCCTCAAAGGAGGTAGGCGAACTGAAGCAATATCTCAAGGACGCTGTGCTCGACAACCGTGTGCCCAACGAGCGTGAGCCACTCATGCAACTGCTCCTGCAGAAAGCTGCGGAAATGGGCATTGAGAAGTGAACAACTGATTCCACGCATGCAAGATGAATTATGAATTGATATTTGTCAGCGAGACCGACTCCACCAACAGCTACCTGAAGCGGATGGAGACCGACGACAACGGCAAGCCAACCGTCGTGTGGACCGATTTCCAGACGGCGGGACGCGGCTGCGGCACCAACACCTGGGAGAGCGAGCCAGGCAAGAACCTCACGTTCAGCATCATGCTCAGGCCCCGCAACATTTCCGCTCGCGATCAGTTCATCCTCTCGATGGCGCACGCGGTCGCCCTCCAGCGCACGCTCTCCCTATATATAGATAATGTACGCGTGAAGTGGCCCAACGACATCTATTGGAACGACCGTAAGCTGTGCGGCACGCTCATCGAGACATCGCTCGGAGCCCAGCACATCAAGACGTGCATTATCGGTACGGGCATCAATGTCAACCAGCGCGTGTTCTGCAGCGATGCGCCCAATCCCGTGTCGCTCTGGCAGATTCTGCATCGTGAGCTCAACCGCGAGGAGGTGCTGCGTCAAGTGGTCGAACAGACCATCGCGTTGGCTCTGTTGGCTGAAGACGGACAGGCAGAGGCTATCCGCAGGGAATACGATGCTGCGCTCTATCGGAAAAACGAGCTGCATGCCTATCGGTTGCCATCTGGTGAGCGTAGGGAATACATCCTGACTGGTGTTTCCGACGATGGTCATCTGCTCCTTATGCCACCCGGCAACAGAGAGATTGATGCCTACGCTTTCAAGGAAATACAGTTCCTGATAGATGAATGCCCCCCCGACAATCACGAATCATACACAACAATCCCAAAATAAAACAACTATGGCAAGATTTAAGAGAATTCTGTTGAAGCTCAGCGGTGAGAGTCTCGCCGCAGGAGGCAAGTTTGGTATCAACGAGCAGCGTCTTGGCGACTATGCCCGTCAGATCAAGGAAATCCACGAAATGGGCGTGCAGATAGGCATCGTCATCGGTGGTGGCAACATCTTCCGCGGACTGAGCGGAGCCAAGAAGGGCTTCGACCGCGTGAAGGGCGACCAGATGGGCATGATGGCCACCGTCATCAACTCGCTGGCGCTGAGCAGCGCACTCGATGCCGAGGGCGTGAAGAACAAGGTGCTCACGGCCATCCGTATGGAACCCGTGGGTGAGTTCTATTCCAAGTGGAAAGCCATCGATGCCATGAACGAGGGCTTCGTCTGCATCTTCTCCGCAGGCACGGGCTCCCCCTATTTCACCACCGATACGGGCTCTTCGCTGCGCGGTGTGGAGATCGAGGCCGACGTGATGCTGAAGGGTACCCGCGTGGACGGTGTCTACACTGCCGACCCGGAGAAAGACCCCACCGCCACGAAGTTCAGCGACATCACCTACGAGGAGGTGCTGGCACGCAACCTGAAGGTGATGGACCTCTCGGCCATCGTTATGTGCAACGACAACCACCTGCCCATCTACGTCTTCAACATGGACATCGTGGGCAATCTGAAGAAGGTCATCGACGGCGAGGATATCGGTACTTTGGTTCACGCATAGAAAACAAACGGACTTATGCGACGACTTTTGACGATAGCCGGGCTGCTGCTTATCGCAGTAGCCGGGCAGGCACAGCATTCGGCTGCCCTCCAGGTGAAGGAGCTGAAGCTGAGCAACGGCTTGACGGTATGGCTCAACGAGGATCACTCCCAGCCGAAGGTCTTTGGAGCCGTAGTGGTGAAGGCAGGCGCAAAGGACTGCCCCGATACGGGCATCGCCCACTATTTCGAGCACATCATGTTCAAGGGCACCGACTCCATCGGCACGGTCAACTATCCTGCAGAGAAGGTCTATCTCGACTCCATCGCTTCGCAGTATGAGCTGCTGGCGCAGACACGCGACGAGGTGGAGCGAAAAAGCATTCAGCGCAACATCAACCGGCTGAGCATCCTGGCCGGCGAATATGCTATCCCCAACGAGTTCGACCGCATGATAGCCGAGTTCGGAGGCACAGGCCTGAATGCAGGGACGAGCTACGACTATACCTATTACTATAACACATTCTCGCCTCAGTATATGCGGCAGTGGCTCACGCTCAACAGCCACCGCCTGATTCATCCTGTCTACCGCCTGTTCCAGGGTGAGTTGGAAACGGTCTACGAGGAGAAGAACCGCTCGGCCGACAACATCCTGATGGGGGCGCTGGAGCACGGCATCAGCGAACTCTTCAAGGGCACGCCCTACGAATACCCCATCATCGGCAGCACGGAGAACCTCAAGAACCCGCGCATGAGCGAGATGGAGGCGTTCTACAAGAAGTATTACGTGGCCGGCAACATGGGACTCATCCTCTGTGGCGATTTCAGCACCCGTGAGGTGATGGACTTGCTCGAACCCACTTTCGGCCGTCTGCCACAAGGTACCGTCGATCGCGACTTCACGTCGGCACCGCCGCTCCACGGACAGCGCACCGTAGAACTGAAGGTGCCCCTGCCCTTGGTGAAAATCTCGGCTTTGGCCTTCCGCGCACCCACCGACGTTGAGGCCGACGCTCCTGCCCTCGACCTGGCCACCAAGCTCCTGGCCAACGAGGGGGAGACCGGACTCATCGACTCGCTCGCCAACAGCCATAAAATCATGGGCGGCATCGTGGAACGCGCCTCGCTCAACGGCATCGGAGCCCTCATCCTGGCCTCCATACCGAACCTGCCCTTTGGCAGCAAGAAAAAGGCCGAGCAGATGTGCTGGGAGCAGGTGGAGAAGCTTAAGCGGGGCGAGTTCTCTGAGCATGAACTCGACGTTTTGAAGATGGAGACCCAGCGCGAAGAAAGTATGGCTCTGGAGAGCATAGAGGGCAGGGCAAACATGATGGTCGACGTCTTTGCCCAGGGACGCTCGTGGAGCGACTATCTCCAGCAGGTGGAGTCCATCCGGGCGTTGACGAAGAAAGACATCGTCGATGTGGCCAACCGCTATTTCACCGACGACTACGTCCACTTCGTGAAAAAGTTCGGCATGTATAAGAAAGACATCATCGAGAAGCCCGGCTTCGACCCCGTGAGACCGAAAAACGTCGATGCAGAGTCCGACTATGCCCATCGGCTGCGCGAGATGCCCGCCGAGGAGCGTGCCGTCCGTATCCTCGACTTCCAGAAAGATGCCACCATCCTCCCCATCGTCGTACCTGCTACGACGGCTGCGCAACCCAAAGCACGCCTTTTCGCCACGCAGAATCCGGTCAACGACATCTTCACCCTGACGCTGATGTACCACAAGGGGACGCTCTCCGACCCGACACTCTCGGCTGTGGCTGCTTTTGCCGGACAGCTGGGAACCGACTCGCTCTCGCTCCAGCAGCTCAAGAAAGCCCTTCAAGCGCAAGGGGCAACGTATGAGATTGGGGCAACGAAGAACTTCTTCCTTGTCAACCTGACAGGCTTCGACCGCAACCTCGAGCCTTCGCTGCGCTTGCTGGCCCACTTCATGGGCAACGCAAAGGCCGATGAGAAAGCCCGCAAGGAAATGGTCAGCTCGTTGAAAGCCGAACAGAAAGCCATCTGGAAGAGCAACGGCGATGTGGCTGCCGCCATCATGGAGAAGATAGAGTTCGGGCAACAGTCGGAATACCTCACGCAACTGACCGTCAAGGAGTTGCGCGCCATGAAGGGCGAGGAGCTGCTCAGTCGCTTCCGTGAGGTGCAGCAGTATGCCTGCGACGTGATCTATAGCGGCCAGTTGCCGGCAGAGGAGGTGGCCCAGGCTGTGGCACGATGCCTGCCTTTAGACAAGGCGACGCAAGAGAATCCCCTTACCGTGCGTACCCTCCAGACCTATCAGGAACCGATGGTCTACGTCTACGATATGCCCTCGGCACGCCAGACCATCATCCGCACTTATCAGGGACTGCGCCCGTACGCCACACCAGAAGAGCAGTCGCGGCTCCTGCTGACAGCCCGCTATTTCGGAGGCGGCATGTCGTCGCTTATGTTCCAGGAAATCCGTGAGTTCCGCTCGATGGCCTATTCCACAGGGGCTTCCGGTTCGCTCTCCGTATGGCCCGACCGTCGTCCTGCCTGCTTCACCACCTATGTTGGCACACAGGCCGACAAGACAATGCAGGCTTTGGCCGTCGTCGACACCCTGCTCACCGATATGCCCATGCGGCAGCGCAACCTCGAAGTGGCCAAGAAAGAGCTCATCAGCAGCATCAGCAACGGTTTCCCCGACTTCCGCACCATCGGCATCACCATAGCCAACCGACTCTATGAGGGCAAGACAGAAGACCCGTCGGGCAAATATGTCAGCACGCTGCCGTCGTTGTCTGCCAACGATGTGGCTGACTTCTTCCAGAAAGAAATCAAAACCGCACCGCGCGTCACCGTCGTTGTGGGCAACAAGAAGAAGATGAACCTCCAGCAACTCGGCCGATACGGTCGTGTCGTGGAACTGAAACCCAATGACTTCTTCAGACGATAACCCCAATTTGTTTTCCGCGTCAGAGAATATCGTTTCCGACGCGGAAAACACCCTGACGGTGTTACGACTCTGCGACGAACCATGCTCCATCAAGATGGGGTGTTTTGAAACCACCCCCTTGTCGAGGCAGCGCGCCACCTGCTTGCTGACCAGCATCAGGGCTTCTATCCTTCTGTTCTTTTGTCTTTTCGGCCTCAGCAGACACCGACGGCAGGGTCTACCCAGAGTGAGTTAACCTTAATGTCTAATTTCATGAGAAATTCTTTCAGTTGCTTCGCTTGGTGAAATCGGCAGAGCCTGTGGCGTGCCGGAAATTGTTCTCAAAAGTGATGAAAATGTTAAAAATTACATAAAAAGCCGCTTTTGTTTACAATTTTGATATTTGTATGAAGATATTTTTGTAATTTTGCTGCGAATATTATTTAGTTATTAACAAATTTTTTAGTAGTATGAAGAAATATCTATTCTTATTCTTAAGCCTGGCCATAGCTGTCAGTGCCAGTGCTGGCATCCCTGTCAAGCGTGTAGGCCATCAGGGGTTGCTGAGCAAATCGCTTGAATCAAAAATGGAGAAAAATGCTCCTCAACGTGCTCAAGGCATGCTCAGAGCACCCGTCACCACAGCTCCTGAAGGTGAGGTGAAGAATTACAAACGTACAGGCGCTTGTCTTTACATTGATGGCCAATATGTTGAACCTGGCGATCAGGAAGGTAGTACGATTGAGCTGATTTTTGCTTCCGACAACAAGGTGTGGTTCAAGAACATCTTCTACCGTTTGGGCGACAATTTTGGCGACAGCTATGTCTACGGCACATTGAGCGACGACGGCACAACGATTACCGTCCCCATGGGCCAGTCAATTTACTACAGCGATTACTATGATGCTGATGTGGTATTGTCGTGGGGCACCACTTCTGTGTCAAGCAATATTGTATGGACCCCCGATGAAACAGTGACCGAGGTCGTCTATGTGGTCGATGGCAACACCATCAGTCTGCAAAGTGGTGGTGGTCCAGCCCCCTCTGGCTCAAGTTATCCTCAATACGAGTACACCGGTCTGGGGTCGGTATGGACCGACGATGGCACGTTCGGCGGATACCTGGAGTGGGAAACTGTCTTCACTGAATTTATCCCGGCAACGATGCCTACGAATGTGACGGTTACTCCCGATGTAACCTTTGCTGATGTGACGTGGGAAGGCACCGATGGTGACAGCTGGAACCTCCGCTGGCGTCCTTGGACTGACCTGTCGGGCAATCCCCACAGTTGGGATTTCAGTCTTGACAACTATCAAAGCCAAATCGAAGGATGGTGGAGCTATGATGCCGATGGTGACGGATATAGCTGGGACCTTACTTATTCGAGCGACAGCCAGGATGATGTTTGCTTCTATTCATACTCTTACTCGAGCACGGCGGGTGCTCTTTCTCCCGACAACTATCTCGGTACGCCCGATGTGCCTCTGAAGGGTGAGCTTCGTTTCACTGTATGGGGCCGATCAAACAGCTATCCTGATGTGTTCCAAGTCTATGCTATGATTGGTGATGACATTGATAATATGACTCAGCTCTTTGACGAGGACCTCATAACGTCTACCACACACCAGACCTACACAGTTGACTTGAGCGCCTTTGAGGGTGCTGTGGGTAGCATAGTCTTCCGTCACTATAACTGCACCGACCAATGGGAAATGTACATCGACGATGTGTTCATTGGCGATGCCGCAGATACAGTCGAACCTGCCGAGTGGGTGTATGCTAATGACTTGACCGACACTGAGTACACCATCGAAGGATTGACTCCCGAAACCCAGTATGAGGTGCAGGTACAAGCCTCTCGGACATTAGGCGAAGGCGAACCAGATACAAGCGAATGGACTGAGTCGACATTATTCACTACTCTTGCGCAGGCAGAGACCGTTACCGTCTCAGTGGCTGCTACCGACGGTGAGTATAACTATGCGACGTTGTTCTACAGTGATAAGAATCTTTCTGCTCCTGAGGGAATAAAGGCTTACACGGCTACGGTTGCAAACGGAGAGATTACTCTTAATGAGATTAGCGGAGCCATCCCGGCGGGTACGGCTGTGATCTTGAGAACTGAGAGCAAACTGAGCGAGACTACAGACTTCAGGTTTACCGAAGTGGTCGAGGCTGAGGCTATCGATGCCGACAATATGTTGGAGGGTTCCGACGAAGCAGAAACCGTCAGCGGTGAGGGCTTCAAATACTACATGCTCTCGTTGAATGCTGCAAGTGAAGAAAACTCTATCGGCTTCTACTTCGACAAGAACTCGAATGGTGGCACACAACTCAAGAACGGTGCTCACAAGGCTTATCTTGTTGTTCCTGAAGAAGAAGCTGCCAAGGGATATTCTTTCAGAGGTGATGCAACAGCTATCGAAGGTCTGATTGTAAACGAAAAGTCTGACGCAAACGAGGTTTACGACCTGCAGGGTCGCCGTGTGGTATGTACAGCAAAGGGCATCTACATTGTGAATGGTAAAAAGATTGTAGTTAAATAATATAAGGAGTACTCAATTATGAAGAAAGAATATATCATACCCCAGACAAGGGAGTATCATGTAGATGTATTGCTGATGCTCAACACCAGCGACGGAGAAGGCGACGGCAATCAGTTCGGCAATCGGTTCGTTGATGAATTCGATGATGAATTCGATGATGAATTCGATGATAAATTCAAAGATGTATACGAAGACGAAGAGGATGATTATGGGTATTAAGAATCCCAGAAGATCATAACAAGAATGTTAGAATAAAAAAGAGGGTGTGCCTGTTTTGACACACCCTCTTTTTTTTTGATTCTGTTGGTTTGCGATTAATACTCCAGCCACCTGACGTAGGCAAAGTCCTGACGGTGGGGGAGTCGCGAGTTCTTCGGGTACATGCGGATGGCCGTTTTGAATGAACCGGCGGTAGCCATTTCGAATTGAGCCTCGAAGGTGTAGAGGTTGCCTGACTGGGCTGTCACCTCAAACGGGTGGATGGAGTGGATGCGCTCCTCGCCAGCCTCATCGGTCTCGATGCTGACAAACTCCAGTCCGATGGCGTCTTTGAGTCCCTGCTCGTCGATGACGAACTTGAAGTTGTAGGCAACACCGCTCTCCGGGCCTTCCGCAGGAAGGTCGTTCTCGCTGGAAACCACGCGGATGGCATCCCAACGCTCGGCCACGTTCTCCTTCCACTGGGCGATATCCTTGGCCAGACGGAAGTCGTTGGCCTCCAGCTCGTGGAAACGCTTGGCTTCTTTGTTGTAGAACTTCTCATAGTAGTCGTCCAGCTGGCGCTTCATGGTGTAGTGGGGAGCGATGGTGGCGATGGAGTTCTTGATGACCTTGATCCAACCCTCGCTGTAGCCCTTGTCGTTCTTGTTGTAGTAGAGCGGGATGATCTCGTTCTCCAACAGTCCGTAGATGGTGGCGGCATCGAGCTGGTCCTGATACTCCTGGTTCTTGTAGGTGCGCTTCTCTGTGAGTGCCCATCCGGCTCCGGGACGGTAGCCTTCGAGCCACCAGCCGTCGAGCACGGAGAGGTTCACCACACCATTCATCTCGGCTTTCTCGCCAGAGGTGCCCGATGCTTCGAGCGGTCGGGTGGGGGTGTTCATCCAGATGTCGACACCTGAAACGAGGCGACGTGCCAGACGGAAGTCGTAGTCCTCGAGGAAGATGATCTTGCCGAGGAACTCAGGCTTCTGCGAAATCTCGTAGATGCGCTTGATGAGTCCCTGACCGGCGCCGTCGGCGGGGTGTGCCTTACCTGAGAAAAGGAACTGCACGGGGCGCTCCGGGTCGTTCACGATCTTGCTCAGACGGTCGAGGTCGGTGAACAGCAGGTGGGCGCGTTTATAGGTGGCGAAACGGCGGCAGAAGCCGATCATCAGCGCATTGGGGTTGATGCGGTGGAGCAGCGACAGCACGCGCGAGGGATCACCTTGGTTCTTGAGCCAGTTCTCGCGGAACTTCGAGCGGATATAGTCAGTGAGCTTGTTCTTCAGGGCCATGCGGGTCTCCCAGATTTCCTCGTCGTTGACTTGGTAGATAGCATGCCAGATTTGCTCGTTGCTCTGGTCCTTCATGTGGTTCTTGTCGAAATGCTTCTCATAGAGATGACGCCATTCTGTGGCTGCCCATGAGGGGAAATGCACGCCGTTGGTGACGTAGCCCACGTGGTTCTCTTCTGGGAAGTAGCCCTTCCAGATGGGGGCAAACATTTTCTGGCTGACCCATCCGTGGAGTTTCGACACGCCGTTCACTTCCTGGCAGGTATTGATGGCGAAGGTCGACATAGAGAACTTCTCGTTCTTGTCGTCGGGATTGGTGCGTCCCATACCGATGAACTCGTCCCATGTGATGCCTAAGCGTGCGGGATAGCCACCCATGTACTTGCCGAAGAGGCTCTCGTCGAAGTAGTCGTGACCAGCGGGAACCGGAGTGTGGCAGGTGTACAGGCCGCTTGCTCTTACCAGCTCCATAGCCTGGTTGAAGGTCAGTCCGTCCTGGATATAGTCGCACAGGCGCTGCAGGTTGCACAGGGCAGCGTGTCCTTCGTTGCAGTGGTAGATGTCTTTCTTGATGCCCAGTTTCTTCAGGAGCATCATACCGCCGATGCCCAGGAGGATCTCCTGCTTCAGTCGGTTCTCCCAGTCGCCGCCATAGAGAGTGTGGGTGATGGGCTTGTCGAACTCAGAGTTCATGTCGTTGTCGGTGTCGAGCAGGTAGAGGGGGATGCGACCCACGTTCACTCTCCACACATAGGCGTGCACCTGATAGTTCATGTAGGGCACGTCGACCACCAGTGGGTTGCCGTCTTTGTCGTACATACGCTCGATGGGGAGCGAGTTGAACTGCTGTGCCTCGTAGTTGGCAATCTGCTGTCCGTCGATGGTCAGGCTTTGGGTGAAATAGCCAAACCTGTAGAGAAATCCCACAGCGCACATGTTGACATTGCTGTCGGATGCTTCTTTGAGGTAGTCGCCGGCAAGCATTCCCAGACCGCCGGAGTAGATCTTGAGCACTTGGTTCAGGCCGTATTCCATACAGAAATAGGCCACAGAGGGGCGAGTCGTATCAGGCTCCTCAGCCATGTAGCTCTTGAAGAGTTTGTAGACGTGCTTCACGTTCTTCATAATCTCCTCGTCGTTCACGATCTCTTCTTTGCGGCTGTAGTTCAGGCGCTCCAGCAGGAGCACGGGGTTGTGGTTGACTTCCTCGTAGAGGGCTTCGTCGAGGCTGCGCCAGAGTTCACGGGCTTCGTAGTTCCACACCCACCAAAGGTTGTGAGCCAGTTCGTCGAGGCACTTCAACTCTTCGGGTAATCTTGATTTCACGGCCAGCTCCTTCCACTGGGGAGCGTTGGCATAATCGGCTTTGATCTTCATCTTGATATTTTCTATTTACGAATTTTCTGTTTTCTTTTTCATGCCATTCTTGCTTCAGCCTTCCGCAGGGCGAGGTCGTAGGCTTTCTCGTATTGGCGGATGAAATGCTTCCAAAGGGCTTTCTTCGAAAGTTTGGCAGCCTGTTGGCGGGCATTCTTCACCTTGTTTTCATCGAACGAGGCGAAAAGCATCACGGTGTCCTTGATTTCGTCGGCCACTTGCTCGTAGTTGTAGTCGGTACGGTGGATGACGCGCACGCCCTGCTCGATGTTGTCGACGCCCTCCCCCTGAGCCCATAGGCCGAAGCCTGCCAGGTCGGTGGTGATGCAGGGCACCTTGAAGGCGATGGCCTCGAGTGGCGTGTAGCCCCAGGGCTCGTAGTAGGAAGGATAGATGCAGAGGTCGTTGCCCAAGACCAGGTCGTAGTAGGTCATGTTGAGCATACCGTCGTTTCCCGTGAGGTAGTAAGGCACGAAGATGACTTTCACCTTTCCCTCGTCGCGATGGGGCATCTCGCATCCAGGCACCATGACAAAGGCCAGGATGTCCTTTTCAAGTCGTGGGTCACGCCCCAGCCGACTCATTGCCTCCAGGAATACGTCGATGCCCTTGTTGCGGTATTCGAACCGTCCGCTGGTACTGACGATCAGCACCTCGTCGCCATAGCTGGTGCCCATCAGGCGATTGGCCACTTCTATCATGCGCCTGCGTGCTGCCCTGCGCTTGCGTGTGAAGGTTGCACTCTGCGGCACAAAACTGTCGTCGAAGCCATTCGGAAGCACCACGTCCACGGGCTTGTCGAGCAGTTCCACACACTCGCGGGCTGTGATGTCGCTCACGGTGGTGAAGCAGTCGGCATTCCAGGCGGTCTGCTTCTCAATGGAGTGCTTGCTCTGCATGTTCAGCTCGCCCGCCATCTGGTCGCCATTGTAGGCGAAGAGATAGTCGTAGAGCGGCTTGTTGTTGCCAGAGATGCTTCGTCCGATGCTTGTGGCGTGGGTGGTGAAGATGGTGCCTATCTGAGGCAATACCTTATTTATATATAATAGGCCGAGACCAGTCATCCATTCGTTGGCGTGGTAGATGATTCTCTTCTCTCTCCTCTCTTCTCTCTCCTCAATCCACTTATACAGGCTTTCCACCACGAGTCCGGCGGCATACGAGAACATCGAGGCCTCGTCGTAGTCGCCATAAGCGTGGAGCGAGTCTACACCATAGTATTCCCACAGGCGGGTGTAGATGTCGTTCTTCTGGGCGAAATAAGGCTGGAAATCTACCAGAATGGCGATGGGCTGTCCAGGAATGTCCCAGCGTCCGACCTTCACCTGCAAGCCCTCTTCAGCGCAAGAGCTGCGCCAGTCGGCCATCAGTCTGCGGTCCTCGATGAAATAGGGACACGGTTTCTCGCCCCAACAGTCGGGACCGATGAAAAGAATCCTGTCCGGAAAAGTTTCCTGAAGTGTCTTTGCTCTCGTGGAAAGAACGGTGTAAATACCTCCTACCTTGTTGCAAACTTCCCAACTCGATTCAATGATGTAGTCGGGAACTAACATACCTTTTGTCATTCTGAAGAATTAATAATGGATTCTTGCCTTAGCAAACGAAACAAGTTTCGAGCTGCAAAGGTACGAAGAAACTGTTGACTATGCAACATTATTGCATGTTTTTTCGACAAAACGCCTCATTTCTTGACCAATATCATTTCATTTTGTCGGATGGAATGTCGTGATGCTTCATTCCTGTGACCGTCTCAATAAGCAGCAGCAGGTTATGTTCCTGCGTCAGAAACATACACGTCCATCTGTTCGGAAGTTCTTTTTTTTTTGAAAAATATAGCACGAATCTTGTGCGTTACATTTTTTTTTGCTATCTTTGCACGCATAAAGAATGCAATGTGATGAACAAGATTGTCTGTCTTTTGTTGTTTGTGGCCACATTGGCCTCATGCACCCAGAGTGAGAAGAGCTACAAAATAGGAGTGTCGCAATGTTCTTCCGGGCGTTGGCGCGAGAAAGTGAACAGCGAAATGCTTGCCGCGCAACATCTTTATGAGCATGATGTCAAGGTGAGCATTGCAGAGGCCCATGATGACACGGAAACGCAGCTTCGCCATATCGACAGTTTGGCCAATGCCGGCATCGACCTGCTGGTGGTCGCACCCAACGAGGCGGCGCCCATCGCTGAGGCCATCGCACGCGTCAAGCAGAAAGGGATTCCCGTCGTCTTTTTCGACAGAAAAGCCGACACAGAAGACTATGCGGCCTTCATTGGAGGCAACAACCGCGAGGCCGGTCAGACCGTGGGCCACTATGCTGTCAGCCTGGCCAAGGACGTGCTGGCGCAACGGGGAGCGCAGAAACCGCTCATACTGGAGATTACCGGCTCTATGGCCACTTCGCCCGCCCAGGAGCGTCACGAGGGGTTCGCCAAGGCCATGCAGGAGCAGTCGGAGGTCGACTACCGTTTCATCGAGAGCAGTTGGTCGTCGGAGGATGCCTATCAGACGATGAAAAAGCAACTGAAGTCTGGCAGGCTGCCCGATGTCGTGTTCTGTCACAACGATGCGATGACATCGGGTGTGTACAAAGCCCTGAAAGAGGCGAAACAGGAATCCAAAGTCAAGATCTTGGGTGTAGACGGAATGCACGATGAGGGTATCGAATACGTGCTCAACGGTTCATTGACAGGTACGTACATCTATCCCACTCATGGAGAAGAAATCGTCAGGCTCGCCCTGAACATCCTGACAGGCCAGCCCTACCATCGCGACAATCCCTTGAAAGGCGCTATGGTGACACCAGAGAATGCCAAGATGATGTGGCTCAACAGCAGGGAACTGGTGCAGCAGAATGCGAATCTCATTACCATTCAGGACAAGCTCGAGGCTTATTTCGGATTGTACAGCACACAGCGAAAAGTGCTGATAGCCAGTTTTGCCGCCATCGTCTTGCTCATCGTGGCCGTCTTGATGATCTGGCGGGCTTTCATGCAGACACGCAAAGTGGTGCGTCAGCGCCAAACTTTGAACGAGGAGGAGACGCTGTTCTTCACCAATGCCGACAGCCGTAAGTTGCGACAGCCTTTCGTGACTCCGACAGAGGAGTTGCCCCAGCCCCGCTCGCAGGACACCATCTTCGTAGAGAAACTCAACGCGGCCATCAGGGAGAACCTGTCGAACACAAACCTGAAAATGGAAGAACTGGGGGAGAAGGTTGGGCTGAGCCGCGTGCAACTTTACAGGAAGGTGAAAGCCATCACTGGTCTCTCGCCCGTGGAACTCTTGCGGCAGATGCGACTGCAACAAGGCTATGTGCTGCTCTCGACCACCAATAAGACCGTTTCTGAGATTGCCTTCGAGGTGGGATTCAACACGCCGGGCTATTTCTCGAAATGTTTCAAAGAGCAGTATGGCAAGATGCCCACAGACTTGAGGCTACAAGCTGATATACAGAACGATTCAACAAATGAGACATAGTCGTGAACGATTGTTGCATGTAACATTTTTCCTAAAGGCTGAACGATAAATGACAACTAACCTATTATTATTTATATTAAATTTGCACCAGATTTAAATCATCAGAGTACTAATTAAATTGTAAAATCAAATGGAAAGACTGAGGAAATTTCTTCGACTCATGAGTCGGCACAGCCGTTTCTCATTGAGTGCAATGCTCATCTTTGCGTGTAGTGTAATGTACGCGCAAACGGAGATTACGGGAACTGTCATCGATGAGACCGGCGAGGGTGTCATCGGAGCAACCGTAAAGGAAAAGGGAACATCGAACGGTACGGTAACCGACTTCGATGGTAACTTCAAACTGCATGTGGCCAACGGTGCCACGCTGGTCATCAGTTATATCGGCTACGATGCTGTGGAAATGGCAGCCACACCCGGTATGACGGTTCAACTGAAAGAGAATGCCAGCGAACTGGCAGAAGTCGTGGTCGTGGGTTACCAAACCCAGCGTAAAGCCGACCTGACCGGTTCGGTGTCGGTGGTGAAGACCGACGAGCTGAAAACTTCATCGGACACCGACCCCATGCGTGCCTTGCAGGGTAAGGTGCCGGGCATGACCATCACCAGCACAGGTTCGCCTGTGGGTGCCGGTACGGTGCGTATTCGTGGTGGCGGCTCGTTCAACTCTTCACAGGATCCGCTGTTCATCATCGACGGTGTGCCTACGACAACCAACCTGAACACGCTGAACATGAACGACATCGAGTCGATGCAGGTGTTGAAGGACGCTGCCTCGGCTTCTATCTACGGTAGCCGCGCTGCTAACGGTGTCATCATCATTACCACCCGTTCGGGTAAGAAGGGTGAAAAGGTGAAGGTGGACTTCTCTGCCAACCTCACCGCACAGTTCTACAACAAGCAGACCATGATGGACCTGTCGAACACCGCTGAGTATGCTACAGCTATGGCTCAGGCTGCTATGAACGACGGACTCGATCCTGAGCAGTATGCCAACAACTACGGTCTGACACTCAACGCCAGTGCCGGCACACCCATCCAGGCCTACGATCCCGCTTCAGGTCAGATGCGCCAGTTCACGGTGAACGGCCTCTACGACGGCTACATGAACTCGAAGCGCACCATGCGTTTCAGCGATACTGACTGGCTCGATGAAATCTCGCGCACGGGCTTCTCTCAGAACTACGACCTCTCCATCTCGGGTGCTACTGACAAGACCACTGCTTTGGTCAGCTTCGGCTATAAGAAAAACAGCGGTATCTTGAAGTATACCGACTTCGAGAGCTTCTCAGGCCGCATCAACACCAGCTACAAGGTGAACAAGATGGTCACCATTGGTGAGAATGCTACCATCACCTATTCTGATCAGGTAGACTGCGCTCCTCTGGAGAATGCCCTGAAGATGGCGCCCACGCTTCCTGTCTATGAGGAAGACGGCGTGACCTTCTCAGGTCCTGTGGGTGGTATGAGCGACCGTCAGAATCCGCTGCGCGAACTCTATCACAACCGCGACAACCGTCTGAAGATGTGGCGTATCTTTGGCAATGCCTACGTCAACATCCAGCCCGTCAAGGGGCTGACACTCCGCTCAAACTTCGGTCTTGATTACTGGTCGGAGTTCATTCACAGCGTGACCTATACCTGGCACAGTGATGTGGTGAACAATTCGACGCCGTCGGCCAACTTGGGTAACAAGAACTCCGTGAAGTGGACTTGGTCTAACACGGCCAACTACAACTTCACCATCGGTGCCGACCACAACTTCATCGTGCTGGCCGGTTTGGAGCTCCACCGCGACGTGGAAGAGCGTTCTTCGGCTTATGCTCAGATGTTCGCTCTTGAGAACTACAACTACATGTGGCCCGATGCCGCTACTGGCACACAGCGTGCTGGCGGTATCCGCGAGGGTTACAACCTGGTGTCGCTCTTCGGCAAGATCGACTACAACTGGAAAGACCTGCTGCTCGCTTCGTTCACCATCCGTCGCGACGGTTCCTCACGCTTCGGTGAGAACAACCGCTACGGTACGTTCCCCGCTGCCACGCTGGGTTATCGTATCTCACAGCACCTCGGACAGGATTGGATCGACGACATTAAGGTTCGTGCTTCTTGGGGACAGACTGGTAACCAGGCCATCAGCAACTACGCTCGCTACGGTCTGTATGCAGCTACCTACGGCGGCGGGCGCAACGAGTCGACAGCCTACGACCTTGCTTTGCAGGGCAGCGGTATCTTCCCCTCTGGCTTCCGCGCAACACAGTCGCAGAACAACAACCTGAAGTGGGAGACCACAGAACAGTGGAACGCCGGTCTCGACTTCACGCTGTTCAGAAACGAAGTTTACGGAACCTTCGATACCTATATCAAAAAGGTGAAGGACATGCTTATCAATCCTGCCTATCTTGGTTCGATGGGTGAGGGCGGTGCTTCTTGGCTCAACGGTCCTTCGCTGCAGAACTGGGGTATGGAGTTGGCCATCGGCTATCGCCACACCACGGCTTATGGCCTGCACTACAACATCAACGGAAATATCGACTTCTTCCGCCAGAAGGTGACCTACCTGCCTGAGACAACAACGGGTAGCTACGTGCACACCGCCAAGCAGAACCTGGTGGAGGCCAAGAAGCCTTACGGCTCAATCGTAGGTTATGTGGTGGACGGTCTGTTCCAGAATCGTGAAGAGGTTCTGGCCAGCGGTCAGGAGAACGCCCGCGTGGGTGGCCTGAAGTACGCCGACCTTGATGGTAACGGTATCATCAACGAGCAAGACCAGACTTGGATCTTCAACCCCGTGCCCAACTTCTCTTGGGGTTTGAACATTGAACTGAGCTACAAGGACTTCGACCTCTCAATGTTCTGGCAGGGTGTTGCCGGTCAGGATGTCTACAACGACCAGAAGTTCCAGACCGACTTCTACTCAATCACCGATGCCGGTTCGAACAAGGGTAACCGCATGCTCGACGCTTGGACCACTGCCAACACCAACAGCACCATTCCCGCTCTGACCACCAACAACGTGGGCAACGAGAACCGCGCCTCTACCTACTTCGTAGAGAACGGATCATATGGCAAGCTCCGCCAGTTGCAGATTGGCTACAACCTGCCTCAGAACCTGCTGCAGAAGGTACACATGTCGAGCGCTCGTATTTATATCTCTGGACACAACCTGCTCACTCTGAAGAGCAGCTCGCTCACCTGTAGCGATCCTGAGAACCCGCGCTGGATGTATCCTAACAGTACCAGCTTCTCGTTCGGTATCCAGACTTCGTTTTAATTGATAACAGCAAATTGAAAATTGATAATTATGAACACCAAGATATATAAGAAAATAGCCGCCGCAGGTCTCGTATGTTGCGGTATGGCTGCAACCCTCACGAGTTGCAACGATTTCATCGACGTCGAGCCGCAGGGTGTCATCAGTGAAGACCTTGCCATGAGCCAGCCCGACGAAATGGTGACCTCGGCTTACGCCAAGCTTGGCGACGACTGGTACACCTATCCGTTCAACCTCTGGCCGTATGGCGACGTCAGCAGCGACGATGCCATGAAGGGCGGTTCGGGAACCACCGACACCAACTATCACCCCGTGGAGGTGTGGTCTACGCTGACTGCCTCTACGCCCGACCACATGGACGAGCAGTGGTATCACTTCTATTGCAGCATCTCGCGCTGCAACCGTGCCCTCGTTTCGCTGGCTGAATATGGAAAAGACAAGCTGGGTGAGGAGAAGACCAGAATCCGCGAGGGTGAGGTACGCTTCCTCCGCGCTCACTTCTACTTCAAACTCGTACAGATGTGGTATCAGGTGCCTTGGGTGGACGAGGAAGTTTATAAGAACCATACAGAGGAGCAGACTCCCAACAACCAGTTCACTCACGAGGAGTTGATGGACAAGATCGTCTCCGACTTCAAGTTTGCCTATGACGTACTGCCCGCTCAGCAGAGCGAAGGTGGACGCGCCAACAAGATTGCCGCTGCAGCCTATCTGGCAAAGTGCTATCTGACAATGGCTTGGGGCGACGGCTACGAGGCCAACACTGGCGTAAGCCACATCAACAACCAGTATATGCAGGAAGTGCTGAAGTATACCAACGATGTGAAAAACTCGCAGTATGGCTATCTTGAGGACTTCGGCGACATCTTCCTTCCCGAATATAAGAACTCGAAGGAGAGCGTCTTTGCTGTGCAGCACTCTGACTATCAGGATGACAATACTCTCTTCGGCCGTGCCAACTGGAGCAACATGCTGAATGGCTGCTGGGGCATGTGGTCTTGCGGATGGGACTTCCACAAACCCACACAGAACCTGGTGAATGCTTTCAAGACAAAGGACGGACTGCCCATGTTCGACGATTTCAACAAAGAGATTGCCTATCCTATAAATGGTGTTCCAACGGCTCAGAAGTGGGATCCGCGCCTCTTCCACACAGTGGGTATGCCGACTTTCCCCTACAAGTATGAGGCTGAATATACGATGACGAAGGACAATTCGCGTACGCCGAACACCTACGGCTACTACACCTCGCTGAAGGAAGTGCCGCAGCGCTCGAAGGGTGAGACCTACGACAACCCCTGGCAGGCTTTCGCTATGAACGACTACGTGTTCCGCTACACCGACGTCATGCTGATGCGTGCTGAGGCCCTCGTCGAGACCGGACAGCTGGAGGAAGCCCGCAGCATCATCAACGACATCCGTCAGCGCGCTAAGAACTCTGTTGCCAAGCACATTGCCTATGCTGCCGACCAGTGTGAGATTAACCTCTATCCCGCTTCCTATTTCGAAACGAAGGAAAAGGCTCGTCAGTGCCTGCAGTGGGAGCGGCGCTTGGAAATGGCTATGGAGAACGGTCGCTACTTCGACCTTCGCCGCTGGGGCATTGCCTCTCAGACGCTGAACACGTTCTTTGAGAAGGAGAAGGATGTAGTCTACGACGGACAGACCTACGCTCAGTACTACAAGGATGCACACTATACGCCCGCCAAAAACGAGTACTTCCCACTGCCGTACATCCAGCTCTACTATGTGCCCGGACTCTACACCCAAAACAAAGGATACAACTAAATTGATAATTGAAATTGAATATTGATAATTGAAAATTGAAGTTATGAAAAAGATATCATTCATTATGATGGCGATGTTCGCTCTTATCCTGACTGCTTGCCAGGATAAGGACATCGACCGCGAGGGTATGAAGCTGCCTGCTCCCGACGCATCCCAGATTACTGGTTCGCTCGTTGGCGACAACTACACATGGACTTGGCCTGCCCAGAACGGACAGATGCAGGTGACCGTTTATCGCGATGGTACACTCTCTGCCAGCGAGACCGTCAGCGGCAACAGCTGGACACACACCAATGTGCCCACGAATGTACCTTTCGAATATGTGTTCAAAGTGACCGATGGCTCCAACTTCTCAACAGGTGTCATCAAGAGCTACCTCCGCGAAGGTGCTACCAGCATCACTGGCGTTCAGATGAGTCAGGTGGACAAGGCCGGCGGCTATGACGCACTTGTAGAATGGAACAAGGCAGCCGACGCTACCAGCATCCAGTTCGTTGCTACCAATGGCAAGCAGACCATCAGCGAGACATTGCCAGGTACGGCAACGAGCTATACCATCTCCGACGTGCAGACAGGCGACACTTGGGAAGTGACGCTAACGGCTGTCAACGAAAAGGGTACAGCTCTTTCCACCCGCTCTTCGCTGCGTATCGGTAAGACCGCCATCGGCTTCCTGAGCGTTTATGCTACACCTGAAGAGCTTGTTGCCGACGGCGACGACGACGAGGCTTCGGCTTGGCTCTGGCTCCACGAGACCTATCCCACTGCACAGTTCGTGCCCTTCACCAGCATCACTTCTGCTGAGGTGATTGAGCCGTTCCGCGTACTCTTCTGGCTGCGCGACTTGGAGAACGTGAGCGAGAGCGACGTGTGGAACATCCCTGCTGATGTGGAAGCTGCTACACCCGTCATCCGCGAGTGGTACAAGCAGGGTGGAAGCCTGCTGCTTTGGAGCCACGCTACCGTCTATGCAGGACATCTGGGACGTATCAACCTCGACGATATGAAGGGCAACGACCATGCCTTCGGCTTCGGCGGTGGTGGTATCAACAACGATGTCTGGAAGATGGCTGTTGAGCTCAATCCCGACCATAAGTTCAAGAAGGACCACTCGTCGCATCCCATCTACAAGGGCTTGGAGGTGGAGACCACACCTGACACGAAGCTCATCGCCTTCAAGGGACCGGGTTGGACCGAAGACCACAACTGTCTGTACTTCAACCTGCCCAGCCTCTGGACCGGCATCGGCAACCAGGAAGAGGCCTGCTATACACAGTGCACTCAGACCTTCGGCATCTATCCGCTCGGCACCTGGGACAGCCAGATTTGGTGGGTGAGCCAGATGAATGTCTGGGAGGCCCAGCAGGGTAATACCGAGTTCCAGGGCACACTGCTCTGCATCGGTAACGGTGGCTGCGAGTTCTCTATGAAGAATGCCGACGGTACGCCCGACAAGAGCGCTCATCCGAAGAACAATATCTATCAGGATAATGTTCTGACTCTTGCTAAGAACTCTCTGGAATATCTGAAGACAAGATAACCATAGAATTGTTAGAATATGAAAAAGATTCATTTCTTTTCACTCGTAATGGCAGCCGCAATGACAGCGGTTGCCATTACTGGCTGTGGCAAAGACGATGATCATAAGCAGGACTATAACCCGCTGATCGATGATCCGACGCCAGAGCAGCCCTCAACCCCAACTGATCCTCAACCCCAGAGCAACTACAGCGAACTGTATCGCCCACAGATTCATTTCACTCCCGCTAAGAACTGGATGAACGACCCCAACGGTATGGTGTATGTCGATGGTACGTGGCATCTGTTCTATCAGTATAACCCGCAAGGCAATGACTGGGGAAATATGTCGTGGGGCCATGCAACCTCTACTGACCTCGTCCACTGGTCAGAGCAGTCTGTGGCTCTGACTCGCGATGAGCTGGGCGACATCTTCTCAGGATCTTGCGTCATCGACAAGGACAACACTGCAGGCTTTGGTGCCAATGCGATGGTGGCTATTTACACTTCAGCCAGCGGTGCGCAACAGCAGAGCATCGCCTACAGCACGGATGGTGGCAAGAATTTCACGCGCTACAGCGGCAATCCTGTGATCAAGAACGACGACGACAACCTGCGCGACCCGAAAGTGTTCTGGCATGAGGGCAGCAAGCAGTGGGTGATGACATTGGCAAAAGGCTGGAAAATGGGCGTGGAGTTCTACACTTCACCCGACCTGAAGAATTGGACACATCAAAGCACGTTCTTCACGGAGTTGTCTGGTCGTCCCAGTCTGCAGTGGGAATGTCCCGACTTGATTCAGCTGGGCGAAAAGTGGGTATTGCTGGTCAGTGTGAATCCTGGTGGCCCCATTCTCGGCTCTGGCTCCATGTACTTCGTGGGCGACTTCGACGGCAAGACCTTTACTGCCGATGCGTTGGACTATCCGCTCTGGCTCGACTACGGTATGGACAACTATGCCGGTGTCACTTGGAGCAACACGGGTAACCGCAAGGTGATGATTGGTTGGATGAACAACTGGCAGTATGCTGGTGCTGTGCCTTGTTCACCATGGCGTTCGGCTATGACACTGCCGCGTGAGCTGAAACTGATTGACTACAACGGCAAACCGCTGTTGGCAAGTACTGTGGTCAGCGAAATCGACAAGATTGCCGGCAACTGGCAGACCGCAGGCAATAGCCTTGATGTGAAGGATGCCTATCAGCTGCGCATCAAACTGAATCTTGACAAGAATTCAACCATCACGCTTGGCAATTCGTCTGACGAGAAGTTCACCATCGACATCAACGCTCAGGACCGTAGGCTGACTGCCCACCGTACCTCTGCCTCTGGTCAGACTGGTTTCAACGGCACGTTCTCCGTTCCGTCGATGCAGGCTCCCCTCTGTGTGACCGAGTCCACAGTGACGCTTGACATCTTCGTCGACCAGTCGTCGGTGGAAATCTTCACTTCGACAGGTTCAGTGTCGATGACCAATCTCGTGTTCCCGAAGTCGATTTACAATACACTTTCTGTTGTCGGCGACACTTACGAGGCCCAGGTTCGAAAGCTGAACAGAATCTGGTAACAGAATAAGAATAAGCTATCGGCGTTTGATTTGGAACATGCCGATGCGATGGGTAATGCCCTTACGATGAAGAGAGCGAACGATATAGACCCCCTCGGGTAGGGTGGAAATATCAGCTTTGTGTGCACGAACACTCCTCGTCGTAAGGGCATTTCCTGCAATACTCTCTACGACGATCAGGTCGGCGTCTGCTTGGGTAGGCAGCGTAAGTGTCTTTCCGTCGTTGGGAAGGAAAGATGGGGAACTCATGGATGCCTTAGGTCTGCCAGTACTTAACTTATCATTGTCCTCATGAGGGTCATTCTCATACTTCAGACACAAAACTGGCGCAGCATGATTGAATAGTCTCAAGAAGTCGTAAATGCCCTTTACATTATCCAAGAGGAACTTGGCGCGGAAGAAACACTGGCCAAGTCCTAATTTTCTACACACATTGAGCTGCCTTACAATCTCTGTGAGCGGCCAGTTGCCTTCTTTCCTGTCAAGGCAATACACGGCGAGGCCTGCGCCAATGGCCCCCATTCCGTCTCCCTGATGGGGGGATGTTTCCGCCCAGTCGATGGCGAAGGGGTAGAAGTTGTTGTCCTTGAAATAGAGCATGGGGTAGAGTTGGTCCATCAACCCTTCGTGCAGCCAAGCTTGCGGGTCTTGCATCACGGTGTTCAGGCAGTTCCACCCTCGCGATGAGTAACGTGTCAGATCGCCGTATTTGCCGAGTGGAGAGCACGAGAGTTTCATTTGTGGCTTGATGGCCTTCACGGTGTCATGAATTCGACGGACAAGGTTGGTGATATTATGTCGCCCTTGCACTTTGTTGACTTTCTGTTTCCAGTTTTCTGGGTATCGAATGTAGTCGAGATGAATACCATCAAGGTTGTAGTTTCTCGTAAGTTCTGCACAGATACTGCACAGAATATCAGCGGTTTGCGACTTTTCGGGGTTGAGATACCCCTCTGCTCCAATCTTCACAACGGCATTGGGGTATTTCTTTCGCAGTTGCGTGCATCCCACGGCGTTCCATTTTCCAATGGGGATTGTCACCACCCAAGCCTGTATTTCCATTTTCCGTTTGTGGCATTCCTCGATGGCAAAGGCCAACGGGTCGTAGCCTGGACTTATGCCAGGCTTCCCGCTCATGCAGCCGTCCCACGGTTCGATGGCAGAGGGGTAAATCGTTGTGGCTCTGACGCGTGTCTGCAGTAAGATGGTGTTGATGCCGATAAGCTGGAGTCGGTTGAGCATATCGGTGAATTCCCGTTTTTGCATTTCGATGGTCTGTGGCGATGTGGCGTAGGTGCGCGGCCAGTCGATGCCCCCGATGGTGGCAACCCATACGGCGCGCAACTCTTTGTCCTCAAAGGCGCTGGCTTCAATGGGGTGAGCTGGCGCGAGGGGCGTAATTGCAGGAAGAATCGAAGAAAAAAGGGATGTTATCAATAATGTTAAAAACTTCTTCATTTGCTTTATTTTTGTGCAAAGTTAAGGAAATGTTTTCTTATCTCAAAAAAAAAGTCTACCTTTGCAAGTAATTTATGAATCAATAATAAGAAATAACAAATCACAAAGAATGGCGCCTTTGGGCGTATGAAGAGTTATGATTACATTTACAATTAGTTTGGTGGCCCTCATCTTGGGCTATGTGCTGTATGGAAAGTTCGTGGAACGCGTATTCGGCCCAGACGACCGTCCAACACCTGCTGTGGCGAAAGCCGATGGTGTGGACTTCATCGTTTTGCCCAGTTGGAAAATATTCATGATCCAATTCCTGAACATTGCCGGCACAGGTCCCATCTTTGGTGCCATCATGGGTGCCAAGTTTGGTCCATCTGCCTATTTGTGGATTGTGCTGGGCTGCATCTTCGCTGGTGCCACACACGACTATATGAGTGGTATGCTCTCAATGCGAAACGGTGGTGCCAACCTGCCGGAGATTATCGGCCGATACTTGGGCAATGTGCCCAAGCAGGTGATGCTCTTCTTCTCCGTATTTCTGCTGATGATGGTAGGTGCGGTTTTTGTGTACAGTCCTGCCTCCTTGCTTCAGACCCTTTGTCAGGGTTCTGGCATTGACTTGCTGGGTAGTAACAATTTCTGGATCGTTGTTATCTTCGTTTATTATGTCATTGCTACGATGATGCCTATAGACAAGATTATCGGTAAGGTTTATCCGCTTTTCGCTTTCTCGCTCCTTTTCATGGCTGTGGCCTTGTTGGTGATGCTATTTGTGAAAATGCCAGATATCCCAGAGGTTTGGGAAGGAATCGGAGAAGCCTCGCTCACTACCAAGAGCATCTTCCCCGCGCTGTTCATCACCATTGCCTGTGGTGCTATCAGCGGCTTCCATGCCACGCAGAGTCCCCTAATGGCTCGCTGCGTGAAGAGCGAGAAAATGGGACGCCCCATCTTCTACGGTGCCATGATTACCGAGGGACTGGTGGCCCTCATTTGGGCTACCGTAGCCATGTATTTCTTCTACAACGAGCCTACGCCAGGCTATCAAGAGATGGCTGGCGGCGAACAAGTCATCAGCAAGGCGCCGGGTGTCGTCAATATGGTTTGTGAAAACTGGTTAGGCTTGTTTGGCAGCATTCTGGCCATACTGGGTGTGGTGGCTGCTCCCATCACGAGCGGCGACACGGCCCTGCGTTCGGCCCGTCTGATCATTGCCGACTTCATTCATCTGGAGCAGAAGAGCATCCGTAAGCGCCTCTACGTCTGCATTCCCATGTTCGCGGCTGTCATCGCCCTGCTGATGTGGCAGATGGCCAATCATGAAGGATTCGTTGTTATCTGGAGTTGGTTCGGCTGGAGCAATCAGACACTCTCCGTCTTTACCCTCTGGACCATCACCGTCTACTTGGTACAGCAGCGCAAGAACTACCTGATTATGTTGATTCCTGCCCTCTTCATGACTTCTGTCTGCACCACATATCTGCTGTCTGAGCAGTTGTTCCATCTCGATACTACGTTGACATATTCTATCGCAGGCGTGATAATGCTCTTCGCTCTTGTTTGGTTCATCGTGTGGAAGAAGAAAGTCGATAACAACATTTCGAAATAACGTAACATCAAATCATATGAAAAAGAAAATTCTATTCGCACTCATCGCCCTGTCGATGACGATGGCCGCCCAGGCCCAGTATTATCGTTTGGAAACCCCGTTCACCGCTGGGAAATACTTCGTGGGAGCATCGCTCACAGGTCTGAACTTGAACTATTCGGGTGCTTCCGACCTCTCGTTTGGCGTGCAGGCACAGGCTGGTTTCATGGTCGACGACAATGTGCTGCTCTATGCCAATGTGGGTTATGACAATAATGGCAAGGCTTCCGATGCTTTCTGCCTTGGAGCCGGTGGCCGTTACTACATCGAACAGAACGGTATCTTCCTCGGACTGAATGCCAACTACGTGCACGTTGATCCTAACTACAACGATGTGATGCCGGGCGTAGAAGTGGGTTATGCCTTCTTCCTGAGCCGCACAGTGACCATCGAGCCTGCCGTCTACTACAATCAGAGTCTGAAGAACCACTCCGACTATAGTGAGTTTGGCTTGAAAGTGGGCTTTGGCATTTACCTCTAAAAAGAAGGATGTAGAGTTAAGGCGTCCATCAGGACTATTATTCACCAAAACAAAAGAGAGTATGTTAAGTGTAGACCAATTAGAAGACCGCCTGATCGACCTCTCGTTTGCTGAGGACATCGGCGACGGCGACCACACCACGCTGTGCTGCATCCCAGAGGATGCAATGGGAAAGAGCCGGCTGCTCATCAAGGAAGACGGCATCCTGGCTGGTGTGGAAGTGGCCAAGAAAGTGTTTGCCCGCTTCGATCCCGATATGCAGGTAGAGGTGTTGATGGGCGACGGCAGTCCAGTGAAGAAGGGCGATGTGGCCATGATCGTGACCGGTCGTGTGCGCTCGTTGCTCCAGACAGAGCGCCTGATGCTCAACATCATGCAGCGCATGAGCGGTATCGCCACGATGACCCATAAGTATGTGGAGCGCCTGGAAGGTACGAAGACCCGTGTGCTCGACACCCGCAAGACCACCCCTGGCATGCGTATGCTCGAGAAGCAGGCCGTGAAGATTGGAGGTGGCGTGAACCATCGCATCGGATTGTTCGACATGATTCTTCTGAAAGACAACCATGTGGACTTTGCCGGTGGCATTGCCAATGCCATCCATCGTTGCCACAAGTATCTGGAAGAAAGGGGCATGAAGCTGAAGATTGAGATTGAAGTGCGCAACTTCGACGAGTTGCAACAGGTGCTCGACTGTCAGGGTGTGGACCGCATCATGCTCGACAACTTCTCTGTGGCCGACACGAAGAAGGCTGTGGAGATAATCGGTGGTCGCTATGAGACGGAGTCGAGTGGCGGACTGACCATCGACACCATACGCGACTATGCTGAGTGTGGTGTGGATTATGTCTCCGTTGGTGCCTTGACACATAGTGTGAAAGGTCTTGACATGAGCTTCAAGGCATGCTGATTGCGTTGCTCCTTGCAGCCATAACCTATAGCTCGCCAGTGAATTTCCCCATTTCATTGGCGGGCAATTTTGGTGAACCCCGGCCCAACCACTTTCATGGAGGTATCGACATCCGCACAGAGTTGGCCGTGGGGAAACCCATTTTCTCTGTGGCCGATGGCTATGTGGAGCGACTCACCGTAGGCATGTACGGTTTTGGCAATGCCGTCTATGTGCGCCATCCCAACGGCACGACTAGCGTCTATTGCCACCTCAAGAGCTTCGCTCCCTATCTGAATCGCCTGGTGGGCAATCGCTTGCAATTGTCGAAACAGTATGCCGACCCCATCGATGTACATCTGCGGCCTGGAGAATACCCAGTTGCCCAAGGACAGTTGATTGCCGTGAGCGGCAATACGGGCAGTAGTGTGGCCCCTCATCTCCATTTGGAGATCCACGACACGAAGACCTGGGCCATGAAGGATCCTCTCGATTTCCTCAAGCAGTATTTGAAAGACACCACGCCGCCTGAGGCTCATGCCTTTAAGGTCTATCCCCAACCTGGCGAGGGCGTGTTCTGCGGTTCAGCCCAAAACCAGATCTTTGGCTTTCCGCAAGGCGACTTGTTTACTTCGCCCGATGCATCAGGGGCACTTCGGAAAGTGGAACTTCAACGTGACTTCACGGCCTGGGGTAGGGTAGGGTTCGCCGTTTGGGCCGACGACTATATGGAGGACACCTACCACCATTATGGGGTGAGAAGAACGGAACTGACTGTAGACGGTGAGACCGTTTTCTACAGTGATGTGGACAATATACCGATGGAACACAACCGCATGGTGAACTCATGGGGCGACTACGACCATTGGCGCCGCAACCACACGTGGTACATGAAGTCGTTCACCGATCCTGGCAACCGCTTGCGCATCCTGCATACCGACGACAATAGGGGCATCGTCTGCTTCAACGAGGAGCGCGACTACCGGTTGGTCTACATTCTGACCGACATCTATGGCAACCGGTCGGACTATGCATTCACGGTACGCGGGCAACGCCAATCTATCCCTCAGCGCCCATCAGTGCCCAATAAGGGTAAGGTGCTGCATTGGAATCAGGTGAACCACTATCAGTTGCCAGGCATGCATCTGACGGTGAAACCGCAGTTGTTGGCCGACGATGTGATGCTTCAGCCCAGCGTTACTGAAAGCAGAGAAGGTCTTTCTCGCGCCTATTCATTCTGTCCCACAAGTTGTCCACCGTTCAACTGGGCACAGCTATCCCTTCGCGTGAGTCGTCCTATTGCTGAACCTCAGCGCCTTTGCATCCTGTGCAACGGACAAAATATTGGCGGCACTTATCGCGATGGATGGGTGACGGCGCCCATCCGTGAGCTTGGCGCAGTCTATGAAGTAGGCATCGCTCCCCATGTCGTGAACCATTTCGAATAGGACTTTACAATTGTCATTTGTCACAATTGTCACGCTGTTTTTCCATTTAATATCTCTGAGCTTGTCATCGATTATCTCTGAGCTTGCCATCAATTATCTCTGAGTGCGTCTTTTTCATACAACAAACAAAGCATTTCATACAATCGTTGATAATGTCTACTAAATGAGTTTACCATGTCAGAATTGTCTTTTTCTTTAGTACTGCATTTCAAAATACGAAAAACATCAATGTCATGGCAATGGTAAGCATAGAATCTGAGAAATAGCAGAAACAGGCTGCTTCTTGAATGTATAAAAGTTTATGGCACACGGACAGGAAAGAAAAAGAATGAATTGTTTTGCTATGTCGTTTTTTGTTTTTACCTTTGCAGGCAACTTACAAAAAACTCATCATGAAAAAACGATTTTTGACAATGGCTTTGCTGAGCATATCCATTTATGCTTCAGCCTGTACCAATTTCATCGTCGGCAAGAACGCAAGTGCCGACGGTAGTGTGTTCTGTTCCTACAATGCCGACGACTATGGCTTGTTCACGGGCTTGTGCCACTATGCTGCTGGCACGCATGCCAAGGATGAGAAGCGCTGGATCTACGACTACGACACGGCGGTGTGTCATGGGTGGATTCCTGAGGCTCCCGTGACGTACAACGTCATCGGCAACATCAATGAGTATCAGGTGAGCATCGGCGAGACTACCTTCGGCGGTCGCGAGGAGATGGTGGACACCACGGGCATTATCGACTACGGTTCGCTGATGTATCTCGGCCTGCAGCGTGCCAAGACCGCCCGCGAAGCTATTCAGGTGATGACGAGTCTCGTGGAGACCTACGGATACTGCTCTGAGGGCGAGACCTTCACTATCTGCGACCCTAACGAGGCGTGGATCATGGAGATGATGGGTCGTGGTCCTGGTTCGAAGAATGTTGTGTGGGTGGCCCTACGCATCCCCGACGATTGCATCTGTGCACATGCCAACCAGAGCCGCATCCGTACGTTCAACCAGAAGGACAAGCAGAATGTGATGTACTCGAAGACAATGATTAAGTATGCCCGCGAGATGGGTTGGTTCACAGGAAAAGATGCCGAGTTCTCGTTCTGCGACGTGTTTGCCGCTCCTGACTTCGGTGGTCGTCGTGCCTGTGAGGCTCGTGTGTGGAGCTTCTTCAACCATTTCTATGACATGATGCCTTGGCTCGACTTTGCAGCCGGCATCAAGAAAGACGCTGAGCCTATGCCCCTCTGGATTGTGCCCAACCGCAAGGTGTCGCTACAGGACGTGCAGGCTTGCATGCGCGACCACTACGAGGGAACTCCATTCGCGCTCGACAAAGACCTGGGACAGGGCGTCTGGGAGATGCCTTACCGCCCCACGCCGCTGCAGTTTGAGCACAATGGCAAAAAATACTTCAACGAGCGTCCCACCTCTACGCAGCAGACGGCTTTCTCCTATGTATGTCAGCTCCGTGCATGGATGCCTCGCGAAGTGGGTGGCATCATTTGGTTCGGCAACGACGACGGCAATATGGTGGCCTACACACCGGTCTATTGCTGCGCTACCGAACAGCCCGAGTGCTACCACACGCCAGGTGCAAACGCCGTGACCTTCTCCGACAAGAACGCTTTCTGGGTGTGCAACTGGGTGAGCAACATGGTATATCCGCGCTACAGCCAGATGTTCCCCTCGCTGAAGCAGGTTCGCGACTCTTTGGAGCAGTCGTACTTTGCAGCCCAGCCCGCAGTAGAAAAGCATGCTATGGAGCTGATGCAGACCGACCCGCAGGCTGCTGTGAACTATCTCACCAGCTACAGCGTTGAAAAAGCTCAGCAGATGCTTGCACGCTGGAAGCAACTGGGATGGTATCTCGTGGTGAAATACAACGATATGGCCGTGAAGCCTGAAAAGGATGGCAAGTTCCTGATGACTCCTGAAGGATTGGGTGCCCGCGTCACGCGTGTAGGCTTCCCTGAGAAGACTAAAGAGCAGCTCATCGAACAGACGGGTTCGAAATTCGAGGTGCCCACGTGGGAGTAACACGGTTTTTTGAACCACGGATTACACGAATTTAACGAATTGTTTTCTTGAAGTACGAATTATCATAGAAGAATTCTCTAATTCTCAAATTCGTGATTAGTCAGATGTCGCGCGCGTATATAATAATAGGTGTTGTCTTGCTTTTCCTGACTGGGTGTCGGGAGAAGCAAGACAATGGCCGTTTGGTCACCCCGTGGGGAGAGATACAAACCGACAGCCTGCCAGAGTCTGACGATTTTACGCTGAAGGACATTGTCACAGGGGGTGAGATGATTATGCTCACCCTGCCAGGTCCGGAAACCTACTACGACTATCATGGCCGTGGCATGGGCGCACAGTTCCTGCTATGCGAGAAATTCGCTCAAAGCATAGGCGTGTCGCTGCGTGTAGAACTGTGCAAGGACACCGCAGAGATGATCAACCGATTGGAACTGGGCGAAGCCGACATCATTGCCTTTCCGCTACCCAAAAACTATGCGGGGGCCGACTCGTTACATTTCTGTGGGCTGACCACAGACTCGCTGAGGACTGCCGGATGGGCTGTCCAGCCGCACAACACAGAGCTGGCACAGGCTCTCGACCATTGGTTCAAGCCCGACATGCTGGCGAAAATCAAACAAGAGGAGCATCAGTTGCTCACACAGAAGCGGGTGCACCGTCGGGTGTTCTCGCCTTTCCTGAACCGTCAGACGGGCCAGATCTCGAAGTTCGACCACTTGTTCCAGAAATATGCGCCGCAGGCGCGATGGGATTGGAGGCTGATGGCTGCCCAGTGCTACCAGGAGAGCTGTTTCGACCCGAATGCCCGCTCATGGGCAGGTGCCCGAGGTCTGATGCAGATTATGCCTGGCACGGCAGCACATTTAGGCTTGTCAATGGAACAGATTCACCAGCCAGAGCCTAACATTGCCGCTGCCGCGAAATACCTGCAGCAGCTGACGGCTACGTTCAAGGACATCAATAACGCCACCGAGCGACAGAACTTCGTGCTGGCTGCCTACAACGGCGGTGCCAACCACGTGCGCGACGCGATGGCCTTGACCCGCAAAAACGGCGGCAATCCGCAGCGATGGGCTGATGTGGCTCGCAACATGATGCTCCTGCGTGAGCCGGCAGGCTACAACGACCCTGTGGTGAAGTACGGCTACATGCGCGCCAACGAGACGGTCGACTATGTGGAGAAGATCCGCGAGCGCTACGCCCAATACCGGGGTGTGCCCTTCCGTAGCACGACAAATGGCTCCACCCCGACGTATCAGATGGTGGAGCCACGGAAGGCGAAACATCAACACAAATACCACGTGCAGTAGAGGTTTTCAATTCGAAAACGCATGCAGGAGAAATGTGAGAT
>Ga0310695_10000688_pt1 | contig 84354 bp, 85 predicted proteins | sample RumenRJG_04DNA_FD_203882 | JGI IMG/M metagenome (GOLD analysis project Ga0310695, IMG submission 203882) | Bovine rumen microbial communities from Lethbridge, Alberta, Canada - RJG_04 (v2) (version 2) | ecosystem: Host-associated > Mammals > Digestive system > Stomach > Rumen | place: Canada...
CGAAATTGGACTCAGCAGAGGCAAATATGCTGTTTAGCCTGCTTGCGGGCATCCAAAAAAAGTATCCAAAAGACTGAATCCACTTGAATCCACTTGAATCCACTTTTAAGAATGTTGGTGGATTTAGTTTAAACGATTAAAAATCAGTGGTTTAGAAGGAAAATAAATTTTTCAGGAAAAGCTTGTAAATCTAGAACTGGATTTAGAATCTTTGCCGACGGAAATCAGAAATGACGACCGTTGGCAATTTTTTTTGTATCACAAATAATAGTTATAGATTTATGAAGAAAAACGTTATGTTGGACGCTACGACAACTGAAACTTGTAGCGATGAAGAGAAGCAGAAGAACCTCGAAACAATGGTTAAGTATGGCGAGGAACTTAGCAACGAACTCATTGAGAAGTTATCACTGTATGGTAATTCTTATCAAGGACTGTGCGTAGAGACCTATGCCGTCTGCAAGGCTTATGCTGCATTGAAGGTCATCGCACAGGATGCAGGCTGGGATAACGAGCCTCTGTTCCAGAAGCTTTTGCCTTGGTTTATCGATGAATCAAAGGAGGTGCTGGATGAGGTAAATAACACGAAAAATATCTAATCACTAAAATTAACAAGGTATGTTTGAAGTTGATGTTAATGAGGCTAAGGTAAAACTGCTGATGACAGAGTATCAGGAATTGACTGAGGAACTGATGAAGAAGGAGTGTTATCTTGATGGATTGAAAGAGCGTATTTGTCATCAGGCTAAACTATACTATGACACTTATTTAGGGAGATGGAGTCACATGTATTTCGACAAGAATTTCATTGACAATGCTGAGGTTCGTGCCAGCGATATCCGCTTGAAGTTTTACGATGGTAATATTAACGTATTAGTGACTGTGGCTGTCAATCCATCAGACCTGAGGAAGGATCTTAAGTTGAATGCTAAAGAGAAGATGCTGTTGGGCAAGGCAAAGAAACTTTGGAAAGAGGTTGCAGAAGATCGTTTGATGTACAACCTAGAAGAGTTCGAAAAGATATCTTTCCACTTGATGGATTATGAGAACCAAATAGAGCTCGTTAATGAAGAGTGTTTCTGTTTCAAGGAATTGGATCTGATGAACGGGACAAACATCTGTGTGGGGAACCTTGTTATTGGTAAGTGTAACGGTACTGATGTTTTGCTAAACATGTTTGAAAAAAAATAAAATAAAAATATGAATACAACAAATGAAGAACTGAGTAAGGTGCTGCAACACTTGGCACCATGGATTGAGAAGACTGATGGTGAAGAGACTGTGGGTTCGTGGGAAACCACACTGGCCACCAAGATGATGATGAAGTTGTTGGAGCTTTGGATTACACCAGAGAATCGCGAACGAATAGAAAAGATACTTGAAAATTATCACCCTCTGGATCGCAGTGCCATGGCTTATGCCTTGCTGGTCTACGTGATGACGGGCACTAAGATGACGTTCAAGAGTGCTGTGGCTAACCAACACTACAAGACCATCTGCAAGATGTTGAAGGAGGATATGCCAGAGCTGATGTTTGCCGGTCATATGAAGTACATGATACGCAAATACGGTAAGAAAAATAAGTAAGAAAGTATAACCGAGTCGGAGGATGGGCGAGGAAACGTGTACGTACGAATGAGCTCAACTAAAACCCCGCTTTCCAATGCTCATTAATTCGATAAGATTATGCGAATAGAAATTGAAATCAGCCAGGAGATACTGGCAGCCGTGATGGACGGCAAGTGTATGGAAGGAAGATTGCGCTTGCAACTTTCGAGTATGGGAACACATCAGGTGATAGCTTTTGCGCCCTACAACCGTAAGCCAAAAGGCAGTCAAGACAGGGTGATTTGTCAGTTGGAGAACGGGTGGCTGAAGGAGAGTCCAAGGCGTATTAAGTTCTACACCTCAGTGAAGAAGGAACTGGGACGACGTATGGTGGACGTGGTGATGCACCGCGATTTGAAAGCGGCCATGAACGTGATGGAGATTCAGGAGATTTTGGATAACATTTAACTTAATATTGATATATGTTTTGTTATCAGAAGAATTTCAGTAATCCAACGTTGCCAGTAGACGAGCCCCAATTCTGGGGCCTCGTCAAGGCAACACAATGGAACGAGAACATCGATAAGTTTCGAGAGACAGGCGATGCTCAGTTGAAGCGCAAACTGCCAGCATTCATCTTCCAGGCTACGTTTGATGAAACGACATCGAAGAGTGGTAAGACAGGGGCTTGGAGAAAGCAAGCTGCAACACGATTGACAGGCTTGGTGGTGATGGATGTTGACCACATTGAAAACCCTTTGACCATGTATCAAGGTTGGGTGGAAAAGGCGCTGGACTTCAAGGCTCTAGGCATATTGCTTATCTACATCACACCCTCAGGGAAAGGTCTAAAGATTGTCTTTAAGGCTGATGTGGCAAAGGGCAACCTGATTGATAATCAGCACGCCATGGCGAAGGTGCTGGGTGTGGAAGTGGATGAGAGTTGCAAGGATGCCAGTCGTATGAGTTTCATCTGCAAGGAAACGGATATTTTGTATTTGGATAAAGAACTGTTTACGTATGAGAACAAAGAATTTGGTGAGAAATATGATGCTGAGTATAGGGCTGGTCATAGTGCTGACACTAAGCCTACTAATGTGGCCGACAAGGGTCATCAACAAGATTCTGAGACAATCAGGACTGTGGATGCTGAGACATTGGAATTAACATGGAAGGGCTATGATGTACAGTCTATTATTGACCTGCGCTATGGCGACAAACTGCCATGTGCTGCCGACAGTAACCGCCACAACGAAAGCCTCAAACTGGCAAGCGACCTGCTTATCATGTTTGATGGCGACAAGCAGAAGACACTGGCCATGCTCAAGGCGCAGAAGTGGGTGCAGGAGATCATCGACGAGCGTGACGAGAATGTTGAGCAGACTGTTTCCAGTGCCGCTCAGCGCATGGCAGAAAGGGAGAAGAAATACCTTAGCCAACAGCCAAGTAAGGCCATGCAGGATGCTATCGTCAAGAAGACGGGCTACACATACACAGAGATTACGAAGGGCAAAGAAGCGACGTCGGCGGCGGCAGAGGCTCAGATTACTATGGACCAGTGGTTGTGGGAATGGGGTGAACAGATTGAAGCACTGTTTGATGACTTCCCGCTGTTGAAGGACATCTGCCGAGGGTTGAAACGCAACCAATACCCAGCAGCTGTGTTTGTGGCAGGTGGACTGATGATGACTTTGATGACGCGATGCACCTATCGCTTCTATCATCGCCCTGAGGAGTTGCGACGCTTGAATAACTCGACGCTGATTATAGGCGACCCTGCTAGTGGTAAATCGTTTGCCACAAGGCTTTACAACCTTCTTGCTGCACCCTTGAAAATGGCTGACCAAGCAGGCATTGAGGCCATCAACCACTACAAGGAACAGATGAAGACGAAGGGTGCCAACAAGGAAAAGCCACAGAAGCCCAAGGCACTGGTAAGGGTGCACCCTGCACGTACTTCGAATGCACAATTCATTCAAGACATGGTGAACGCTGTAGAGGTGGTGGACGGCAAAGAGATGCAACTGCACATGCTGACGTTCGACACTGAGTTGGATAACACGCTGACGGTTCAGAAGGGTGGTTCATGGATTGACAAGCAGAGCCTTGAACTAAAGGCCTTCCACAACGAGGAAGACGGACAGGCTTACTCGAATCTGGAATCTGTGATGCAGAACTTCGTAGTGACGTGGAACTACATCTACACAGGCACGCCCTTAGCCCTTCGCAACAAGGTGAACGAGCGCAATTTCGGCTCAGGTCTGGCTACACGTCTGACGGTGATTCCACTGCCTGCCACTAACTTCGAAATGATGAGTCGCGAGAGACATGTGGACTATAAGAGCGATGAGCGTCTGAAGGAGTGGGCTGTCAAACTGGATCGCATGAAGGGTGAGTTGACAGTTCAGAAGATAGTAGATGAGCTCTACGAATGGACGGCACGCCGTATGGCCGATGCCAAGGAAAACGAGTCGAAAGCCGAGGAAATGCTGTTGAAACGCTGTGCCTATCATGGGCTGAATTTCGCTGCTCCGTTTATCGTGATGCGCCATTGGGATTGCATTCATCAGGATGGCTCGTATTGGTGTGGTGAGTTTGAAACAGACGATACAGACTGGAAACTGGCTGAGCTTTTGGTCACGATACATTACGCCTGTCAGCGCCATTATTTTCAGGCAATGGCAGAGAAATATTTCGACGACCAGTTGCGCGACGTGTCGGCAAACTCGCATCGCAAGCAGCATACCATCGATGCTTTCAAGTGTCTGCCTGAAGAGTTTACAATTGACGATGCCATGCACTGTTTCTCGCTGTCAAACGACACTGCGGCACGAGTGAAGATATATCGTCTGATAAAGGATCACCTTGTAGAAAAGGCGGGCGAATTTGTAGAGAACGGCACAACCAAGGCGGTGTATAAGAAAACGGGCAGGGTAATGCGCTGACGCCATATCACCGTATCACAGTTACACCGTTACATCAATGAAAGCGAATAAAGAGTAATATGACAAAAGTAAGTATTAATAAGACTATGAATCTCAGCGAGCATTTTACGCTCGCTGAGTTAACCAAAACGAAAACGGGAATTGATAACGTTCCTAACGAGGAGCAAGTGAAGAATTTAAAGCGAGTGTGCAAGTGGCTGGAGAAATTGCGCAAGCGATGGAATGATATTTATGGTGAAGGGGATGACCCTATCATCATTAACTCTGGATTCAGAAGTCCAGAAGTGAACAAGGCGGTTGGTGGGGCCACATTGAGCAACCACTTAACAGGTTGTGCGGTAGATATCCGATGTATCGGCATTGAACAAGCCTTGCGCTACGCAGCGATATTGCTCGACATCTCAGACCTGAACAACGAGGATTTCGATGAATTGCTGATAGAACAGAAGACGCACGTCAATTGGATTCACTTCGCAGTAAAGCCTAGTTGCAATCGTAGGCGCACAAACTTTAAGAGATAAAATAATCGGGCTGCCATTTGGGTGGCCCAAAATTTTTTCGTAACTTCGCACCATAAATAAGAAAATATGTTAGGAGCAATAATTGGTGATATAGTTGGTAGCCGTTGGGAGTTTGACCCTACAAACGACTACGATTTCGAATGGCTGTCTGAAGAGAATGGATTTACGGATGATACCATCTGTACTATTGCTGTAGCTGATGCACTGCTGAATGAGCGTGACTTTGGCGAGAGTATTCATGACTGGTGTAATCGTTATCCTGATCCGATGGGAGGATATGGTGGAAGGTTTGCTCAGTGGGTACAGAGCGAGAATCCACAACCATATAACAGTTTTGGTAATGGCGCTGCCATGCGCGTGAGTCCAGTGGCATGGGCAGCTCATGATTTGGAGTTCAAATATCTGTTGAAGATGGCAGAAGAGACAGCGGCTTGTTCACATAATCATCCAGAGGGGATAAAGGGTGCGCAGACTGTTGCATTGGCTATCCAGTATGGTATTGAATTGCCTTGTTATCACCCAAGCTTCACCAAAGAACATATTAAGGAATTAACTGAACGTTGTGCCGAATTTGGAGGCTACAACATTAACATCAAAAAAGAAGATGTTATCAATCGGTTTGACGAGACATGCCAGGGAACGGTTCCTGTTGCATTATGGATTATAGGCGAAAGTACGTCTTTTGAGGATGCTGTTCGCAAGGCTGTTAGTCTTGGTGCTGATGCTGATACTCTTGGTGCCATCGTAGGCAGTATAGCTGAAGCTATTTGGGGAATACCCAGAGAAATGAAATTGCAAGCCCTAGAATATCTTCCGTCAGTTATGAAGGAAGTGGTTACACGTTTCTATGGTCGTTATATAATGGATGAGCTATGGTAAGACAACATATTGTATTTCTAACAGGTGCGGGCGTTAGTGCTGAAAGCGGATTGAGTACATTCCGCGGTAAGGATGGCATGTGGACTAACGAGGAGTGGGTTCATCTGGCTAGTACGGATGCACTCTATAATGAGACGCAGAAGTGCCTTGATTTCTATAATTGGAGGCGGAAGAAGCTGTCCGAGGTGGAGCCGAACGATGCTCACCGCATGATAGCAGAACTGGAAAAGGAGCATGAAGTGACAGTTATCACGCAGAATGTGGATAACCTGCATGAACGGGCTGGCTCGACACGAGTAATCCATCTACATGGGGAGCTGAGCAAGGTCTGCTCAATGAATAACCGCACGACTTTCGTGAAGGAATATCCGCTGACAACACCCATTAGAGTGGGGGACAAGGCTGAGGATGGTTCGCAACTGCGGCCCTATATTGTGATGTTTGGCGAGTATATTGATAGTATGAATGTTGCTGTTGACATCGTGAGCAAAGCCGACATCTTCGTGGTCATCGGCACCTCGCTGAAGGTATATCCAGCAGCTGGGTTCATCAACTACGCCCACCATGAGGTGCCTAAATTCGTGATTGACTTAGGTGAGATGGAACAATGCACGCAATTGGGCTTTACTCACTTTAAGACTACAGCCACAGAGGGCATGAAGATGCTGCTGGAGGCATTCAAGGAATTGTAATTTATCGATTATGGCATATACATACAAATATCCAAGACCGGCAGTCACGGCTGACTGCGTGGTAATAACGAGGGAAGCGGAGCCAAAGGTGTTGCTTATCCAGCGAGGCTTTGCCCCTTATAAGGGTTGCTGGGCATTTCCTGGCGGATTCATGAATATGGACGAAACGACGGAGCAATGTGCCATTAGGGAGCTGGAGGAAGAAACAGGCCTGAAGGTGTCAACCGTCTATCAGATTGGAACATACTCAAAGGTTAATCGTGACCCACGAGGTCGTACTATCACCGTGGCATACATCGCTATAATTGACTCCCCACTGGAAGTTCAAGGTCGGGACGATGCCGCCAAAGCTGAGTGGTTCCCTATTTCTGATCTTCCAGAACTTGCTTTTGACCACGAAGAAATCATGTCTGATGCTATTAATTTTTATGCAATTAAGTATCAAAAATGAATTAACTCTTTTAAGATAGAAGCGGCCACCTATAATAAGTAGCCGCTTCTTCTATATTTAATCTTCTTTGAAGAATGATCCTTTGGGGATCTCGCTTTCGCATGCCAAACAGCAGTTGTAGCGTTCGCGACTGCGGCGTTCACGGGCAAACATGGCCTTGGTGCCTTCTTCGTCCTGTTGGAACTCCATGTGATCTTCGATAGCAAAGGAATGGGCCATCTCTTCGACATCAAGGTTGTCTGTACCAATGAGTGTGAAGGTCCAGTTCTGCTTCTTTAGCTTCTCGATGAGGGTACGAACCATCTTCAAGTTCCATTCCTCGCTGCTGTTCTCGTAGCCATCGGTGATGATGGTAACAAGAACATGGTCGCCATCTTCCACTTGGGCATTGACTTTGGATATACCTTTGCCGATAGCATCATACAGCGGAGTAGCGGCACTAGGGCGGTAGGCTTTCCATGCTATATCCTTGGTCTTGTCGGCAGGGGTGTTGTCATAGTGCAGCTTGGTATGGTCGCTGTCGAAAGTGAGCAGCGTGACATACTGCAGCTGGTTGGGATACTTCTTCTGCATCATGCGGACAGTCTGCAGGGTTTCGTTCATGCCTGTGAAGGCTTGCTTGCGGATGCACTCCATAGAACCGCTCTCGTCAACAACAATGAGGTTGTGAACTCTCGTTGGAATTAAATCTGTCATAGTTGTAATGTTTTAAAGGTGAATACTTTTGTTTTCGACATGTCTTTATCTCTTTAAAGAAGAATTCAGGAAAAAATTAAGCAAGAATGGAAAAATTTTCGTATCTTCGCAGCATAAACTAATAATATGTACTACGGACGGCTATCTGATAAGGAGATTCTGAAAGGCTTTCGCGAAGGCGATAGTGACATTATCCGTGATTATTTCTACGGGTATTGTCAGATAGGTTATAATATCTTTGACCAAAGATACCAGTTAAGGGGAAAGCAGAATCTGGACTTCATGTCGCTGGCACACCAGTATGCCATCTATCTGATGGAGCATGATTGGAAACCGCTGGAGGATCATTCGCCAGAGGTGAGTCTCAAGACATGGCTTATCAATGGGTTCCGCTTTGTGGTACTGGATGCACTGAAGTGGTACAAGAAGGAATATGGCAGCATCACGTTTGAGGATTATCTGCGCTCTTTTGACGTGACGAGTGATTTACGTCTGCAGTTTAACCGCATGGTGGAGGATGTCTGTGACCATGTGCCGATGGGACGGGATGATAGGCTCATCATTATGATGATGTTAGAACGTGGCTTCAAAGGCAAGGAGATTGCTGCGCAGATGGGTATATCTCCAGCTGCAGTATCACAGCGGTATAAGAAACTGAAGGAAGACATTATCGTGCCATATTTCCGTCAGAACTTCGATATGGACTTGGATATGCCCGAAGTCATGGAAGAGCGTGGTATGGTTTATGAAACGATGGCTGCTCCTGAACCTTGTGGTGCAGTTGCAGACGCGGATTTCATCAGCGTGAAAGAATCAAGAATCGACTATATGGAACAAAAGAGAACAACTCCGGAGTTTATTACATCACTCCAGCCGAACGAGATATTCGTATTTGGCAGCAATCTTCGTGGTATGCATGGTGGTGGAGCTGCATATGTTGCTCACCGTAAGTTTGGAGCCATCATGGGGCAGGGGGTTGGTCTACAGGGCCAGAGTTATGCCATTCCCACGATGCAAGGCGGAGTAGAGTCTATCCGCCCATATGTGGATGAGTTTATTCTGTTTGCCAAGGAGCATCCGAACATGACGTTCCTTGTCACTCGTATCGGCTGTGGTATTGCAGGATTTACTGATGATGAAATCTCTCCATTGTTCGAGAAGGCTCATGAGGTGGAGAATATTGTTCTGCCACCAAATTGGTAAAATATGAACCAGGAACTATCGAAAGCATCTATATTCCAACGGCCAGCATGGGTTGTGGTGTTAGCCCTGATTACGGCAATAGCTTGGGGTTGGGCATTTCCACTGATTAAGGTGGGATTCAATGCCTTTGGAATTACCTCAGACATGACTGGCAGTAAGATGCTGTTTGCAGGTATCCGATTTGCTGTGGCAGGTATGATAGTCCTGTCTGTTGCACGAAGCAGTGGGCGTTCGTTCAAGGTAAATAAGAGTAGCTACTGGCGGTTCATTCTTGTCTTTGCGCTGATAAACACCACACTCCACTATTTCTTCTTCTATGTCGGTATGTCGCATAGCGAAGGTTCGCGAGCTGCTATCCTTAATTCGCTGAGCACATTCCTCGTGGTATTGTTGGCATGCGCCTGTTTCAAGAGTGACAGGTTGACTTCACGGAAGATAATAGGCTGCGTTGTGGGATTCTGCGGTATCCTCGCCCTGAATCTTGGAGGTGCTGAAAGTGGGCAGTTTACATGGCTGGGAGATGGAATGATTATCGTCAATGCTATCTGTTCTGCTATAGCAAGTCTGATGACTCGCGGACTGAGCAGGAGGATAGATGTTTTTGTTGGGACAGGCTATAGTCTCGTCATCGGCGGCTTATTACTTATTCTCCCTGGGCTGGCTCTTGGCGGCACGCTGCCAAATATCAACATGCTTGGTATTGTTTGCCTGTTGTTGCTCATCGCCATTTCTGCATTATGCTTTGCACTCTACAACAAACTGCTTAGCCTGAATCCTGTGGGAAAGGTGGCTATCTATAATTCGCTGATACCCATCGTTGGTGCTGTTACTTCGTGTCTCTGTCTTGGAGAGTCATTTTATCTGAAATACTTCCTCGCAGGAGGTCTGGCAGCAATGGGTATCTACATCATCAATAAAGGAAAGAACTGACGAAATCTAAGACTTAAATATTGAAATATGGCAAAGGAGGATAAAGTAAAACACCTGATACTGGCTTGCAGGTATTATAATGGTGAAGATGACAATCCGTTTGTTCATGAAATGGAAGAGCAAGGGGAGAGTGATGAATTGAATGATGCGATTACTGCATGGAATTACGAATGCTACTGGGTGAATGAGAAGCATTCGGGTAATGACTTTAAGGGTTATCTGGAGGACTTTGCTCATGCATTTTCTGAGTTCAAGGTAGATGATACGCCAACAGATTTAATAGCTGTATTGTGGAATCGATATCAGCAATGGGTATCAGGTGGGCCTGAGGGCTTCACGGAATGGTATACGAGGCGATATCAGATACGCGAGACCAATCGTCAGCGTAGGGCCAAGGAGAGAAGGAAGATCCTGATACCCAGATGCAGATATTACAGGGGCGAGGAGGAATGTCCAGAGCATTCAGGAATGTACAGCATGTTCTGGGATTATGAGAGAATATGGGTGGAAGCCCTGGCCTATAGCTTCAAAAGGGGCGAGGAATGGAGAAAGGACTTTGAACAGGCGCATGCATGGTTGTTGGCCAAGCAATATGAGATTCCTGCTACGTTGGTTGGACTGCTATATAACAGGTATATGCATTGGGGAAGTGGCCATGAAACGACTCTAGACTTCAACAAATGGTTGGAAGAGAATTACGTCAAACCCTCAGAATCGTTGGTTAAGCCTCATGCATTGGGGTTTGGTGAAGGTGGGGAAAAGATTTAAGTCTTTATTCTATATCTTCATCCTGCGCCAAATCCAGTTGGGTATAAGTCGCCAGAAGAAAGTGAGGACACGATAGCGGGCATCTATCACTCGGACATGTCTGTGTCGGTAGATGCTGCTGACGATATCTCGTGCGACGGTTTCTGGGCGCATCAGCATAGGATAGTTAAAGCTGCCACTGAGCAAGGCTGTATCTACAAAGCCTGGGCGAATATCAGTAAAGCGGATATTCAGGCCTCGCTGATGGGCTTGTTGCTCCAAAGCTTGTAGATAGGTGGCCTGCAAAGCCTTGGTGGCAGAGTAGGATGGGGCAGGACCAAGTCCTTTGGTGCCGGCAATGGAGGTGATGGCAGCAATATGGCCTTCACCCTTTTCTGCAAAGTAACGGTAGGCGGTACCAATCATTCTGGTAAAGCCGACAGCATTGGTTTCCATCGTCTGCAGCTCAATATCTGACTCCAAGGTACGGTTCTGCTTGCCGATGCCTGAGGCATGGAAGTAGAGGTCTATGCCACCGAGCTTTTCTATGAGTTGCATCAGCTGCTTTTCTGCCTCTGGCTTGGTTACGTCGATGGGCATCACTTCTATGCGCTCTGGTGCCATTGCTTTCAGGGCCTCCAGGGGCTCTTCGCGTCGGGCTGCTAATCCCAGATACCATCCGTCTGCTATCAGCAGTTTGGCTACCTCCAGTCCTATTCCGGAGCTTGCTCCTACTATAATTGCTTTCCTTCTTTCCATCATTGCTTCTTGCTCTTTACCTAGTAATGCCTGCAAAGTTACATAATTAATCTGATATTCCACTCTTTTTGTCGGACTTCTCAACATAGACAGAGGTACTTTGCTTCGACTTTATTTTCCTTTATACTTTACTGATGATTTTGGGTTTGGTAGTTGCTTTCTTTCTTCGATGTTATATCTGCCTATTCTTTAGGGTATTGCCATGCTCACTGTCTGTGGCTGATAGTTGGTACATCTTGCCTCATCCCTCATACTTCTTACATCTTACATCATTGTTATCATCCTCGTAGGGCTTGGTTACACATGATATATTGCCTTCAAGGAGTAGGAGAGTACTTGTGCTTACTGTACCTACTGTAGGTGGTGATGTTTGCGCATAGTGTCAGTACCATTTTCCATGTGTCTGACTTCTCATGTGGCTTCCTGTGAGGCGGCTTTCTATTTTTCCTTTGCAAAGTTAGTGCAGGCGGCATTCTGCAAGTATCAGTCGCGACTCCTTATTCCTGCACAAAAATCACAGCAGCCTTTCTCATTTTGAACAAAATAAGGTATTCCATGATTTTTGTTGGTAATTCCTTGCATTTACATGCCTTCATCCTGCCTACTCTTATATGCACGTAAAAATTAAAAAAGCTCCTCGGAGCTACATTAACAAGAAGTCAAACAATTAAAAAATAAGAATTATGACACAGAATGTACAAACATCGATTTTCACCCACAGCAGGTTATACAGCAAGCGCTATTATCCGGGCAATATCTACAATGTGGTTATCAATTGCGAGGATGGCGAGTTTTACGAGTATGAGGTAGAAGCAGATACATTTGCTAAAGCCACAGAGATAGCTGAGAACATGGCCTTGGATCTGATGGCAGATATTACGTACATCGAAGTTTATAAAGCATAAAACAAATAATTCATCAATAAAGTATAACAATTTAAAAATTAAAGTATTATGGAAGCAAAAGTTATTATCGTTACAGTTGTTAAGTCTAACAAGAGTGAGAACAATGTGTGGGCAGTAGGCATCACAGGTGAAGAACAAGAGCAGGCATACTGCAAGAGTGCATGGAAAGCTATGAAGTTCGCATTCCTGCTGAAAAAGCAGACAGGATTATACATCGAGGATGCTTCTCTCAAGGCTCTCTCTGAGGAAATAGCTCGGCAAAAGGCAGATGTAGCTGCCGCCGAGGCTGAGAGAGCTGCGGAAGAGGATGAGTACGGTATACATGACAAGCCAGTGGCTGTACAGCCTGAGGCTGATGCCAAGCCTAAGAAAGAGAAGAAGGCTCGTAAGCCCCGCACCAAGAAGGTGCAGGCTGAGCCGGTGGAGGTAGCTCCAGTGTATTCAGCTGCAGAAGCTGCGGATTTGATAGCCTTCGTTTGAGGGCTATCAATATCACGTCTTTTTGATTGGATTGCTTGCTTTTTATCTTTGCAGCATAATTTAAATACGATGGCTACAAAGACAAAGACAAATTTTGAGGCGGTCGGGCTGACATCTCACATGCCCGATGTGGTGGTGATAACTACAGACGCAGTATCACTGGAAATCATGGTCTATGTGAATGGTTCCTTGGTGTTCGATTCGGACTACTATCCGTTTCAGGGCAAGGTGAACTTCCGTGATATACGGGAGATAGTGGAAACAGCGATGCTGGAGAAGAAGCTGGCATTGGCAACGCTGACGTTGACGGCAAAGGAAACAAGGTCGACGGGTACCGGTTCAACTTATACGCTGGTTTCAGGAAAGAAGGTGGTGTTCAGTAAGATGAAGAATCCGAATGGTTCTACGAATTTCCTGAACTCCAATTTCCTGACTACGCGTAAGAGTGTGCTGATTCCTGTTGACGGATATGTGAACATTAGCTGTTATGTGAAGGCGAACGAACAGGGAACCAAGGGAGTAACAATTTACTATACCACGGCTGAGGATCCTGACACACCACGTTCTTTTCTATATGATTTGGGTAGTGCACAGACGGGTAGTGAGGAAGTCATTATTGATTCGTTTGACTATGATTTCTTGAAACGTATGGTGGATGTACATGAGGAGGTGGACTGTAAGGTGCTATATGGTGACTACCATCTAGGGAACAGACATTTCAGGTTCTTCTTTACGGAGGAACAGGCAACGGACCATTTTACATTCATGAACGCATTCAATGTGGAGGAAACGGCTTTTCTGTTTAACACCAAGACTGTCAAGACGGAGGTGGACCGTAGTGAGGCGGTATGTGGGCGAACGACACATTTCTATGATGAGTCGGCAAAGGTGAAGTATGAGGTAGAGACAGCTCCGCTGACTTATGACGAGGCATTGTGGCTGAATCAGCTGCTGACTTCTCGGTATGTAACGAGAATGGTGGGATATCTGGTGGTTCAGGTGCTGATTAGTGACATTACTTCTGAGGTGGTGGAATCTGATAAGGAACTCTCTCGACTGAAGTTCTCGTGGCAGTATGCGGACGGGAATGACTATTTGTAATTCTATTCTATCTTCTTATATCTTTATTTAACTACTTTCAAAGACATGAACAGCATTCATATTTCAACAGCAAGACTGATTCTGAACCGTCCAGAACCAGTGGATATCAGACTCTGGACCAAGACGGGAGAGATTCAGGAGTGGCGTAGATGCATCTGCATCAAGTATGACCACTATAAAGGCACGCGAAAGTTCAAGCTGCTGGATAGTAATCAGATTAGGATGACTCGCGAGTGCCAGATATTTATGATGAACGGCATGGAGGTGTATATGTAACTGCAAAATAGTACATTTTTGCCGTATATGCTGAATAATTCAGAATTTCTTTGTACCTTTGCAACCAGAAAGTGTTGTATAGAGGTACGACTTTTCTTACTGCTCTTGCATACGTGCACCCGCAGTACTCTTAGTGGAAATTGAAGCGACGCGCTTCTGTCTTGTGCACTCGAATCTGGAAAATTCAAAATAAGCAAACAAGACGGGGTACGACGGTTCACGTATATACGTGGGCTTGTCGTCTCATGGTCTTTTTGCAAGGTTTTCCAGAACCGGAGTGTAGAGATTGTGGGATACGCTGGCCCACGTTCTTTGTATAATAGCATGAAAGACAGGACGTAAGCTTTTGAGATACTATTGATATGATGATAACCGCCTGCGAAGGTAGTTATGTCCGCGGTCAATTCGTTGACCGTGGTATTTTTTTCAAAATGGAAAGTGGCTCTCTGAATAGGGAGTCACTTATTTATTATGCCATAGGATAATTATGCCTTTAGAAAACTATTTCTAATAACTGTTGCTCTTTTTGGAGATATTTTTTGTACCTTTGCAAACCGTAAATAATAAAAGATAATAATCAGGAAATAAACAAAGCAAATTATGGATCAAGTACATTATCATGGACCGATTACGGTCCAAGGAGCAAATTATCAGAGTCACTATGTACCCGCAGAGAAACCCTATGCGGTGTATGCATTTGTATGGGAAGAATCGTCAACGGATATAGCACAGCTAATAGGCACGATGCTGGTAGGCAAGGTAAACGACAAAGGTGAGATGGTGTTCGATAATAAAGCTGTATATCGGATGCCAGACAAACATCGTATGCTCGACTTCATGCACTGTTTCGTCGCCGAAGATATGGGTAAATTGTCATCTAATCCTATTCACCTTGGCTTCGAAGGTGACACAGTTGGAATAAAAGAGTTAATCGATGTGGTATGGATGCAGTTGAAGTTCGGTGAAGGAACTAATGTAAAGAGCTTTGTCGACAACATGCGTTTGGCTGGTTTGAAAGTTGAGCTAGGCGGCGACCATAAAATGCAAGAAGTTGATGCTTTTTTTGATTTTAACTATGATTATCAAACCAAGGAGAAAGATTATTTCATAGGGCTAAATAACGAGATAGCTTTGAGAGAGGAAATATGGACTAACGGAAAAAGTGCGCCTTCTCGAAATGTATTGAGCGGTCTGTGGCAACAGATTGAGAATTGGCAGGAGGTAGGAGTTTCCTTCGAACACATAAAAATAGAAAGCAAGGATCTCGATTATCAAAAGCAGGTGGACGAGCTGCTGGAGTTGACCAAGCTCTATGGCAAATATAAAAAAATGAACACGTGTTTAAGTCAACTGTATTACCTACTGCTTTGTCGAGATATGATCGGCACAGATCGTTGTTTTTACGACGATTTCGTGATGGGAATGAAGAAGGCACAATATAATAACTATTCTAAATACGACGAGGATTTGCAATGGGCTATCAATGTAGGTTTGGCTTCTCGCGAAGGTAACATCATCCGATTCTCGACAGACTTCGAGCGCATGGCAACATGGCAGTGGAAGTGGAAGGAAGGCGATGAAAGGAAGTAAATAATCGAATGGTATTATAACATCATGAAGATACCGTGTCTTTTTAGGCATGGTATCTTTTTCATACCTTTGCAGCAAAAAGCAAAGATATGAACCAACCATTAACCTATTCGTTCAACTCTGTTGAATCTATTCCTGAATTGAAGGCCTCAGCTGCTTTCACTGCCAGCTCTTCTGAAGTGTTTCGCGAACAAACGGATATCGTGCCCGTCAAGATAGACGAGGGCTATGAATATATGCCCTGGGGTGCAGATAATGAGATGCCCTACAAAATCTTGGAGCTGATAGAGAGTGATGAGACGCTTTCTACCTGCCAGATATTTAATGCGGAGGTGTGCTATGGATCTGGATTGGTGTATGACACGGCCAATGCCAATAGTAAAGTAAAGTCTTGTGTCGATAACTTCTTGATGGATAACAGCCTCAGCAGCTATTATCTTGGGGTATGTCAGGATTTCAAGTATTTCGGGTTCTGCGTATCAGTCATTATTCTGAATGGCGATGGGTCCCAGATTGTACGTATCTTGAGAAAGGAGGCGTGTTACTGTCGTTTTGCTCCTGCAAAGGCGGATGGTTCTATACCTTATCTGCTGTATGCCAATTGGCGTAAGAGTATTAGCTCAAAGGATGAAGTGGAGAAAATTGAGTTGCTGGATTTTCATTCTCCTTGGTGCGATTTGCAGGAAAGGCTAGGGAAGAGTTCATCATGTCCAAACCATTCATCAGGGCATCATAAGACAAAGACAAGGAAGTTCGCAATAGTTTCTCGTGTACCAACACCTGATAGCACGTATTATCCTATTCCTTACTATGGTGCTTTGTTCAAGGGCAATTGGTATAATATCAAGAAGCTGATTGGTATGGCGAAGGAGGCAAAACTGAAGAACTCTGCACCCATCAAATACCATATTGAGGTGTCTAACCGCTACTGGGATGGTATTTTCAAATCTGAAGGTATTACTGACCGAAAGAAGCAAATGGATAGGGTAGTGGAGGAGAAGGAGAAAATCATCAACTTTCTTACTGGTATGGAGAACTCTGGCAAGGCGCTCTTCTCTACGTTCTATACTACTCCAGACGGGAAAGAGAATCATGATGTGGTTATCAACAAGGTAGAAACAGACAAGGAAGGTGGCGACTGGTCGACGGATATCATCGAGGCGGTCAACATGGTCTGCTTTACCATGCGCGTACACTCGAATTTGGTAGGTAGTGTGCCAGGAAAGACACAGACGAACAATTCGGGTTCTGATAAGCGTGAGCTGTATACGATTGCACAGGCGCTGCAGAAACCGTATCACGACCTGCTGTTTACCGTACATCATATAATAATAAGGTATAACGAATGGGAGGGAGTTCGTCCGGATTGCCCGTTTATCATGCTTTCCACATTGGACGAGAATCGTGATGCGAAGTTAGTAACAACCAACAAAAATACAGAAGAAGAATGAAAATCATAACATCTGACGAGCAACTTAGGATGCTCATTCCGAATGTCCTCATGACTGTGGAGGGCGAACCTACATTGTTTGAAAAGCTGGCTCCATTCCTTGAAAGTACCGAGGATTGGGCTAAGCAGAATTTTGTTCCTGAGGAAATCTTTGACGAGATAGCTGGAATAGAGAGCTTAGGCCTCAACGAACGTTTAAAGTTTCCACTGGAAAGAATGGTTGCATGCCATGCATATATGACGGCTATTCCATCATTGGATTTGGTATTGACTCCTAATGGATTCGGTATTGTGTCTAATCAGAATGTAGCTCCTGCATCGAGGGAGAGGGTAGAGCACTTGATTACTTCGCTGGAGGCACAGCGTGACAGTGCTATTGAACAGTTATTGCTTCGCTTAGCTTCTCGTGATGACTGGCAAGAGTCTGAGCAGGGAAAGTATTTCAATTCAACTATGTTCCCCTTCCTGAATCTATGCCACAGGCTAGCTATTAGAGAGCATCTCTGGGACAGTTATCAGCAGTTGCATGAACGTTTGATTAAGATAGAGAATGTATTGGCTGAGACCTATTTCTCTCATGAGCAGATGCAGGTGTTCCGTGAGAAGGTAATGAATCAATTCCGTTCATGTAATTCACTGGAAGAACAGGTAATCCGCTCCCTGCATTCGTATGAGCTTCAGTTATTGACCGACATACAAGTTCATCCACAGTGCTACTATGATTTGGTGAACATTATACGAGAACACGAAGAGGTGTTTCCGGCGTGGCATGCTTCTTCTACTGCAGAATTATATACTCCCACAGTATTTAGGAACAAAAAATCTGCATCTGCCTATTGGTTTTAGGCGGATTTTTTTTACCTTTGCATTCGATTTGCTTTTTAGGGTACAATAAACAACAAACATATTGATAAAATTATGGAAATAGAATACGAGAAAAAAATACATCATGCAGATGTTCCTACAGAGGTAATCATTCACTATATTGTCAAAGACTACCAGCGCATGTTCCTTACTTATGGAGAATTGGAACGCCGTGCTGAAAAGGCTGAAGCCAAGATTGCCGAGATGAAAGAAAGGCACAGCAAAGCCATTGAAACAAGAGACAAGGAAATCAAGGAGCTTAAAAAAGAGATTGTGTCCCAAGATAGGGCTAAGCAGCTTGAAAAAGAACTAGGTCAGGCTCGCGAGCAGAATAAATTACTGGCTCAGGCAATCGCATCAATGAATACTGGAATAAACCCTGAGAAACTGATGTATAAGTCGGTCGTTCCAGTCGATCCAGATAGGCTGGAAAAGAAATTTGGTTCTCAGGTAAATGATGCATATGTGAAAATTACCGCAGCAGAAGAACGTCTGGCTAATTATCAAGAAATGCTAGAAGAAGCTGTCCGTCAGGGACTTGACACAGAACAGATTCAAACCGTCATAGAAAAGATTCGTAAAGCGTTTGGGAAAATAGACTCAGCTGTAAAGCATATAGAAAACTTCTATAAATTGGCTAACAGTGAGGCTTTGACATAATATAAGAAAGGCTTGCCATCATCACCGTTGACAAGCCTTTCTGTATTTTATTTCTGTTCCTTGACAATATCCGGACGCTTACCTCTAAAGTAGTTATCTGGATATTCTTTGTGCATTTCATCCAGTTTACGGTTAATTTCTCCTTCAAGGGTCTGGACGGTATAATACCAGTCCTTGGGAATGGGGCCTAACTTATTGCGCTGAAATCCAAAGCCATTGTCGGTGATGGCTGCGACAATCACTCTCAAATTAGGCTTGTTGAAGAACCAGGAAAGTCCCCAGACATCATCAACAATACGGGTGATGAGCTTCTGACGAAATGATGAGGGCTTTCCATCCTCGTTGCTTTCGTACAGTTCGTCATCATCACCGACATGGAAGAATCGCCTAGGAATATAGTAACTGCCCCAGTCGGCGTCCATTCTGAATCGTTTGTCATCCAACTTGTCTATGCCTATAACAACAGTATCGGAGAATTCTTCTGCTGAATCGTAGGCTTTTCTATTGGAAATAGTAATACCATGGCGTTCCAAGCTGACAAGTTGATCTTCATAACTACACCAATGCTCTCGGGCATTGAAATCTGCTCCTTCTCGAAGTGCCGCCAAAGGGATGGTGTCTCCTTTCTTGCCAACTATCAATTGCTCGATACCGTCACAAATCTCTTCACCATCATAGACACGCCAGTCGTCATCAACGATTGGGAACGTGATGAACTTTTCTTTATAATACTTTTCCTGGTCTGCTTCGGTGGCTTCACAAATAAGCACGCCTTTGAGGTCGTAGAAGTAGGCGCCGAGCCTGATAACCTTCTGTTCACTCTCCAGATTCACCTCAAAACCTGTGCGCAAGGGCTCATAAGAACCCATATATACCTTGTTGAGGGAATCTTTGACGATGACATCTTCCGCATCCAAATGTTTATAGTCGTGCTTGATGGGTTTCTCCGTATAATATGGATTGACGGCGGAGCCAAGCATTTCATACTCATTCTCGTATTTTGAACCCTTGTTCATCACAGTACAGTAGCGAACAAAGGGGTTCTTCTCAAAAAAATCAGATATGTACTCTAATAATTTTTGTTCCTTGAACTCAACATTGAACGACTTATAGGGAGCGTCGTTAAAAACTTCCTTTGTCTTCTCGTTGGTGTTCTTGATATAGTATGTTACTAAATAATATGCCATAATTTCACAATCTATTCAACCTTAATATTCATAAAATCCCTGTAAAAGGGCCAAAACGGATGCGAAGGTACAATAAAAATATGAGATATTGATATGTTAAGCATCAGTCTTAACAATATTTCTCAATTTGGTGGTAATATGTGCGTAATTATCCGATTGTATCCTTAAAAGTTATACATTCTTAACATAAAAGTTGATTTTTGAAGTGAAAAATTTGGCAAAATCAACTTTTATGTTTATTTTTGCAGCGGAAATAATTGAAATATGGATAGAAACCTATTTATAGAACTATTGGAAGACGGGGAGAAAGTGAGTCTTTACTCTCCACATTTTGAAGGCGAGGAATTTTCTGAGTTTGAGAAATTTCTGCTTGCCTATAAAGATACATATCCTGATGATGTGCGACAACTGGTATATAGGCTTGATATTATCAAACGGGATGGAGCAGAAGATAGACATTTCCGATATGAGGGAACACGTCGTGACAGGGTGATGGCTTTGCCTTCACATCTAGAAACGACTTCTCTGAGATTATATCTATTGAATATCCAGACTAAAATACTTATCCTTGGAAATGGTGGATTGAAGAATACTGCGACTTACCAAGAAGACGAAAACCTTCATAGGCAGGTCAAGACGCTTCAAAAGATAGATATTGAACTAAAACAAAGAGAAAAAAATAAGGTGATAGTAGTTACTGGCACAGAGTTGTTGGGAGAACTTTCTTTCACCATTAACGACGAATAAAAATAGGAGGAACAATTATGAAAACAAACAGAATTATGGATGAGATTCGCAGCACGATTTCACCGGAAATGAAAATGCAGATGGAAATGTCCGTGGCTATTGCCAATCGTATCTATGAAATTCTTGAAGCCAGGGGTATGACACAGAAAGATTTGGCTCGTAAGCTTGGGAAGTCTGAAACAGAGGTGAGCCGTTGGCTATCTGGTACTCATAATCTGACGATGGCTACCATATGCAAAATATCTGCAGCCTTGGATGCCGAGGTTGTGAAAGTGACAAACTTCGAACAAGAGCCAGCTTTCGCTTGAAACATATGTTTGTTTTTACATTCAAACATTTAAGAATCCGTGTCTTTTCCATATAACGACTGCTTCTGTACCTTTGCAGTATGGAAGCAGTTTTTAATATCTCTTTGCCCACAAGTTGGACCGAACTTACAGACAAGCAGCTACTGATGATCTTTGACCTGTTTGCACGCGACTTGTCTGCAGCAGAGGTTAAGGCGCTCTGTCTCATGAAGTGGAATGGCCTGAAGGTGCTTAGCCAACTGCCAGACAAACGTTTCCTCATTAAAAGAGGAAAGGAGTTGGTACCTCTAAGTACTAGGCAGATACAGCAAGCCACATCAGTCCTTGATTTTCTTGATAGCTTTGCACCTATGCCTGTTCGTATAGCACGAATTGACAAGTACCGTGCTTTGCCAGCAGATTTTGAGAAAGTTCCATTTGAGCAGTACCTGTATGTTGATAATCTGTTCCAAGGTTATCTCAACACACAATCTGATGAGCTTTTGCTGCAGATGGCACAGGTGTTGTACGGCAGCGATTGTGTGAAGCCTTTGAAAGCTCATCTGGTAGGTGTATTCTACTGGATGGCATCGCTCAAACAATATTTTGCAAGGCTCTTTCCTATCTTCTACAAGCCTGCGTCTGACAATAGTAATGGCAATCTACTGGGGAATGGTCAGACAGATATCTACAGTCAGTTACGTGATAGTACGAACGCCATGATACGTGCGCTCACTGGTGGTGATATCACCAAGGAGGATGCCATCATGAAGATGGACACTTGGCGGGCGCTCACGGAGCTGGACGCAAAAGCTCGTGAAGTAGAAGAGTTACGAAAAGCCACAAAGAAACCATAACTTAACACATTCATTCTATGATACCTTTTCGTCCGATAACACCACAACAGCCTGCAGCTGTCACTAATAATGATACGTTCAACTGGAATGCCACAGCATTCTTTGAAGACTTGACCAAGCGAAACAAGTTCGCTCGTTCCAAGAAGTTCACCTTTTGTAGGGTGAGCGGACTTGACGGATTCGAGGAAGCACTGGCTAAAATGCTGACGAAGTCTGCCTTTGTCTGTGTGTCTGATATCTCACAGGGATTTACGGACATCAACAACACACCGCACACTCGCAGAGTGAAAACGGTGTTTCTAGCCATGCGCCATGCCGTTGACAATATGGAAGCGCGACAGTCCTGTATGGACATGATGCGCGAACTGTTCCGACAGTTTATGTCCGTTCTAATATTGGAACAAACAAAGCTGCAGCAGCATTCCATCTATGTTGACCCGCGTATCTCATTTCAGGAAATTGACCGTTATTTCTTTTCAGGATGTGCCTGTGCATATTTCCAGATAGCTGTAGATATCTATACTGATTTACAATTCAACGAGGCGGAATGGACGAAATAATCAACCAGCATCCGGACCCGCAAGGCGAACGTGAGAAGTTCGTGATGGCCTTCAATGACACGATGTTGAAGATTTGGCAGGAGCAGATAACACTCCTGGATGTCATAGATACAGGTCATTTGCTACATTCAGTAAAGGCTTTGCCAGTAAGGGCTGATGATCGTTTTATAGAAATCGGACTGTCTCAGCTCTTTACGGAATACGGCCTTTGGCAGGACTTCGGTACCGGCAAAGAAATACCCCGTGGCAACCACGGGGATATTGGTCGTGAGAAGAAACGCAAAGCTAAGAAATGGTTCTCTCGAAAGTATTATTCCTCAGTCCTCAACCTCCGCGACTTCCTGGCTGATAACATCGGCCAGTCGTTTGTTGGCGTTGTGGCCAAAGCGCTTGATGATAAGTACAGAAGGTATAATCATTAGAACACATTGGCTTATCAACTATTACGGAAAAGCCATTCACGTCTTCGATGTTCAATTACTTTTTCCGTTGAAATAGAATTGTATATTCACCTCTTTTGCATTCCATCTGGTCTGCTGTCAAGTTAATGATAGAATAAGTCATCACATTGTCTGTCGACTCATGGGTGGAGCCAACAGATATTTTTGTCTGATGAACTTCTATCATATCTTTATTTAATGTCCATCGCCCTTGACTTAATATGCCATCATGAGACCCTGTTTGCCAAGAACCGTCGGCTTGGAAAATCTCTTCAGTAGGTTTTACTCCCAAAATGTCATCCATTCCGTTAGTGACAATCCATGTACCTATTATATCTTTTTCATGATACAAAGAGGTTCCAATGATTTCATCCTGTTCTTGTTGCCATTGTGCTGTTAGCGAGTATTGGGCCATCATGACGAGGGCAAAAAGGGCAAGCATAGCAGCAACATACCATAAGACCTTTTTTCGGATATGAGAGTTTCCCTTCTGGCTCATTATGTTTGCTTACGTGCGTTAGGGGCTATGTCTCTGAATTCTGATTATTTTCTACCTGTACCACCACACGATTTACATATTCCTGTGTAATTGCAGGCTTTACATTTTGACAAACCACCTTTACCAGAGGTATTTGTTACCATCTTACTGCCATTACAATAAGGACATATTCCTTTTCCGCGACATACAGTACACAGGTGATTTTGTTGATTATATGTTCCTCCGTTATTATAACCATTGTTGTTATTACCGCCACTTGTTAGAGATCTGTTATTTGAAGATGTCGTCGGACCAGATCCATACGAAGATTGATAACCGGTAATTTGAATAAGACTAGAACATAGTTTGTTAATCATTTCAGCTGATTTTGCTGTCGTTCTTTGCATATTTATGACATGTCCATCAATTGTAATTGTTTTAATGTCATATTGTCGTAACATGGTAATTCTTTCTACTGGTTCATTACATATAAAAGTGAAGAAAAAAGCAGCGGCGCTTTTACTGTTTTTTAAGGAGGAAATGTCAGTAATCTGAACATTTTCGAAATAGACATTACCGTTTGTGAGGGAAATCTTTGCCTGTCTATTTACAAATTTCCCTGATTGGTGAAGCCTAGCAATGGAAACTAATTCTGTATCGCCAACAGTCGACATTCTAATTCCTAACACTATTCTCTTGTCAGTGAGTCTAGTGGATTTATTCATGTCAAAGATTACCTCATAAATATTATCTCCTTCACCACTACTCCCTTTGAATACGCTATTTGACGTGCAAGAATAATAGCCGTTATTAGTTTTTACTTTATATCCGTCCGAATTATTCTGCGCAAAACAATATTGGAAAGCAGTAATGAGACAAAGGGCTAGGATTATCGATAATTTCATTTTCATAGTTATTGTATTGTTAGTGATTATATAATTTATAGATATTGGTTTTATGTTTGCAAATATAGAGAAAAGGAGTTAAATTACAAAGCATAAATTATTGAAATGTTTTGTATTTATAGTTTTTTTATTAAAAACATAGGATTATTAGAAGATGGACTTTTCAGTTTCTAGTGCAAAGCCGCTATGATAGATATATGTCAGCGTCATCAGTCTATAATGTAAAAACCTGCCTCTGAGGGATGGTCGAGCACCATGCTTTTCGGATTTTCCTTGGTCAGAAGCCATGTCATCCAGATGTCACCAGCAGCAGCTGCAATGAAGAAGATACCCCATGCAAGCAGAGGAAGGTTGCCGATAAACAGAGCCACTATTGACGGGATGATGCCTAAAATGACACATGGCATCATGGCTCCCATCATGTAGCCAGGGATGCGCATCGGCTCGTCGCAGTGGCAATAGGGAGTGAGCATCTTCCACATAACACCGAAGCTGATGCTCTTCCATCCGCTTGGGGCATAACAGGCCCAAGTAATGCCGTGTATCAGCTCATGTACTACAATGCCGATAAACATGGCCACGAAAGCGACAATCCATTGAGTGCCGCTGCCAAGCATCTCCATCATCGGCTTACGTCCTCCCCAAATAAGGTAAAACGGCTCCAAAAGCACAATTGCCGCCACGACCATAATGACTATTGCAAAGATATTCGCCTTTACGATGTCTATTGCAACTTTTCTTCCTTTTTCGTCAATATCCTTTATTGTTTCCATAACTCTCTTAAAACGCTTCTATCATATTGGTAACAATTCGCAAATTCTATCTTCCCTGATGATTTTTGGTGCAGACTTACCTGCCAATATAAGTATCTTCTTGCCGTTACGATAAATATGAAGCTGACGGGAACGAACAACAGCCGTCAACTCAGCATCGTCCTGCATGGCTATCCATAGAGAATGATATATACCATCCTCCTCGAATAGTTTGCGCTGCAGGTGCGAACACATGTTGGTGGTATCGAGAGTCATCATTTAATGTATTACTCCTTGAACTTACCTTTCATCCATAATTTCCAATACTTCCAGCCACCAGTTGACCATAGGGCCAAGAAGATGAGCACGGGCTGGAAGAACAGACGGATAAGACGCAAATTGTCGGTGTTGAGTCCAAAGGCATCAATGTGGTTCACATACTGGTTGATGTTGCCTGGGAAAATGGCAACATAGAAAAGTCCAAGCAGTGCACCAGCAATGGCTCTTTTTTTTGCAACAAGGAAGATGATGCCAAGGCCAAAGGCTATTTCAACAACACCTGATGCCAACACTACAAAGTCGGTGAACTCTGGGCTAAACTGCAGCCATGTGGGTACCTGTGCTACGAACTCCTGACGGTTGAATGTCAGATGACTGATGCCTGCATAGGTCATAAAGGCTCCTAAAAGCAGACGGAAGAATAGTTTTACGTATCTCATATGATTATATCTTTTGTCTAACTTATGCAAAGGTACGAAAACAGATGGAGAACACCATCGTTTTTATGTCTTTTTAAGAATGAAACTCATCATTTACCTTTGCAGCAGTTATCATCAACACATAAACTTTATGACCAAAGAAACTCGAACTGACGTTCAAATCTATTCAGCTATCGCCATGCTATTGGCTGGTGTAGCACTGGCAACAGCAGGCTTCATCGTACCGCCCACTGGCGAAATATCTGACTCGGTGCTTCTCTTCTTCGCACAATGTCTGATATATGCTGGCTCTATTTTTGGTGTGAGCATTTACATTCACACCAAGTTCGCAGAACTTAAATCCGCCATTGAGGGGGAGGAAGGAGGCCAGGCATGAGACCGATAACAGAAATCATTGTCCATTGTACGGCTTCGCCTGAAGGGCGCCCGATGACAGTCAAGCAGATTGATGACATCCATCGGAACGAACGTCATTGGGCCAATGGCATAGGGTATCACAAAGTGATATACCTCGATGGCACCATCCACGACGGCAGGCCCCTCGATATGATGGGCGCCCATTGTAGCAATGGTGGGCACAATCGATATAGCATCGGTGTGGTCTATGTCGGTGGATGTGCCAAGGATGGCAAGACTGCCAAGGATACGCGAACGCCAGAACAAAAGGTAGCGTTGGCAAATCTCCTGAAAGAGCTTCACAAGAAATTTCCCAACGCTACCTTATACGGACATCGGGAGCTGGTATGCAATCTGAAGAAGAAGAAGAATCCTCATCACGATTGCACAAAATGCAAGGGTTATCCGGCATTCTGCCGCGACGCCAAGAAATCTTGCCCCTCGTTTGATGTTCACGAATATGATTACATCTTTAACGATTCCCAAAAATGAAACACTTTTCTTACTACTTCTTTCATACTTGTTTGTTTTTTGTTTTCATAATCTGTTCGATGTCACTTACTGCTTGCAGGACAATGCGCACGTCTGAAAAGGCGGTAAGTGAAAGTGAGACGGCCTCCGTGACGGCATCCCGTCTCACTTTTTACCGCACTCTGGATTCGCTGTCCAGACAGTTTTCTATGTCTGCAGACAGCTTGATTATATTATTCGGGCCGGAGTTTCCGACAGCGTTTCCATCGGGGATAGAAGGCTGCGCGGAAACTCCGTCTGATACTTCTAAGTTCTCTAATTTATCTAAAGAATCTGAATCCTCACGGTCCGTTCCCAAACAGGTTAAGGTCTACGGACTACATGTCACTGGTGTCAGTGATAAGAAGTCCGTAGTGAATGCCGATTTGAAGGACAGCTTGACAGTGGTCACCCAGTCCAAGATGGATAAATCGGCCTCAAAGCAGAGTTCTGACCCAAGCAAGGTTCCTAAATGGATATGCCTATGTATGGTGATGGTCTTACTGCTATACATCCTTTATAAAATCCGCTGACAAAGCAATTTTTCCCTTGAAACGCTTGTGCATTTCGAGGGAAAGTTGTATTTTTGCAGCAGAATTAGCATCAAGAGCACTTGAATGTGCACCAACCGAGCTTTCGTTATGCCACGGTGGTAAAGAGATGCGAGTTAACAGAGTATTAACTAAAATGATAACGGTATGCATTACACCCGAATTGTTCTTAATGAGCCGCATGCCTCCATCGAGGGGCTTTATGATGAGCATCTGAGTTTCTGGAACATTGATGAGAAATTCATCAATGACATTGTGCTTAAGTGGACGGACTGGCATACTGATTATCTCTTTCATGGCTATAAGAAAGAGAATATCAGAACGGTCAGGTTTCCGTATTCAAGATTTATTGTTGACGCTGAGCGTCTTTGGAACGACCCTCTGGAAGCTGAGGGTCAGGGTATCCTATACAAAAAGTTCAATGGCTATTCTCGTACGATTCCTCCTGAGCATGAAACAAAGCTGCTGAATCTATGGCATAGCCACCAAGCACGGCTACGGGACAATCTCTGTCCTGATGCGCTCTTGCTAGATTGTCATTCATTCCCCAGTGAATTGAGCGACATAGATATCTGTATAGGATACAATGAAGATTGGTCAAAGCCCAATAAGGAAACCATCGAGTTAGCTGTAAGCCTCTTTGAGGATAATGGCTACAAAGTAGGCATCAATGAGCCTTATAGCAACTCAGAGACTCCTGAATGTCCGTTCGATTACCATTCAATGATGCTGGAGGTCAACAAGAAAGTCTATATGGAACCAGGAAGCTTGCGGCTAAAGGAGTCATCTTCCTTCAAATCAAGTGTTCGTACCCTCATGGCAAAGCTTCTGTCTGAATTGGAAAAATAGCTTTATACTTATACATCAAGAGCGCATAGATGCGCACCAACCGGCCAACTATCGTAGGCATCGGTGGTAAAATGATGTGAGTGAGAATGTTTAACCCACTAAAAATTTACGATGATGGAAAACAGAAAGATTGAAAACAGTGATTTAGTATTGTTCCCACGCCTGCAGAGGCCTGGGTTGAAAGCTAGGCATGTTGCCTTTGAGTCCTTCAAGGCAGAGTTGAAACACATCGAAGGCCATGGTTCTTATTGGCTGCTGTATCAGCAGGACAAGCCGCATCTTGTTGTGCATGTGCAGCTGCCGAAGAGCGAAGCGGAGTTTGATAACATCCTCGGCTGGTGCCTGGGGCAGAACAAGTGGTGTGATTACATCGAGGGCGACTTCTCGTTCATCTGCGTCATTGCTGGGTACAATGCAGAAGAGCTCACACCGAAATACCCAGACATCTTCAAAGAGCGAGTGTATGCGCTCTATCATGCTGTCTATTGGTGGTATGAGTACGGCAAGGCCCTGCTCTAATAGTAGTATATTAAGGGAGTATCTTCTTAGCTGATATTTGCTTCGCCTTTTTTTCTGATACATCGGAGAGCTTGCCTATCAGATAATCCTCTATGATAAGTCCTGCCATGGGAGCTGCAAGGTCAGCGCCGAATCCTCCGTGCTCGACATAGACACAGACAGCTATCTTAGGATTATCCATTGGGGCAAAGCCGATGAATACGGAATGGTCAGCGCCTGGGTTCTCAACAGTGCCTGTCTTACCGCAAATGGGATAGCTTGTCTTGATGCTGGTGGCTGTTCCCTTGTCTACAGCGAGGCGCATGCCTTCAATGACAGGGGGATAGGCTTCGGCTTTGACCTTGGTTTCACGTTTGGTCAGGTATCGGGTGTTCGTGGTGTTCTTATGAATGTGGGGAATATAGTACCAGCCTCGGTTGGCTATGGTAACAGCCAGATTGCATAGCTGGAGTGGAGTGCAGGTGACATCGCCCTGACCCATGCCTGCCCACCAGATGGTCTTGCCGTCCCACTTGCCTTGATAGCGGCGGTTCAGATAGGCTACTCCTGGCAGCAGGCCGCCTTGCTCGCCTGAGATATCTATATGCATTGGACCGCCCAAGCCCATGCTCTGCATGTAGCTGCGCCATGTGGTGATGGCTTCATCTTTGGATTCGTACATGAAGTCGTCATTGATCATCGAGGCAAAGGTCATCAGGAACCAAGTGTTACATGACTGTGCAAGGGCATCTTTTAGGGCTAGTGGCGAGCGGTGTTGATGGCAGCCCACTTTGATGTTGCCGTCCGTCACCCCGTTGACACATGTTACGGTAGTTGACGGGGTGATGACTCCTTCTGATAAAAGTGTGAGCGCCTGGGCCGTCTTGAAGGTGGATCCGGGGGCTTGGGGCTTGCCTATGGCTTGGCGGACATCGCTTCCATTAGGGGTATTGGTGGCCAGGCAAAGAATCTCACCATTGGCTGGATTGATGGCCACAATGCTTCCGGTCTTGCCTTTCAACAATTTATCTCCAAGCTTCTGAAGCATCGGACGAAGGGTTAAGTCACCGTCCGATGGTAATTCCTGAGAGTAGGCTGGCAATGCAAACAGCAGGGTTAATAATACAATAGTCGAATATATTTTATGTTTCATTCTGTTCTTCTTTAAACGAATGCAAAGATACAAAATTCAATTTGATTAATCAAATAATCGGGTGGGCTTTTTATCGCTCCATACCGCGAATAGAATTTTGTTATGCTCCCTCGTTTAGCGAGGAGATTGGTTGGGCAGACAAACATTGGCTATGATTTCAATCAGAAGATTGAGGTCGTAGCCAAAGATAGTCTTGATTGCCCATTCCACAGGTTTAGGCACGAATCCCTCAGGCAAGAGCAGTACCGCTCATCTGTCAGAGGGATTTCGTGTTTCACCCGTGGTTCATTACCGCGCAGCGAGCGAAAGGAGTGCGAGGGGTGCGAGAGATTTGGCGGGGTGATTGGGTGAGGAAATTGGTTGAGGGAAGCGTATTTTTAGGGGACTTTCGGCACTTTTGAGGTAGTGTGGAACTCGGAGGTCAAAATTAACAAAGGCAACGGAAAGACTTAATTTCTTAACATCTGTTTACATATTCCGCTTTCTTGAAGGGGTGAGAGAGGAAGGGGAGAACAGGGCGCGTGGGGGGTCTTTACTCCGAAGGGCTAAGCCCTTAACAATCCCGTAAGTCATTGGTTTTCAGCACCCGAAACAGTTGTTAACTTAACTATTTCCGATTTTAACGAAAAGCTCCTTTGTTTATGGGCGTTTTCGTGGGTTCTGCCAATGACTTTTTTCATCCCCAGACTTCGTCCAGTCAAGTCTCAGTACTGGGGCATCCGTTCACGTCTTTTCTATCATGTACGCGAGTATTTATCTTTGTGGCATAAATCAACTAAAGCGTATTTACATGTCATCAATCAACACAAATGCAACTGTCACCTTAACTGTCAATGGTAAGCAGGCACAGGATATGCTCGACAACCTGAAAAGGAAGTCACAGGACCTTGAAAGGGCTATTGATAAAGCAGCCAGAACAGGAAACAAGGTGGAACTTAAGAGGCTCCAGCGTGAACTGAAGCAGACCAACCGACAAATCTCACAGATAGAAAGTGCAACAGTCGGTGTGGAGAAGGTACTGAAGAACCTGGATAAGGCAACACCAAAGGAGTTAAACAAGACGCTCTACACCTTAAAGCAACAGCTGAACGGCATAGAGCGTGGTACCGTTGAATGGAACCGACAGGCAGAGGCCATCAGGAAGGTAAAAGCTGAGATTTCCCGTGTGAATGCTGACTTGTCTGTTGGTGAGGGATTCTGGGACCGCTTCAACCGCAAGATGAATGACTGGCAGACAACCTTAATGGGTATGATTGCAGCGGTCACTGGGCTTATTATGGCTGGTAGAAGTGCGGTCAAGGCTTTTGCAGACATGGACGCAGAGATGGCCAATGTCCGCAAGTTCACGGGAATGACAGAGGAACAGGTAGCGGACTTGAACGAGGAGTTCAAGAAGATGGATACCAGAACAGGCCGTGAACAGCTGAACATGCTGGCTGAGGATGCTGGTAAGCTGGGAAAGAAGTCTAAAGAGGACGTTCTGGGCTTCGTCCATGCTGCAGACCAGATAAATGTAGCCCTTGATGAACTGGGGGATGGGGCTACGCTGACACTTTCCAAGCTGACCAACATCTTCGGAGATGAGAAACGGCTGGGAACGGAGAAAGCGCTACTTTCTGTCGGTTCCGTTATCAACGAGCTTTCCCAGAACTGTACGGCTTCTGCTCCTTATCTGGCTAATTTCGCCAAGCGAATGGCAGGTGTAGGTGCACAGGCAGAGATGACCATCCCGCAAATCATGGGTTTTGCAGCCGTGCTGGATAGTCAGGGGCAGGCGGTGGAGATGTCGGCAACCGCCGTTTCTAAGCTGATTATGGATATGTTCAAGCAGCAGGACAAGGTCATCAAGGCAACAGGCATCAATGCGGAGCGGTTCAAGGAGGCGCTGACACGCAGCACGAATGAAGGCCTTCTGATGTTGCTTGAAAGGCTTCATGAGTTGGGTAACATCGATGTGCTGGCTCCAGTATTCAAGGATATGGGTGAGAATGGTGCCCGTGCAGCACAGGTGATTTCAGCATTGGCTGGTAATCTGGACATGGTAAAGTGGGAACAGGAGGAAGCTACAAAGGCATTCCAGGAAGCCACCTCTGTTACCAAGGAATACAACGTACAGAACAATACGGTTCAGGCACGCCTTGACAAGGCTCGCAAGCATGTGAAGGAACTGGCTGTTGTGCTGGGTGAAAAGCTGATGCCTGTCATGAGCCATGTGCTTTCATCTACAACCATCATGCTGAAAGTACTGTCTACCATCGTGGATTTTATCATCAAGTACAAGACAGTTCTTCTGACTTTAACAGTTGCAGTGGTTGGGTATTATTCGGCAGTTAAGTTACAGTATCTCTGGTCTTTACGATTCATTGCTGCACAAAAACTAAAAGCTGCATCACTGGTAATTGAGGATGCTTTGCTGGCTGCATCCATCCTCAAACATAAGGTACTTCGAGGGGAAATTACGGCTGCTGCAGCAGCACAGCTTTACTTCAACAAGGTACTGAAGATGAATCCGATGGGTGCCGCCATTGCAGCCATCACAATACTGCTTGGGCTGTATGTGAAGTTTGCCAAATCCAGCAATGATGCAGCCAAGGCACAGCAGAGATTAAAGGATATAGAAACGGAGGCTGACCATAATACCCGTGATGAGATTACAAGGATTGAAAGACTGCGCAGGACGATAGAGGATGAGACGCTTTCTGTCCATAACAGGCGTAAGGCCATCGAGGAACTGCAGCAGATTGTCCCGAACTATCATGCCAGTATCTCCGAAGAGGGAAAACTGTATGGTCATAATGCCCAAATCCTGAAGAATTATACGGAGCAGCTGAAGAACTCTGCCAAGATAAAGGCTGCATTGGATAAGCTGCCTGAGGCGGAGAAAGAGCGTGACAGTCATTTCAATCAGGCATCTGCAGGTATCCAGAATGCCTATTTCAACGAAAGGCAGGGACAGGATGAAGGGGAAGCCATTCGCCGTGCAAATGTCAGCCCGTCGGCTTATCGTGCTTGGAAAATGCAGCAAAAGAAGCTGGATGCTGCTGTCACGCAGTATAACAGCATTGTAGATGCGCTGACTGCTGACAACCAGCGGTTGGCCGATGATACAGCTAAGCTTTCCAAGGAGAATAACCCTCAAAAGGACGGAGGTGGATTTGTTCCGAATACTGATGACACCAAGAAGCAGGAGCGCTTCAAGGAGGAAAAACAGTGGAAAGCTGAAGAGGAAGTTCTCAATCGTATTGCTTATGCTACAGGTAAGAAGAACTATGAACAGTACCAGCAGCGTATCATTGAAATAGAAATCGAGTACCAGAAGAAGGTGCTGGAGCATACGGACCTGACTCAGCAGGAGAAGCTGGAGGCACAGGCCAGCTACTATGAGGCAGAGAAAAAGCAGGTGGAGCAGCATACAAAGATAACAGTTGAGCAGGAAAACCAGCTATACAATGAATCCCTTGCCATTCAGAAGCAGCGTTTCATTGACGGTGAGGTATCTTCTGAGGTATATCAGCAGACACTGGAACTGTTGGAACTGAATCATCTTCGCCGTATGAGTACGATGTATAAAGAGGGTTCCTCTGAATATGTGCAGGCTCAGAAGGCTTATCAGGACAAGCTTGTTTCTGACCAGAAGAAGCACCAGCAAGAGACGGAAGCGGCTGAGAAGAAACACCAGGATCAACTCAGTAAACTGAAAGATGAGTTCTTTGGTCCCAATAGCGGGGAGCGCATGAACAGGTACATGTCTGACTTGGAGGCACTGAAGGAGGTCTATGAATTGGAGATACAGGCTGCTGACAACAATGCCAAGGAGAAGCTTCGTATAGAAGAGACGTTCCTGAAGGCTCAGAAGGCTTTGCGTCAGAAATATAACATAGACAGCCTTGATGACAACAAGAACTTCCTCGAAGAATGGACGGGAGACATGCAGGAATGGCTGCAGTCAGATATGGGAAAGGCTGTCACAGGCACCTTGGAGGTCATCAGTTCCGGAATGGGCAGCATCTTCCAACAGCTGTCTTCACTTGTTCAGGCTGAATGCGACATTCAGGTATCAGCCATTGAGAAGCGCTATCAGTCTGAGATTTCCAGTGCAGAGGGTAATAGCTATATCGTGAAAAGGCTGGAGCAGAAAAAGGAGAAAGAGGTGGCCAAGGTCAAGAACGATGCCAGCAAGAAGATGTACACAATGCAGGTGATGCAGGCTGTGGCACAGACAGCAACAGCAGCACTGAATGCATATAGCTCAGCTGCAGCGGTTCCTCTTATCGGTTATATCCTGGCACCAGTAGCAGCAGCTACGGCTGTGGCAGCAGGCATGCTTCAGGTGGCTGCAATCAAGAAACAGCAGGAGGCAGCAGCGGCACAAGGGTATTCCAGTGGTGGATTTACGCCTGATGGTGGCAAGTATGAGGTGGCTGGTGTCGTCCACAAAGGGGAATGGGTTGCATCGCAGGAGTTGCTGCAGTCGCCCGTAGCCCGCCCGATGATTGATGCGCTGGACTATGCGCAGCGAACGAACACAATAGGGTCGTTACGCTCGGAGGATGTATCGAGGTCGATAGTCGCTCCAAGCGTTTACGCACAGTCCGCACCAACATCGCCGACAGTCATTGTGCAGCCCTCTTCGTCGGATGCACAGACAGAAATTGCAGCTACTCATGCGATGATGAAGGAGTATGCAACGGTCATCAAACAGCTGAAGGAGCGGTTGGATGAGCCTTTTGTAACAGTCAATACGGTAACAGGAGATACAGGCATCAAGCAGGCGCAGGATGAATATGACCAGCTGATGCGGAATAAGTCACCTAAATCAAGGAAAAAGTAATCTATGGAAATCATTATCAATGGCCAGCAGGCATATTTGAAAAAGAATACATCGTTTGAGTATATATCGGAGAATCCTCTGTTTACAGGTTCTGAGAGTTATACATTGACCATTACCTTTCCGCTGAAAGACTGCCCTGAGAACATCAGTATCTTCGGGCATATCAACAGAAAGGATGTGAAGAAAAGCAAGGTGGTCTTCGACTGTGACATCCGTGACAAGGCTTTCTTCAAGTCTGGAAGTATCGTAGTGACGGAGATTTCAGAGGTGGAGGTAAAGACGCAGTTCTTGGAAGGTCGTTCTGAGCAGAACTTCGACGACACGTTTGATGATGTCTATCTGAATCAGCTATCGCTAGGGTATCCTGATGCGGAGGAGCGTAAGCCTGCGAATACGTCGGTAAGCAATGCGTGGAGCAGGTGTTTTCCGGAGGTGAACTGGGTAGCATTGCCTTGGGTGAATAATTCGTCTGGGAATATGCAGAATGCAGCTGTAAAGAATGGGCAGGGGCTTTTTTCTTGGTCTTCAGAGGTGACATCGCTGACTTTCCAGCCATATCTGCTATTTATATTATATAAAATATGTGAGGTGACAGGGTATACGGGGAATTTCGAGGCAATCAGAAACAGTGACTATAAATATCTAGTGATTTGTAATACGCTGCCTGCTACATGGAGTCCTTGGAATTTTGCCATTGCGCTTCCGCATTGGTCTTTGACGGAGTTCTTTGAGGAGCTGGAGAACTTCCTCAGAGGTGAGTTTACCATCAATCACAAGGCAAAGACCATCAGCTTTGAGTTTTCTTATCAGGCGGTAAACAATCTGGAGCCTGTGAATATCAGTGAGGTCATCAACAAATATTCTGTGGAGGTGGCCAGAGAGAATAAATCGGAATATATCGGGGCCAAGAATCTGGTTTATGCTGAGAATGATAACAGGTTATGGGCGTATCTTGACTGTCAGTGGTACATTGATGAGCATAAAAAGGAGGCTGTGGAGTTTGACTCGCTGAGTGATTTGCTGGTATATGCCAGTTCACTCAAGATAAGTGGTGTCCAGTCGGTGAATAACGGACACGGAGGGGCGACAGCCTATACGAGGGGGTATTCCAACGGCTCAGAGGGGCATAAACTGTTTTATTCGAGGGATGTGGACACCTATTTTATTATGTGGTGCTATAAGAGTGAGTTCGTGAAGTCCACTCATATTGAGCAGACGAATACGGACTATAACTGGTACAAATACTATAACCGTCTGATGCCTGTCAATCAGTTCGGAAGGCTGATTATTGACAAAGAGGCTGAGGATATGGAACTGAACATCGTGCCTGCATGGATGGATGACACGGATGAGGAGCTGGGAAAGTGTCTGTTTCTGGAATGCGGGGAGATGGGAAGTGCCATTTCATGGACTGAAGGGACAGACGGGCAGGGAACATCTACAGGCGGACAGTCTGGTGGTGTGTTCGGCAGAGGGCGTGATAATGTTTTCGGTGGAGGTAGTGCTAGTAGTGATGACGTGGACTACAACAGTGGGGCATTGGCTCAGTCAAGGGCTGGGAAGGCTATAGCAAATGGTGAGCAGGATAAGTCGGATGCATATTTCGACAAGTTGTACGTGGGTTTCTGGGATGGTCAGAACAGACAGTCGGACAAACTGCCATGTCCTGTTGTGGATTCACTGGTAATAACGGACGAGTTCAATTCTATATCAACTCCTTATTCCATGCGGTTGAGAGAGCCGATAGATGGGGAAAGGTATACCTATGACATAGATAACAAGAAGAAATTCACCTTCTCATTCCTGTCTGATGTAATTCCGAATCCCAGGGCATTGTTCTACATCGAGGGGAGCAGGTATGTCTGTGAGAAAATAACTGCGACCTTCCATGAGGGTACAGGAAAGTCGCAATTACTGAAGGGCGTGTTCTACAAGGTTACTTGAGCTTCTTGAGCTTCTTCTTCACGTCATCCTCTACTTTCTTTGTAGAGATTTTGGCGTAAATCTGAGTGGTTTTGATATCCTTATGGCCGAGCATTTTCTTGACTGACTCTAATGGAAACCCATAGTTAATCATCAATGTGGCGAATGAATGACGTCCGATGTGACAGGTTACAGGCTTATTGATCTGGCAAAGGGCTTCGATGACGTGGCAGTACTCATTAAGCTTCTGATTGCTGATGAGAGGCAACTTATAGTTGTACTTCTTCAATACATCCATAGCTGGGGGCAGGATAGGGGTGAAGAAGTTGGAACCAGTCTTCAAACGCTCACCATCAATGTAGGTGTAATCTGTCCTGTCCACTGTCATTGTGTCAAAGTCGAACAGTTCCATATCACAGAAAGCAAGGCCAGTGTATGCCATAAATATAAAAAGATCGCGCGCACGGTCGAGATGTCCAGTACATTTCAGCTTACGCATTTTGAGAAGTTCAGATTCATCGAGTGGGTTACGCTCCTTGTTACTTCCCTTAGGGAATTTGACGTACTGATAAGGGGTCTTCGGCTATCATTTCAAGTTGAAAAAGAAGCTTTGTGTACTTCTTGACCTTTTTGTGGTAACCGTGAATAGTGTAGTCACTTCTGTTGTTATCCTTACGGAGCCATTTATCAAAAGCGATGATATTGGATTTAGTAAGGTCTGCAAAAGTTTTAAGGTAGCCTGATTCTTTAACCAGGTTAAATGCCACCTTTGTATCCTTGATGGAATTTTTGGCAAGGCCTTCTTTTTCCACATGATCAAGACAGTAGTCTACAAATGGCTGGCGTAGGTCAGTGCCTTTATACATTATCTTTCCTTGGTTGATGTTCAATTCATCAAGTTCAGCGTGGCGATTAAAATTATCTATGGTCATATCCTCTTGAAGAAGTACCATTGCCTTAATGACCTCTTCATAGTGAGTCACTTTCGCCTGGATGGTTGTAGATTCTGCAATAGCCATCCACTCTGAAGGGCTTGCTTTACCTACAGTAATCCACTTGCGTTCACCTTCCTGAAGGTAAATGCTAAGCTCAATTTTTCCAGTTCCCGTTTTGGCTGAGACCTTCTTACGGTCATAAACCACTCTTACATGTTTCTTCATTTTTTAATTTTTTAACGCAGTAACAGGAAGAATTTCCTTAGTAAGATGGTTTTTTCACTTAATCTGGTAACAAATTCCGTTCTGTTTGGTAACAAAAATCTGATACCGGTAACAAATTTGGTAACAAAACCTTGTCGCAAAGTGTCGAAACCAGTCGCATCAAGTCGACTCAAATCCTGTAAACTGCTGAGTTCAACAATTAACAAAATTCTATTGAAACTGGCTTATACTTAGGGACTTAGGTGTCCAAATCCTTGGATTACTGGGCAAAAAAAAGCAGACTTACTTAGTCTGCTCCTTATACCATGTTGTGTAATCCTAGTACACCCGCAGGGGCTCGAACCCTGGACACCCTGATTAAGAGTCAGGTGCTCTACCAACTGAGCTACGGGTGCATCGTTTTCTCGATTGCGGGTGCAAAGGTACGCAGTATTTTTGAATCCACCAAACTTTTTTGAGACTTTTTTCAAAAAAAGTAGGAAAAAGGCTCATTTCATCGAAAAATGAGCCCTTTTCCTATGGAATTTTAGATAAAGAGGATGGTTAAACCAGCCATTACGATGCTGACCATCGACATGAGTTTGATGAGAATATTGAGCGATGGACCAGAGGTATCCTTGAAGGGATCGCCCACGGTGTCGCCCACGATGGTAGCCTTATGAGCAAACGAGCCCTTACCACCAAAGTTGCCTTCCTCGACCATCTTCTTGGCATTGTCCCACGCACCACCTGCATTGGCCATAAAGACAGCAAGGGTGAAGCCTCCAGCGAGTCCGCCTACCAACAGGCCAAGGACGCCAGCAACGCCAAGCACGCAACCTACGACGATAGGAATGGCAATGGCGAGAAGCGAGGGGAATATCATTTCGTGCTGAGCAGCACGGGTTGAGATTTCAACGCAGGAACCATAGTCGGGAGTGCCTGTGCCTTCGAGGATGCCAGGAATTTCGCGGAACTGACGGCGAACCTCTTCAACCATCTTCTGAGCAGCACGACCTACAGCCTCCATGGTGAGTCCGCAGAACAGGAAGGCAGCCATAGCGCCGATGAAAGCGCCCACGAGCACCTTGGGGTTCATGAGGTTGACCTGGAAATAGTTCATGAAATCAGGGATGGTGGCCTGAGCGGCATTGATGGTTTCGCCCTTGACATTCTCCATCATGATGCCGGCACGCTCCATAGCAATCTTGATTTCCTCGATGTAAGAGGCGAGGAGAGCGAGGGCGGTGAGGGCTGCAGAACCAATGGCAAAGCCTTTACCGGTAGCAGCAGTGGTGTTGCCCAGAGCGTCGAGCGCGTCGGTACGATGACGAACTTCTTCGCCTAGTTCAGACATCTCAGCATTACCACCAGCATTGTCGGCAATAGGTCCGTAGGCGTCGGTGGCCAGCGTGATGCCCAGCGTAGAGAGCATACCTACAGCAGCGATACCAATGCCATAGAGTCCGTGAGCCAGACTCTCGCTAGACATGGAGAGGTCGAAGCCGTTGGCAAAGCCGAAGCTGAGAATGATGGCCACGCCAATGGTGATGACGGGGATGCAAGTCGAGATCATTCCCGTGCCTATACCTTTAATAATAACGGTGGCAGAACCTGTAAGACCAGCCTCAGAGATTTTCTGGGTGGGCTTGTAGGAATGAGAGGTGTAATACTCGGTGGCTTGACCGATGATGACACCTGCAGCCAGTCCGCTGATGACAGAGAAGGAGAGGCCGAGCCAGTTTTCAATGCCAAGGAAATAAAGGATGCCGAAGGTGGCAATGGCAATGAGGATGGCACTGACATTGGTGCCAAGGGCCAGAGACTTCAGCAGGTCGCGCATGGTGGCTCCCTCCTTGGTGCGAACCAAGAAGATGCCGAAGAGCGACAGGAAGACGCCCACAGCGGCAATCAACATGGGGGCAATGACGGCACGCAGCTGAACCTCGAGACCAGCCACAGAGAAGGCGGCAGCACCAAGGGCAGCAGTAGAAAGCACAGAACCGCAATACGACTCGTAGAGGTCGGCACCCATACCAGCCACGTCGCCTACGTTATCGCCTACGTTATCGGCAATGGTAGCGGGATTGCGCGGATCGTCCTCAGGAATGTCGGCTTCGACCTTACCCACGATATCAGCACCCACATCGGCAGCCTTGGTATAAATACCGCCACCTACACGGGCGAAGAGGGCCTGCGTCGAGGCACCCATACCAAAGGTAAGCATGGTGGTGGTGATGGTGATGAGTGAATCGTCAGTGAATCTGTTCAGCGCAATGAACCAGATGGCGATGTCGAGCAGACCGAGACCTACGACGGTGAGACCCATAACGGCACCAGAGCGGAAGGCAACCTTCAAACCGCTGTTCAGACTCTGGCGGGCAGCATTAGCCGTGCGGGCAGAAGCGTATGTGGCCGTCTTCATGCCGAAGAAACCAGCCAGGCCCGAGAAGAGACCGCCCGTCAGGAAGGCAAACGGAACCCAGGGGTTCTGCACATTCAGACCGTAGGCCATGAAGGCAAACAGGGCGCAGAGCACCACAAACACGATGCCTACAACCTTGTACTGTTGCCACAGATAGGCCATAGCACCTTTACGAACGTAGAGGGCAATCTCCTTCATGCGGGGCGTTCCCTCGTCTTCGCCCATCATCTGACGGAAGAAGAAAAAAGCCATGCCCAGAGCAACGATAGATGCAATGGGCACGAGCCAGAATACACATGGAATGTTCATAGTTTATAGATTAGAAATAAAAATATAGTTTCAGGATTCAAGTTTCAGGATTCAAGAATCTTACTCGTCAGCGATGAAATCGGAGAGCGATTCAGCGTCCTCGTCAGGATCGGCAGCGATATCGAACGTGGTACGATAGTTGTTCTCGTTGATTTCGTCGTCATTGGGATCGTCGATTTCAACATCGTCCTCATCGGGGCTGTTGTAATCGTCAACGATTTCAACATCTGCATCGTCGTCATCCTCGTCGCCAAAGCCCTTAGGCTCGTCGAAACGCATGCGTGGCTTGATGGTTTCAGGCTTCAACTTGGCAAAGATAGCCTCTATCCAAGAGCCCTTTGCCACCTCGAGCACCTCGTAGCCGTCGGCAATCTTCTTCTCGTACATGCCGCCCTTCTTGTGCAGACGCTCCTTGGGAAGGGTAGTGGTGGAAATGTCGAAACCACTCTCGATGATGTCCTGGATGGATTGTGACAGAGAGTCCCATCCGCCGCCGAAATTGCGGTCTAACACCTCGATGAGCTTGGCAGCGGTGATATGGCGAATGTTCTCGTAAGTAAGATCGGTAACGCGAACAATGGGGCGCTTCTTGATGGCCCACGTAATCTTCTGGTCTTCGCTAAACTTAATACTGCCTACTTTAAAGCCCTGCTTGGCATATTTCTCGAGAACGGGCTTGCTGTCGTCTTTTACATCTTCTATCATAAAAGCGCTCCTGATGATGTCGGCATAGTGGCGCAGATTGTCTTTCAATTCTACATCCTTCTCTGCTGCATCGAGCATGCGGAAGATGTCGTTTTCCTGTACGTCCCATACGCTGCTCTTTGTCAGCGACTTCAGACTAAGTGCTTTGTTGCTTGTTGTTTCTTTTGCCATAGTGTAATTGTATGTTTCTTGTTTATTTGCTTGCAAATGTACGAAAAAAAGTGTAAAGTGTATAGAGAAAAAGAGAAAAATTTGCTGTAGAACTAAAAAAATATGCATTCCAGATGAGCAATTCTTAATTATTTCGTACCTTTGCATCTGAATTATGGCAGAACCGTTAGCAGAGAGATTACGTCCGCGCTCGCTCGACGATTACATTGGGCAGAAGCATTTGGTAGGCGAGGGTGCCGTGCTGCGTAAGATGATAGACGCAGGACGCATCTCCTCTTTTATATTATGGGGTCCTCCAGGAGTGGGCAAGACTACGCTGGCACAGATTATTGCCAATAAATTGCAGACGCAGTTCTATACGCTATCGGCCGTGACGAGCGGGGTAAAGGATGTGCGCGAGGTGATAGAAAGGGCGCAGAAGGGTAGATTCTTCAACGAGGCTTCGCCCATACTGTTTATCGATGAAATCCACCGTTTTTCCAAATCGCAACAGGATTCGCTGTTGGGGGCTGTAGAAAAAGGTATCGTGACGCTGATAGGTGCTACGACGGAGAATCCATCGTTTGAGGTGATTCGTCCGTTGTTGTCGCGCTGTCAATTGTATGTGCTGAAATCGCTGGAAAAGGAAGATTTGCAGGAACTGCTTCAGCGGGCCATCACGAAAGACATCATACTGAAGGAGCGCAAGATAGAGCTGAAAGAAACGTCGGCCATGATGCGATATAGCGGTGGTGATGCTCGTAAGTTATTAAATATCTTGGAATTAGTAGTTGAGAGCTCAAGCAATGATGAGATTGTAATCACTGATTTCATCGTGGAAGAATGCTTGCAGCAGAACCCACTGGCATACGACAAAGACGGCGAGATGCACTACGACATCATATCGGCATTCATCAAGTCGATTCGTGGCTCAGACCCTGACGCTGCACTCTACTGGATGGCCCGTATGATTGAGGGTGGGGAAGACCCACAGTTCATAGCGCGCAGACTGGTTATATCGGCTGCAGAGGACATTGGATTGGCGAATCCCAATGCATTGTTGCTGGCAAATGCCGCTTTCGATGCTGTGATGAAGATAGGATGGCCAGAAGGTCGCATACCATTGGCAGAATGTGCCGTCTATCTGGCCACATCGCCCAAGAGCAATTCAGCATATCTGGGCATAGGAACTGCGTTGGAATTGGTGCAAAGGACGGGTAACCAGCCTGTACCGTTGCACCTGCGCAATGCGCCAACATCGTTGATGAAAGACCTGGGATATAGCGACGGATATAAATATCCACACGATTTCACCGGCCATTTTACGCCCCAGCAATATATGCCTGATGCGCTGCAAGAAGAGCGTTTGTGGCACGCCCAGCATTCGCCGGCAGAAGAGAAATTGTATGAACGAATGGTGAATTATTGGGGAAAACGCTTCGCTAGTGAAAAGTGAATAGTGAAAAGTGAAAATGGAGTACGAGGATATCATACAGCAGATTATTGAGTTTTTAGGCACGTTTGCCTTTGCCATATCAGGTATCAGACATGCAGCTGCAAAGCATTTCGATTGGTTTGGCGGCTATGTGTGTGGTATTGCGGTGGCCATTGGTGGTGGTACCATTCGCGACGTGATGCTGGGAGTAACACCATTCTGGATGACCAATCCGTTTTATATGATCTGTACGGCGTTGGCGCTGATTTTTGTTATTATTTTTGCAAAACACATGGAAGGATTGCACAACACATGGTTTGTGTTCGATACTTTGGGATTGGCGCTGTTTACGATAGCAGGTATCCAGAAGTCGCTACTCTTCGGGCAACCTTATTGGGTGGCCATCATCATGGGCTGTATCACGGGTTCAGCAGGTGGTGTCATCCGCGATATATTATTAAATAATGTACCTGTAATCTTCCATAAGGAAATCTATGCAATGGCGGCAGTTCTTGGAGGTATAACTTATTGGTTCCTAGATATTCTTATGATTCCCATTGAAGCAACAGTTATAGCGTCTTTCATGGTAACTTGCCTGATTAGATTCCTGGCTGTGCGCTATCATCTGTCGCTTCCAACGCTAAAAGACGAGTAGGGGAAGCGAGTAGGGGAGATACCCCCTACTTCGCCATCTTATAAATGTCGCGCATAGCCTTAGCGTCCAACACCTCCATAGCACCTATGTTAATGGTGCCTCCGCGAGAACATTTGTCAACTAAAACGTCGATTTCATCGTCAGTAATCTCATGTCCTATCAGTTCGTGGATATTGATAGGCATACCAATCTTGTGATAGAAATCCTCAATGGCACGAATACCTTTTTCAGCGGTTTCATCGGGATGAGCAAAATCGTTGTCAACGCCCATTACATTCACAGCAAACTGGACAAAACGGCTCAAATGACGGTCTTTGACATAACGAGCCCATGAAGGCCACAAAGCGGCCAATCCAGCGCCATGAGTAACGCCGAATAGGGCGCTCAGCTCGTGTTCGAGCTTATGGGTGGCAAAATCTTTCTCCATTCCCAATTCCGTTAAGTCGTTGTGTGACAGGGAGCTAGCCCACATAATCTGGGCGCGATTGCGATAGTCGTCAGGATGTTGCAAAACCACCTGAACAGCGTCTTTAACGGTGCGCAGTAGGGCCTCAGAAATGGCATCCGTCAGCGTCATATCCTCATATTTAGTGAAATAGCGCTCCATGGTGTGCATCATGATATCAGTAGCACCAGCAGCGGTCTGATAAGCAGGCAAGGTGTAGGTGCGCTCAGGATTCATGACAGCAAACTTACAACGGCATAAATCGCTGTTAACACCGCGTTTCAGCAAGCCTTCGTCCTTGGTAATAACGGTGCTGGACGACATTTCTGAACCAGCAGCAGGAATTGTGAGCACAGCTCCAACAGGCAGGCATTTTTCAGGAGTTTTTCCACACCAGAAGTCCCATACGTCGCCATCGTAAGGAACACCATAGCCAATGGCCTTAGAAGAGTCGATAACGCTTCCGCCACCAACGGCTAGAATAAAATCGACGTTTTTCTGACGACAAATCTCAATGCCTTCGTAAACCTTAGATAAAAGTGGATTAGGCACAACGCCACCAAGTTCTGTAAACGGAATGCCTGCATCATTGAGTTGCTGACGAACCACAAACAACAAGCCTGAGCGTTCGGCTGATCCGCCACCATAATGAACAAGAACATGGGTTGCACCTTGTGATTTTACCAGCTGGCCAATCTTAGATTCAGCCTCACGTCCAAAAACGACGCGAGTTGGTGCATAGAAATTAAAATCCTTAATCATAACCTTATAGTTTTTGCTTATTTTCTGCAAAAATACAATTTTAATTCCAAAATCAGCAAAAATGAGTAGGGAAATATTGAATACAATATACTCTATTTATCATAATACGTATTATTTTGGAAAACAAATATATATTTATAAGGTGTAAGATTTGGCAGTTTCAGAATAAATACGTATCTTTGCACCTAATTTTAAAAGGATTGAAACAAAAGAAAGATTTAGAAATGAAACCAACAGCAATTTTGCTTCTGCACTGTCCTGATCAGCAAGGCATTATATCAGAAGTAACTAGATTTATTACGGATAACAAAGGTAACATTGTATACCTTGACCAGTACGTGGACAAACAAGACGGAATGTTCTTCATGCGAATTGAATGGGAACTGGACGGATTCTTGATCCCACGCGATAAGCTTTATGACTATATATCAACGCTTTATGCCCAGCGTTATCAGATGAAATTCAGCCTCTATTATAGTGACAAACGTCCCAGAATGGCGATTTTCGTATCGAAAATGAGCCATTGTCTGTACGACCTGCTGGCTCGCTGGAAAGCTGGAGAATTTAACTGCGATATTCCGTGTATTGTATCTAATCACGAAGATTTGCGCTATGTTGCTGAGCAGTTTGGCATTCCTTTTTACGTGTGGAGCATCAAAAAGGACCATTCTAACAAACAGGAAGTGGAACAAGCTGAAATGGAGCTGCTGAAGAAGGAAGACGTCTCGTTTATCGTATTGGCCCGTTATATGCAGATTATTTCAGACGAAATGATTGCTGCTTTTCCGCATCATATCATCAACATCCACCACTCGTTCTTGCCCGCTTTTGTGGGCGCAAAGCCCTATCATCAGGCTTGGGAACGTGGCGTGAAAATTATTGGAGCCACCAGCCACTATGTGACTGCAGAACTGGATGCGGGTCCGATTATTGAGCAAGATGTTACGCGCATCAGTCATAAGGACACACCAGAAAGTCTGGTGCTGAAAGGAAAAGATTTGGAGAAAATTGTGCTTTCTCACGCTGTTTCCAAGCATATTCAGCGTAAGATATTGACTTACAAGAACAAAACGATTATTTTCTCGTAAAACGAACACGAAATTCACGAATTGAACGGATTATTTTATGAACGTAGCCATCGTAAAATATAACGCAGGAAACATCTACTCAGTGGTTAACGCGCTGCGCAGATTGGGCGTAGAGCCTTTGCTGACGGACGATGCCGAGCAATTACAGAAGGCCGACCGTGTGCTGTTTCCTGGGCAAGGCGAAGCTCGTGGAGCTATGGAATATCTGAAGGCACGGCGTTTGGACGAGGTTATCAAGAACCTGAAACAGCCCGTTTTCGGTATCTGTGTGGGCCAACAACTGCTCTGCAAGCACTCTGAGGAAGGAGATGTGGACTGTATCGGCATCTTCGACGCAGAAGTGAAGCGCTTCTCCCCTACTCGTCACGAAGATAAAGTGCCCTGCATGGGATGGAACGCTTTAGATGTAAGATGGAAGAAGGAAGATGGAAGAGAGATAGGCGATGTAAAATGTAGCATTTTCGAGGGTTTAGGCGATAATCCCTATGTCTATTTCGTACATTCCTATTATGTCCCCTTGTGCGAAGATACTGCAGCCATCGCTGATTATATACAGCCTTACTCAGCTGCCTTACAGAAAGACAACTTTTATGCCTGCCAATTCCACCCAGAGAAAAGTGGACGCGTGGGTGAACAAATCATCAAGAATTTCTTAGCATTATGATAGAACTGATACCTGCCATAGACATCATTGAAGGACAGTGTGTACGACTGACCAAGGGCGACTATGACCAAAAGACCGTTTACGGCAACCCGCTGGAAATGGCGCAGGAGTTTGAGCGAATTGGTTTTCGCAGACTTCATATGGTTGACCTGGATGGTGCCAAGTCGAAGCATATTGTCAATGACGAGGTGCTGAACCGTATCACGAAAGCAACCAACTTGATTGTTGACTTTGGTGGAGGAATCAAGACCGATGAAGACATTCGCAAGGCTTTTGACAACGGTGCCTCGATGGTAACGGTCGGTTCGATAGCTGTGACTCAGCCAGAGCTGTTTCTGTCGTGGGTTGAGCAATATGGCGCTGAACGATTGATTCTTGGCGCAGATGTGAGAAATGGGAAAATCAGCATCAACGGATGGAAGGAAGACTCAACGGAAGACCTCCTACCCTTCCTGCGTCGCTACATTGATGCTGGTGTAAGAAATGTGCTCTGCACAGAAATTTCAAAGGACGGAACGCTGCAGGGTCCTGCCATTGAACTCTATCAGCGTGTGATGAAGGAATACCCCGAGTTGCATCTCATTGCCAGCGGAGGCGTTTCTTCCATTGAAGATATCAAGTCGCTCGATGCTGCGGGAATACCCGCCGTGGTGTTCGGAAAGGCTATCTATGAAGGAAAAATTAATTTGCAAGAACTATGGGACTGGCAAAACGCATAATACCCTGTCTGGATGTGAAGGATGGTGAAACCGTAAAGGGCACCAACTTCATCAATCTTCGCTCTGCTGGCGATCCTGTAGAGTTGGGAAAGACCTATAGCGAGCAAGGTGCTGACGAGCTTTGCTTCCTTGACATTACAGCCTCTTTCGAAGGTCGTAAGACCTTTACAGAGATGGTGACTCGAGTGGCAAAGGAGATCAACATTCCGTTTACCGTTGGTGGTGGCATCAACGAACTGAAAGACGTGGAGCGACTGCTTTATGCTGGTGCCGACAAGGTGAGCGTGAATAGTGCTGCCATTCGTCGTCCAGAACTTATTAATGAAATTACCACCCGTTTCGGCTCGCAGGTTTGTGTGGTTGCCATTGATGCCCGTCTGGACGAAGACGGATGGCATTGTTACCTGAAAGGTGGACGTGAGCGCACAGAGCGCGGACTCTTTGAATGGGCTCGTGAGGCACAGGAGCGTGGTGCTGGCGAGATACTCTTTACGTCGATGAATCACGATGGAACAAAACAAGGATTTGCCAATGAGGCACTACGCGAATTGTCTGATACCTTGAGCATCCCCATTATCGCTAGTGGTGGCGCTGGTTGTAAGGAACACTTCCGCGATGTCTTTATGGAAGGGCATGCGGATGCAGCCTTAGCAGCCTCTGTGTTCCATTTTGGCGAGATTCCTGTGCCAGAACTCAAGCAGTATTTACACAATGAAGGAATAAACGTTAGACTATGAAGATAGATTTTGAGAAAATGGGTGGTCTTGTACCTGCTATCATACAAGACGCTGTGACACAGAAGGTGCTGATGCTGGGCTTCATGAATGAAGAGGCCTACCAGAAAACGCTGGACACCAAGCACGTCACCTTCTGGAGTCGTACACGAAATACGCTCTGGACAAAGGGTGAGACATCAGGAAACTTTCTGAATCTGGTGGATATCAAAGTGGACTGCGATAATGACACACTGCTCATTCAGGCTCATCCCGATGGTCCCACCTGCCATACTGGGACAGACACCTGCTGGGGAGAAGAGAATCATGCCAATCCCCTACTCTTCTTAACGGAATTGCAGGACTTTATCAATCGCAGGAAAGAAGAGATGCCAGAAGGTTCGTACACCACGAAACTCTTCAAGGAAGGCATCAATAAGATAGCCCAGAAAGTGGGCGAAGAAGCACTGGAGACTGTGATAGAAGCCACCAATGGCACTAGCGACCATCTGGTCTATGAGGCCAGCGATTTGCTGTATCACCTTCTGGTGATGTTGACAGAGAAAGGTCTTCGTATTGAGGAGGTGGCTCAGGAGTTGCAAAAGCGCCACGACCCAAACTGGGACAAGAAGCGCCGTGAAGCCAAAGCTGCAGGCACAATGAAATAATAATTGTAAATCGTCAAATTGTAAATTTCAAGATGCTAATAGATTACAAAAAAGCGAATATCTACCAGAAAGATGGAATCCTCGTACTGAAGGACGTTGATTTCCATGTGGATGAAGGTGAGTTTATATACATCATCGGACGTGTAGGAGCAGGAAAGAGCACGCTGCTGAAGACACTCTACTTCGAATTGGACGTCGATGAGGCAGAGAATGCTTTTGTGTTGAATCACGACTTGCGTGGCTTGAAGCGGAAATACATTCCAGCCTTGCGCAGACAGATGGGCATTATCTTCCAGGACTTCCAGTTGTTGAGCGACCGTACCGTTCGTGCTAACCTGGAGTTCGTTCTGAAAGCTACAGGATGGAAGAAGAAGGACGAGATAGAGGAACGCATCAAGGACGTTTTGGAAGATGTGGAGATGCAAGACTATGCCGACCGTTTCCCACACGAATTGTCTGGAGGTGAGCAACAGCGCATAGCTATTGCTCGTGCCATCCTGAACAAGCCCAAGGTGATTATTGCTGATGAGCCTACGGGCAATCTGGACCCAGAGACCGCAGCAAATATCCTGCAGTTGTTGCGTCAGATTACGCAGACGGGCACCGCTGTTATTATGACCACTCATAATATTCCTCTGCTTGCCCAGTATCCTGGAATCGTATATCGGTGTATCGACCAGCGTCTGGAAGAGATTACCAACGATTATAATAAGATAGCACTCTGTCAAGAAGAGGATGGTGACGATGAGGTTCGCACGCTGGATTATTCCACTCGTGAGGATCTCTCCATGTAAAGAGAATAGTTAAAATTGAAATAGATTATGAAAGTAATGAAGTTTGGCGGAACATCGGTAGGATCACCGAGCCGCATGATGGATGTAACTGAGTTAGTAACCAAGTCGGGCGAGCCTGTATTTGTTGTATTGTCTGCAATGGCAGGCACCACCAATTCGCTCGTTGAAATCTCTGACTATCTCTACAAGAAGAATCCAGATGGAGCCAATGAGGTCATCAACCAGCTAGAGCGAATGTACATGAAGCACGTGGAAGAGCTCTACTCTACTGAGGAGATGAAGAGTCAGACACGTGAATTCCTTCAGTCTGAAATGAACTATCTTCGCTCGTTTACCAAGGAGCTGTTCACCTCTTTTGAGGAGAAGAGCATCGTAGCTCAGGGCGAGATGATGTCGACCAACATGGTAGTAAACTACATGAAGGAAAAAGGTATTAAGGCTGCCTTGATTAATGCGCTCGACTTCATGCGTACAGACAAGAACTCTGAGCCAGACCCCGTTTATATCAAGGAGAAGTTGGCTGCTATCATGGAGCAGAACGAAGGTCAGCAGATTTACATTACCCAAGGTTTTATTTGTCGCAATGCCTATGGCGAGATTGACAATCTGCAGCGTGGTGGTTCTGACTATACCGCATCTCTGATAGGTGCTGCTCTGAATGCTGAAGAAATTCAGATTTGGACCGATATCGATGGTATGCACAATAACGATCCTCGCGTGGTTGACCACACAGAGCCCGTTCATCAGCTTCACTTCGAGGAAGCAGCAGAGTTAGCATATTTTGGTGCTAAGATTCTGCACCCCACTTGTGTTCAGCCAGCTAAGTATGCTGGTATTCCCGTTCGTTTGCTAAACACCATGCAGCCTGACGCTGAGGGTACTACCATTTCTAACAAGACAGAATATGGCAAAATCAAGGCCGTTGCCGCTAAGGACAATATCATCGCCATTAAGATTAAGTCAAGTCGCATGTTGCTGGCTACTGGTTTCCTGCGCAAGGTATTCGAGATTTTCGAGTCATACCAGACTCCCATCGATATGGTTTGCACATCAGAGGTTGGAGTATCAATGTCTATCGACAACTCTGCTCATCTGGGCGAAATCGTTGACGAGTTGAAGAAATACGGTACCGTTACCGTTGACACCGGCATGTGTATCATCTGCGTTGTCGGCGACCTCGACTGGTCTAACATTGGCTTCGAGACAATGGTGATGGACGCCATGAAGAATATCCCTGTTCGCATGATTTCCTATGGCGGTTCCAACTACAACATCTCATTCCTCATCAAGGAAGAAGACAAGAAGCGCGCTTTGCAATCATTGAGCGACAACCTCTTTAACAAATAATATAACGACAAGCACAAAACTAACATGAAGGGAATTTTTCCAATCGAGAAACTGGAACGAATACAAACACCGTTCTATTATTATGATACGGAGTTGTTGAGAGCAACGCTCCGTGCCATTAACGCGGAAATACAGAAACACGAAGAGTTTGTGGTACACTATGCCATTAAGGCCAATGCTAACCCCAGAGTTCTTCGTATCATCCGCGAGGCAGGCTTGGGAGCCGACTGTGTCAGTGGTGGCGAGATAGAAGCTGCGCTGAAGGCAGGTTTCCCAGCAGAAAAGATTGTATATGCAGGCGTTGGCAAGAGTGACTGGGAAATCAATTTAGGTCTGGATAACGATATCTTCGCATTCAACGTAGAGAGCATTCCAGAACTGGAAGTGATTAACGAGTTGGCTGCCAAGAAGGGAAAGGTGGCGCGAATAGCATTACGCATCAATCCCAATGTTGGAGCTCATACCCATGCCAATATCACTACTGGACTTGCAGAAAACAAGTTTGGTATTGCTATGCGTGATATGGAAGATGTTATTGAGCGGGCATCAGCTATGCAGAACGTTCGCTTTGTAGGCTTACACTTCCATATTGGTTCACAGATTCTCGATATGGGCGACTTTGAAGCACTATGCAATCGTGTCAATGAATTACAGACACAATTGGAGAACCATCGCATTCGTGTAGAGAACATCAATGTCGGTGGTGGATTAGGTGTTGACTACCAACACCCCAATCGGGTGCCCATTCCTGATTTCAAGGCCTACTTCGACACCTATGCCAAGAAGTTGAAGCTTCGTCCTGGTCAGACCCTTCATTTCGAACTCGGACGTGCCGTTGTAGCACAATGCGGTTCTCTTATCACGCGTACCTTATATATAAAGGAGGGTGCTTGCAAGAAGTTCTGTATCGTGGATGCCGGTATGACGGACTTGATTCGTCCTGCCCTCTATCAGGCTTATCATAAGATTGAGAACATCAGTAGCGACGAACCCAAGGAAGCTTATGACGTGGTAGGTCCGATTTGCGAGTCGAGCGATGTGTTTGCCAAACAGATAGATTTGAACTGCTCGCACAGAGGCGATTTAATCGCTATCCGTTCTGCTGGAGCCTATGGCGAGATCATGGCTTCGCAATACAATTGCCGCAAACTGCCTCAGGGTTATGCGAGCGATGAATTATAATCATTGAGAATGACATCAGAAAGACCAAAGATTTCTGTCATCATGGCTGTGCAGGATCAGGCTCATGATTTAGAGCAAAACCTGCCTATCTTCCTCACCCAACAAGGCGAGGTGGATTATGAAGTCATTGTGGTAAACGACTCATCAACCGATGAGACAACCGATGTGCTGAAGCGCATGAAGGCAGAATATCCTCATCTTTATACCACTTTCCTACCCTCATCCATTGTGCCTTATCCCAGCAGACTGCGACTGGCCCTGACTATCGGTGCCAAGGCTGCTCATGGCGAATGGATTGTGTTGGCCGACATCACTCGTCCTCCCTTGTCGGACAGATGGATTTACACGCTGGTGGGCAATATTGATAATCACTCTGAGGTTGTGATAGACTATCACGACAAGACCAATATTATCCAGTCGTTCAATACATTGGACGAGGCAGCCTCTTATATCCTAAAGGCTGAGCGTAAGTCAAGACGTGGTCATCAAGGCCGTTTATTCTTGTTCCGTCGAGGCTTGTATAGCACGATGATGGTGAAGTCGACCTGTATTCACGAAGCCATCAAGTTGTTCGACCAGAAAATCAACGGGGCTAAGTTGCTAAGCCTTCGTATGCACGTGTTAAGTAAGAATATGTTCTATTAATCCATACCTAGATGAGAATATTGCATTTCTATCCCAAAGACGACAGCATGATCAGCCTTTATGTGACCATGCTTCACGAAGGTATGGGCTTAGAGTGTAGTAACGAAATGGTGACGGAAGCTAAGGAAGCTCAACAGAACCTTCGCTCTTCTCATTACGACATCTTGCATATTCATGGTTGCTGGAACAGTTCTCTGTATTTCATTGCTCGTCAGGCTATTAAGTCTGGAACGCGCATCGTCCTTTCGCCCTATGGACAACTAGAACCTTGGGTGATGAAGGATAACTATTGGAACGAGAAACTGCCCAAGCAATTACTTTATCTGAAAAGGATGGTACAGCAGTCTTATGCTGTTATTATCCAAGGAAAGATGGAAGAAGAATGCATGCGCAAACTGGGATGGAACGACCGAACGGTCATCATCAAAAATGCAATCATCACACATTCCATCACCAGACAGGAGATGGCCCGCCAGACTTTCCATATCTATCGCAAGGTAATGGATTCTAACCAACTGGAACTGATGGACGAGGAAATGCAGTCTACACTCCAACAACTTATCATCACGGGTGTTACCGGTAGTCGGCAATGGCTGGCTGAAGAGCCCCACTCTGCTCCTGACACCTTGGAAAAATGGAGACTCTTGCTCTGCTTTGCTCACCAAGAGAAGATTACCAACACCATTCTTCGAGGCATTCAAGTCATGAATTTTGAAGCGCCCGACTTTGACGTGGAAAAGATTGACTATTTCCTGCCATCAGGTTATGAAACGCCTCATTCCATCGAGAGTGTTATCGGCATTAGCTTCGTTTCAGAGAACGACCGTTTGCTGGCAACCTTCAAATATCTGAAGAAACTGGTTCTTCGCAACCAACTCACTATCATGCATCTGATTGAATTGGACAAGGAACTTCGCCAACATGATTGCGAGGAAGATAGGCTCTGTGAAAAGTTGGAAGAACAGAATCTGCTGAAGATGACAGGTCGACTGATGCAAGTAATGCACGATTTGACCGGTTTCACCGAAGGCTTCATGCCTGTTCCTCCGCTCAACGACCGTATTACAAAGCGAATAAGACTACAAGTAGAAAACCACCTAAAAATATAAGACTATGAGTAAGACAACTATTCATCGTGACATGCACTATCTGGAGTTGCTCTCTACCTCGTTTCCGACCATTGCATCGGCTGCGACAGAGATTATCAATCTGGAGGCTATCATGAACCTGCCTAAAGGTACAGAACATTTTCTGGCCGACCTTCATGGAGAAAGCCAGGCTTTCCAGCATGTATTGAAGAATGCTTCGGGTAATATCCGACGCAAGGTAAGCGAACTGTTTAGAGGCGACATTCGCGAATCGGAACGTCGCGAACTGTGCACCCTGATTTATTATCCTGAGGAGAAGCTGGAACTGATCAAAGCCTCCGAAGAAGATATGGACGACTGGTATCACATTACCATCCATCGCTTGGTCAGCGTTTGTCGTGATGTTTCTTCAAAATACACTCGTTCTAAGGTACGCAAATCGCTCCCAGAAGAGTTTGCATATATCATTGAGGAACTGCTACATGAGCGAACAGATGATATTGACAAGGCCGCTTATGTAAATGTGATTGTTGATACGATTATTTCAACAGGACGAGCCGACGATTTCATCGTGGCTGTTTGCAACGTCATACAACGTCTTTCCATCGACCAATTGCACATCTTGGGCGATATATTCGATCGTGGTCCTGGTGCTCATATCATTCTTGACACCCTGCGCCAATATCATTCATGGGACATTCAGTGGGGCAACCACGATATGTTATGGATGGGCGCTGCTGCCGGCAACAATTCCTGTATCTGTAATGTGTTGCGCCTCTCATTGCGTTATGCCAATCTCACTACCATCGAGGAAGCCTATGGTATCAACCTTGTACCTCTGGCCACCTTTGCAATGGAGTTCTATGGCGACGACCCCTGCGAGGAGTTTATACCCAAGCTGCTGAGAGGCGACACGATGGAGGAAAAATATCAGCGACTGACCGCCCAGATGCACAAAGCCATTTCGGTTATACAGTTTAAGAAGGAGGCTCAGATATTCCATCGTCGTCCTGAATGGAAGATGGAAGACCGTTGCGTGCTGGAGCACATCGACTACAAGCGTGGTGTCTATATCGTTGACGGAAAAGAATATGAGATGCGCTCATGCCACTTCCCTACCGTCGACCCAGAACATCCCAACGAACTCACTCCTGAGGAATATCAGTTGATGGAGCGCCTTCACCATTCTTTCCGTGTCAGCGAGAAGTTGCAGAAGCACATCAAGATGTTACTCTCTCATGGTTGCATGTATTCCATCTGCAATCAGAATCTGCTCTATCACGCCTCTGTTCCGCTCAATCCCGATGGAACGCTGAAGGAAGTAGAACTTTACAAGGGCGAGTTCTATACTGGCAAGGAGTTGATGCATAACATCGGAATGATGGTTCGTTCGGCTTACAATACTGATACGGAAAAAGAACAGCGTCAATATGCGCGCGACTATTTCCTCTATCTCTGGTGTGGCAAGGATTCTCCCCTATTCGACAAGTCGAAGATGGCTACCTTCGAGCGCTATTTCCTGAGCGACAAGGAAACTTTCAAGGAGGAAAAGGGAGCCTATTTCCAGTTGCGCGACAACGAAGAAGTATGCGATCGTATTCTCGATGCCTTCGGCGTTACTGGCAACAATCGCCATATCATCAACGGCCACGTTCCCGTTCATGCCTCTAAGGGTGAAAATCCCATCAAAGCCAATGGTAAATTGATGGTGATTGACGGAGGATTCTCTGAGGCTTATCATAAGGAAACGGGTATTGCAGGATATACGCTTGTTTACCATAGTCGCGGTTTCCAACTTGTTCAGCATGAACCATTTATGAGTGCTAGAGACGCTATCGAAAGAGGGATTGACATCAAGTCTACCACCCAACTCGTCGAGCTCTCTGCCCACCGCATGTTAGTGGCTGATACCGACAAGGGCGTTGAACTGCGTTCGCAGGTTGAAGACCTTCGCGAATTGCTCTATGCTTATCGTCACGGCATCCTCACAGAGAAGAACAAGGTATGACCTCACATCGTGTCCTGATAGCCTTGGGTTCCAACCATCGCCAGCCCGTTTTCATCCAATGGGCCTCTCAGCGAATGGCCGTGCTGTTGCGCAATCCACGCTTCAGTCCTACCCTATGGACAAAGGACATCAAGGGCTCTGGTCGCCTGTACATGAACCGACTCGTTGCAGGCAACACCCTACTCTCTGTCTCTGAAATCGAACAAACATTAAAGCAAATCGAGGTCGAGGCTGGTCGCACTCACGATCAGGTTACCATCGACCTCGATTTGATGCAATATGATTCCGACCGCTATCATCTTCGCGACTGGCCACGTCCTTATATCACCAAACTCTACGACCAGTTCCCTTAAACGATAGCTAAAAATCTACGTTATTTCCTGACTATCACACTTCCACTTGCCTGATGCGTAGCCAGTATCAATACTTCTGCTATCTGAACGTGAGCAGGAGCATTAGCAGCATATACCGCAACATCAGCAATATCATCTCCCGTCAAAGGCTTAATGCCTTGATACACTTTTGTTGCACGCTCCTTGTCGCCATGAAAGCGAACATTACTGAAGTTCGTTTCAACCAAACCTGGCTTTAGCGTAGTCACACGAATGGCTGTATTAGCCACATCAATGCGCAGGCCGTCGGTCAACGCTTTTACAGCTGCTTTAGTGGCACAATACACGTTACCTCCAGCATAAGCCGCATCACCAGCCACCGAACCAATATTAATAACATGTCCGCAATTGCGCTCTACCATTCCAGGCACCACAAGTCGTGTCATGGTCAGCAAGCCCTTGATGTTTGTGTCAATCATCGCATCCCAGTCGTTCAAATTTCCTTCATATTCAGGTTCCAGACCAAGGGCCAAACCAGCATTATTTACCAGTACATCTATCTCTTTCCACTCCTCAGGCAGATTGTCAATCTGTTGTTTGGCTTTCTGGCTATCTCTCACGTCAAAGGTCAAAATCAACACCTTTGTTCCCTTTTCCTCCAATTCCTTACGGATTTCCTCCAGACGCTTCTCGTTTCTACCCGTCAGAATCAAGCGGTCACCATTTTCTGCAAACTTGCGAGCGCAACCAAGTCCTATACCACTTGTTGCTCCTGTAATCAATACTGTTTTGTTCATATTTTCAAGTTGTTAAGTCATAATTCTTTTTTTACTGATATGCTTATTCAAACACATCAAATTCCTTGTTGTAGGCGGGCGACTGGATAGACAACAGGTTCAGCACGGAATGGAAAACGAAATGCTGGTCAAGAACAGCAGGCAATTGGCCAGCAGGTTTGTAGGTTCTGAAACCGTCAGAGGTCCACACCAGGAATGGTATTTCATACTGCACCTTAGGCGCCAGTTTCATGGGCAGACCATGCATGAACATCTTGTTCTCGCCAAGCGATTCACCATGGTCGGAAATAAAAATCATGGCACTTTTCCAATTGTCCATCTGGCGAAGGGTTTGGATAAGATTGTCAAGCAGATAGTCAGTATAGCGAATGGTATTGTCGTAGGCATTGACCAGCAGATTGATATTTTTCTCGCCTTCCTCAATGCTATTAGCCACGGGCTTATACACTTCGAATTCCTTAGGATACTTGTCAACATAGCGCGGACCATGACTTGTGCTGGTGTGAAGAATGATGAGCACCTTGTCTTTCTTACTTGACATGATGCGCTCACGAAGTCCTGTAAAGAGCAGTCCGTCATAGCGTCGGTCCACCTCAGGATAGAGCTTGGAAAGTTCCTGATCGGTCAGATACTCGTCAATATGAATGGGTGGCTCGCCCCAGTTGTAGGTGCGCCACGACACGTCAACACCCATGCGGAAGGCATAGTTGGGCAGGAGTTCATAGAGGTCGTCGCTATTTTGGGGTTCCAGAATAGCCTTGGTACCAGCAGTAGTATAGGTAGCACAAGAATTGGCTTGGAACACCTTCAGATCTTTCTGTTTAGACAACAGCGGATTGGTGTCGCGCTTGTATCCGTAGAGTTGGAAATTGGCCTTGCGTGCCGATTCGCCGATGACGAGCACCACAACCGCTTTCTCATGGTCGGTAATCTTGCCGTCGGGCAGTTTTATTTCCTCAGCCTTTTCATCATGCTGACTGCTTATCACGCGACCGATATTTACCACATAAGACCAAGGCTGCAATAGTCCACCCAACTCCGTGTCGTGCTGACTGATCCATAATGTCTGACTGATATTCAGGGCGGCAACAACCAAAATGACAACCAACGAAGCGCCACAATAGGCTCCCATCTTCTTGGCACTTCCCAAGATTATGGGCTGGAATATACAGTATAAGGCAGGAAGGACACCGAGGACCAGGATGAGCAGAACCATCCACCCATTGAAGAAGGCCGAAGCTTCCACATATCGGGTATTGAACACGTTTTCAATGGTGGTGGCATCGATAATAGCATGATAGGTAAAAATGAAGTAGAAAGCCGTTGCGTTGATGACGGAAAAGACGGCCAACAGGATGCGTCCCACCATTCGCAACAACCACATGGCAAGATAGGTCAGCATGAAATTGAGCACCAGCATGACAATCACCAGGGAGGTAATCAGAAACTGTTTACCACCGAAGCTGGACTCTGAATTCTGAGCCACATAAAGGAAGAACGGAATGTTGTAGACCAACAGCGTCCAAAGGCTCACAATACTGGAGAAAGTGACTAGCGTTATCTTTTTCATGCCACGAAGATACGAACAATGCTTAGACTCTACTTATCTTGGCAAACGTTCCTTGACATTGGTGTAAGCCTTGTAAGAGGTAAATCCGCTGGCCTCGGCAGCTGCCTCTGGTGTAGAATTAGGATGCTGAGCCATATAGTGGTCATAGTAGTCGAGACGCAGACCGTTGACATAGTCGTAGAAACTACCAAAGCGCTCGGTAAGCACTCGTGACACATAGATACGACTGAAGCTGCAACGCTCTACCACTTGTTCCAGTTTCAAGTGTGGGTCCAGATAGGCAGCCTCGGTATTGACAAACTGCTCAATCTCAGTGGCGATACGACTGTTGCGCTCCTCAGCCAGTTCGCTATCTTCTTCGACTACCACTTCGTCGTCACCAATATCAGAAAGAATGGCTGCACGGCGCCAGATGGGCATCACGTTCAGCAACAGAACGACATTAAAGACAGACAGCGGAATACACATCCAAGCCATTACATCGGGCGAATCCGTGATGTAAGCAGGCCAAAGGAACGGAGTAAGAACAATGGGAGAAGCCCACATGCGATGGGCATATTCCATGGGAAAGTCATCAGGATTCGAATAGTTCACATCGCGCGACAGTCTCATCCACTTCCACACCTGCCACATAGACAAGCCACAATAAACCACCATCATCATGCTAGCCACAAATGCAACAACATTACAGATTCTGATGGCTTCAGGTGAGAGAAAGCCCGATGGTAGCCAAGCATGTAATATAAAAGGTATCATGGTAAGAAACGTAATGATACCAGCTATCAGGCTGGAGGGTTTCCACATTTTCAATTGCTTGACCGTTCCGAAAAAGCAGAATATCAGCGAACCGCAATAGAAATAATAGGTACATGGGAAATACGACTTCATCAGAAGCCACGCTGCCTCACTATGGGGATTCAACACATAAGGCAATAGCACAAGGGCGGTGAGATAAATGCAAACCTGCATCTTTCGGTCGGGCCAGATATAGTCTCTGCGCTCTTTCGGAGTGCCGCAATTATGGAATGCTCTGACTGCCGAAAACATCATGCACGTCACGATATAAACCGCTGCCGCCACTCCATACCAATAATAATTATTTGTTTCTATCATAATCGTAATTTACCAATTCGATGGCAAAGTTACACTTTTTTTTGCGATAAAGTGTCATTCTTGATAATTATTTCGTAACTCTGCCAAAAATTTGGCGAAGTTACTTCGTCTCGGCAAAAAAAGAAAAGATTTTCTTTGTTTTGCTCTCTACTTTTCGTAACTTTGCAGCAAAATATGGATATATGACAATTATAGCATCGATTCTTATCATTCTAGCCTTCTGCCTTTTCATCATTATCCGCCATCGTGCGGCGATGAGACTGGAGGATGCCTATAAAGACCTGGAACGGGCCAACGAACGAGCTAAGGAATCGTCGCGCATGAAGAGTGACTTCATCCAGCAGATTTCCCACGAGATTCGCACGCCCCTCAATATACTTTCGGGCTACACCCAATTGCTGACAACGCCCGGCATGCAGTATGACGAAGACACCCTTGAAGAAATCAAGCAACAGATAACTGAGAATACCGACCGCATTACCAGTCTGGTGAATAAGATGTTGGAGCTCTCTGAGGCCAAGAGTATGTCGGTCATCGAGTGCAATGATCGTGTTCGAGCCATACAGATTGCTACCGAAGCAGCCGATGCCTCAGGCATCAGAACCGCCAAACATTTGACGTTCGACATGATAGTGGCGCCTGGAGCAGAAAAAATCACATTGAAAACCAATCTGCAAGCAGCTGTCAGAGCCCTGTCGCTGGTGCTTGACAATGCACGAAAGTTTACTGCTCCTGCTGAGACACGCCAAACGGGAAAACCTGTTGACCATCTGCAGAAGGCCGTTCTGCGCATCACGGTTTCTTCATCTCGTATTTTCTTCTCAGTCGAGGACACGGGCATTGGCATTCCCCATAAGGAGGCTGAACGCATCTTCGAAGAATTCGTGCAGTTGGACGAGTATTATAATGGCACAGGTATCGGCTTGACGGTGGCTCGTTCCTTGGCTCGTCGCATCGGTGGCGACATCATGCTCGACACCGCCTACATCGGTGGTTCACGTTTCGTCATGACCTTGCCCCTTACAAAATAAATATGAATAAGGTACGCATCACGGCTATCCGCCAAACGGTCTATACCGACCTAATGGCCCAATATGAGAACCCGATAGAGCACACTTGCGATGTAAGCACGGGTCAGCAATGGATTTCCATTGACGGCCAACGCCCTGAAGGTTTGTGCCCCTCGGCATGGGAATCTATGCGCACCTTTGTGGAATCATTGGCCAAGGGTGAGGGCAATTTCTACGACGGGTGGATGAAGAATCCGATGAGTGTCATGATCAGTTGTAACGATGGGTTTCGCCCCTTCAGCTTCTATATTGAAGTGGTGTCGTGACTTTTTTTTGCACATATTTTTCTATTTTTCTTTGTCATTTGGAAATTATTTCTTATTTTTGCAGACTAGAATAACTTAAAACTATAAAAATATGACATTACTAATGATTCTGCAACTCATGATTGTGCTGGGAGCACTTTGGGTTGGCTCACGTTACGGTAGTCTCGCACTTGGTGCTATTTCGGGTATCGGTCTTGCTATTCTTGTCTTCGGTTTCAGCTTAAAACCTGGTACTCCACCGACCGATGTTATCTACATCATCATAGCTGCCGTGACCTGTGCGGGCATTATGCAGGCATCAGGAGGTATGGACTGGTTGATACAGATAGCCGAGCGCCTTTTGCGTAAACATCCAGACCGCATCACCTTCCTGGCTCCCCTTTGTACCTTCTTCCTGACGGTATTGGTAGGTACTGGTCATGTGGTTTATACGTTAATGCCGATTATCTGCGACATTGCGCTGAAGAAGGGCATTCGTCCTGAGCGTCCTTGCGGTGTGGCATCTATTGCCTCTCAGGTGGGTATCACCTGTTCGCCCATTGCAGCTGCAGTGGTTGCTTTCGTTAGTATCTCAAACACCAACGGTTTCGACATCACGATTCCTGGCGTGCTGATGATTTCCATTCCTGCCTGTGTCTGTGGACTGATGGCAGCAGCTGCCGCTTCCTATCATCGCGGACTGGACCTTGACAAAGACCCCGTGTTCCAGGCTAAGCTGAAAGACCCTGCACAATATGAGTATATCTATGGTTCATCAGCAACAACCCTCGACAAGGACATTCCCAAAGAGGCCAAGCGTGCCGTTTACGTCTTCGTTGCAGCTCTCTGCGTCATCGTATTGTTTGCTGCCGTTCCTTCTCTCCTGCCCTCATGGGATGGAAAGTCGCTGAAGATGAACATTGTCATCCAGATTGTGATGATCAGCGCAGCTGCCCTGATGATTATCTTCTGTAAGGCATCGCCCAAGAAAGCCGTTGCCGGTCCTGTATGGCAATCAGGTATGGTGGCCGTAGTAGCCATTTACGGTATTGCCTGGTTGGCCGACACCTATTTCTCTAATTATATGGAAGAGATGCAGGTAATGCTGACAGACATCGTGAAGGAATATCCCTGGTCAATAGCCTTCGTGTTCTTCCTGGTTTCTGTGCTCATCAACTCACAAGGTGCGGTAGTAGTTGCTATGTTACCCTTGGCTTACTCCTTGGGAATAGCCGGTCCGATATTGCTGGGTGTGCTCCCATCCGTTTACGGATATTTCTTCATCCCCAATTATCCAAGTGATATTGCCACGGTGAACTTCGACCGATCGGGCACAACGGTAATTGGTAAATACCTGCTGAACCACTCGTTCATGATGCCTGGATTGATTTGCGTATTTACCTCAACCATTGTGGCTTACCTCTTGTCAATGCTAATATATTAATATGAACGAACATAAAATAATTAGTGATCCCGTTTTCGGGTTTATAAAAATTAAAAGAGGATTGCTGTATGACATCGTACAGCATCCTTTTTTTCAGCGTCTTAACCGTATCAACCAACTCGGCTTGGCCTCGGTTGTGTATCCCGGGGCACGACATACACGCTTCCAACACTCTCTCGGAGCTTTCCATCTAATGTCAGAAGCCATTAAGTCGCTAACGGAAAAAGGTGTTTACATCTTCGACTCCGAAGCCGAAGCCGTACAAGCCGCTATCCTAATGCACGACATCGGGCACGGACCGTTCTCGCATGTCTTGGAGAACACGCTGATTCACGGCATTTCCCATGAGGACATATCCTTGATGATGATGGAACAGATAAACCACGATTTAAAAGACCAGCTGAATCTGGCCATCTCCATTTTCAAGGACGAATATCCCAACAAAATATTCCATCAACTGATTTCCAGTCAACTGGACATGGACCGCTTGGACTATCTTCGTCGCGACTCCTTCTATACCGGCGTTACAGAAGGAAACATCGGTTCGGCACGCATCATCAAGATGCTGAATGTGGCCGACGACAAGTTGGTGGTTGACTCGAAAGGTATCTATTCCATCGAGAACTATCTGACCACCCGCAGATTGATGTATTGGCAGGTATATCTGCACAAGACGGCAGTTGGTTACGAGAAAGTGCTGGTCAATACCCTGAAGAGGGCCAAGTATCTGGTTCGACAGGGTCTGAACGTTTTCGCCACCCCTGCCCTCGCCTACTTCCTCAAGAATGATATCGACGCCCAGTGGTTTGCCTCTCATCCTGAAGCTCTGCAAATGTATGCCGAGCTCGACGATTCCGACATCTGGAGTGCTCTGAAGGTGTGGAAGCATAGCGATGACAAGATCCTCTCGACATTGGCAACAGATATGACAGACCGTCATCTGTTCAAGGTAGAAGTGACCGAGCAACGTCCTGAGGATGATTATCTGCAAGAGAAAATGCACCAGATAGCCGTTGCCATGGGCATTCCAGATGAGGACGCACACTACCTTCTCACTCTGACGGAGATTGGAAAAGACATGTATAATCCTGAGGATGACAGCATCGGAATTTTATACAAAGACGGTACCGTTAAGGACATTGCAGAGGCTTCCGAAATCTTAAATGTTCAATTACTTTCTAAAAAAATACGTAAATATTACCTTTGTTATCAAAGAATTCAATAATTTTTTGTAACTTTGCAGCGTTTATTAAAACTCTGATTATATGATGCAATTTACAGCCAAGCAAATAGCCGATTTTATCGGTGGTCGTGTGGAAGGCAATGAGAATGCTACCGTCAGCACGTTTGCAAAGATTGAAGAAGGTAAGGAAGGAGCTATCACTTTCCTCTCAAATCCTAAATATACTCCGTATATCTATGAGACAAAAGCCAGTATCGTGCTCATCAATGAGGACGTTCAACTGGAGAAGCCCGTCAGCGCTACGCTCATTCGTGTGAAGAACGCCTATGAGTGTGTGGCCAAGCTGTTGCAGATGTATGCAGCTTCGCTTCCCAAGAAAACGGGCATCCATCCATTGGCCTTCGTTTCTGAATCTGCCCAGATTGGCAAGGATGTTTATATCGGTCCGTTCACTTTTGTGGGTGAAGGCGTGAAGATTGGCGATGGTTCTATCATCAATCCCAACGTCACCATCTACGATGGTTGTCAGATTGGCAAGAATGTAACCATCCATGCCGGTAGCGTGATTGGTGCCGACGGCTTTGGTTTCGCACCTAACACCGAAGGTTACGAGAAGATTCCTCAGTTGGGTATTGTAATTATCGAAGATAATGTGGAGATTGGTGCCAATACCTGTATCGACCGCTCTACCATGGGACAGACCGTTATCCATAAGGGCGTGAAGCTCGACAACCTTATCCAGGTGGCCCACAACTGTGAAATCGGTGAGAATACCGTTATGTCTGCACAGGTCGGCATGGCTGGTTCTACGAAGATTGGTTCATGGTGTATGGTTGGCGGACAGGCTGGTTTCGCTGGTCATATCCACGTAGCTGACAAGACGATGGTAGGCGCTCAATGTGGTGTTATCAGCAATACCAAGGGCAATGGCGAGAATCTCATTGGTTCACCCGCTATGGATCCCAAAGACTTTTTCAAAGCAAAGGCCCTCTATCGTCGTTTGCCCGACATGTATAAGGAAATCAGCGCTCTGCGCAAGGAAATAGAAGAACTCAAGAAAAAACAATAATGAAACAGAAGACACTTAAAGGCAGTTTCTCTCTCTTTGGAAAAGGACTGCATACGGGTTTAAATCTGACAGTAACATTTAATCCTGCACCTGAGAATACAGGTTATAAAATCAAGCGCATCGACTTGGAGGGAGAACCCGTTATCGATGCCATTGCAGAGAATGTAGTTGACACCCAGCGTGGTACAGTACTTGGAAAGGGCGAAGCTCGTGTATCTACGGTAGAACACGGTCTTGCAGCTCTCTATGCCCTGGGCGTCGACAACTGTATGATTCAGGTAAACGGTCCTGAGTTCCCCATCCTCGATGGTTCTGCCATCCAGTATGTTGAGAGAATCAAGGAGGTAGGTATCGAGGAGCAGAATGCACCCAAAGACTGGTACATCATCCGCAAGAAGATTGAGGTGAAGGACGACAAGACCGGTTCTTGCATCACCATTCTTCCCGACGATGAGTTCTCGCTGACTGCCATGTGCTCTTTCGATTCGAAGATTATCAATTCTCAGTTTGCGACGCTCGACAATATCCAGCAGTTTTCTACTGAGATAGCAGCTGCTCGCACCTTTGTCTTCGTTCGCGACATCGAACCCCTGTTGCAGGCCAACCTCATCAAGGGTGGCGACATGGACAATGCCATTGTCATCTACGAGCGCCAGACCACCCAAGAGCGTCTGGACATGCTGGCTGACATGTTGGGCGTGGAGCACAGAGATGCCACAGAACTGGGATATATCCAGCACAAGCCTTTGGTTTGGGAGAATGAATGTACCCGCCACAAGCTGTTGGATGTGATTGGCGATATGGCTCTCATCGGCAAACCCATCAAGGGACGCATCATTGCCACTCGTCCTGGTCATACCATTAATAATAAGTTTGCCCGTCAGATGCGCAAGGAGATTCGCAAGCACGAAATCCAGGCTCCTATCTACGATCCCAATGAGGAACCCGTAATGGATGTGAACCGTATTCGCGAGTTGCTTCCCCATCGCTATCCTATGCAGTTGGTCGACAAGGTCATCTCTTTGGGAGCCAACACGATTGTGGGTATCAAGAATGTCACTTCCAACGAGCCTTTCTTCCAGGGTCACTTCCCCGAAGAGCCCGTTATGCCCGGCGTTCTTCAGGTTGAGGCTATGGCTCAATGTGGTGGTCTTCTGATTCTTAACACATTGGAAGAACCCGAGCGTTGGTCTACCTATTTCATGAAGATTGACGATGTGAAGTTCCGTCAGAAAGTGGTTCCTGGCGACACCCTGATTTTCAAGGTCGACTTGCTGGCTCCCGTTCGTCACGGCATCTCTTCGATGAAGGGCTACATCTTTGTGGGCGACCATGTAGTGGCCGAAGCCACCTTCACCGCTCAGATTGTGAAGAATAAGTAATCACAAAACTCAAAGTTTAAAGTTCAATGAATCAAATCCATCCTTTAGCAGTTGTAGACCCCGAGGCCAAGCTTGGCGACGGTAACGTCATCGGTCCCTTCTGCGTGATTGACAAGAATGTCGTTATAGGCGATAATAATAAGTTATTAAATAATGTAACCCTCCACTTTGGTGCTCGTATTGGCAACAACAACGAATTCTTCCCCGGTGCCTCTATCTCCACAAAGCCACAGGATTTGAAATTCCAGGGCGAGGAGACCACTTGCGAGATTGGTGACAACAACTCCATTCGCGAGAATGTTACCATCAGTCGTGGTACGGCATCAAAGGGCAAGACGGTTATTGGCAACGGCAATCTGCTGATGGAGAATATGCACATCGGTCACGACTGCGTTATCGGCAATGGATGCATCATTGGCAATTCCACGAAGTTTGCCGGTGAAGTGATTGTCGACGACAATGCCATTATCTCGGCTTGCTGTCTGTTCCATCAGTTCCTGCATGTGGGTGGTTACATCATGTTCCAGGGTGGCAGTCGTACCTCGCAGGACATTCCTCCCTACGTCATTGCTGGCAAGGAACCTATCCGCTATGCAGGTGTCAACCTCATCGGTCTGCGTCGTCGCGGATTCCCCAACGAGGTCATCGACGCTATTCACGATGCCTATCGCATCATCTATGCCAAGGGCATCCTGAAAGATGGTGTTGCTGAGGCTCGCGCCAAGTATCCTGACTGCAAGGAGGTGGAATACATCTGCTCGTTCATTGAAAATTCGAAGCGCGGAGTCATCCGTTAATAGTTTTACGGTTTAAGTTGAACAAACTCATCGTCATCACGGGCCCAACCGCTGTAGGCAAAACGGCACTAACCCTTGAGATTGCCAAGCACTACGGCATACCAATCATCAATGCTGACTCACGTCAGATTTATCAAGAACTGAGGATTGGCACGGCCTCCCCGACGGTTGAGCAGATGCAGCAGGTTTACCACTATTTCGTAGGCACCAAGAGCATCAGCGACTATTACAATGCTTCGATGTACGAACAGGAAGTCATGCAGTTGCTTCAAACATTGTTCGCTACATCTCCTATCCAAATTCTTTCGGGAGGAAGCATGATGTATATTGATGCGGTATGCAATGGCATCGATGATATCCCCACCGTTCGCGATGATATTCGCAACGAGATGAAACGTCGCTACGAGGAAGAAGGATTGGAGAGCCTTTGTGAAGACCTTCGTCGCCTTGACCCCGAGCACTACGAGGTGGTAGACCGTCAGAACCATCGTCGCGTCATCCATGCGCTCGAGATTTGTTACCAGACGGGCAAGACCTACACCTCTTTCCGTACACAAGCCAAGAAGCAACGTCCTTTCCAGATTATCAAAATCGGACTGAATCGTGATCGCGACGAACTCTATCAACGCATCAACCAGCGTGTTGATGACATGATGGCAGAAGGTCTTCTGGATGAAGCAAAGGCGATGCTTCCATATAGAGAAGCGAATGCCTTAAACACCGTAGGCTACAAAGAACTGTTCGACTACTTCGATGGACGATGGCCCCTCGCTGAAGCGGTAGAGCGCATCAAGGGCAACACCCGTCGTTATGCTCGCAAACAACTCACTTGGTATAAGCGTGATGAACAAGTTACATGGTTTCATCCCCATCAACAACAAGAAATTCTGAATTTAATTTCGCACTATGAATAACTACTTAGAAATGGTTGGCACATTCTTCCAGAAAGGATGGCAATGGTATAAGGGACTCTATCAGGGACGTCGCTGGTACGTCAAGATTGGTGCAGTTATCGCTTCGCTCGTCGTGGCATTCCTGCTCTATCTCATCATGGTCGACATCAACTTCCTGTGGCTTTTTGGTAAATCGCCCTCCATGAGCGATGTCAAGAACACCCACCCTGCTGAGGCCTCACAGATCTATAGTGCCGATGGCAAGGTGATTGGCAAGTTCTTCAGCGAGAACCGCATGCCCGTGGACTACGACGATGTCAGCCCGAAGTTCTGGGAAGCCCTTATCGACACCGAGGACGAGCGTTTCTATCGCCATCATGGCATCGACTATCAGGCTTTTGGAGCAGCTTTGAAAGACTATGTCTTGCATCGTGATGCCCGTGGTGCTTCCACCATCACCCAGCAGTTGGCCAAGAACCTCTTCCGTGTCCGCACGCAATATTCAACAGGACTATTGGGCAATATCCCTGGCTTGAAGATGCTCATCATGAAGAGCAAGGAGTGGATTACCGCCTATAAGTTGGAATGGTATTTCGATAAGAACGAGATATTGACCATGTATGCCAATACCGTTGACTTCGGTTCCAATGCCTTTGGCATCAAGACCGCTGCCAAGACCTATTTCGGCACTACTCCGAAGCATCTCACCACCGACCAGTCTGCCATTCTGGTAGGACTGCTCAAGGCCACCACCTATTATAATCCGCGCATCAATCCGAAGAATTCCCTCAGTCGTCGCAATGTGGTGCTCGACAACATGCTTCGCCACGGTCATCTCACACCTGAGGAGTGCAAAGCCCTTCAGCAGAAGGAAATCAAGCTGGACTATAGTGTGGAGGATGCCTATGACGGCAATGCCAACTACTTCCGTGAAGCGGTGGCCGACTGGATGAAGTCGTGGTGTAAGGAGTATTATGGCGACGACCGTGCCTATGCTTATTACACCGAAGGTTTGAAGATTCACACCACCCTCGACAGTCGCATGCAGCATTATGCCGAGGAAGCTGCCATCAAACAGATGAAGCAGGTGCAGAAGACCTTCAATCAGCATTGGGGCAATGTCAATCCCTGGCAAGACGAGCGCCATGTGGAAATTCCCCATTTCATCGAGGATTTGGCTAAGAAGACACCTTATTATAAATTGCTGAACCAGAAGTACGACGGCAACCAAGACTCCATTTCCTATTATCTCAATCTTCCCCATAAGGTTAAACTCTTCGATTATGAGAATGGATATATCGAGAAAGAGATGTCGTCTATGGATAGCATCCGTTATATGGAGCACTTCATGCATTGTGGCTTCGTGGCCATCGAACCTCAGACTGGACATGTCAAGGCCTGGGTGGGCGACATCGACTTCAAGACGTGGAAATACGACAAGGTAACGGCCATGCGCCAGCCTGGCTCTACCTTCAAGCTCTTCGTCTATTCCGAGGCCATGAACCAAGGCATCACGCCTTGCGACACCCGCAAGGACGAGTACTTCTCTATGAAGGTCATGGACCATGACAAGGAGATCACTTGGGCTCCCACCAATGCTGATGGCCGTTTCTCAGGTGCCAACATCACCTTGAAGCAAGCCTTCGCCATGAGTATCAACAGCGTGGCCGTTCGTCTGGGTCAGGAAGTAGGCATCGACCGCATTGTCCAGACGGCTCACGAGATGGGTATCAAGTCCAAGCTCGACCCCACTCCTTCGTTGACGCTTGGTGCCAGCGATGTCAATCTGCTCGAATTGGTAGGTTCCTATTGTACGCCCGTCAATAATGGTAAGGCCATCGACCCCGTATTGGTAACCCGTATTGAGGATCGCGACGGCAACGTCATCTATGAAGCCAATCCCGAAGAGCGCCAAGCCCTCTCGCCCAAGAGCGCTTTCTATGTTCAACAGCTGCTGATGGGAGGCATGAGTGGCACCTCCTCTCGTCTGCGTGGTTTCGTGGGCGACGCCAACAACGATACCGATTTCGGTGGCAAGACCGGCACGTCCAACAATCACTCCGATGCCTGGTTTGTGGGCACCACGCCCCGTCTTGTTTGTGGCGCCTGGGTGGGTGGCGAATACCGTTGCATCCACTTCCGCACCGGTCAACTCGGACAAGGCAATCGCACCGCCCTGCCCATCTGTGGCTACTTCTTAGGATCTGTCCTTGCCGACAAGCAGTTCAAGCACTATCGCGTCAAGTTCAACAAGCCCGAGGGCATCGGCGATGCCATCGATTATAACTGTGGTGGCTATTTCAAAGCACCTGCTGATTCCGACTCGCTGGCCGTTGATAGTCTGGCTGCTAAGCCCGAGATGGAGATGGTGCTCGATGAATTCGGCAACGAGGTGGTTCGTCCTAAGGAACATCACGACAATGTGAACACGCAGTCTTCGCCCAATGCTCCGCAGGCTGCTGAGGAACCCAAACAGACCAAGATTGAAGAATAAATAAAAAAAGGTAAGGGGTGAAAACCTCTTACCTTTTTTCTTCCTTCTTCCTTCTTACTTCTCCTCCGGAGCTAAATACCTATCACCCGTTTCTTTCACGATTCTTCGTGCAAACGCAGGCGAATATCCTGGGCGCTTCACCCTTGCTCCCAGTCCGTATTTTCCTCGTTTAAACTGCCCGTTTTCATCAGGTTTAACGGCCATATCGTTATACTTCACTATCAGGTATGTGGCCAGTTTCTTCCATCTCGCCAACATGCGCTGAGCCTGCGCCACGCTATAGTCGTTCAGGTATTTCTGCCTGGCAGCTGGTTCCATGCCCTTTGCCTTCTCCTCGATGGCCGTCTGTTGCATGAAGTACGATTTCTCCAGCGAGTCGCGCACCTCACGGAGCGATGGGAACAAGGCCGAATAGCGCGGATAAACCATGTTGCTCACCCAGTTCTCAACCCAGAAAGCATTCTTATCGCTGAAAGTAATGTCGTCAGCCCCAGGCGTGTTGTAACACTCAGGCTGTTCCGTCATCGAACAATAGATAGGCGTATAAGCCACCATGTTCGGGTCGTCGTTGCCAAACCACAGACATCCGCCCACCTCACGAGGCAACCACGAACGCATCTGTGCCACGAATGTCCATGCCGTTTGTTGCGTTGAAACCGGGCGTTCGTTGAAATACTTCTTGCCGTCCACCTTATAATATAAAGGTGTCGGACGATAAGGCATCTGCCAGATACCAGCACCCACATCCGTCGAGTCAATAGCCATCGGCGTACCCTCGTAATGGTCGCGCATAGCCGCCATCACATCCTGCACACTCACCTTTCCATCGGGAATCACCCACAGCGGCATGTCCTCCGCATCCTTGTCCTTACCCATTGCCCAAGGCAGATAACGGTCCATACCCTTCACGTGGCGATTGAAGAAGGTCCACACGCGGGCGTCACAGATACGACGACCACCGAAATCAGGGAAAGCATAGGCGTTCTTCCACGAAAAATCCTCGTCTTTACCGGTAAACCATCCCATCTTGCGTGCATACTTAATCACGTTCTTCGAGTACATCACGTTCTCCTTGTCCTTCAGTGGGAACTTACCGATACGGCTCTGGTTCGCATGTCCACAAATGGCATTATCAGGTATTCTCCAGGCCACCCATACCACACGCTTCTTCGACTTGCTACGGTCCGGACCGCATCCCTGCATCTCCAGAATCCAAGCTTCCTCAGGGTCGCAGATAGTAAACGTCTCACCCTCCGAGTAATATCCGTAAGTCTCTACAAGCGAGGTCATTATCTTGATAGCTTCACGTGCCGATTTAGCGCGTTGCAATCCGATGTATATCAACGATCCATAGTCAATAATTCCCGTTGAATCCACCATTTCTTCGCGACCACCATAGGTTGTCTCGCCAATGGTCACCTGCCATTCGTTCATGTTGCCAATCACGTTGTAGGTCTCCTCCGCCTCAGGAATCTCGCCCAGCGGTTTGTTTGTGTCCCACTCCACTATCTTTCTCATCTCGCCCTTCTGGTGCTTTGCTGCCGGATAGTGATACAGCCACATAAAGGCCCCATACGAGTCAGCATTGTACGAGCAGATAACGCTTCCGTCTGCCGAAGCCTTCTTGCCCACGATAAAGTTGGTGCAGGCCATCGCATACATTCCAGCCACGATTCCTGCCGTTAAGATAAATAATCGTTTCATAAACACATGTTTTCAAAATTATGGTGCGAAATTACGAAAAATAAATGAGACTGCCAAATTTGGCAGTCCCAATTATCATCGTTTAAACTTTTGGAGCAGCGAGCACCATCAAGCTTGCTTGGTTAAAAAAAGCACAAAGTGGTCAGACCATTTTTGCGCCTTTTTTTATGCTCTTTTTCATAATTTTGCAGCACCAATCAACGGGGAAAAATGTCAAGCGTTGGACCGTAGGCTGTCTCACTTTCCTGGTTGTGCGGAGGGACCCTCGCGCGATCCTTATTACACATTCATCGAGACGCTGCCCTGGAGCATGAAGCGCAACCCGCGCGTGTTCAACGGCAAGCACATCTCCGTGACGCGTCAGGACAACGGCACCTACCGACTGAACTTCAAACCTCTGAAGGTCGATGATGGTTTCAGCGTCGAGCGCTATGCCTTCGGGGTCTATCGTGAACTTCATAAAGCTTTGGAGGGCCTGATAGAGGAAAGTGAAACGCTTCGCTAGTGAATAGAGAATAGTGAAAAGTAAGAAGTAAGATGTGTGACAGTTACAGTTGTGACAATTAGAAAATGAGGTTACAATATGCCTTATAAATCTTTATAACTTATTGATATATAAATAGTTATATATAATATTAAGGGAATTGACACCCTCAAAAAACGAACTGTCACAACTGTAACTGTCACGCTCGACCGATATTAATTCATCTCAAAAGCTTAAAATCAATGAATTACAACATTTCAACAACAACACCACCGGCCATGCCAACCCTTGGTAAAGGCACGGAATGCATCAAACTCCTGCTCACGCAGGCCTCAAAAGACATGCACGAACCCCTCGTTCCGATGCTTTTCCCCTCTCTTGGCACGCACATCAGCGGTGCAGAATTTCAGTATCCCGACCGCAGTTGGAAGGAAATGTGTGGGCAAATGGCCCATCTCGTAGCTGATTCGGGCAACAACAAGGGACAATTGGGCAACTTGGTGGAAGCCATTTGCCGTGATTTCCGTCAGCACGACGAGGGAGCCTACGCCCAGGCACTCTACCTGCTCGCCATAGCATAACCTGCCATTTAGACTAAATAACCTGCCATTATCGCGAAATAATGGCAGGTTATCATATCACAAAGAGATAGTCCCGTGACCTTCGAGCTTTCTCGCATAGGGGGATAGACCCTAATTCTTTAAAATAAACATGAAAAAAAGTGCAGGAAAAAAAACACTCGTGACGAGCTGAAGAAGGATGTGAAGCTGGCATGGACCGACAAGACCAAGGCTGAGATCGCTGCAGCCAAGGGAACATCTGATTCGGGGTCTGAGAACGACAACGTCAACAACAACGGCGGAACCACGAATGGTGGCGGTAACAACGGAGGCAACTCTGGCGGTGACAACGGAGGCGGTGACAACTTGGGACAGAACTAAATAGTGAATAGTGAATAGTGAACAGTGATTGAAATTGGGACTGCCAAAATTTGGTAGTCTCATTTATTATTTGTAATTTAGCCCCCGAATTGGACAACAATTAAATTTAAATTATGCAGAGCACAACGATCAAAAAGCATGTCATTGGCATAGACATCAGTAACGAGCAGACCACTCTCGCTATTGTTGACGTGCGTGGAAACATTATTGCACAGAGCTATTTCCCAACATCGACCTATCCTGATATCAGTCAGTTTGTGGCCCGTCTTACCGAGGAGGTGATAACACTGGCCGAGGCGCACGTGGGATATGAAAACATTCGAAGCATCGGTATCAGTTGTCCGAGCGCAAGCATGATTTCAGGATGTATCGAGAATGCACCCAACCTGCCCTGGAAGGGCATGGTGCCTCTGCAGGCAATGTTGCGCGACAGGCTGGGTTTGGCCGTAGCCATTGGCAATGACGCACACGTGGCTGCTCTGGGAGAGAAGATTTACGGTTCGGCCCATGGCATGAAAGACTTTATTGTGATTTGCATGGGCGTGGGACTGGGCAGCTGCTTTTATTCCAATGGTGCGTCGCACGAAGGAACCGCAGGCTATGCTGGCGAGATAGGTCACACATGTGTGGTGGATCACGGCAGGAAATGCAGTTGCGGACTGGAAGGTTGTCTGGAGGCTTATGTGGGTGCCAACGGTATTGTGCTGACGGCTCAGGAAGTGATGGCAGAGAGCGACAAACCTTCGCTGCTGCGCGACATGGAGCACCTATCTCCTCGCACCATCAAGGAGTGTTGCGACCAGGGCGACGAATTGGCCATAGAGGTGTTCCGTCGTACAGGATATATGCTGGGCATTGGCTTGGCAACCTATGCGTCGATTGTGAACCCAGAGGCCATCATACTGACGGGAGGAATATCACATGCCGGCGACTGGCTGATAGTGCCTACGCAGGAATCGTTTGAACAGCATGTGTTCCACAACATGCGGGGCAAGGTGAAGCTGGTGGTAACGGAACTGGACGACCACGAGCGCGACGTGCTGGGTGCGAGCGCTCTGGCTTGGGAAGTGCCCGAATACTCGCTGTTTAAATAAACCTACGGGTATGTAACGGCCACAGACACTGGTCGAACAATTGATAACTGTCGAGCAAAGTACACCGTCTGCGAGGCGTAACGCGAGCATCGCGCCGTCCGTGGACGGTGAAATTGTATTCTGACTGATTGCCCTGATAGTCGCGTAATATATAAGTAAGGTGATAGGGGCGCTCCTCATCGAAGGTGACGATGCCACGATCGAAACCGGTATGCAGGATGGGCAGACGAAGACCCGGTTCGCGATAGGACTTCATATACCACACATGGTTGCGACGCCAATGCAGATAGTCGCCCCAGAGGTTGACCTCGGGCTGGCAACTGACGGGAATGCTGTCGACATCGGAACGGAACACCTCACGACCATCGACCAACAGGCGGGTGTGGCGAACGCCGTAATGATTGTAGGTGGCTTCGCTATAGTCGTCGGCCCAAAGGGCGAAGCCTACCCTGCCCCATGCGGTAAACTCACGGGAGAGCGTCCATACGGTGTGTTGCTTCTTGACTTCAGGCTGACCAAAACCGAAGGTCTGCTTGGTGGCACCTCCATTGAAAAGTCCTTCGCCCGCCACGGGAACGGCCATAAAGGAATGGGCTATTGGGGCTACGGTGTCGGCAATGAGATGGGCCAACTTGAGCATGGGGTCGCGCATGACCCAAGTGCGGGTGTCGTGGAGTTCGAGGTGGAGATGAGGGCCCGTGGAATTGCCCGTATTGCCACTGATAGCTATCAAATCGCCTGCACGGACGGGGAACTGGCCTGGGGCGAAGCGCACATCGAGGGTGTCGCGCCATCCCTTGCGCTCAATCTGCTTCTCATAGACATCGGCAAAGCGCTTCAAGTGACAATAAACGCTGGTCAGTCCATCGGGATGGGCCACATAGATGGCATTGCCAAAGCCGTGCTTATTGACGGTGACATGGCTGACATAACCATCGGCAATGGAGAAAATCTGCTTGCCTTCCTGATTGCCCGTCTTGATGTCGATACCGCCATGGAAATGCCAAGGGCGAGGCTCACCGAAATTGCCAGCCAACACGATTTCATAATCTACTGGCGAAACATAACTTTGATCATTGAACTTTGAACTTTGATCTTTATGATTTGAACATGCCATGCCCATCAGTAATCCCGATACACATATTAGCAAGCGAAATAATCTCATCACAAAATTCAAAGTTCAAAGTTCTTAGACCTAAAGGTCAAAGCGACCAAGGTCGATTACAAAACTCAAAGTCTTAACATGCCTTGAAACTCATATCAAGTCCCTTTACTGAATGGGTCAATGCGCCCACCGAAATGAAGTCGACACCCTGCTCGGCATAGTCGCGGATGGTATCGAAGGTGATGCCGCCACTGGACTCCGTCTCATAGCGACCGGCAATGATATCGACGGCCTTCTTGGTATCGGGCACGGAGAAATTGTCGAGCATGATACGGTCGACACCACCATGATCCAACACCTGCTGAAGTTCCTCGAAGGAACGAACCTCAATCTCAATCTTCAGGTCGAGACCTTTCTCTTTGAGATAGGCGTGACAACGGTCGATGGCATTGACAATACCTCCGGCAAAGTCGACATGATTGTCCTTCAACAGAATCATATCGAAAAGACCGATGCGGTGGTTGCATCCGCCACCAATCTTAACAGCCTGCTTCTCCAGCATGCGCATGCCAGGAGTGGTTTTGCGGGTGTCGAGCACGCGGGTCTTGGTGCCCTTCAGATGCTGTACATACTTGTCGGTCATGGTGGCAATACCACTCATGCGTTGCATGATGTTGAGCATAAGACGCTCGGTCTGCAACAGGGAGCGAGTCTTACCGGTAACAATCATGGCTATGTCGCCCTTCTTGACACGGGCACCATCCTGCATCAGCACCTCGACCTTCATGTCGGGATCGAAACGATGGAACACCTCCTTGGCAACCTCGACGCCAGCCAAGATGCCGTCTTCTTTGATGAGCAGATGGCTCTTGCCCATGGCATCCTCGGGAATACAGCACAAAGTGGTGTGGTCGCCGTCACCAATATCTTCAGCGAACGACAGGTCGATGAGTCTGTCTACAAGCTCCTTAACATCCATGTCGTAGTTGGGCCTGTAGAAATCGATACTTAACATAGCTTATTATCTCTTGAGTTTATACTGATCTTTGAACAGATAGACACCAACGCCGAGGCGCAGGCCGTAAGAGTGGAAATTAGAGCTCTTGGTAGAAATGTCGAAATAGAGCTCTGGCTCCAAAGTTACAGTACGAGTCAGGAAGAAGGCATAGCCAGCATGAATGCCAGGAAGCAGGTCGTTGTATTCCTCTGCATGCTTATACTTCAAACCGGCACCTACAAAGAGTCCGTTCTTAGAGAAATAGTGGCGAGCAGATGCACCAATGACTACGCCATCAGACATGTGCTCATGGTGCTCATAGCCTACCTCACCCAATGCCATCCAATCGTCAGAGAACAGATAACCTGCCTTGGCAGAAAGCTTAAATTTGAATTCCTTGTTCTCACTACCCATGTCGAAACCTGAGAGTGAAGCACCAAGATAACCCTTACCCTGCTCGAACTGAGCATTTGCAGCTACTGACATAAACAGAGCCACGATGAAAAATGCAATTTTCTTCATAGTTATTTAATTAATTAATGTTGTATTTGATTTTGATATTTACGATACCAGAGGACAAACCAGATGATGGCTACGACAAGACTACAGAGTCCGAGCCAATAGCCCACAGTGCCCAACTCAAAGGCCTGCTTGGAAACGAAAAGGAACGTAGCGCAGACGGTGGTCATGAACAAAGCAGGGATGAGCGTTACCCAGAACGGCTTCTTCTCATAAACCAGATAGACGGTCATGGTCCACAGGGTGAAGACAGACAGTGCTTGGTTAGACCATCCGAAGTATTGCCAGATGATGTTGAAACCATCAGGATTGCCCACCTGCCACATCAGCATAGCGAAGCTAATCAGGAACATGGGAACACAGATGACAAGACGCTTGGCAATGGGACGCTGGTTAAGCTTCAGCCATTCAGCCACAATCAGACGGGCAGAACGGAAAGCGGTATCGCCCGACGTGATGGGAGCTGCAACAACGCCCAGCATGGCAAGAATAGCACCTGCTACGCCCAGCCAGTCGTTACATACCAGATTGACAACAGCGGGTGCTGAGGTGTGATAACCCGCAGTAGCTGATTCTATCAGCTGATAGCCTGGAGAGGGCTCGCCATAGAAGAACCATGCAGAAACCGTGGCCCAGATGAGGGCTACAATGCCTTCGGTAATCATGGAACCATAGAAAATAGGACGTCCCATCTTCTCGCTCTTCACACAACGGGCCATCAATGGGCTCTGCGTGGCGTGGAATCCGGAGATGGCACCACAGGCTACGGTGATAAACAAAGCGGGGAAGATATTGTCTTTCCAGGTGTCGGGCTCGGTAGCGGCTCCAAAGTTGTACATGCCATTCCAAAGCTCAGGGATGGTGGGCCAATGCAGGAACAACCATACCATCAGAGCAGCTGCCATGAAAAGCAGGGATACGGCAAAGAGCGGATATATCTTACCGATAATCTTATCGATAGGCAACATGGTGGCAAAGATGTAGTAGCAGAAAATAATGAGTGCCCACATCTCGGTATCGCCACTCATGGTGTGCAGGATTTCAGCAGGAGAATAGACAAACACCGTGCCCACCATGATCAGCAACAAAACCGTGAAGACCAGCATCACGGCTTTGGGCGTATTGCCCAGGTATTTGCCGATAAGCGTAGGAAGTCCGGCACCCTCATTACGCATGGAGAGCATGCCCACGAAATAATCGTGAACGGCACCGGCAAAGATACAACCCAGCACAATCCACAGATAGGCCACAGGACCGAACTTGGCACCCATGATGGCACCAAAGATAGGACCGGTACCGGCAATGTTCAGGAATTGAATCATAAAGACTTTCCAGTTGGGAAGGACAATGTAGTCTAATCCGTCAGCCTTCGCAACAGCGGGAGTAACGCGATCGTCGGGAGCAATAATCCGCTCGATAAAGCGTCCGTAGAGCAGATAACCCAAGACAAGAGCCACCAGGCTCAGTGAGAATGAAATCATTTTTTCTGTTGTTTTTTAAATTCTACGTGCAAAGGTACACATTTTTTTCGTACCTTTGCACCCAATAATGAAAAAAAGTACTATCGTCATATTATTTTTGTGCATGACCTTCATGGGCATGGCACAACCGAAATGGGAGGTGCGTGCCGTATGGCTGACTACGATTGGAGGAATAGACTGGCCATCAACCTATGCACACGACGGAATGGGCATTGCCAAACAGCAAAAGCAGTTGACCGATATGCTGGACCAACTGAAAGCTGTGGGAATCAATACGGTATTGTTGCAGACGCGCGTCAGGGCAACCACCATTTATCCTTCTGACATAGAACCATGGGACGGATGCCTCTCAGGAAAGCCGGGCAAGAGTCCGGGCTACGACGCCTTGCAATTTGCCATTGACGAGTGTCATCGCAGAGGTATGGAACTGCATGCGTGGGTGGTGACCATCCCCGTGGGAAAATGGAACACCTACGGATGTCAGCAGTTGCGTAGGCGCTATGGTGCCTTGATACGGAAGATTGGCGACGAGGGTTATATGAATCCGGAATCGCCCACCACAGCCAGTTATATAGCAGACATCTGCGAGGAGATTACCAAGAAATACGACGTGGACGGCATCCATCTGGACTATATCCGCTATCCGGAAACATGGCGTGGAGCAAAGCGTGCCGAGTATATCACGAACATCGTGAAAGCCATCAATAGAAGGATAAAGTTTTACAAGCCATGGGTAAAGCTAAGTTGCTCGCCTATAGGTAAATATGACGACTTATGTCGCTATCGTTCAAACGGATGGAACGCCCGTTCGCGAGTGGCTCAGGACGCGCAGGGATGGTTGAGAGACGGACTGATGGACCAGCTCTATCCGATGATGTATTTTGCCGGTAACAACTTCTATCCTTTTGCCATCGACTGGAAGGAACAGTCGTTTGGTCGGCACGTCATCTCAGGACTGGGTGTCTATATGTTGCACCCCAGAGAGCGCAACTGGCCTATGGCTGAAGTGCAGAGACAACTGAATGTGGTGCGCGAAATCGGTATGGGACATTGTTACTTCCGTGCCAAATTCTTATTAGACAATGTGAAGGGTGTCTATGATTATGTGCGTTGGCACGACCGTTATCCCGCACTCATTCCTCCTATGACGTGGGCACAGAGCCTGGCACCGACGGCTCCGAAGGCTTTGGTGGTAGAGCGACGCGCAGAAGGTGACCGACTGAGTTGGCAGGAAGCGGAAGACAGGAGCGACGGTCCATACCTTATATATAATATATATGCCTCAGACTCCTACCCTGTGGATGTGACGAAGGCGGAAAACCTGATTGCCACGCGTTATCTGTGGAAGAACATCAGTATTCCGAAGACGCAGAGACAATGGTATTATGCCGTGACCGCTCAGGACCGCTATGGTAATGAGGGTCCTGCCATTCAAGAGGAATCTACCCACAGTCAGGATTGTAATGTGTCGAGCATGTTGCCTAACGACGGAAGGAAGTTGAGAGTGATTGTGGCAACCGATGCAAAGACCTTGCAGATAGCTACATTACAGGGCAAAACGATAAAGACCTGCATGAACGAGCAACAGATAGACATCTCGACATTGCCTGAAGGTATCTATCAATTGAAATCGGTTCATAAGAAAGGAATTACCCATCGTCTAGGATTCTTTGTGGTGAGACGATAGGTTCCAGAAAGTGTTTTTATAACTCCAGCACTTGTCCGTCGTAGGCCAATTGGATGTTGGCAGGCAACGAGGCATTCACCTCGGCATGTCGACCAATATCGTGACTGCTATGGATGAGCCACGTCTGACGGGCACCGATACGTTGGGCAAAGCGGACGGCATCAGTAAGTGTCTGGTGGGAGTGATGGGGTTTCTCGCGCAAGGCATTGACCACCAAGGTGTCGCACCCCATGATATAAGGAATCTCTTCCTCCGCAATGGTCTTCATATCGGTAATGTAAGCCAAAGGACCGATGCGATAGCCCAGAATGGGCAGGTCGTGATGCATCACCTGGAAAGGCATGATGTCAAAATCGCCAATCGTGAACGGGTGATGGGGATGAATCTCATGCAATTGTATAGCGGGTACACCCGGATAGCGGTGTTCGGCAAAGCAATAGGGCAACATCTCCAACATGCCTTTACGGGCAATGGGATCGGCATAGACATTGATTTCGCCAAACTGACAATAGGGACGAATGTCGTCCATACCACCCATGTGGTCGTAATGGGCATGGGTAATCAGGATGCCGTCAATCTTTCGGAAGGGTTGCGTCATGATTTGCTGACGGAAATCGGGACCACAATCAATCAACAGACGGGTCTGTGGTGTTTCAAGAAGCACCGAACAGCGTAGTCGCTTGTCATGAGGGTCCGTACTGCGACAAGTATAGCACTCGCAACCGATGGTTGGGACGCCACAAGATGTTCCGGTTCCTAAAAATGTCAGCTTCATCATTCAACAATAACCAATAAACATTAACCAATAACCATTAAATGATATTAACCTCTGGGTGAATATCGATTCCAAACTTCTCTTTGACATCAGCACGAATGGTGTTGCAGAGGTCAACAATCTCCTGACCAGTAGCGCCACCACGATTGACGAGAACGAGGGCCTGTTTGTCGTGAACACCGGCACGTCCCAGCGACTTCCCCTTCCATCCACACTGGTCAATCATCCAACCAGCAGGAATCTTCTCATGGTCGGCATCGATGGTATAATGAGGCATCTGAGGATATTCGGCCTGAAGCGACTCGAATTTTGCACGAGAGACTACGGGATTCATGAAGAAACTGCCGGCATTGCCCTGTACCTTGGGGTCGGGTAATTTGGCATTACGGATGTCGATAATGGTCTGACGCAATTGTTGGGCAGTAGGTTCAGCAATGCCCTGACGCTCCAGTTCGGCACGAATATTTCCGTAATCCAAATGTGGATGGAAAGTTTCAGAGAACTGATACTCAACACTGACAATGAGATACTGATTCTTCCAATCCTGCTTGAAACGACTCTGACGATAGCCATATTCGCACTCGGCATTTTCGAAGATGCAGACATGGCCCGTAGCTATCTCAACAGCACGGATGCTACGAATCAAATCCTTAGCCTCGGCACCATAGGCTCCTATGTTCTGTACCGCACTGGCTCCCACATCGCCTGGAATAAGCGAAAGGTTCTCGGCACCATAGAGTCCCATCTTGATACTCTCTGCCACCACATCATCGAACACCTCACCACTGCCACACGTCAAGCGATTGCCTTCGCGACGAATGCCCTTGCAAGCGGAGTGAACCACAATGCCTTCGAAATCGCGGGTGAGGAGAAGATTGCTTCCTCCACCTATTATAATATAAGGAGAAGAGGTGTCGCGCAAAATCGTTGCTACCTGAAGAGCTTCCTGCTCGTCGGTATACTCCAGGAAACGGGCACATTGCGCTTCAATACCAAAGGTATTATGTGGCAACAGACTATAGTTCTTACAATCCTTCATGATGTGATAGGGTTATTAGGTGGCCAACTTGGTCAACAGCCATTTGCCATCCTTACGCTTAAAGGTCATTTCCAGTTCCTGTCCGTTGGCTATGCCACGCAGGACAAAAAGCTTGGAGTTCGTTTCCTTCTTAGCGTCGCCATAGATGATGTTATAAATCATCCTGGAGGGTAATTCAGGGGCAAAGGCCTCCCATGTGTCGGGAGTGATAATGCCTTCCATTACGCTGAAATCATCATCAGGATCGGGACCTACGAAGTGAACCGTTGAAGCCAGACTCTCTTGCTGGAACTGGGGGTCGGTGACAAACTGATGATAGAACTCGAGGAAGGAGGGATTGGCAGACTTGGCAATGGGGATGGTATTGATAGCCATCAGCATCCAAGCGCCACGAGGACGGTCGAAGACATATTGGATAACGGAATTGGTATTGAAATAAATCTTCTCAACCACCGCATGGCTAATGCCCGTGTCTTCCTTGACACGCTCCATATGTTTCTCGTTATCGAAAAGAAGTGTATAATAGCCCTGACGCATGAAGAAATACTCCATCTTCCACTTGTCCTTGGTTATCATCTCCTTCTTTTCACCATTGATGTTAGGCAGAGGAAACTTGATACGTTCCATCTGCAAACGCTTGTTGGCGGCAAAATTGAAAACAAAGTCGTCGAAAAGCTCGTCAGCGGCCTTGGGCATGGGCATCTCACTGATTTCTGCAGTCAGCGAGTCTGTAGCCATCGTGTCACGAACCTCTAAAGAGTCGGCAACCACATCATCGGTGTTCTTCGTCTTGTTGCCGCCACATGAGCTTAAAAGCGTGAGCAAGGCGCTAATCGCTATCAGATATCGTCTCATTATTCGCATGAATTCTATGCTTCTCTCTAAATTTTGTGCAAAGATAGTGAAAATTCTTATTTCTCATTTCTCATTTCTTATTTTTTTTGTACCTTTGCATCAAAATTTACGCATAACAGTTGATTATGATACTTGATAAGATAGACGAACTTCTGAAAGAAGTACAGAATTTGAGTGCTCAAAATGCTGAGGAAGTAGAACAACTCAGACTGAAATACTTGAGTAAAAAGGGTGAGATTACGGCATTGATGAACGATTTCCGTAATGTGCCCGCCGACCAGAAAAAAGAAGTCGGCATGAAAATCAACGAACTGAAGACGTTGGCAACAGAGCGTATCAACGAGTTGCGCGAGGCATGTGCCACTCAGGAAACGGGCGACGACGCCATTGACTTGACACGCACACCCTACCCCATTCAGTTAGGTACGCGCCATCCGCTGACCATCGTGACCAACGAGATTATCGACATTTTCTCTCGCATGGGCTTTGTATTGGCTGATGGTCCTGAGGTGGAAGACGATTTGCACGTGTTCACTAGAATGAACTTTGCCGCTGACCATCCAGCTCGTGACATGCAGGACACCTTCTTCGTATCACAGCATCCCAACGACGTTACCAAGAACATCCTGTTGCGTTCGCACACCTCAAGTGTTCAGGCTCGTGTGATGGAGAATATGCATACAGAGGATGGCAAGCTGACTGCTCCTATCCGTGTGATTTGCCCAGGACGCGTATATCGTAACGAGGCTATCACCGCACGTGCCCACTGTTTCTTCCATCAGGTAGAGGGTCTTTACATTGATAAGAATGTAAGTTTCACCGACTTGAAGCAGGTGCTTTTGTCGTTTGCCCGTGAGATGTTCGGTCCAGACACACAGATTCGTCTGCGCCCCTCTTATTTCCCATTCACAGAGCCTAGTGCCGAGATGGACATCTCTTGCTTCATCTGTGGTGGCGAGGGTTGCGGATTCTGCAAGCACACCGGATGGGTAGAGATTCTGGGATGCGGTATGGTAGATCCAAACGTATTGGAGCAGTGTGGTATTGATTCCAGCATATATAGTGGCTACGCCTTCGGTATGGGTGTAGAGCGTATCACTAACTTGAAATACAGAGTGAGCGACCTGCGTATGTTCTCTGAGAACGACGTTCGCTTCCTGGAAGAGTTTGAGTCAGCCAACTAAAAGACAGATTGCCCATGAAACTGGCAGTGATGACACGTCCCACGTTCTTCGTGGAGGAAGACAAGATACTCTCATCGCTCTTTGATGAGGGACTTGACAACCTGCACCTCTACAAGCCAGGCTCATCGCCAATGTATTCCGAACGACTGCTCACGCTGTTGTCTGAGGATTACCATAAAAGGATTACCGTTCACGATAACTTCTATTTAAAAGAGGAGTATAATCTGAAGGGTATTCATATTGAAGATGAAACTTCGCCTGCGCCACAAGGCTACAAGGGACATATCAGTCGTACATGTACGCATCTGGATCAATTGAAGGAGGCAAAGCGTCACGCTGATTATGTATTCCTGAAATATATCGGCGATAGCCAGTCGGAGCCCGACTGCAAGGCGTCGTTCACGCCACAGCAATTAGAGGAAGCTGCTCGCAAAGGACTCATAGACCGTCATGTCTATGCCTTAGGCGGTATGAATCTCGACAATGTCAAATTAGCCAAAGACCTTGGCTTTGGAGGTATTGTCATCTGTGGCGACATCTGGAATCGCTTCAACATACACGAAGAACTGGACTATCAGGAAGTGATTAACCACTTCAGTAAACTACGTAAAGCAATAGGTTAAGAACTGAATATACAATGAACCCGAACAAGAATTACATGATCTTTTCCGGTACTGCCACGAAGTACCTCGCAGAGAAAATCTGCCAAAGTTTAGGTTGTCCGCTGGGTGAGCTTCAGATTACGAAGTTCTCCGACGGCGAGTTTGCTGTATCTTATGAGGAGAGTATTCGCGGACGCGACATCTTCTTGGTACAGAG
>Ga0310695_10000689_pt1 | contig 84339 bp, 79 predicted proteins | sample RumenRJG_04DNA_FD_203882 | JGI IMG/M metagenome (GOLD analysis project Ga0310695, IMG submission 203882) | Bovine rumen microbial communities from Lethbridge, Alberta, Canada - RJG_04 (v2) (version 2) | ecosystem: Host-associated > Mammals > Digestive system > Stomach > Rumen | place: Canada...
CTGTATGACATCTATTGCATGCTGCACACGGATATCGCTGAGCGTGCTTTAGACAATGAACAACTCTATCGTTCCATCGTTGAACATCGACGTAAGTTCATTAATCTGCGTGATTTTGACTATGACACGCTTTATCCGGACACGCTTTCTATCCTTCCGCCGGCATCCGTTGATGATCTCTGGCGCAAGGACTACGAAAATATGCAAAAAACCATGATTTATGGCAACTCTCCGAGCTATGAACAATTATTGAAACGTCTTGCAGAATTACAGAAAGAAATCAAGATGTTGCCATACCAACCTTAATTATCCTCCATATATCCAAAGCCCCTAAAATCGTCCGCGACTAACGGGCGATTTTATATTATTACACACCATTCGCAAGAAAATTGCATATTTTTGTGCATTTTTCTTCAAGAAAATTTGCTCAATTCAAAAATTTGTTGTAATTTTGCGCAGAATTTTGAAAAAGAAATTAAAAAGAAATCAAAAATAAAATGATTGGTGAAGTTATAAATGCTAAAGATTATAGTCTTAAACCTAAGGCTACAATTCAACAAACTGGTAAAACCGGATTTAATACAGATGCTATTGAGCAGCTCAAAATCGACGAAAACAAAGCAGTCGTACTTGCGCCCGATATGCAAGAGAAGCATGTGCTCTATATGGCGGTCGTTGATGCAGAGAGCAATGACCGTGCTTTTGCTGTACGCAAATCCGGAGCTTACTATTATATCAACACCAAACAACTCTATGACCACATGGAGTTTGATTATACCAAGAATACCATCATCTTTGATCTTGTCCGCTGCGATAAGTACGATGACGCTATTGGCGGCGAGTGTTATAAAATGATTGCCCGCGTACGTACGCGAACGGCAGAGGAAAACGATGAGTAATTAGTGGAAACCGATGACCTTAACATAGAATCTCACCTTGCTTATTCTAAAAAATTATATGGTTTAACGACAGGCCATCAGCAGGAAACGACGCAACTACTCGAAAATATAGAGCAGTTGCAGGATGATGTGCGTGTTCTCCTGACAGAAAATCAAAATCTACGTACTGCCAACGATGAAAAGGATGCCAAAATCAAAGAGTTAGAACATCGCATAGCCGATTTGCAGAAACCAACGCAAGCTATCTATGGCAATTATATCGAAACGCAGAACGTCCGCACACAATACCAATTCCAAAAACCTAAGACCTATCGCCCGTCTCGGCGTAAACTGAATACAACTGACCAAACACAACTACCACTATGGAACAACAACGCAACATATATGTAGCCGGAAACTATATCGCTGAACAGCATATAGAAACCCAGATCCTTCATGCGGACAATGTATATAACCATGCTCCGCAGCAATTTCATACACACCTCCCCCTAACAGACGTGGAGGATGTCATACCATCCGCTAAACCCACTCCCGCACGCCCTTCCAAGCGTCCAAACGCGCATCATTTCCTGGAAACACGCACATTCATATATCGGTATAACAACGCACGGCCGGAAGACAGCAGACGCCTGCCTTTGTTGTTCCAGTTCCTCACCAAAGAACATCACCATACTAAATCCTATCTCGAACCCGAAACGAAGCCGGACGATTTCTACGCACTCTTTAACGGAGAACTATCCAATGTGGTAGTTACATGGTGCGGCTCTAAACAGGACTTGTACTATTTCATCAAGCGGCTCAAAGAGCGCAATTTGATTGAGATACCGCAGAGCCTGACCATCTGGACAATCACCCAAAACCACTTCTCCGACCGACGAGGCAATTATTTTGAGGATATGCGCAATCAACATAATCCCAAGACATCACAGCCCACTATCGAACGGCTCATTGATATCCTCGATCCTGCTGTTACTGATACCGCCGAACTGGATGAACTATGCCGCAAAATCAGCGGTTCATTCGGCGGTAAATAAAAAAATCAAATATTTTTCATTTTCTTCGGAATGTGCTGAATAACAGTGCATTCCGTTTTCTTTATAATGCGTCTATTGGCTCTCAATAGGCGCTTTTTCGTTTATTTATCCCCAAACGCCGAAAATTCGGCACCCCCTTAATAGGTGAAAACGCTTCCTTCGAAAGGAGCACCACAAATTATTTGTTTAATCCTATTCTCCCCTCGCACGGCACGAGACTAAATAACGCCGAAAAGCAATGAGTCAAATCAAACCTATGGGACTGGTAGAGTCCATGAGCGGTAAAATCTGTGGTCACTCAGACATGTATTTCTTCCGTAAGAACGGAAAAGTGTTTAGCGGAAAGATCTGTAACCCGTCCACCAAAGAACCCACCGCTACCCAACTGGCGGCACAAGCCAAGTTCAAGACCGCACGCACCAACGCCAAAGCAGCTCTCGCAGATGCAACGCAGCGTGCAGCCTATGAAGAAGCCTTCAAGAATCAAAAGAAGTACTATTCCCTCTATGGCTACGTCTTCGCACAGGAGTATGCCAAATTAGGAGACTAACCGGTATGAGACGTCTTCAAATTCTCCTCGCTACGGCAATGTGCATCTTCGGATGCGCCTTGCTTGTAGCAGGGCTGGCACTCCCGCCCGCAGGAACCATTGATTCCTCACTCCTCATAGCCTACGGTGAAACACTCACCTTCGCTGGTTCATTAATTGGAATAGATTATCATTACCGTTATAAAAAATAAGAATATGGTTATTACTTTAATCCGTGACAAGTTCACACCCGCCGAGACGCTCGGCAAAATGCTTATAGACCGTGTGCCTTTTTGTGGCACGCTTGAACCGCCTACCGTTCCCAACGCTACGCACCCGAAAGGTTGCATCCCTGTTGGTTGGTACAAACTGCAAGTCACTATGTCACCCAAGTTCGGCAGATTGTTACCCATCCTCTACTACGTACCCGGTTTTGAAGGCGTACGCATCCATGCTGGGAACACACGCGACCATACTGCCGGTTGCATACTGGTTGGCGAACGCACCGAGTGGTCACTCACATTGTCGCAATCCAAAGACACAGAACAATCCCTTGTTGAACAACTCTTAAAAGCGCAGAAAGCCCATGAAGAATTGTATATCAATGTTACCACCGCTGACCGCTATCCTTCTGAGCGTGCTGCTATTGACAGCGTGCCGGACTACACAGACAATGACTGACACCAACACCAACCATGTCTCGAACAACATCCAACGTGACAGCATCTATCTGCATGACAGTATCTTCGTCCATATACGCGCAGACACGGTCTATCTGGAGAAATGGCACACTCGTTGGCGTGACCGCGAGACCGTCAAGACAGACACTATTACCTTGACGGAAACCAAGACAGAAACGGTCGAGAAACCTTATGTGCCCTCGTTTTACAAGTATTGCGCAGCCTTTGCAATCCTCTTTGTGCTGTACTGGCTTGTTAAACTGGCGCTATACATAGCAAAACGTTATTATTTACACTAATCACCAATTCACTATTCATTTAACCTTTATCCCCTCTACGCAGACCGGAGGTAAAACATGGTCAGCATACAATGGCAAAAGTAGTATGGCAATCCGGTATTGAATATGTATCCGGTGCCTTGTGTAAGTGTGGGAAGAAAGAGCCGCACAAACATGGTCGAATGTTGTTGGCTACGCACCGTCGCGCTGCGACCACAAGTGACTCTTGCAACCGCATCTATCTGCGTGATGAGATGAACATCCAAATATCAAACAGCGCGGACTCTGTTTGGGCACGTCAACGGTTCAAGACGGTTGCATGGATGGTTCGCCAGCGTAGTATGGATCTCTCCAAATTGACCCAAGACCAGATGAACTTTATTGCACAGCGTAATAACCCACGCGGTATCAAGACGATGCGTGCATATTATTGGCACATCTGCGGTCAGGAGTACGATGCACAACATCCGCGTGACTAATCTTAATAAGGAGTGCGTTATACGCACGAATGTTCTTTGACATATTTTTATCCCCCTTTCAATAAGGAGTTCGCATTGCTCACGGCTGTGTGGTATGGAAACTCTCTTTGGGGCTGTTCCTTTGCGTGTGGCAGCAGTTCCACAATGGGAGGTTGCAGAGTGCAGCCTCCTTCCTTTGCTTGCAAAAACAAGTATTATTCTTCTGCATCCTTTCCATTACCCACTTTCCCGTATGCCTTCGGGGTGCCCTGTGCCCGAAGATGTCTGCGGCAACACCGCCTTTGCCGAAGTCTGTAGTCCTTGCGCGCGGGGCTGCCTCCACCGTGACCCTGCTATCCGTACGGACGCCCGAATTTCTTTTGTGCTCCTTCTATGCCCTTGCGCGGTCTGAGTCTCTTTTGTGACCTGTCCCCACGCATACACCCGTCCATGTCCATCGTCCCGCCTGTTTTGTGCTGTCTCTGCTCGAAGTCTGTACCTTTCCCATATACCTCTAAGCCTTTTTATTAAAGCCGCCAAACAAGTTGTCGGCATGACGGCTTAGAGACCCTGCTACGCTCGGCATAGGATATATACAAGTGCATATCCTCTGCCCTCGCTTAAACGCAGCGTTTGACGATCGATATGGGACCGTTGTTCCAGACTCCGGCAGAGGCAGCTAAACAGGCGGTGGAGAACGACGTCCATGTACTGGGTGTCTCCTCTCTCGCGGCAGGTCACAAGACCCTCATCCCGCAGGTCATCGAGGAGCTCAAGAAACTCGGCCGTCCGGATATCATGGTCACCGCCGGTGGTGTCATCCCCGCGCAGGACTATGACTTCCTCTACAAAGCCGGCGTCGCCGCCATCTTCGGTCCCGGTACCCCGGTAGCTTACAGCGCCAAAGTGGTAATGCAACTTTTGATGCAAGAATAATCCCTTCGTATTCCGATATATCGGTATCTCGCTATACCGCTATATCAGTAACGCAAGAGAGCGGCCCGCGAGGGTCGCTCTCTCTATCGTCCAGTGTATTTCCTTGATTTCTTTTATTTCACACATTTTCGGACATATGCTAATAAATTTTCACATTTATATTTGCATAATTCAAAAAAAAGCAGTAATTTTGCGGTCCATTAGGAAAAAAAAATGCATTGATTAACGATAATTACATTTTTTCATGCTCACGGACTTTATTATCGGGCGTATTAAGGCCGAATTACCCTTCGAGCCAAATGAAGAAAAGACCGGTTTGTTTGAAGCACTCGGTACTTTTCTGGTATCCCGAGAAGATCGCAAAGCATTTATTCTCCGCGGCTATGCAGGAACAGGAAAAACAAGCGTCATCAGCGCATTGATTCGAGCTCTTGCGGGTTTGAAGCAGCCCTGTGTACTGCTGGCTCCCACGGGTCGTGCTGCCAAAGTACTGAGCCGCTATTCAGGCGCACAAGCATACACAATCCATAAGAAAATATACCGTCAGAACCAATTAGGTGTTGAGGCCTTTTCGCTGAGCGACAATTTACACAAGAATACACTTTTTATTGTGGACGAAGCCTCCATGCTCTCTGGAAACAGAGACAACAGAGTGTTTGGAAGCGGCTGTCTGCTGGATGATCTGATTCGATACGTATATAACGGGCAAGGCTGCTCCCTACTCCTTCTTGGCGACGATGCCCAGTTACCACCGGTAGGAAGCATCAACAGTCCGGCCTTGGATGCTGATTATATGGCAGATAGTTATCGGTTATCCGTAGTCAGTTACCAACTTACACAGGTCGCCAGACAGGCCTTGGATAGTGGTATTCTATCCGAGGCAACCAGGATAAGAGAAGAAATAAAGTCTAGGATTGTCCCGATAGAGATTCATGATAGTTGTGACAGTTTCGTTATTCAGCCGACGGGAACAGATATCATACGGCTGAAGGGAGAAGAAGTGATAGAACGGTTGGAAGACAGTTGGAAAAAAGTCGGTGCGGAAGATACACTCATTATTGCACGGAGCAACAAAATGACCAACCTCTATAATAATGGCGTCCGGGCGCGCGTTTTATGGAAAGAAGACGAGCTATCCAACGGCGACCGTGTAATGGTGAGCAAAAATAACTATTTCTGGACGAAAGATTACAAAAATCTTGAATTTCTCGCCAACGGAGACATGCTGGAAATCAAACGATTAACAGGTACTCACGAGTTATATGGTTTTCATTTTGCCAAAGCCTCCCTGCGATCGGTGGATTACGATTGGGAAATCGAGGCATTAGTATGGCTGGAGACGCTGAATACCGACAGCCCCGAAGCGAATTATGCCCTTCAGCAGGAACTATTCTCACGCATTGCGGAGGATTATCCGGAAATCCGCAATCGGAAAGAGATGGTCAAAAAGATCTACGAATCGCCGTATTACAACGCACTTCAGATCCGCTACGCTTACTGCGTGACCTGCCACAAAGCACAAGGTGGCCAGTGGAAACATGTGTATATAGATTCGGGATTAGAGGATGAGTGGATTAGTGGATTAGAGGAGTCGGAAAAGGTCGAATATCTGCGATGGTTATATACCGCAGTCACCCGTGCGACAGAGAAAATATACTTATTACGCTAATTTTTCATTATTTATTTGCATATATGCAAAATTTTTTGTAATTTTGCCGCGAGTTTTCATTGCAAACAAACAATCAAACAAATATCATATGAAAAAAGAATTACTTTTTTTACTTTTCATGGGCAGTTTGCTCGTCGGTTGTCATTCCTCCCTCAAGTTGGATAATATTGACCCGACGGCCAAGTTGGACATGGGTCTGGCACTAAAAGTAGCTACAGTTACGGCTACATTAGGCGATTTCATTGACCAATCGGAGGATTTGTATATCTACAAAGATTCCACTTCAGGCGGAAGTCCGAAAATGGTAGTAGCATGGCGTCATGCTTATCCGGATGAGAAAGATTATCACGTCATTGATTTTGTGCAGTATCTTCCGGAAATGAGCAAACCGATGAACGTTTATGACCAAATGCAGGCAAAAGGCTTAATTGGTCCGGATGGAAAGATTACTCCTGACGGTCGTCAAATCACCTTGGATTTCGATATGGAGTTCAAGCTCAATGGTATCAACGAACAGGGAACGAGTAATGACAACCGAATTGACAGTGCATATATAGATTATGCGCAGTTCATTTCATCTATCCAAAGAAATAACCTCCCGTTGGAATGGCAATGGATAGATAGCGTTGTGCTGGACATGGGCGACCAGATTGAATGTGCCAACAAAGTGAGGACCGTATATCGCCGCGGAGATGCAGCCGATTACGGAACCCCGCTGGAAACAAATCTGAATAACCTCAAAATCATGTTGATGAAAAATCGCAATATACGACCGGAAATCAGCAATGTATATACGGGTTGTCAGATGAAAGTGCATTTCATGTTCACCATCCCACAATCAGCCGGAGAAATAGTGATTCCTAATACCGCTTCATTCCAATACGACATCAAACTGGCTGACGCGAAATGGCAAGCTATCTGGGGTTATTTCACGCCGTCAAAAGACATGCACTCCGATGAACGGGTAGATATGGATGATTATTTGCATGATTATCCGTTCGCCAAACGCGCCCGATTGACTTTCAGCGATCCTAAGATTGAAGTGCAGATTTCCACTCATATCGCAGGTCGTATGGTAGTTGAGGGAAGCAATTTGTATGTGATTGATGCCAATGATCAACGAGTAGATGCCACCTTTAATGGTAGCACAAAGCGTCCGGCAGAATATCTGGACCCGTATATGGAGCCCGCAGATTTGTCGAACATGGGCGATTCGGCTACCACCAGCATTACCTTTGACAACACCGAGAAGAATGGTGATATTGAGCGCCTCTTCCGGAACATGCCGAAATACCTGAACTACAAGTTTGACGTTTATTTTGATAGAAATAAAACGCCGCAGATTCGCGTGATACCAAATACGAAAGTACGTATCAACGCCATCTGTACGTTGCCGCTAATGTTTGAACGGAATATGTTCATCGATTATCAGGACACTATCACAGATGTCGATTTGAAAGACGTGGATGTCGATTCACTGGCAAATCAAGTTGATTTCATCGATTCATTGCATGTTGGCGACGTTACTCTTTATTTGACAGCAAGAAACCATATTCCTCTGACACTGAAAGGAAATGTGCGTTTCTTGGATGCCAACGGTCAGCCGGTAATGGATCCAGAGGATCCAAGCAAGGAGTTCTATCCTTTCCTTGAGGACACAATTCGTTTTGCGCCACCGAAATTTATCACACTTGACGGCGGATACGTGGTTCCGGATAACAAGAACCCGGGTAAGACGATTATTACCACTCGCATGAACCAAAAGCAATTAGAGGCTCTGAAGCAGATCAAGTCGATTGAGTACAAAGTTTCTGCGGATAACGATGCACTCCAATACGCTTACGATATGGGATTGGATAAGATTCGTTTGGAGAAAGACAGCCGCCTTTACATAGATGTAGGTGTAACTACACAAATTGATGCATTTATGAATTTTGAGAACAAAAAATAAGGAGGGCTGAGCTATGAAAACAATGAAAAGAACCATATTAGTAGCCCTTGCGGCTCTCTTTACAATAGGCGTGAGCGCACAACAAGTAACGACCGTTTACTTCTTGGAGAATGCGCCCATGCGTCATACTATCAACCCGGCCTTCCAGCCCGTGAGTGACGGATTTATCAACTTCTCTCCGTTAGGTTGGTCCACTATTAGTCTGGGCAATAACTCGCTGACAGTGAGCGACTTGTTATATACTGATCCTACCACCGGTAGAACGATTACGCCGATACACCCGAATGGCAATAGACAGGCCTTTCTGAATACTCTTCGCTCCATGACGATGATGAATACAGAGATGACACTTGGTCTGATCAATATGGGTTTCCGTATCAAAGACAAAGGCTACCTCACGATCGGTATTAACGAGCGTATTATCTCCGCCGGTACAGTTCCGAAGTCATTTTATGATTTCCTTTTGGACGGCGGTATGAAGAACCTTGGTCCGGGTCAATGGAACACAATCAATCTGTCAGGTTTTGGCTCAGGCGGAAGCGCCTATACGGAGATTGGAGCAGGTTATAGCCACCAACTCAACGAACATTGGACGATTGGTGGTAAATTCAAGTTTCTGTTGGGCCAAATGGATATCAGTGCCCGCAGTAAGAACTTGGCGTTAGATGCCAGTACCGATTCATTGCGTCTGCACGGCGATATGACAGTACGTATGGCCGGACCGTTCGATTACTCGAAAATGCCAGCTTATGAGAACCGCCGCGTAAGCGATATTATCGACGATTACAACGGAGGACAGTACAACGTGAATGATATGATCAACTTCGGTAATATCGGTTCATTGCTTACTCCGAACGGCTACGGAGCTGCTATCGACTTCGGTTTTGCATACAAGCCGATCAAGCAGTTACAACTGAGTGCCGCTTTGGTAGATCTGGGATTCATCTACTGGACCAGCGCCAAGAGCTACACCGCACATGTTGACACGGTTTATAACGGAGCCGGCGTGATTGACTACGGAGATCCGAGATACCGCGATGCCGATGGTAATTTCTCGCCGCAGATGGTGTTGGACACTGCGCTGAACAACCTCAAAGACCTGCCTAATGCAATCATGTTAGATCCCGCTGGAGGAGGTTATGCCAAGATGATTTCCGCTCGCCTCAATGTGGGCTTGGACGCTAATTTCTGGGATAACCGCGTCGGACTCGGTATCGTTTCTGCTACCCGCCTCTACGAGTCTCGTCTCTATGAAGAAATTACCTTCGGTTTTGCTTTCCGTCCGGTTCGCTGGTTCAATATTGCAGCATCTTATTCGCTGTTGAATAACGGTAAGTACAGCAACATCGGCGCCGGTTTGAGTTTCATGCCTTACGACGGAATCAACATGACACTGGCAATGGATTATATCCCGACCAGTTATGCCGGAGTAGATGTCAATGGTGCTACCAAATACATCCTGCCGGACAAAGCAAAAATGGTCAATGTAGCACTTGGTTTCTCCATCTGCTGGGGAACCAACCGTCCTGACAAAGACAAAGATGGTGTATGGAACAAACTGGATATGTGTCCGAACACTCCGCGTGGCGTACAGGTTGACAGCGTTGGTTGCCCGATTGATACAGACCATGACGGTGTACCTGATTACATCGATCAGTGCCCGAACACACCGGCTGCAGCTATCGGATTTGTGGATAGCGTAGGTTGCCCGCTGGATAGCGATGGAGACAGCATTCCTGATTACATCGATCAGTGTCCGAACACGCCGGCAGCTGCTTACGGCAAAGTAGATAGCGTAGGATGTCCGCTGGATAGTGACGGAGACGGTGTACCTGATTACCTTGACAAGTGTCCGGAAACACCTGCAGCTGCTTATGGTATGATTGACGCGGACGGATGTCCGCTGGATAGCGATGGTGACGGTGTACCTGATTACCTTGACAAATGTCCGGAAACACCGGCAGCTGCTTATGGCATGGTGGACAGCCTGGGTTGCCCGATTGATAGTGATCAAGATAGTGTGCCCGATTATATGGACGAGTGTCCGAATACTCCGGCAGCTGCTATCGGTCATGTCGATGAAAAGGGTTGTCCGCGTGATAGCGATGGAGATGGTGTACCCGACTACATGGATGAATGCCCGTTAGTACCGGGTATTGCAGCCAACAAGGGTTGTCCTGAGGTGAAACGCGAAATACGTCAATTACTCCAAAAAGCAATGCAGGGTATTGAGTTTGAGACCGGAAAGGCAACCATTAAGAAGAAATCGTTCCCGCTGTTAGACAAGATTGCCGAGACATTCGTGGAGAATAGCAATTATGTGATTGAAGTTCAAGGTCACACCGATAATACCGGTAAGGCCGAGATGAATAAACGTCTGTCTGACAAGCGTGCACACGCTGTGATGGATTACCTGGTTAAGAAAGGCGTAGATGCAAGCCGCATGACAGCTATCGGTTACGGTCCTGACATGCCTATTGCAGACAACAAGACCAAGGCCGGACGTGCAAAGAACCGCCGTGTTGAATTCAAGATCACTTTCGAGGAAGTACATATCGAAACGATACTTGACCACGCAGATCCGCAGCCCGCAGCAGAAGAAACTGCTACGGAAGCTGCTACTTCGAAATAACTATTAAAAAATATTATATTATGGGACGCGCATTTGAATATCGCAAAGCAACAAAACTGAAAAGATGGGGACACATGTCCCGCACATTTACCAAATTAGGAAAAGAAATCACTATTGCAGCCCGTGAAGGCGGACCGGATCCGGACTCCAACCCACGTCTGCGTGCACTCATCCAACAGTGCAAACGTGAGAACATGCCGAAGGATAACATCGACCGCGCTATTAAGAAAGCGACCGATAAGTCGTCCGAAGGTTACAAGGAAATCAACTACGAAGGATATGGACCACATGGTATCGCTATCTTCGTGGAGACCGCAACGGACAACCACATGCGTACCGTAGCCAACATCCGCTCGTACTTCACCAAGTTCGGCGGCACGCTCGGCACACAAGGTTCGCTCCAGTTCCTCTTTGACCGCAAGGCATGCTTCACCGTAACGATGAAGGACGGCATTGATCTGGATGAACTCGAACTCGAACTGATTGATTTCGGTGTAGAAGAACTCGGCGTGGACGAAGAGGAAAACACCATCGTCATTTACTCCGATTTCAACGAGGCAATCAACATGCAGAAATACCTCGAGGAGAACGGATTTGAGATCCAATCCATCGAGTTTGTTCGTATTCCGAACGACACCAAGGAACTCACCGACGAGCAACGCGAGTCCGTTCAGAAACTCATCGACAAGATCGAGGAGGACGAGGACGTACAGAACGTGTTCACCAACATGGCGGAATAAGGTGAAAATTGAAAGGTGAAAGGATGATTATCTCTGAATACTTTTCATTAACGGAACGTCAGGCTGAGCAGTTTGCTCAGCTTGACGCTCTTTATCGCGATTGGAACAGCAAGATCAACGTCATCTCGCGCAAAGATATAGACAACCTCTACGATCATCATGTGCTTCACTCGCTCGCGATAGCCAAACTGCTGCCCTTCCAACCCGGCACAACGATCATGGATGTCGGCACAGGAGGCGGTTTCCCGGGGATTCCTTTGGCAATTTTGTTTCCGGAGTGTCAGTTTCTGCTAATTGATTCCATCGGCAAGAAAATCAAGGTAGCAACAGAGGTAGCGAACGCTCTTGGGTTGACGAATGTCGTTTGCAAACAAGAGCGTGCAGAGGAGGAGAAACAGAAATTCGATTTCGTCGTCTCGCGCGCTGTGATGCCCCTACCCGATCTGGTCAAGTTAGTGCGCAAGAATATTTCCAACAAGCACCGCAACGCCGTTCCAAATGGTCTGGTGGTTCTCAAAGGGGGCGATCTGAAAGAAGAACTCCGCCCCTTTAAAGAGGCGGAGATTACTCCATGCAACACTTGGTTCAACAATAGTTGGTTTGCAACTAAATATGTAATTTATTTACCCTTCTAGGCGGAAGCCGCTCTTCCCGTTCCGTCGGGAAGATGCTCCGGGTTTGAGACCAAACAGGTTATTTACCTGCCTCTATAATTTGCCCTTCAAGGGTATAAGTATTTGCTCCGCGCTGGATAAAGATCTGTCCGTCGCGGAGTATTTTTTGGATCTTCAAATCTTCAAATCTCAAATCTTCCAATCCTTCTTCAGAAGGCCTATACCCATCGTCCATCGGCTCTTTGTGCGTCATCGCATAATCGAGGTACATCTCCAACATCGTGTATCCCGAAGCATGACGAACGTTATTATCCGGCGTCGTCGGGTCACAGCCGTTAGCACTCTCCCACTCGTCCGGCATACCGTCCGAATCCGTATCGGTCAGCGGAGCCACCACGGTATAATCATAGAAACCCTCTGCATCCTCTTCGGTATCAATGATACCGTTTCCTCTGGATGCACCGCTATAAGTAGCTTGCTTATTGCGGGTATCATTCACTAATCGCAACTCCACATGGTCACGCGGGAAACAACCTGCTGTGTCCAAAACGGTCTCATACGCTTCCTCAGCCGTTTCGTAATCGCCGACAGCATAAGCATACATCTCGAAATCATAGCGACCATAGATAGAATCGGTAGTCCATTTCCACCAAGGTGTTTTCGGACGAATTAACGTGTCCACACGCAAGGTATCTACCTTATTATAAGGCGATTTTCCCACTACAGCCGACCAGTTATTTGCCGTAGCCGAAGCTGCTCCATCGAACACATTACCGGAGAGGTACCATTGACTTGGCCCCCAAGAATGATCTTGAGGCGCATCTTTGTGTGTTCTCCCAACCTCTACCGAGAAGAAATATTTCTTATTCGTCGTATTCGGACCCGCTTTGTAGTAGTTATTGATAAAATTGCACTCGTGCGCCGAGTTCAGACCATTATATTCACCTTCCGCTAATTTAGCAGTATTCTCTCCACCATAACAACCGTTCGAACCGCCCTCAAAATTATACTGCACATTATTGATATAATCAATATAGACCACACAATCGTTTACCCCTTGCGCTCCGTTAAAACGGCACGAACGCTTATTGTTATGAACCAATAAGTTATGATGATACGTAGCCGGCGAACCGCCCCATTGACAACCATAGGCACGCTGACCTTTTCTGTGTCCCGCATCGTACAAACCTTCATGAACGATACAGTATTGCACCGTGATAAAATGGCTGTCGTAAGAGTTCATATTCTCCTCCATTGACCAACCGAAATCGCAATGGTCGAAGATATAACTCTCGCAATTCTCTGCTCCAACAGCGTTTGCGTCCAACAATTTTCCATTCACATCATATTGCCCCAATCGGAAACGGATATTACGGACAATAAAGTTCTTCGAGCCACCGAAATTGACTTTATTATGGGTAATCACAATACCCATTCCCGGAGCGGTTTGTCCGGCAATCGTGTAGTTCTGACGGCTAATTCTTAGGTCCTTAACCAGCCGGATCTCTCCGGTCACAGCAAAGCACACCGTCAGCGGCTCACCGGGATATTGTTGTACCGCCCAACGAAGGGTACCTTCCGTAGCACCGGTAGCATCGTCCGCTAAAGAAGTGACGTACACCACTTTACCTCCGCGTCCACCGGAGGTGTATTTACCAAAACCTTCCGCTCCGGGGAAAGCAACAATCGTGTCTGGCAGCAAATGAGAAACCTCTCCACGTCCCTCTCCACAAGAGAGGGTGAAATAAGAGGACAAAACTGTCATTAAGGAAATCAAGAAAATTTTTTTCATATTATCTACTTTTTACATTTCGGGATTATTCTCTCTCCCCTTGTGGGGAGAGTTGGAGAGGGGTTGTTAAAGCGCGCCAGAGTGCGTCATCCGGCACAGGCGCTATGATACATATATTTTCTTTTTTTACAGGGTGAATAAACTCTATCTTTCGGGCGTGCAAACATATACCGCCGTCCGGATTAGAGCGCTTGGCGCCATACTTGAGATCGCCTTTTATCGGACAACCGATAGCCGCCAACTGGCAACGGATCTGATGATGCCGTCCGGTTTCTAAGTTCACTTCCAAAAGCGTATAGTGCTCTCCCTTAACAAGCGTCTTATAGGACAAGATAGCCTGTTTCGCCTCTTTGGCGCCCGGTTTGGCGATATAACTCTTGTTTTGCGCTTCATTACGCACAAGCCAATTCTCCAACCGCGCTTCCGGCACTTTCGGACAGCCCTGTACAATCGCCCAATAGGTCTTCTTGATCTGCTCATGGCTCTTGAACATCTCATTAAGCCTCGTCAACGCCTTGCTCGTTCGAGCAAAAAGCACTACACCGCTCGTCGGTCGATCCAGACGATGCGTCACACCCAAAAACACCTCACCGGGCTTGTTGTACTTGTCCTTTATATACGCCTTCACCGTCTCGCTCAGAGGCGTGTCACCCGTCTTATCGCCCTGCACAATCTCGTTGCAGGTCTTATTGACAGCAATAATATGGTTATCTTCGTAAAGTACGGTCATGACATTTTCTCATTTGGTCATTTACCATGTACCATTTATTGGGCTATTTGGTCATTCGCTGTCTAACCGCCTCGTAGATAAACACACCGGCTGCGACGCTCACATTGAGGCTCTCGATAACACCCGTCATCGGCAGACGCACCTGATCCGTACAGAGTTTGAGGTTCTCCTCATAGATGCCTTTTTCCTCGCTTCCCATAACGATACAGGTCGGCACGGTCATATCGACTTCGGTATAGTTACGCTCGGTATGTTCAGTGGCTGCTACAATGCGAAGACCACTTTCTTGCAGATATTGCAGTGCGTTCTGAAGGTTCTCCACCTTGCAGATCGGCAGGCTGTGCAGCGCACCGGCAGAGGCCTTGACAGCATCACCATTGATAGCTGCACTTCCGCGCGTACCTATAATAAGCGCGTGTACACCTGCGCACACGCATGTACGAGCGATAGCGCCAAAATTACGCACATCGGTCACGCCGTCCAGCATCATCAGCAACGGTGTCTTGCCTTCGTCGTACAAACTCTGAACCAAACTATCTAACGGAGTGAACTCTATTGGACTCAGAAAAGCAATCACGCCTTGGTGGTTCTTGTCCGTGAACTGATTCAGTTTCTCCAACGGCACACGTTGGATCTGCGTTCCTGTTCCCTCTAACTTAATCAGCAACTCTTTGCCGATTGCCGAACTCATATCGCGGCGAACCAGCACTTTATCGAGCACCTTTCCTGCATCGATAGCTTCCATCACAGCGCGCACACCGAAAATCATCTCTTTCTCTTTCGGACGGCGTGTTTCGTATTGTTTCTTCTGTATCATTGTATAGTTGTTTTTTCTTTGTGTTCGGATCCCGACAAACTGAAATGTATAGGGACTGTGTATCTTGTTCTGAGAGTGCGTCTCTCTCCTGTTTTATAATTCACAATCTGCCATGCAGGTTTCCATTGGGGCATAGACCGGCAGACACGTACTGCTTCCGCGTCAAGAGCAGAGTCGCCACTGGACTTATATATCTCCACTTCACATACATATCCAAGGGTATCCACTATAAACTGAACGACAGTCCGTCCTTCCACTTGATTGATTTTGGCTTCTTTCGGATAGTGTATGCTGTCTGACATATACCGAAAGAGGGCATTCTGACCACCCGGGTACTCCGGCGGAGCATCCGTGACAGGCCAGTTCCATTCCATATAGTCATCTGCGACTAAATGCCCGCAGAGCAAAAGAAGTCCTATAAAAATCCACTTTCTCATTCCTTAATATTTTAGCCAATTAATAAACTCCATCGGGTCGGTGGTAAACGCCATCGGTTCGGCTACCTGATTTCCTTGTGGATCAAGTTGCACATAGAACGGCTGTGCGTTCGAACCGAAACGCTCCCGCTGCAAACGGCTGTTTTCTGTGCCTTCACTCTCGCCGTCATGGTCCGTATCCAGACGATTATCCACAAAAAGCTCAATGAAGACATAGTGCTGCAACCGCGCTTTAACACTGTCGTCATCCAACACAAACGCTTCCATCTTACGGCAGTTCACACATCCATAACCCGTAAAATCGATGAGCACCGGTTTGCCTGTCTGACGAGCATAAGCCATTCCCTCTTCATAATCATTAAACACTACGCGCCCTTCAATCTCCATCGGAGGAGCAAAAGCGCTGATAGCTTTCACGGGCGCGCCGCGAAGACCCGGTACCAGGTAAAACGCAAAGGCCAGGGATGGGATGATCACGATCGCACGGATGATTTTACGTGGGGTCGATACGCTCCATATATCCCATATAAGATAGATTCCTATGCCCAGGAAGCAAACAATCCAGATTGCGATAAACAGCCATCTCGGCAATATACCCCACCCGTATGCCATGTCTGCCACACTCAGGAACTTCAGCGAAAGCGCCAACTCCAAAAACGCCAACACCACTTTGAAACTCGTCATCCAGTCGCCGGACTTAGGAGCTTGTTTGAGCCACTGAGGGAACATAGCAAACAGCGAGAAAGGCAAAGCGAGCGCAATCGCAAAGCCCAACATTCCCATAGTCGGAGCCAACAAAGACTTGCCAGCCGCCTCTACCAACAGCGTGCCGATAATAGGTCCCGTACAGGAGAAAGAGACAATCACCAGCGTAAACGCCATCAGCAGAATACTCAGGAAACCGCCTGTACTCCGCGCTTTGCTATCCAATGCCGTGGACCAACTATCCGGCAAAGTGATCTCGAACAATCCAAAGAACGAAAGTGCAAAAATCACCAAAATCAGGAAGAACACGATATTCACTACCGCGTTGGTACTCATCTCGTTAAGTGCCGACGCGCCAAAGAGAATCGTCACCAGCAATCCTAATCCCACATAAAGGATCACGATACTCAGCCCATAAAGAATGGCATCCTTCAGTCCGCCGCCTTTCTTCAGGAAGAAGCTCACCGTCATCGGAATAATCGGCCACACGCAAGGCGTAAAAATCGCCAACAATCCTCCCAAGAGGCCGAGGAGGAAGATAATCCATAATGAGCGTTCGGTATCCGAACTCAATGATGACGCTTCGCTTAATGGTGACGCGCTTTCAGCGCTTAATGATGAATATTCCCACACTTCCGGGGCCGTACACATCACATCGTTGCACGCGTTAAACCGAATAGGCGCCATTTCCGTTTTAGCGACAGTCATCACAAAGGAATCCTTGTATTCCTGTGTAAACATGAACTCTCCCATTTCGAGAATGCTCATATGCCATCCCTCGTCCACGGTCGCCCGTATCCGCACACTATCCCCTCTATCTTCTCCACTCCAGTGAACAGGTTGTACCATCTGCGCTGCCACATATAAAGGCAAGCACACAAATAAGATAAATAATATTCTTTTCATTTGCTGATTTGTTTTGAGAGTTGAGCAATTACAAATCCACGGAGGGTAAAATAGTACTTGTCTTTCGAGTTATAATTAGCTTTGTATTCGTCATATCGTTGCTGCCAAGCGGCGCGATTTTTTGGATCCGCGAGTTCGAGTTTTGCCTGTTTGGATATTTGGGCAAAAGAGGTGTTTAGCTCACGCTGATGAGGCGTGATAGACTTGGGATCCCGATGTTTCGGGTAATGAGAAATGACCGTTTTTCCATAACGATGCGTAATATACACATCGCTTTCACCATAGATTTTTCCGGACATTTTGTCAATTGTAATATTTAGTTCCGCTTGTGCCATTTTCGTTTTAAAATTTTAGTTTATTATTATACTTACCTTGTATTGACCCTATAGGTCGATGCCGTGTCGTTGCCGTCTTTTTGCCGTGTGGAATAGGCAAATGAGTGGAATTTTACTGCAATTTGATAGTATTTTATTCTTAGTTCTTCTGGTTAATCAGGTTTACCACTACTTTGACCATGGTGTCTTTTTCTTCTGTGCGACTCTCGGCAATCATGAGGGTTAACGCGACAAGGGTATTGTCCGCCAGACGCTTGGTACCATCTTCGCGATAGAGGATACCGTTGTTGTTCAAGAACCAGAGGAACAAAGTTGCTGCTATACGTTTGTTGCCATCAGAGAAGGAGTGGTTCTTGGTAACCAAATACAGCAACATCGCCGCTTTCTCTTCCACACTCGGATAGAGGTCCTTTCCTCCAAAGGTCTGATAAATCTGACCTATACTGCTTTTGAACGAATCGTCTTTTTCGTTTCCGAACAACGTACTACCGCCGAATTTCTCACGCAACGCAGCAATCGTCTGCATAGCATTCTCGTATGTCGCATGGAATCGTTCTTCGGGCGTCGTCTCTTTGACGGTCAGACGCTCGTAATCATAATTATCGAGCGTATCCAACGCGTACGTGTAGTCCAAGACGACATCAAAAATAGCCTGCGTCTCATCTGCGCTCTCTACCGCTTTGCTTTGCACCGTCCGTCCTACTATCTGAACCAACTGACGCAAATCCGACAACTGCTCACGGCGCAATTTTTCATTGATGGCATAGCCTTTGACAATAAATTCTTTTAGAATCTTTGTTGACCACTGTCGGAAAGCGATAGCACGCTTGGAGTTAACGCGGTATCCAATGGAAAGGATTACATCTAACGAGTAAAAGGGGACAGGCTTCTTAACCCCATTAACGTGTAAAAAATGCACGTTATTCTCGCGCTCTACTTCTTCGTCGCGAAAAACATTAATTATATGACGGCGAATGTTTGATTCTTCCTTGCCAAACAATTGAGCCATCTGCGAAGCTGTCAGCCACACGGTTTCGTTCTCCATGCGCACATCGAGCTGAACCGTGTTGTCTTCTGCACGATAGATGATAATTTCACCTTTATTTTCAATAGGTTTCTCGTTCATGATTATTCTATTTTTCTTGGTAGTTGCAAATTTTGCACACTACAATCACTCCTCTCTCCTTATGCAAGCACCGAGGGCGTTGAGGCGGGACTCGATGTCTTCATAACCACGGTCGATCTGGTCGATGTGGTCGATACGGGACGTGCCTTCAGCAGACATGGCGGCAATCAGCATGGCTATACCTGCACGGATGTCGGGAGAAGTCATGTTATTGCGTTTGAGTTGACGGGTATGATCGTGACCGACTACAACTGCACGGTGAGGATCACAGAGGATGATTTGCGCGCCCATGTCAATCAGTTTGTCCACAAAGAAAAGACGGGATTCGAACATCTTTTGGTGGATGAGCACAGAACCTTTTGCCTGTGTGGCTACTACAAGAAGGACAGACAGCAAGTCCGGCGTCAAACCAGGCCACGGAGCATCGGCTACCGTAAGAATAGAGCCATCGAGAAAGGACTCAATCTGATAGTGTTCTTGTGCAGGAATGACGAGATCGTCTCCTTCTTCCTCAATGCGGATTCCCAAACGGCGGAAAGCATCGGGAATGATTCCCAAAGGAGATGTACAAAGGGACGATGTACGATGTACGAAGGGGATTTTAGGATTACAATCCTTAATACGCAACTCCGAGCCCGTGATGGCAGCCATGCCGATGAATGAACCAACTTCAATCATATCCGGCAGGAGTTTATGCTGCGCGCCGTGGAGCGATTTCACGCCTTCTATGGTCAACAAGTTCGAACCAACTCCGCTGATCTTCGCGCCCATATTATTTAGGAGACGACAAAGTTGCTGCACGTATGGTTCGCAGGCTGCATTGTAGATGGTAGTGGTTCCTTCGGCAAGTACGGACGCCATAATAATGTTCGCTGTTCCGGTAACAGACGCCTCGTCCAAGAGCATATAGCAGCCTTTGAGGTGCTTGCCGTCAAAACGATAAGCGAGCAAGTCCTGGTCGTACGTGAAGGTAGCCCCGAGGTTCACCATTCCTTGGAAATGCGTGTCCAAACGCCGACGACCGATTTTATCTCCACCGGGTTTGGCGTATGTTACTTCGCCCAAACGCGCCAAAAGCGGACCGATGAGCATAACCGAACCGCGTAACTTATTGCATTTCTTGAGAAAATCCGCACTCCGCAGGTACGCTGTGTCGAGATTAGCCGCCGTAAAAGCGAACTTGCCTTTGGACAGTTTCTCCACGGTCACGCCGATAGATGCGAGCAAATCAATCAGGTTGTTTACATCCAATATATTCGGGAGATTGTCAATAACGACCGTCTCTTTTGTCAACAGAACAGCGCATAGCACTTGAAGCGCCTCATTCTTAGCGCCTTGCGGGGTGATAGATCCATGTAATTTATGTCCGCCTTCAACAATAAATGATGCCATTTATGAATTAAAAATTAAAAATTACGAATTAAAAATTATATGTAATTCACTTCGGGGTGAATGTCAATGCCGAATTTCTCTTTGACGCTTGCGCTGACTTGTGCTGCCAAAGCGATGATGTCTTCGGGCGTAGCGTTATTCGCATTGACGATGACAAGCGGTTGTTTGTGCCAAACCTGTGCGCCTCCAAGCGTCTTGCCTTTCCATCCGCATTGTTCAATAAGCCATGCAGCCGGTATTTTCACACCTTGCGGCGACGGGAAATTTGGCATGTCGGGATAGAGTTTGAGTAGCTCCTTCGCTTTCTCTTCCGGCACAAACGGATTCATAAAGAATGAACCGGCAGAACCCACTTCGCCCACTGTCGGCAGTTTCGCCATGCGTGTCTGGATGATCTCCTCACGGGTCTTGGATGCTTCGCCGGGTTTGACCTTATAAACCACCGAAGTGACGATATACTTGCCTTTCAGTTCGTGCTTGAAAATACTATCCCGATAACCGAACTTGCACTCTTCGTTGGTAAAGACCCGTTCTTCCTGCGTCTCCACGTCCATCGTATAAACGCGCTCAATCACATCTTTCGCTTCCACGCCATACGCCCCGACATTCTGTACTGCACTTGCTCCCACTTCGCCCGGAATGAGACTCAGTTTCTCCATGCCGCAGTACGCCATGTCGGTCAGTTGCGCAATGAGATCATCGAGCCGCAAACCATTCTGCGCTTCCACTGTCTCATCGTCTATAAAACGCGCACGCGCCATGCCGGAATGCAGAATTATTCCGTTGAAATCGCGGGTAAAGAGCAGATTCGAACCCTGCCCGATATGCAAGATCTGCTCGCCTTTATGCTCTTTCAGCACTTGTCGCAACTCATCCAGCGAGTAGTACTCGATGAACATTCGCGCTTTGACATCTATGCCGAACGTGTTATACGGCAGAAGGGAAATATTTTCTTTGATTGTCATAAATAGTTTCTTTTTTCGAGATCACGTGATCACGAGATTACGAGATTATCAAATACAGCACGCATCGGACGGCATTCTCCAGTCGCCGCGCGGCGAGAGTGAAACAGAAACCACTTTCGGTCCATCGGGCATAGCGGAGCGCTTGAACTGCTGTTGGCAGAAACGGCGCATAAACGTATTAAGCCATTTCTCAATCGTTGCCTCATCGTATTGATCTTCAAAAGCTTGACACGCCATGTATTTGATTTTCTCGCGCGTGAAACCGAAACGCATAAAATAGTACAAGAAGAAATCATGCAGCTCGTACGGTCCCACTTTGTCCTCGGTCTTCTGGGCGATTTCTCCGTTTTCGTCGGTGGGCAAAAGTTCCGGTGAAACCGGCGTTTCTACTACATCGAGCAGAATACTCCGAAGCGGTTCGCCATAGAGGTTTTCAGCGGCGTACTTCACCAAGTACTTCACCAGCGTCTTCGGGATGCCGGCATTGATGCCGTACATAGACATCTGGTCGCCGTTATAAGTACACCAACCGAGTGCCAACTCACTCAGATCACCTGTTCCCACGACGATTCCGTTCAGTTCGTTCGCCAGATCCATAAGAATCATCGTCCGCACACGTGCCTGCGCATTCTCGTACGTCGCGTCGCGCACATCCATGTCGTGTCCTATATCATGCAGATGTTGCGTGGTCACATCGCAAATAGATATCTCACGGTGCGTGATTCCTAATTCCTCCATGAGCTGCAACGCGTTCTGGTACGTTCTGTCCGAAGTACCGAATCCCGGCATTGTGACGCCCACCACGCGACTGCGGTCATAGCCCAACAGATCAGCTGTCATAACACAAACCAACAACGCAAGCGTACTATCCAATCCGCCGGAGATACCAAGTACCACGGTCTCGGAGCGGGTGTGTTCCCAACGCCGTGCAAGGGCATTTGTCTGAATAGAGAACACATCCATGCAATACTGATCTTCCTTGCCTTTCTTGGGCAGGAACGGAGAGGGCGAGAAAGTACGGTGAATCGGCTCGGTACACTCCTCTTCCCTCTCAATGGGCGCCACGTTGATATGGCGGTAGTGCCCGGTTTTGTCTTTAGTGAAGTTCGTATTACGCTGTCGGTCAGTACGCAAACGCTCTATATCGATCTCCTGAATAATCATCGAATTTTCCCGTTGGAATCGTTCTCCTGTGGTTAAGATCTCTCCGTTTTCGGCAATGTACGTGCTGCCTGAGAAGACCACATCGGTCGTCGATTCACCCACTCCGGACGAAGTATAGACATATCCGCAATGCACGCGCGAACTCTGCTGTTTGAGCATCTGGCGGCGGAAGATATGCTTGCCAATGATACAATTGGACGATGAGAGGTTGAAGATGATCTCCGCTCCCTGAATAGCCAGTTGTGTCGAAGGCGGCAGCGGCGACCACAGGTCCTCACAGATCTCTATACCAAAGGTATAATTGCGTGTACAGAACAGCAGATCCGTTCCAAAAGGCACTTCTCCACTCCATATCTCAATCTTCGGAATCTTGGGAGCAATACCGCCCGGTGTATATTCGCGTGCAGCCCGACCGGAAGTGAACCACCGTTTCTCGTAGAACTCACCCGTATTCGGCAGGTTGACTTTAGGCACAACACCCATCACTTCGCCGTCTGTCATCACAAAAGCGCAGTTAAACAGGTCATTATCAACCTGTAACGGCGCGCCGACAAGCACAATGATTGCCTTTCCGCGTGTATAATCGCAGATCGACTCCAACTCACGCATCGAACTCAGTTGAAGAGCCTGCGTGAAGAACAAATCCGCACAAGAATAGCCGGTTATGCTCAACTCGGGAAAACAGATCACCTCAACGCCTTCTGTAATCGCTTCGTCAATCTGCAACTTAATTTGCTCCGCATTGTAGCGGCAGTCTGCTACGCGCATGGTCGGCACCGCCGCCGCTACACGTACAAATCCGAAATTCGTTTTCATAGGCATACAATTATAAGCGGCTGCAAAGATACGTATTTTTTTTTACATATGCAAGCGCGCGCGTATTTTTTTTATAAAAAAGAGTTAACCCTTGCGTATATCATTTTTTTTCACTACCTTTGCAGCCTAATTTGGATGAATATGGCTTTTACGCATTTACATGTACACTCGCACTACTCTCTACTGGACGGATTGAGCAAAGTGGAAGAGATAGTGGATAAATGTATCGACAGCGGAATGAACGCAGTCGCGTTGACCGATCATGGCAACATGTACGGAATCAAAGATCTGCTGGATTACACCAAGTCTGTCAACAAGAAACGCAAAGCGGCAGCCGAAGAGAAAGGAGAACCGTTTGTGCCCTTCAAGCCTATTGTGGGTTGTGAGGTGTATTGTGCTCGTCGCGGACGTCACTCGATGAAGGACGACAAGGCGGTAAACGGAGAAGGACGTACGTACGTGATTGACCGATCCGGTTGGCACCTCATTCTGCTGGCAAAGAATATGGTGGGATACCATAACCTCTGCCGCATCGTCTCGCATGGATACATGTCAGATGCCTTTTACCATACACCCCGTATTGACAAAGAGTTACTGGAGAAATGGCACGAAGGTGTCATTTGTTGCTCCGCCTGTCTGGGAGGTGAGTTGCCGCAGAAAATCCTCGATGGAATCGCTAAAAATGGCGATTTTACAGAAGCAGAAGCTACCGTTCAATGGTTTAAGAACCTCTTTGGCGAGGATTATTATATAGAACTCCAACGCCATGAGACCCAGAAACCCGGAGCAGATGTAGAGGTGTATGAGCGGCAGAAACAGGTGAACCCTGTCTTGGTTGACCTCGCGCACAAGTATGACGTAAAAATCATCTGTACGAATGATGCCCATTTTGTAAATGAAGAGGATTCGGAGGCGCACGATCGGTTGATTTGTTTAAGTACAAACCACTATGTGAACGACGTCAACCGAATGCACTATACCAAACAGGAATGGCTCAAAACTCCCGATGAAATGGCGGAGATCTTCCCCGATCTGCCGGAAGCTTTAGAGAACACTCAGGAGATAGCAGACAAGGTTGAAGTCTATGACATTGACCACGGACCAATCATGCCGAAGTTCGACATCCCTGCTTCGTTTGGCAAGGAGGAAGATTATCCCGACCGATTGGCGTTCGAGAGCGCTTATCTGCGCTATCTGACGATGCAAGGAGCTTTGGAGCGTTACGGTCAAGAGCGGTTGGATACGGACGAAGTGCTCAAAGAGCGCATTGAGTTTGAACTCAATACGATCATCACAATGGGTTTCCCGGGGTATTTCCTTATCGTCATGGATTTCATCCGTGCGGCGCGGGAAGAGTTAGACGTATCGGTCGGTCCCGGTCGTGGTTCCGCTGCGGGATCGGTTGTCGCTTACTGTCTGAAAATAACAGACTTGGATCCTCTGGAATACGACTTGCTGTTTGAGCGTTTCCTAAATCCAGATCGTATATCCCTCCCTGATATTGATACGGACTTTGAGGATTGTGGACGAGGCAAAGTGCTGGATTACGTATCCCGCAAATACGGCGAGACACATGTGGCGCACATCGTGACGTACGGCAAGATGGCTACCAAATCCGCCTTGTCAGATGTGGGACGCGTACAACAAGTGCCGCTGGCAAGAGTGAACGAACTCAAAGGAATGATCCCCGACCGTGATTTCCCTGATTCGGTGCTCAAAGGTCTGCCCGAAGGCGCAAAAAAGCCGAAGGTGAACCTGCGTAACTGCTATAAATATATTGAGGAACTCAAACGCGAGTACGAGCAAGGCGATCCCAATACGCGATCCATGTTGGAGTACGCTGCACGGTTGGAAGGAACGATTCGCCAAGTGGGCGTACATGCCTGCGGTGTAATCATTGGAGCTGATGATCTGACGAATTTTGCACCGCTGTCTTCCGTCGAAGATAAGACCAGCAAGAAACGTGTCCTTGTTACAGAGTACGACGGGCATGTCGTGGAGTCGGTCGGGCTAATCAAGATGGACTTCCTCGGACTCATCACCCTGACGATTATCAAGGAGTGCCTGCGAAACATAAAGAAAGCACGCGGCGAGGAGGTAGATATTGACCATATTCCTATTGATGATGAGTTGACCTATAAACTCTTCCAGGAAGGACGAACGGTGGCGGTCTTCCAGTTCGAGTCTGCCGGCATGCAGAAATACCTGCGTGAGCTCAAACCGACCGTCATCGGAGACTTGATCGCCATGAACGCCCTCTATCGTCCGGGACCGATGGATTATATCCCGCAGTTTATCAAGCGTAAACAAGGACAAGAACCCGTGACGTACGACATCCCCGTCATGGAGAAATACCTCAAGGACACGTACGGCGTCACGGTTTATCAGGAGCAAGTCATGTTGCTCAGCCGGCTCTTAGCTAACTTCACCCGCGGCGAGAGCGACAAACTCCGTAAAGCGATGGGTAAGAAGCAAATGGCTGTTCTGGAGTCGCTGCAAGTCAAGTTCATGGATGGAGGAAAAGCGAATGGACACGATCCCAAAATACTGACGAAAATCTGGGAAGACTGGAAGAAATTTGCATCATACGCGTTCAATAAATCACACGCGGCTTGCTACTCGTGGGTGGCATACCAAACGGGCTATCTAAAAGCGCACTACCCTGCCGAATTCATGGCGGCGAACCTCACCGTTCATAAGGACGATATCAAAGAGGTCACCAAGCTGATGGACGAGTGTAAAGCTCTGGGATTGAGCGTCTTGGAGCCGGACGTGAATGAATCCGAACTATCCTTCACCGTTAATAGTAAAGGTGCTATCCGCTTTGGTTTAGGCGGTATCAAGGGTGTCGGAGAAGGAGCCGCAGAAGCGATCATCTCCGAGCGTGAGAAGAACGGCAAATACACCGGTATATTTGATTTTCTGGAGCGCGTGAACCTACAGTCCTGCAACCGAAAAACGATTGAAAACCTCGCGCAAGCAGGTGCTTTTGAGTGCTTTGACGATATTTACCGCGAGCAATTCTTCGGCCTTGACGAGAATGGAAACTCGGGACTCGACCTGCTCATGAACTACGGCAATAAATGGCAGGCAGACAAAGAGACCAGTTCCAATTCACTCTTCGGAGACTTGGATCTGGCGGTTGAGGTGAAGCACCCCGATCTACCTAATGCGGCTCGATGGGATACAATCGAACGTCTTAATAAAGAGAAAGAGTTAATCGGCATTTATCTCTCCGCCCACCCGCTCGACGAATACGAATACGAGGTGCGAGAGTTATGTAACCTTACGGCAGCCGAACTAAGCCAATTCGATAAATGGCGTCGTCCGGACGCGCGTATAGAAGCAGAGAAACAAGCCCTCGCTGCACAAGCTGAACAAGAGGAAAAACCCCTCATTCCATCGGAATTTATCACCTCTCATAAGAACCAAGCGGTATTGATTGGCGGCCTCATCACCGAGGCGGAACAGCTGCGTAGCCAAAAAGGAAATCCGTATGGACGTTATACCATCGAGGATTATACCGGCAGCTACCAGTTTGTACTCTTCGGCAATGCATATAGCCAGTTTGCCCATCTGATGCTCAAAGACTTATACGTCATGGTTACCGGTGTTATTCAGCAGAAAGGAGCCGGCATGAAATGGTTCAAAGAGGGCAAAGATGAAGAAGCTGAGTTTGAGTTTGTAGTACAACGCGTTGAGATGCTATCTGAGGCACAAGACGGACGCACGGAAGGCATCAATATACGCCTCTCCCTGGATGCCGTCACTCCGGAAAGTATCGATGAACTCGCCGATATGGTAGATGAGAACCCGGGAAAAGGGCGACTTCATGTCTGCGTCTATAACCCGATGAACCGCCAGCATATCACGCTAACCAGCCGACAACATGCAGTGCGTATCACTCCTCGGTTCTATAAATGGCTTAGCCAGAAACGCGCAGAAGGGATCCTGGAATTCAAACCGGTAAGCAATTCATGACCTATAACGAAGCCATAGAATATCTCTATTCCTCGCGTCCGCCCTTTCATTTGGTGGGTTCGACTGCTTATAAGCCGGGCTTGGAGAACACGCTGCGTCTGATGGCGCATGTGGGCAATCCCCATGAGCATTTACGTGCTATCCATGTGGCAGGCACGAACGGAAAGGGCTCAACCAGCCATCTCATAGCCGCGGTTCTCCAAGCGGCGGGATATAAAGTCGGGTTGTTCACCTCGCCTCATCTCATCTCTTTGACCGAACGGATACGTATCAACGGTCAGCCTATTCCGGAAGCAGAAGTTGCCGATTTCATCGAGCAAAACCGTGCGTTCTTGGACGAGGTACAACCTTCGTTCTTCGAGACCATGACTGCGATGGCTTTTGCTTATTTCGTGCGAGAAAATGTCGATATAGCGGTAGTAGAAGTCGGTCTCGGTGGACGATTAGACAGCACGAATGTCCTCACCCCCATCCTCTCCGTCATTACCAATATTGGTTTTGACCACATGGAGTTTCTCGGTAACACATTGCCCAAGATTGCCCGTGAGAAAGCAGGTATCATCAAACCGAATATCCCCGTTGTAATCGGAGAAACTCACCCTCAGACGATGAATGTCTTTTTGGATCGTGCACGGGAGTGTGGTATCTTAGGCGAAGGATTAGAGACTACCGATTGCCGGATCTGGTTTGCCGATCAATGCGGATATATGCGTTCTCGCCGATTACGCGAAGCACCGGAATGTGATCTCAAAGGTCTCTATCAGGAGCACAATCTCCAAACAGCATATGTCGCCCTGCAAGTGTTACGTAATTACGGGATTACGGGATTACGGGATTACGGGATCACGAAAGATGCTATCAGAGAGGGATTTAGCCACGTGTGCAGTCTAACGGGGCTTCGCGGACGATGGGAAATTCTCTCGATGAAACCGCTTATTATTTGCGATACCGGGCATAACAGTCATGGTCTCCAATATGTTGCCAAACAGCTCAAAGAGCTCACTAATCCGCATGTATGGATCGTCTTCGGCATGGTAAACGACAAAGATACCGATGTCGTCATGCGGCTTTTGCCGACCGAAGACCGATACCGATATATCTTCACCACCCCTAATACCCAACGCGCAAGAACCGCCGAGGAGATGTTAGCTATGTGGGGCAAAGAGGGAGTTGCCATATCTAATTCCAAAGAGGCTATCGATTATGCGCTTAAAAATGCCGATGAATCCGATGCTATCTTTATTGGCGGTAGTAATTACCTCGTCGGTGAAGCACTGCAAATTATCAACTGTCAATTATCAATTATCAATTAATGAAGTATCACGTTTTGCACATTAACACTTCTTTTGCCGAAGAATGGCAGAAAGATCTCTTTGACCAAGAGCTATGCGACTTGGGAGTTGACACGATTGACGGAGAGGATTATTATATCCCATCAGCCCTTTGGGAAGAAAATGAAAACGCAATCAGGGCTCAATTATCCAATGCCAATTTCCAATATACAATTTCCCCTGTAGCGGACGAAAACTGGAATGCGGTTTGGGAAGCGGAGCACCCTATTCAAGAACTGCCGCTCGGCGTTAAGATCATCCCGCATTGTGCCTTCGGAGCTGGACACCACGAGACCACTTCGCTACTTATCAACACGTTACTTTCTACGAATTTAACGGGTAAAAACGTCCTTGACCACGGAACCGGAACCGGTGTTTTAGCTATCTTTGCCAAGAAACTGGGTGCCCAATATGTGCTGGCTAATGATATTGACGATAAGAGCGTAGAAAACGCCAAAGAGAATGCGGCTCTCAATAACGTAGGAATCGACATCCGTTTGGGAGATCTAAATTCCCTTCCCTTTAGGGAAGGGTTAGGGTTAGGCCCCTTCCATCTCATCCTTGCTAACATCCACCGCAATGTATTACTGGATCACATGCCCTCCTATGCAGCTTCGCTCCAGAAAGGCGGTGAATTATGGCTTAGTGGCTTTTATGCCTCCGACTGCCCGGCCCTCATCTCCTCTGCCGAGTCTCATTCGCTTCATCATCTCGCTACCCTCTCCAACGGCGAATGGCACATGCTCCGTTTCCAAAAATAAGCCTTTGACATACATTTTGGGGTGATGCGGTGTTTTGCGTTTTAAAATTTGCGGGTAATGCGGTAATTAACATACAAAAATTTACGGGAAATGCGATTTTAATGTAAAACTCCTCACGTGTTGGTAATCGCTATTTACTATATACCAAAGATTTGCATAAAGACGGAGAGACACTCCTTGTACCTGTGTACATGACTCCGCTTTTATAGTGCTATTACTATCTCACTACATACAAAAATCATCTTGCAGGTCAACTACAAGATGATTTTTTTGTTTGCCTTAGCGAGTTATAGTGGATTCTATTGCGTCTATCGAATTGCAGCAAGTTGTTCCTTATGCAAACGCTTACGCTCGGCACGATTGTGTTGCATCTCTTTATAATAGGCGAAACCTGCCATCGTATTGTGGCCACCATAACCTTCTTGGAAGGTGATATCCGAAATACGATCTAACTCGTCATTTTCCTTACTGCGGAGTTTGATTTCTTGACACCAGAAACGGATGTTAGACAAAAGTCGTTTTGTGTATTTAAACATAGCAATATAGTTACTTAAAGTCTTTAATAACGGAAACTACATATTCCATCTGTTCCTTAGTCATGCAAGGACTCATTGGGATAGATAATTCTTCATCAGCTAAACGTTCAGTGATAGGCAAAGATAATTGTGGCACATTCCATTCCTCTTTTGCATAACACTCTTGTTTATGCGGAGCAATTGGATAGTGAATAACTGTACCTATACCGCGTTGTTCCAGATAATCATGCAAAGCGTCACGTTTTCCACCAGCTACCAATATCGGGAAGAGGTGGTAAACATTCTGCGCATGCGGTAAACGCTTCGGTAGAGTGATTAGCGGATTAGAAATATGTTCATAGTAATAATCTGCAACTTGCTGACGCAAAGCAACATCTTCATCCAAATGACGCAGTTTGACATCCAATATCGCAGCTTGTATTTCATCCAAACGACTATTACGCCCAGTATATTTGAATACATATTTGCGTTGGCTACCATAGTTCGCCAATGCACGAATAGCTTCCGCCAATTCCTTATTGTTGGTAGTCACAGCTCCAGCGTCACCCAAAGCACCAAGGTTCTTGCCAGGATAGAAACTATGACCGGCAGCTTCACCAATAGAACCTGTGCGTTTGCCATTCCATCTGCATCCATGTGCTTGTGCATTATCTTCAACCAAGCGCAAGTTATGCTTCTTGCAGATTTCTGCAATCTTCTCTGTCATAGCACAACGCCCATATAGATGCACTATAAGAATAGATTTTGTGCTCGGAGTGATGGCTTCTTCTATCTTGGTGTCATCAATCTCCAATGTTTTCGGATTAGGCTCTACCAGCACCGGCTTCAATCCATTCTCGGTGATAGCAAGAATAGAAGCGATATACGTGTTTGCCGGAACGATCACTTCATCGCCTGGCTGCATAATTCCTAATTCGATATATGCGCGGTAAATCCATATAAGCGCATCTAAGCCGTTAGCACAGCCGATGCAATACTTACTCCCTATATAGGCAGCGTAGTGTTGCTCAAAGGCTTCATTCTCTTTACCTTGTAAATACCATCCACCATCAATCACGCGCAAAGCGGCTTCATGGATCTCATCTGCATATTTTGCAGTAATGTCTTTAAGTGATAAAAATGGAACGTTCATAATTTCCTACGTTTTATTTGAATCCTACGGAATAAATTAAATGTTAGTTTGCTGCACGCCATACGCGTTGCCCATTTGTTAGGAAATGCCTTCTTCGCGAACTCATGTGCTGCTTCATAGTCATTATTACGGTATGCAGCATGCAACGCATTGTGATAGCCCACAGTGGCAAAATACGGCTCGTCCCTGAAAGGACCCCATTCAGGGAAGAGAGTGTAAAGATATTTGGTCATTTCCATATCTTCCTGTGCACGGCAAATGACTTTCTCGTAATTGGAGGTGCGAGTAATAGACTCTTGTCCAATACGATATGTGGCAGTTGAAACAGGAATATACCGAATATCTCCATAGGCAGCAAGAACTAATAGAACCGGCCAATCTTCCCGTGGAAAACGACGTTTTGCAAACTCATCAGCAGGAACGTGTTCCTCGAATGTGGAACGACGAATACACATGGTGACAGCTGAAATATGCTCTCCTCCGGAAAGAATAGTATTTTGAATTTTTCCCTCAGGTGGTACTATACCATTTGATTGATTTATAGCCTTTTTTGTTATTCCTGTATTCTCGTAATACTCATCCTCATCTGTATGCGAACACACACATTCGGGATGTGCCTCCATAAAATCAACTTGTAATTGGATTTTATTGGGATTATGCCACCAATCATCACCGGCACAAGTCATTATGTATTTTCCTGTTCCTGCCTGAATACATTGTATCCAATTAGCAGTAACTCCGAGATTAGCAGGAGATGGCAACAGGGTTATATTCTCATATTTATCTGCATATTCCTGGCAAATAGCGCGAGTGCCATCTGTACCATGATCTTCTCCTATGATAATCTCAAACGGATAGTCTGTTTGCTGCGCGAGTACTGAATCAAGCGTCTGCCTAATCCATTTCTCTTGATTATAAGTAACGATGCAAACCGTTACCATTATTTCTTTTTTATTGCTCATATCTCAATTTTTCGAACAAATCGAGCAGGATTACCATACCACAATTCTCCATCAGGCACATCGTGCGTCACTACACTTCCAACACCTATCATTGCTTTTTCTCCAATGGTAACGCCACCTAATACTACTGCTCCGGCTCCTATACTTGCACCTTTCTTAATAGTAATCGGAAGCAAGTTAAATGGTTGTTTAGAACGAGGGTATTTATCATTCGTAAAAGTTACATTTGCACCGATACAAACATTATCTTCTATGCGCATTCCATCCCAAAGATAAACTCCACACTTTAAGGTAACATTGTTTCCTATTACAACGTCATTTTCAATAAGACAATGGCTACAGATATTGCAGTTTTCACCGATTTTTGCATCTGGCATAATTACGCAAAACTGCCATACTCTTGTTGATTCTGGTATTGTTGCTTGACAATCAGCTAACTTATGTATCATACTCCCTTGTATTTCAAAAACTCATTATAGTCACGTATATAATCATCTGCTTCATATTTCTCACTAGCCAGACACATCAACACAGCTCCACCGGAGAAATTCTCCAAGTCACGCCAAAGTCCGGGAGGAATAAGTAAACCCTTCCAAGGCCTGTCTAAGTGAAAAGTCTTCTTAGAAGTTCCATCATCCATTATCACATCTACAGAACCGGATGTCGCAATCAGCAATTGTTGCAATTCCTTATGCGCATGTGCCCCACGGGCTACCTCAGGTACCAGATAAAGATAGTAGATACGCCTAATTTCAAAAGGAATATCTAAACCTCCTTCAATTACTGACAAATACCCGCGATTGTCCGTATATTTGCGGATGTCAATAAACTTACAATTTTCTACCGTTGTTTGCTTCATATTTATATATCTTCTACAATCAAACTTTGTATCTCTCCTGCATTATTATGTAATTCATTTGCAGACATTTCCCACCACTTCGAAGACTCAAGTCTTTCAATTGTTTCGTCATTAAATCTCATTTTTATGACTTTTGCAGGATTTCCAGCAACGACTGAATACGGAGGAACGTCATGAGTTACTATACTTCCGGCTCCAATAACTGCTCCATTACCAACCTTTTTACACCCTGGTAGTATAACTACATTTTGACCAACCCATACATCGTTTCCTATTTCGGTAACACCTCGGCCTTGGTTCTTATTGACAAAAACACCAAATTTTTCTCTATTTATCTCGTCAGACAAAATAGGATGAGTAGTAAACCAATCTAAGTGATGATTAACAGCTAAAATGCTTATATTACCAGCAAATGAGCAATAATTTCCGATTCTTATCCTATACCCCTGTGATTTTAATTGACCATTTACCCAACAGCCACCATAAGTTCCGTATCCAATATGTAATCCATACTCTTCTTCATACAGATCTCGTATGACTTTAGAGTACATAAATCCTCCTGTATACTTAGCAATCTTTTTCTCTAAAAACCTTTTCAACCTTTCATTGCTCGTGCGTTTGTACGCGCGAATAGCCAGTCTTATTCCAATGGGGGGGTATTCGTCATAACTGATAATTTTTAATTATTATTACTGTTTTATAGCATTCTCAAATTCTAACAAATTAATATGAAAATCTCCTTGATAGCCTTTTGATTTTCCATCATTATATAATTCAATAACTTTTCCTCCTTTCATTATAATCAATGAAGAGAAGAGACTTGTAGCTAAATGGCTACCACATAAAATAATTAACTTACAATCCGGTTGACAATAAATCAAATTGCATAAAGCTGCTCCACCCGCGGCAATTATTACTTTTGCTCTATGATATATGTTAATCTGTTCTTCTATAGGTAATTCTTCCGGATATATAGGTTCAAAACCATACTTTTGAGCAAGATCTAATAGTTCCTGTTCGTTATACCTGCGCCGTTTACTGGCTCTTCCTCTGCATATAAATATCTTCTCTGGAGTTACTTTATTTGATGCATGAACTATAAGTTTCTTCGATATGTTTTGTATGCTATTGGGTGAGTAAGCACATTGAACTATTGGAAAGGAAATATTTCTCTTTTTCCAGTTTGGAACACATACATTGGGTGAAGATATTGTATAAAGTTCATTTACACGGTATGCGACGTCATAGTCCATATATATCAATTCTCGCCCTTCAACATTACACCATGTAGTTAATTGACGCATACTCTCTATATCTGCTGCAGCTCGGTCAAGAAGAATTGGAACTGACTTATCAATCTTAGACGTTTCTAATAGCTTAGGTAAAATTTGAAATACAAAATGATAATAGTTGAATCCAAACATACCACCTATCTTAATTGCTGCTTTGATTTCTTCTATTTGATGACATCTTCTAAGCTTGCACCAGTGCTTTGTATCTTGTAATAAAATTTCGTCCGAAAAATCAGCTTTCGAATGAAGATAGTCTAATTCTTTGAGTTCATATATACATCTCCCATCATCAAGTAATACTATATCAGAATACACAAAACAAGTAGCATGATTTATTCGTGCTATTTTTATAATTACTTGTCCGCCATCTACTAAATTAACGCCATTATTATTTATGGCATACTTGGTTGGCTCTGTACATATTGATAGTATTTGTGCCTTACCTGGACATTCAAATACATATGATTGCAAGGAGGTATAGTAATGCCTCTTTGCAAGTATAGTTTGCCAAGCATGAATAATTCGACGCTTATTCCTTTCAACAAATCGTTTCCCTTTTCCTATTATATCTGGCATGATTTAATATCTTGTATTATATTATCGGCAACATAACAACCATTTGGCGGTAATAAAACTTCATCATAAAACATTCCACGCCTTTCTTTCATAGTATCATTTCCTTCAATAACTACATCCCTTATAAAACGTTCTATTTCTTCTGGGGTTTCTGCATGATACCAGCAATTGAAAGCTTTAAGACTAACTACGTTACTGTCTTTTTGACGATCGTAATTACTTAAAAACAAGCATGGCTTATTTTCATAAAGATATTCTATCGTAAATGAGGCGGAGTCATTAATCATTGCATCGGAAGAATTAAACAAATCTACGTATTCTCCCTCTGCTATCGCAATATTCTCACCATTTTCCCATTGCTTATAATACGAATCGGTTCTTTCTTTTCCCCATCCAGATAAATTATACAAAGCATTTTTTAATAAAGGATGCGGCTTGAAAACAATTTGAATATTGTCTTTATATTTTTTAGCCATTTTTAACATTAGTTCATAGTACAGTTCAAAAGTTGAAAAACGCATCTCTTCTGCTCTATTACTAATTGTATGGTGGGGGCTCCATATAATTCTCTTCAACTTCTTATCTTTTATTTTCCAATCTATACCATTTGCACTGCCTGTTATAAATGCATCATACATTGGATAACCGACTACTTTTACATTTCTGGCATCTATAGGAGAATATGATTTAATTAAATTAAAATTATCAGCACATTCGACATAATATCTCCATACCTTCTGATGAAATGGCAAATTCACAGCCCATTCATGGTGTACGTTTATATATCCATAATTAACATAGCAAGTCAAAGAATCTTTAAAATTATATAGATAATATCTCTCGTCTATGACAATTTCATATGGATTTGTATAAAAAATAATATCTGGATTATATGCATGCGCATCTATATATGAATCCGTTGTCTCATCATATGTTCGAACAAAAGCATACCCTTTCTTTTTGAAGGAACTGCAGCATTTGTTCATTGTTTCTAACATGTGTTCTCTTCCTCTATTCACGACTGGACAGACCAAAATGATTGGATTAAATCTTGGATCTTTAAGCATTAATTGATATACCGAATCATACTTCCAGTTCGAATCATAGATAGCCATAAAGAGCACATTCAATGAACCTTTTTTATGTCTTAAGCGCGTTATGGTCTTTCCATAATTGCGACGATACCACAAAAGTTCCACAAATGCCCGAGCATTATGAATTCTTTTCCATAATTTTGTCGGCATACAATTCTTTATTATTTGTTTTATCTTCATATGTTCGAACCTTAAAATACACTATATTCACCATTAGACGACACTTCGCCTTTTATAAAATCCGCCAACACTGTTCTCAATGCGATAGGCATACCAACTACTATACCGTGTCCTCCTAACTCTAACATAGGTATGACATCCGTTTGATACCTATCACCAATAGAGACAATATCATTATATTCAACTTTATATTTCTTTGCAATTATTTGCATAGCTTGTTTCTTGTTAAACGGAGCATCTGTCGGGGTATTATCACTACAAAAAATAGTATTGAACAATTTATTGTTGATTCCCAAATAATTAAGTGTTTTCAATATGTTTTGCAGAGAATTGCTTGATAACAAGACCAACGGACAAATTTGAGCAAATCCTTTAATTGTTTCTTCGGAAATAGCCTTTGATTTGTCGATAGCCGATGTATCAAAATAACTTTCTCGATATAACTTCCAATCTCCCATATCCAAACCCAAACGCGCAAATAATTCAGTCGCTGATTTCGAATGGTCGGTAATAATGGAATATATACAATTCGTTTCTAAGATGGATACAGCATCGCTATTTGATATCTTTAATTGGTGCTGTAGAAATTGCACCTGCAGCGCATAATTAGCTTCATGTACATCTTTCAAATCGTACAAGGTGCCATCCAAATCAAATATGATCAGTTTAGGTTTCATTTATCCCCTATGATTTTTTTTACTATTTGAACTAACGGTTGAAAAAATTTGTTATACAATCCATTTAACGGTGGATTCCTGTAAATGATATAATTCTTTTTAGCTTTCCGCGTTCGGAAATATTTTAATGGGGTTCGTGTATTAGTCATTCTATCTATGAAAGCCATCTCATTGATATACTGAGGAGGAATATAATTGCTATTATTCTGGTTTAACCACAATGATACGCACTTACTTAGGGATTCTTCAAAATTCTCAAATTCAAAGTTCGCTATCTCTTTTATTTTGGTGTTATCAAATACTCTATCCTTTGCTCTATCAAAAGTTATTCTTTCGGCTCCAGACGGAGACCATTGATAATAAGATGAACTGTCTTTGAAACGTACCACTTTCATCTGTACACCTTGCTTTTGTAATATTTCAATGTACATATTTAGCAGTTGTTCACCAGATAACACCGTATCTGATACTACATTATATGTCTCGCCAAAAGAACTTGCTCCATTATTGATTATAGCATCTATCATTTGAGCGACATCGCCTGCTATCGTATAAGAACTGATCGGTTTTAACAAGTCCTCATAAACGATTATTGGCAGATTATGTACAGCTCGCCACAACCATACATCTTCTCCCCATATTGTCAACGGCATATGATTACTATTTATCGTTACATGAGGTCGAATAATAGACCAATTCCTGTGTTCTTGCAGACGAATAATATTCTCAATCCTCGCCTTTTCTAAATGATAATGCCATCCTATATCATTTTTTTCGCTCTCACTTACAACATCGAAAAACCTTGGATCAGTTTCTTTAATTGATGTGTTTGAATGTGCACTAACGGCACAAGAACTTAAGCAAATATAATGTTTCGTTGATGCCAATAATAGCCCTATTTGGTTCGCAAATATTTTGTGGTCGTACCACATAAAATCTACTATAGCATCGTAGCATGCTGATTCTAAGACATACTTCATAAAATCTATGTTCGTAGCATCACCATAAATATAATGTGCTGAGCCGTTCATTGCACATTTATTACGGCAGATACCCCAGGTGTTATATTCCTTATGAACCCAATAATCCACAAGAGCACGCCCCATTGTACCAGTGCATCCTATTACTAAAACTTTTTTGTTCATCTTATCTATCTGATAAAATTCTTAAATTTAGTTTCGATGCAATGTTTACACCAAGAAGCCAAAAAATAATTGTCATTTTTCTGAAACACATAATCATTCATCTTATAAACAAAGAATACGAAAAGAGCAGATTCAAGTTCCTTAATATCAACATATTTGCTATAGTATTCAAGCATATCATTATATAGTTCTTCGTTGAATGCCGGAGCATACTCACGTAATTCAATTACAAACTGTATAACATACTCGAAGGCTCTTGGACCAATGGAGCCTCGAGGATCTATAGCTACAATTTTTTCTCCATTACGCAAAATATTTCTTCGATGCAAATCTCTATGAAGATAATACTTTGGCTGAATTGCAAACACCCTGTTCCATACCTCTAACGCTTTAGCCTCCATTTGTTTACGATAATCGTATTCCCATGTATATCTATCGGCACATCGCACATAAAGTTCAAACTCGCTCCATATATCAGGAACACTTGTATCGCCCTTTAACTGTACAAGAGGAATAAGATAATTATTAACATTATCAAAGAAACAGCGTAACTCTTTGTTATCTTTGTTGAACCGAACTTGGAAACCAGGATGAATGGTTTTAAGAACCAGCATGTTGTGTTGTTCATCCGAGTCTAATAAATCGGCCATTAATCCTGGATGAGATAACTGATAAAATACCTGTTCTTTGTGGAAGTGAGATAATGATGGCGTAAATTTGAATATCACATCACCTAATCGTTCGGAATGAGCCTCATAGACAATATTCGCCTCGGTTTGAGAGTTTAGTTCATAATAGGTTAATGCATATTTGTTGACCATCTCTTTCATGATTTCTTGTACTGAAACAATCCATGCGTCTATATTGGATGTACCATCAGCAGACAAATATTTATTGACCACACTTAGCGTTGATTGTTGTTCCGGCTTACGGACTATCTCATTATAAAGCACCTTCAATAATTTCAGGTCATGCGGATGAGTCAATTTCATAGTGAATGGATAATCAAAACAATAATATGCTTTGGCATCCAATGGCATGTTATGAAAAATGTACTTTTTCAAGTCTTGGAAATCATAGTTGTTCCACAACATTTTGAAACGGTATGCGTCAGGTTCCATAACATTAAAGAACTCATCTCTATCTACACGAACCCCATCGAAACGTTGAAGCGCAGGAGCCAGTTTCCATGTGGTCAAGACATAATCATATTCATCTAGATACCGAAAATACTTATCGTATTGGTCACTGGTCGCTAATGGACAAACAGCATTAGTAATAATTAGTTTGTCACAATCGTAGTGCTCATGTATATATTGAATTCCATGAAGAACAGATTCCGGACGAGTAGAACCTCCGGAAACAGTCGGAACATTGTATCTTTCTTGTATAAAATCCACCCAGCCCTCATTAGCTACGATGACTATTTCATCGACTGATTTCGTCTTGCGGCATGCATCAATGACATAGTCTATCACCATGCGATTATCCATGAGGTTATACTGTTTGGGACAATCAGTACCAAACCTTGTCCCAACTCCTCCAGACATCACAAGAATCACATTATGAACATATTCTTTTTTCATATTATCTTTAGAAATTTGCTAAATATAGAACAAATTACTTCTCCGTCCCAGGTAAGCCGGCTTCTCTTCTCATCTGGCGCAGAGAACACACAGAACAACCGGTACAAGTATCGGTTGATGTCAAATGTATGTTATTGTTTCATTTTCATTTCCTTTCTATTTCCCTTCATTCCCGAGACATCATCGAATCATTCCCGAACCATTCCCGAAAGATCACATGCTCAGTGAGCAATGCTGTGCGCTATGCGCAATGTATTATGTTTGATGTGTTATTTTTTTGAATATTCTACACAAGAAATGCGATTTTGCGGATTAAATTCCTTAAAAGTTATAGTTTTTATGGATTATTTTCCTTAAAAGTTCAATTTTATTTGGTCGTTTCATTTATTTTTTGTATCTTTGCACCCTCAAATGATAGATGCTATGATTAATCGTTTCTTACAACCTCAATTAGAGTCCATGTTAGGTAGCCACAAAGCCATCATTGTGATGGGTGCACGGCAAGTCGGGAAATCAACCCTGTTACAATTATTATTAGGACAAAGACAAGATGTACTTTGGCTGAATGGTGATAACAATGATGTTCAAACATTGTTTACCGCCATTTCCGCAGAGCGAATACACTCTCTAATGGGCACTAAACGCGTACTGGTTATTGACGAAGCTCAGCGTATTCCGAACATTGGGGTGCAACTCAAAATTATCATTGACCAGCTATCGGATGTGCAAGTTATTGCTACTGGAAGCAGCAGTTTTGAATTGGCATCCAAAGTCAACGAACCTCTCACCGGACGCAAGCGAGAGTTTAAGCTTTTTCCTCTCACGTTTAACGAAATGGTGGAACACTCCTCGCTCATTGAAGAACTTCGCTTAATCCCTCATCGCTTGGTGTATGGATATTATCCTGAAGTGGTTGCAAACCCCGGACAGGAAGCAAATATCCTCAAAGAACTGACAGACTCCTATCTCTACCGTGACATTCTAACGCTTGATAAAGTTGCCAAATCGGACAAATTAGTCCTTTTACTCAAAGCACTGGCTATGCAAATCGGCTCCCAAGTCAGTTATAACGAACTTAGTGGATTAGTAGGAATCGATGCTAAAACCATAGAGCGGTACATCACTGTCCTTGAGCAATCTTATATCATTTTCCGATTAGGCAGCTTCTCCCGTAATCTACGGAACGAACTCAAGTTCAGCAAGAAGATATACTTCTGGGATATGGGTATCCGTAATGCCGTCATTGGAAATTTCTCTTTGGCTGAGACCCGCTCTGACATCGGAGCTATGTGGGAAAATTTTGCAATTGCAGAGCGCATGAAACAGATTAACTACCGTCATCCATTTGCTCAATCCTATTTTTGGAGAACTAAACAGCAGACAGAAATAGACTACATAGAAGAACTGGATGGCTCGCTTCGGGCATTTGAGTTCAAATGGAATGAGCGTAAATCTCTGCGTTGCCCATTAGCTTTCTCAAACGCTTATCCTGACGCTTCGTTTAGTGCCATCACACCTTCCAATATCGACGATTTTCTGCGTTTATAAATCGCTATTTGTGTACAATATTTCAAAGATCTCTCGCGCCCAAATTATATTGCGGGCGCATTTTTTGTTTGTTATTATTTCCTTTTCTATTTTCCTTTCCATCATCCTTTCAACTTCCTTTCAATAACGCGACCATCACGCGATCACCTCGGGAGAACGATGCTATGTATTATGTATTATGTTTGATGTGTGATGTGTGTTACACCATACACCGTACACTATACACCAATTACTTCTCCGTTCCCGGCAAACCGGCTTCTTTGCGCATCTGGCGTTGTAATACGCTCTGCACATAACGATCTAGGCGCAGATAGATGTGACGTTTGCCAGATTTTCGGTCAACAGGTGCGTCCGGCTCCGGTTCGTTGAGTTGGGCGTGCCAGCGTTTGCTCCATTCGGCTTTGCGGACGGGATCGGAGAGTTCCTGCAAAGCCTCTGTCATCGAGCGATGAAAAATAGAGGTATTGCGGCGCTCGCCTTCACGCAAAGGATGTGTCTCGTAGTCACGAGGATTGGCTACGAAATAGGCCTCTTCCGCTCCGTAACCAACGACTACGCCTTCCTCATCGCGGTATGTCTTCCGTCTCCGGATCAAACTCTTTGGTTTCATGCTATTTGTCCACAAATTAAACAGATTTACACACAAAAAAACATCTTAACAATTCTCTGGCGTTTGCCGGATCGTTGTTAAGATGGGAAATATAAAGGAAATCGGTATTCCTTTTCGGACATCAAAAAACGCGGATCTCTTCTCTTGCTTATCCGCCGTTTGTGGTCCTAGGAAAAACCAATATATCCGAATAAGCAATGCAGAAACCCACGCTGTGTATATGCGTACACACGCGCCTACCTATAATAAGGTACACGCGGGTGCATAATACACCCCATGAGCATCTACCACTACTTGTTTTTTAGATATATTGACTTTTTTTGAAATTTCCTAGGTTTCAAACGGTCAAAAACAAGCGTTAGTAAACGCCTTTAAATATGTCTGCAATCCCATCCTCACGTATCAACGCAGACACCCAAGCGTGGGACTGCCTTGCAAAATGCGCTCATGAACACTCACTTGGTTCATGTCGGGTACACCCAAAGCACCTTTGCGAGTGCAAAGGTACAAAAAATTTTTGACGTGAACAAATTTTAAAGAAAGAAAGTGCAGATAAAATGAAAATTGAAAGGAAAATTACCCAAAACTCATACTTTGATCGTTGCGAGGTGAGATTTTGACCTATAAAAATTTGCACTGGCAAACTTGACAATCATGGTAAAGTTCCTTTAAGTGTTAACAAAATTAGGAAAATGTCAACTAACTTAGGAAAATAATCAAAAAAACGTCTACTAATTTTAGGAAAAGTCATAATGTATTTGCTCCATAATTATTGTTGTACACAAGAAAAGCGGTAAATCCGTTTTGGTGGATTTACCGCTTTATTCTAAATAGGCTGTGTACAAGAAACTATTACAGTGCTAAGAGGCGGTGATACGTTTCAAGGGCGTAACGGTCGGTCATGCCGGAAAGCCAATCGATGAGGAGACGCAAACGGTTGTACGTACTGAGATCCGAGAGCTCAGTCAAAGGAGCAAGATCGGGTTTTGCCGATAAACGCTTTTGGTATTCCTCTGCCAACACAAGACGCGTCATGCTGGGCGAGATGATGGCATTCAATCGCCAATCGAGTTTCGGTTCCATGAGCATAGGCAGTACACAATCTAAGATCGAGTTCATTACTTGCGCGCCTTTGAGTTCCGCTTGAGCGATGGTATCATGACGGAAAATACGTTCGAACTCCAGTTTGCCGAGTTGGGTGCATAGCTCATTGCCGTCCAGCAGTTCCTCGTCAAAGGTACCCATATCAATACCTTCCAGATTCGCCATAAAACGCTGCAAAGCATACCTCGTCAGTTCGCCGATGATAGCCACACGGAGATTGACCAAAGCTCGTTCGGGTGTGTCTTGAGAGGGTGTTAGACCTAAGAAACGCAAGGCTTCGTCCAAACTCAACATGCCGCTCTGAATACCGTCTTCGAGATCCATGGAGCGATAACAGATCGTGTCTGCCGCTTCCACCAAAAAAGCTAATGGATGACGTTTGATCGTTCCGTCCGCACGACGCAGCCGACAAGCGTCCGCCACACGTCCAAGGACATCCGCTTCGGACGAGAAGACCCCATGTTTATGAACCGATGCTCCTCCTTTTTTGTTCTTACTGCCGCTGTTCGGATACTTGAGCGAAGCCGCCAAGACAGCGTACGTCAGATTGAGTCCGTTGAGATCATTGAGGTAAGGCATTCTCGTCAGAATACGAAATCCCTGCGCGTTACCATCGAACTGCGTGAAGTCGAACTGCTGCTCCTCAGTCAAGTCGGAGAGGTAGTTTTTGCCGTTTCCATCGGAGAAATAATTGCCGATGATCTGTTCGCCGAAATGTCCAAACGGCGGATTGCCTATGTCATGCACAAAAGCGGCTGTACGAAGGATAGCCGGTAGTTGCTGCTCCAAGAGATGAGCGACCTGTTCGCCATACGTGCGCACTACTTCTTCGTCCCGACAGAAATCCGTTCCAAGCGATTGAGCCACCGACAACACTTCCATCGAATGCGTCAAACGTGTATGAACACTATCTCCTCCGGAGAGCGGAAAGACCTGCGTCTTGTCGTGCATACGGCGTGCCGCAGAAGAAAAGATCACACGACCGAAATCGCTGTCAAAGGCAGAGCGATGATCCAAACCTTTAGGGATTGCACGGGACTGACGCTCACGGTCAGCACAAAGGTAAATACTCCAATCTACTTGATTATACATAGGCTTTTGCTTGTTGGTTTCGGATTTGGGTGGATGAAATGTCGAATAATGGAGCTCCGCTAAGATAGCGGATCTCCTTGACAGTTACGCTGTCAGACCACTGCGTTGTTAGACCGTCCTGCGGGCTGTCAGAACGCCGCGGATAAACGAAAATACGGAAGTTGGCGAGGATGAACTCATACTCGCGCCAACGATCGAAGATAGCGATATTATCTTCTCCTATAATGAGGGTAAACTCGGTATCTGGATACGCTTTCTGCAACTCGCGCAAGGTATTCGCCGTATAAGACGGACGAGGCATAGAGAACTCAAAATCAGAGGCTTTGACATGCGGGATGTCTTTGATAGCTTTGCTCACAGCCGCCAGACGCTCGCCTTCCGGAGCAAGAAGATTTGCCGGTTTCAACGGGTTATTCGGGCTCACCATAAGCCATAGTTCATCGAGATCTGTGTTCTCAATGACCCATTTAGCCAATCCCACATGCCCGAAATGCACGGGATTGAAACTGCCGCCATATATGCCGACTTTATGAGTCATTAGTCGTTGGTCGACGGTTGATTTTCATCGATGATAGCATCGAGTTGTTCGAAAGCGTGCGTGAGGTCGTCATTGATGACCACACGGTCAAAATAGGGCTTGTAGGAGAGTTCCTCTTCCGCTTTAGCCAAACGCTTCTCTATCATCTCCGGACTCGTGTCTCCGCGTCCTTCGAGACGTCGGCGTAACTCTTCTATAGACGGCGGACAGATGAAGATAGAGGTAGCTTTGTCACCAAGGATCTTCTTGAGGTTCAAACCGCCTTTGACATCGACATCAAAAAGCACCTCACGTCCCAAAGCCTCAATACGGTCAATCTCCTCTTTCAACGTACCGTAATACAAGCCGTCATAGACCTGCTGATACTCGATGAAATCGCCATTTTCTATACGTTTCTGGAATTCCTCGACGGAGATGAAATAATACTCCTTGCCATGAACCTCCTGACCACGTGGAGGTCGCGTAGTACAGGAAACCGAGAGTTCAAACATATCAGGGTGCATCGTCAACAGATGCTTCACCATGGTCGATTTACCGCTGCCCGAAGGCGCACAAAAGATATAAATCATATTATTTACAGATTTACGATTTACAGATTTACGATTTATTGACGATTTGCCGCTTCGCGGGATGAACACTTTTCCGATTGTTCGTAGTATGGTCAATCGTCAATTATTCACAATCGTCAATCAATCGTACCTCGTCAATCGTCCAATCGTCAATTACAACACATTCAAAACTTGCTCCTTAATTTGCTCAAGGATATCTTTCATCTTAACGACGATGATCTGCATCTCGCTTTGGTTGGATTTGGAACCGAGGGTGTTGATCTCGCGTCCCATTTCTTGCGCGATGAAACCGAGCTTTTTGCCCACACCGCTACCCTCGCCTGCCATCGTCTCGCGAAAATACTTAATATGGTTCGTCAGACGCACTTTCTCTTCGGTGATATCCAGTTTCTCCAAGTAATAGATCATCTCCTGCTCCAGACGGTTGCGGTCAATCTCCGCCTGTGTCTGGGCACTCAGTTGTGTAAGGTTGGCTTCCAAACGCTCTTTGATCTTGGCTACTCTGCCCTTCTCAAACGGCTCCACTTGCGCTAACAAATCAGCGATTCCATCGAGTTTTTCGGTGAACATGTTTTGCAGCGACAGACCTTCTTGCGAACGGAAAGCGACGAAAGCATCGATTGCCTTGTTGAGCATCGCTTGCACGTTGCTCCACTCCTCGTCGGTCAGATCCGAAGTATCTTCCTGCACTTTCAGTACATCCGGGAACCGAAGAATAGCCGCCATCACTTCTGCCGGCACTTCCGAAACGCCCATTTGAGCCTTGTATTGCGAAGCGTACTCTTTGGCTGCCTGCCAGTTAACGGGAGTAACACTACTCTGTCCCTCTCCTTGCGAAAGGGTGTTTTCCTCTGAAATAGCGAGATCAACCTTACCGCGTTCGAGACGCTGGGTAATGATCGTTCGGATGTCTAACTCATGCGCACGGAGCTGCGACGCCAAACGAACCGACAGATCCATCGATTTGGAGTTCAGCGAACGGATTTCGCAGATCAGTTTCTTCCCTCGGAAAGTTGTTTCGGCCTTTCCGTAGCCGGTCATGGATAATATCATATTATTTACCATTTAATCATTTACCATTTGTTCATTTATTTGCCGATACAGAATTTGCTGAAGATGTTCGAGAGCACTTCTTGGTTAGTGATCTGACCTGTTACTTCGCCGAGCGCAGAGAGACAGTCTTGCAGATCAAGCGAAAGCAGTTCGCCGGAGAGACCGTCGTGCAAACCCTGCTGCACACGGAGGATCGCTTCGTGTGCACGGCTGATCGCCTCATAATGACGCGCATTGGAAAGCATGACCGCAGAAGTACTCATCGTCTCCTTGGCTATTCGTACCAACTCACGCTTAAGCGGCTCTATCTCACCGTTCTTGGCAGAAATGAGAATCCATTCATCCTCTAATCCTCTCATCCTCTCACCCATTAACAAATCCGCCTTATTGAGCACTCTAATAATCGTCCCTTTGGTCCAATCGTCCATCAATCGTACCTCGTCAATCGTCAAATCGTCAATTACATAGATGACAATCTGCGCCTTCTCCATTGCTTTTCGGCTACGCTCCACTCCCATTTGCTCGATGACATCGGAGGTTTCTCTCATTCCTGCGGTGTCGATAAGACGGAAAAGGATGCCATCGATGATAAGCGTATCTTCAATCGTATCGCGTGTGGTTCCTTGTATATCGCTCACGATCGCGCGTTGCTCGCCAAGGAGCGCATTCAGAAGGGTTGATTTGCCCACATTAGGCGCGCCCACGATAGCGACCGGTATACCGTTTCGGATAGCGTTTCCTGTGCGGAACGAAGAGATAAGCGACTGTAACTTTTGCTCGATTTCATCGGCTAATTGGGATAACTCCGAACGATCGGCAAACTCTAATTCCTCATGATCCGCAAAATCCAACTCCAACTCCACCAAGGAGGTGAAATGAAGCAGCCGTTCACGAAGAGACGCCAGTTCGTTGGAAACGGAACCCCGCAACTGACTCAATGCCAAGTCTTTCTCCGCCTTGCTCTGCGCAGCTATCAGATCCGCTACCGCTTCGGCTTGCGTCAGATCCATCTTTCCATTAAGGAACGCGCGCTGCGTGAACTCACCCGGTCGCGCCATACGAGCACCGGCATCTATCAACCATTGCAGCAAGGTCTGCTGAATATAGAGACTGCCGTGACACGCTATCTCCACGGTGTCTTCGCCCGTAAACGAATGCGGCGCACGGAAAATAGAACACAAAACGTCATCCAATAACTCACCGTTTCGCTCTATCCGCCCATGCCGAATCGTATTCGCCGGACTTTCAGCCAACGAAACTCGCCCCGTAAAGAGCGTATCCACAATCGCAATCGCACGCTCTCCGGAAACACGTATGACAGCTATTCCGCCAACTCCATACGCAGTTGATATAGCACAAATAGTTTGCATTTTGAGTGCAAAGATACTGCTTTTTTCCCATATATGCAAAAAAATGAGGGGTAAAATGCATTTTTTTGCTAAAAAATTTGGTCATATCAAAAAAAAGCAGTACCTTTGCACCCGCTTTCGAATGAGAAGCAGAATATAGGGTGCTATCGTCTAGTGGCCTAGGACAACGGCCTCTCACGCCGTAAACCCCGGTTCGAGTCCGGGTAGCACTACAAAAAAAGCCTGCAAATCGCAGGCTTTTTTGCTACCTATACGGCTCGAATCTAAATCAAATCCGCGGGCCGCGTTGCTTAGGCAAAACCGTTCCGGTTTCGGCATGCTCCACTAAATTTTCGAGAATAGTAGCGAAACGCCATTCGATAGCGTTCTGCCATGTCTTATCCGAGATAAACGAAGACAGCACTTTGCCGAATACCAGACCGAACTCATAGTGCACACGCGTTTGGTGCTCATTGATGGGTTCCATTCGGATAATGAATGTGCCTCCTTCCAAGATAGAACCGGAATAAGTGGCAGTCATCTTGGCGGTAAGAGGAAACTTGGTTTTAGCCGGACGCGAGAGGATGTACTTGGTTCCAAGATGCTGGTCTTTCCACCAACGTGCACCAAGGATATAGATATCTATCGCAACATCACCTGTCTTATTTGCCGGATCGTACATACGATCTTTATACCGAAGTTGAATAGCATCGCGACTCTCCTTGGTCTTTTTATTTGATTCTTTCACCTCTTTCTTCGGCTCTGAGGGCGCTTCACTAAGTCCTATGTAAGCCCACTCGAAGAGGGAATCGGGGCATGCCTGAAACTGATAGCAGAATTTATCTGCTGTCAGAAGCATGGATTGCCACGATGCATTGCAGATTGTATCAATAACCACGCCGCGTGCTTGCGGACGCCAAGCAAACATATTGGCAGAGATTGCCAAAAAGAGCACTAAGAATTTGTATTTCATGATAGATTATTGTATGTAGTCTAAACAAGTACGAACTTCTGTATTCGGTCGCACAACGCCGTTTGCTACCGCCACATGAGCTGGATGGGTAGCATATATTTTAAGTGCTTCCGGCGATTCCAAGGTCGAATCCAACATGATATCGGCATTGCTGCTGTCAAGTTGTCCGGTAGCTTGCACGCGAATGTCAATCAAACCCGGAACTTGTCCTTTCAATCCCTCAAGTCCCTGCTTGATTGCAAGAGCTGCTGCTGCTTTTTGCTCGGCTGTCAAGTCCGAACGTAATTTCCAAAGAATAATGTGCTTAACCATAAAAATATCTCCTATCAACTATCAATTATCAATTATACATTTCCTTGCGGTATAGATGGTGGCGATTCCAAATGTCAGCGTTTCCCATTCCTCTTCTTTAAACCCGGCATCAATCAGATGTTGCGCAAATGTCTCTCCCCAACAGAAAGATTTGACGCTCTGATTAAGATATGTATAAGCGGTTTTATCGCGGCTCACCACCCGACCGATCCAAGGCAACACGCGCGTAAAATAAATATCGTACAGCGCGCGCACAAGACGATTGGTAGGATAGGAAAACTCCAGAATCGTTATTTGTCCGCCGGGCTTAAGGACGCGGTACATCTCACGCAAACCCTCGTCAAGGTTCTGGAAATTGCGACATCCGAAAGCACATGTAACAGCATCAAAAGTATCATTTTCAAAGGGCATCGACTGAGCATTGGCATGAATAAAATCCACCTGCAGCCCTCTCTTCGCGCATTTAGCAGCCCCTATCTGCATCATCTGATCCGACAAATCAATGCCGGTTACACGTTCTGCTTTCCCACGACGCAAAATCTCTATCGTCAGATCAGCTGTTCCGATTGCAACATCCAAAACATGCCGGGCAGGTTGCATAAGGCGAACCGTTTTCCCACGCCATAAACGGTCTATATTCATAGATAAACCATGGTTGAGACCGTCATACGTTCCGGCAATACGGTCAAATAAATGACCTATCTGTTCCTTCTGCTCCATAAATCGGCTACAAAGGTACTGCTAATTTTTGACATATGCAAATATTTGAGAGTTTTTTCGTCTTGAATAGATATTTATGCCGTATCTGTACTTAATGAATTATTGCAGGCATTTATCCAACGCTGCTTTAAGGGCGGGTTGGTCGAGATGCTGACCGATAAAGACGAGTTTTTGCATTCTGTCTCCATATTGGTCATCCCAATCTTTGCGAAGTTGTGCATCATCCGCCATGAGCTGCATGAGTTCCTCTTTGGGCATGGTTGCAAACCACTCTCCGGCCTTGCGGAGGTTGAACTGCTTGCCTGCCTGCTCGAAGAGATAACACATATCATATTCCTCGGCGAAATAACACATTCCCTTGCAGCGAAGTACATTTTTAGGCCAATGAGCCGCCACAAACTCATCGAAGAGCCCGAGATCGAATGGTCTACGCGCGTAATAAACATAGGTGTCAATACCAAACTCAGCAAGGTGATCGTGGTCTTCGTGCTCATGATCATGGTGATGATGGTGATGCTCATGCTCATGCTCATCATCGTCATCCTCCTTTGTACTTTGTACTTCCTCATGATGACGAGCATCTTCAACCTCTTGAATCCATCTGGCGGAAGTAGCCGTACGGTCGAAATCGAAGAGCTTCGTATTCAGCAGTTTATCGAGATCCACATCACAATAATTGGTCTCGATGATCTCAGCCGTCGGTTGGATGCCACGGATGATTGCTTTGATCCGGGCGAGTTCATCCGCACTCACTTCTGAAGCCTTATTAAGCAAGATCAGATTCGAGAACTCAATCTGCTCGATCACCAAGGCGGCAAGGTCTTCCTCTTTGGGGACATAGTGAGCCAGCGCATCGCCTTCATCAAACTCATCGCGAAGCCGCAGTGCATCTACAACTGAACAGATACAATCCAGCACAGGAAGCCCGTCGGTTGCGAACTGAGGAACCATCTGAGCGTACGAACATAGCGTCTGGGCTATCGGAGCGGGTTCGCAGATACCGGAAGCCTCGATGACAATGTAATCATAAGCTTTCTGGGCGCATAAATCATGAAGTTGATTGATGAGATCAGTTTGCAATGTACAGCAGATACAGCCGTTCTGCAAAGCCACAAGGGAGTCATCTTTCTGGCTTACAACCCCGCCCTTCTGTATCAACGAAGCGTCGATATTCACCTCGCCTATATCGTTTACTATCACCGCAAAACGAATTCCCTTTGTATTCGTCAGAATGCGGTTAAGAAGTGTTGTCTTGCCACTTCCCAGATAACCGGTTAGCAGCAAGACTGGAATTTTATTTACACTTATCATTTGAATTTTTAATTCTTAATTTTTAATTTTTAATTTATTTCGCGTACGCCGCATAATCAGCGTAATACTTATCCACCAATTCATTTTCGCCGTAACGCTCGCATGTCTGGAGAACATACCCGAGGATCGCAGCTTCGCGTCCGGTCGTGGACTCCATAAGAGCACGTTGACGACGATTGAGCGATGCTGCAAAACGCAGATACTCAACGCATGTATTTGCTACTGCATCCATGATAGCTACCGCTTTCTCGTTCTGCTTGAGCAGGAAATACAACTGTCCCATCGATGCCGAAGTGTAATCGTACGGGATATTATATCCGGGCAGTTGCTCCTCGGCGTAATCAAGCACCTCCAATGCTTTGTCACGTTGGTTCTCGCGCAAAAGTTGCTCCGCTAATTGCGCAAACATCATTCGGTGAGTGCGACACATACGCATGAGGTTTTCGTCAATGTAGATTCCGGGGATATTCATGTTTCCATAGCGGAACTTATGCATCATATTCTCGTACATTACTTCCGAGTTAACGCGAGGTTGTCCGTCACGACTGCGGGTCGGTGTGATACGATATGCCAGACCTGTGAGCTCCATGTATGGCTCAAGACCAAGGTAATAATCGTTGCCCACGGTAGCGCAGAAATACATCGGTCGCTGCCATTTATTCGTGGACAGCATCTCCATGATCATCATCTCCGAACGGGTGTACATTCGTTTTTTCTTGAATAGAATTTGTTCTCCGTCGGGAGTCTCCACATAGAGTTGGTCGGAAGGCAGGAAGTTATCCCCTTCGCGGGTCTTGGTTCGTGGATCATCCGAACGCAGGAAATTGAAGGCTTTCTCCACTGAGATCGGCTGACCGAGCTTATTGTCCACACGGGCTATCTCATTAGCGCCCGGCATGAAATCCTTGTATTCCCATGAGATTGGCAGAGCTGCCGACTCGTAGTAAGGTCGCTTCATCTGCGAGATGTACCAATCGGTCTGGAGATAACTCAGGTTGCACACACGCAAATCGGTTCCCACTTCCTCCACCTCTTGGTTATACCAGAGAGGGAAGGTGTCGTTATCGCCGTTGGAGAAGAGGATCGCTTGTGTCTCACAGGATTTCAAGTAGTTTGCTCCGAAATCGCGGCACGAGTAACGGTTTGAACGGTCATGGTCGTCCCAGTTCTGCTGAGCCATCAATGCCGGCACACCCAGACAAACAACAGAAACAACGACTGCTACGGCATTTTTAATCCATTGTCCTTTGTCCTTAATCCATTGTCCATTGATCCAATCAATAATCGCCAGCACGCCCAAACCAATCCAGATACAGAAAGCATAGAACGAACCCGCGTACGCATAATCACGTTCACGAGGCTGATAAGGTGTCTGGTTCAGGTAGATAACAATCGCCAAACCTGTCAGGAAAAACAGCAGGAACGTCAGTGTAAAGCTCTTCCAACCTTCTGCCTTTCCGTCTTTGTCGCGCTTGCCGCATTGCCAAACTATTCCGATGATACCTAACAGCAAAGGCAGGAAATAATAGACGTTATGTCCCTTATTCTCTTTCAGTTCCGTGGGTAACAGCGATTGGTCGCCAAGCATCGCATTGTCGATAAAATCGATACCGGAAATCCAGTTCCCTTTGGTGATTTCACCATAAGACTGAAGGTCATTCTGACGACCCACAAAATTCCACATGAAATAGCGCCAATACATGAAATTGACTTGGTAACGGAAGAAGAACCGCATGTTCTCCGCAAAAGTCGGGCAATAATCCGTTTTCTGCTGTCCGCAGTAGTCGTACCGTACACGTTTGCCTTTCACGTTTGCCCATTCCTTATAGGCGGAAACATGGCTTCCTTGAGAGGAATACATACGCGGGAAGAGCATGCAGAACTGAGGCATATACTTGTATGAAGTCTTGTATCCCGTGATTGCATAGTGGTCTTTCTCGCCCTCTTTTTTAGGAGCCGGCGCGTACTGCGCATGACCTTGATTCTCAACGGGGATACACATGTTTCCTTCTATCCGCAACTCAACCGGCGCATTGTAGGTCTGGCCGTAGAAAAGCGGACGATCTCCGTACTGCTCGCGGTTCAGGTAATACTTGAGACTGAAGACATTGTCAGGACTGTTCTGATCCATCGGTGTGTCGGCATTCGAACGGATTACGAGCGCGGCATAAGAGCTGTAACCGATAAGAATCACGGCAAGCATGATAACCGACGTGTTCGCCCAACGCCATTCGCGCTTACGGGTGTACCAAATCGCCCATACGATCGCTGCTATGGTCAGGACAAGGCATACCCACATTCCCGTATTGAACGGACATCCGAGACCATTGACAAACGCCAACTCAAACCAACCGATCAAGGTCGGGAAACCGGGGATGATACCATACAGAATCACCAGCAAAACCGCACAAGAAGCGAGAAAGGCATAAATCAATCCCTTCCAACTGAACTCGTATTTACGGAAGTAATAAACGAGCCCGATTGCCGGAATCGTCAAGAGGTTCAACAAGTGGACACCGATACTCAAACCCATCAAATAAGCGATGAGAATGAGCCATTTATCCGAGCCCTCTTCGTCTGCCTGTTCGTCCCATTTCAAAATTAACCAGAACACAACTGCGGTGAAAAGCGACGAACTCGCATACACCTCACCTTCAACGGCTGAGAACCAGAATGTGTCAGAGAACGTGTATGCCAATGCACCTACGGTACCGGCTCCGAGCAGGGCGATCCCTTTCCAGAGCGTGTCCGGTTGCACCAGTTTCTTCGCGAGCGCAGTAATCGTCCAGAATAGGAACAAGATTGTGAAAGCACTCGCGAGTGCAGACAACGCGTTTACACACATCGCCACATGAGCCGTGTCTGACGCAAACAAACTAAAGAAATGTCCCATGAGCATAAAAAACGGTGCTCCGGGTGGGTGTCCAACGTCTAATTTCCAAGCGCTGGAGATGAACTCTCCGCAATCCCAAAAAGAAGCGGTAGGTTCCATCGTCAGGAGATACGTCGCTGCTGCTACGGCAAATACCATCCAGCCGCAGAGCGTATTCCAAAGTTTAAAATTTTTCATTTTATCGTTGTTTTTTAGTTAAAGGCGCATAAAAAGCCAATTTGGGTGCAAAGGTACTACAAAAAATTGAAATCTGAAAATCAAAAATCAAAAAATTGCATATATATATGTTTTTTTTTAAAAAATGTTCGCGCGCGCTTGCATATATAAAAAAAATGTTGTATCTTTGCGGGCTTTTTTGTAAATAAAAAAATATAAAATCAAATACAAACATGATTAAAGTTGGAATTATTGGGTGTGGCTTCGTGGGAGGAGCCCTAAAAAACTGGTTGGAAAACAACAACCCCGAGTGTAAATTATTCATCAGCGACCCGTACAAGGGTTACAACGATGACTTGAGCGACATTGACATCGCCTTTCTGCAAATCCATGTCCCCACAGAGGAAGATGGTACGCAAGATTTGCGACTCATGAAAGAGCTGATCACCAAACTGCCGGACGTACCCGTTTTCGTTCGCACGACCATTCTGCCGGGCTCAAGCGAAATGCTCACCCGCGAAACCGGACACAACGTCTATTACATGCCGGAGTTCCTCACAGAGCGAACATTCATCGAGGACTTCAACAAACAGACTATGGTCTTCACCGGAGCACAAGATCTGCTCACGAAGATCTTCGTCGGCAAGAAATTTACTGTCATGTCCCCGCTCGAGGCAGAACTCACCAAGTACATGCATAATGTCTTCGGCGCATACAAAGTAACCTATTTCAACGCTTGCAAAGAGTACTGCGAGAAAATGGGAGCCGATTGGCGCAAAGTGCACACAGGTGTACTCCTCTCCGGATATATCAACGACACCCATACCTACGTTCCCGGACCGGACGGCAAATATGGTTATGGTGGCAAATGTTTCCCGAAAGATGTGAATGCCTTCGCTGAAATGACCAAAGGCACCTCTCTTGGCACCCTCTTGGAGCACCTCCACGAACTGAACGTTCATTTCCGCGGTGTCGAGGAGCACATTTAACCACCCCATTCGGTACTTGTCTCAACGACGGTCGAACGACGGTCAAACGACGGTCAACCGACAGTCAGAGCTAGGATCAGTACAGTACAAAAATACCATTTTTTAATTTGTTTTAGACAGATTTTTGATTTCCGGTGAGGGAGTTATGGGGTCCATAATGACCGAACCGAAATCAAAAAGATGGCAAAAGAAATAAAAAATTATGAAAATAGCAGTAGCAGGAACAGGATACGTGGGTCTAAGCATCGCTACCCTCCTCGCCCAGCACAACGAAGTGATGGCGGTGGACATCGTCCCCAAGAAAGTGGAGATGATCAATGCCCGCCGTTCGCCTATTCAAGACGAGTACATCGAGAAATACCTCGCTGAGAAGGAATTGAACCTCACAGCCACACTCGATGCCGAAGCAGCCTACAAGGATGCCGAATACGTAGTTATCGCAGCTCCGACCAACTATGACAGCCAGCGGAACTATTTCGACACCTCAGCCGTGGAGAATGTCATCGAAACAGTCCTTCGTATCAACCCCCAGGCAATAATGATCATCAAATCGACCATTCCTGTCGGTTATACCGAGTCCGTCCGCCGCAAATATAACTGCGACAACATCCTCTTCTCGCCTGAGTTCCTCCGCGAGTCCAAAGCGCTCTACGACAACCTCTACCCTTCCCGTATCATCGTCGGAACGGTCAAAGGAGACGAACGCCTCACCAAGGCTGCAGAGCGTTTTGCTGCACTCCTCCAACAAGGTGCGCTCAAAGAGAACATCGAGACCCGTATTATGGGACTGACAGAAGCCGAAGCGGTCAAACTATTCGCGAACACGTACCTCGCCCTGCGTGTCAGCTATTTCAACGAACTCGACACATACGCGGAGATGAAAGGCCTTAACACGCAGGACATCATCGATGGTGTTTGCCTCGACCCGCGTATCGGCACGCACTATAACAACCCCTCTTTCGGCTACGGCGGTTACTGTCTCCCGAAAGACACCAAGCAACTCTTGGCGAACTACCAAGACGTGCCGGAGAACCTCATCGAAGCCATCGTCGAGTCCAACCGCACTCGCAAGGACTTCATCGCCGATCGAGTGCTCGCGAAAGCCGGGTACTACGATTATTACCACCGTGGTGATTTTGATGCCAAACAGGAGAAGAACTGCGTCATCGGAGTCTATCGCCTGACGATGAAATCGAACAGCGACAATTTCCGTCAGTCCTCTATCCAAGGTATCATGAAACGTGTCAAAGCGAAAGGTGCACAGGTCATCATCTACGAGCCGACGCTCGAAAACGGCAGTACGTTCTTCGGTTCTCTCGTGGTAAACGACCTCACAGAGTTCAAGAGCCGCAGCCAAGCCATCATTGCAAACCGCTATGACGCTTCCTTGGATGACGTCCAAGAAAAAGTGTACACCCGTGACATCTTTAGAAGAGATTAACCCCTTAGTCCCCTAGTCCCCTAGTATCCCATTCCATGTCTGACAAAATCGAACATATCGGCAAGCGCGAGATAGCTTGGAGTTATGCAGGAACCGCATTCATGATCGGAGCAGGAGTAATCCTCCTGCCCTTCATCCTGCATATGATGCCCCAAGAGACGGTGGGTATCTGGAATATCTTCCAAACCATCACCGCCTTGGTTCTCCTGCTCGATTTCGGTTTCCGTCCGTCCTTTGCCCGTAACATCAGTTACATCTTCTCCGGCGTCAAGACGCTCCAGAAAGAAGGAGTGGCGCATGTAGATGCCAATGCGGAAGTGGATTACGGACTGCTGAAAGGAACACTGGTCGCCATGCGGCGGTTCTACCGCTGGATAGCAATAGGGGTCTTCGTTATTCTCGCTACTGCCGGAACCGCTTATTTCTACTATATCCTGCAGAAATACTCCGGCGACCGGCAAGATGCGATGGTAGCCTGGGTGCTTCTGATCGCCATCAACTGCTATAACCTCTACACCTTCTACTACGATGCACTGTTGACCGGCAAAGGTTATGTCAAAGAGACCCAGCAGATCAATATACTGAGTCAGGTGGTGTACATCTGCTTGGCTATCGGACTGATTTACGCCGGATTTGGTCTGACAGCGATCATCAGCTCTCAATTGACGGCTACAATCATTCGCCGCGTAGCCACCTACCGCGTGTTCTTCAAACCCGAACTGCGCGCCAAACTGGAAAACGCGGAACCGCAAGATGCAGGCAACATCCTTCGTGCTATCACACCCAATGCCATCAAAATCGGCTTGACCCAATTAGGAGCCTTCCTTATCAGCCGCTCTGCAATCCTCATCGGATCTGCATACCTCACGCTGGACGAGATAGCCTGCTACGGCATCACCATGCAGGTAATGGAAGTGCTGGCGCGATGCGGACAGGTGATGTATATTGCTTACACTCCGCGTCTGGCGCAATGCCGCGCTGCCAATGATTTGCACCAGCTGAAGATCTATTATACATGGTGTGTACTCGCCTATGTCGGTATCTTCGCCGTAGGCGGATTGGTATGGATCGGTTTGGGCGACTGGGCGCTTCAGCTCATCGGCAGTCGGACATCTTTTGTTCCTACCAACCTGCTGATTCTGGCTTTAGTAATCGGTTTTCTGGAGCATAACCACGCTTTGGCAGCCGGATTTATCATGGCGGACAACAAGATTCCCTTTTTTATCCCTTCGCTCCTGAGCGGAGCGGCAACAATTGTATTGCTGTGGTTCTTCCTCGGTCCGTTGCATCTGGGAATCATGGGCTTGATCTTGGCTCCGGGCGTAGCGCAGCTGGCATACCAGAACTGGAAATGGCCGAGCGTGGTGATCAAAGAACTGAAAGACGCATAAGGTGGACGGACTATTGACAGATATTATCTTTTTCGGCAGTTTTATACTGGAAGTAATCCTGCTGACCATGGCTGAGAAAAAGCTATGGGGCACTTGGTACACGCCTTTGAACTGTTTGGTGCTACCCTTCTGCGCGGTGTTGCTGGTTATTCTAACGATGCCATCGTCTCTGGGTTTTGTACATTTCTACGCTCCCTGCCTGCTTATTTGGATGGGTGGTATGATAGTTATGGCGATCCCGAGTTGGGCATTAGCCGCCGGTTATCGTAAATATCACTCCGAGCCGAAGATAGCTGCTTCTACGCCGAAGAATGAGAATCTCTTTTATATTTTCTGTACACTATTGATCATTCCGTTTCTGTTCCGAATACGGGGATTGATGGGTTCATCGCTCAATATGATTGGTAGTGACGAGTTCGGAGAGGAGTTTGCGGTGTATGGTTTCTTTGGACATTTGCTGATTTTGCTGTTAGGATGCAGTATTGTTTTGTTCAGCTGTATCCGCAAAGGCAACCGGATCATACCTGTTCTGCTGATTTTGGCTATTACCATGATCGCCTTTTTGAACCAAGTGAAGAGTTGGGTGATGATTCCTCTCATGGCAGGTATGATATTATGTCTGCTGACCGAAAAAATGCATCTGTCCGTCAAGGTGGTGTCCATCATAGCCGTCAGCGGAATCGTGCTGTTCATGGGCAGCTATTTCGTTATGTTTATTGTCGGAAACGGAGTCGAATACAACGAACATATGGGCAAATATGTCTTGGAACACATTTATCATTATATCGCCAGCGGTATTCTCGGAATGAGCGAAGATGTACGGAAGGGAATAGTGGAACAGCCGAACCCGGATGTGCTCTTTGCCCCGTTTATCAATGCAGTCCATGCCATCACAGGAGATCCGTATGTATCTGCCATTAACCCGCATTATTTTGAGATCAATACCAATAACGGCTTGCAGGATAATGTGCGCACATTTTTCGGGACGATTTATGCCAACAGTATTGGAGGATTCTGGATTTTTACAGTAATCGTGATCAGCTCAATGGTTTATTTGGTTCGGATATGGGCTATTCAGTCGCAATCGGTCTATATCGTGGCGATGGACGCATGGTTTTGCGCCCTGCTGGCGATGGGTTGGTTCGAATACTATTTCTTCCATGTCACGACGTTTGAGATTCCTATTTTCCTAATCCTTTTATACGCCCTCAGCCATGTCTCCGTGCGCAGAAAGGAGGCGGTATGCTGAGCATTATTATATTGAATTATAACGGCTGGCAGGACACGATTGCTTGTCTGGAGTCGCTGCGGAAGCAGAGCTATACGGACTTCCGCGTCGTTGTAGCGGACAATGGTTCGTCGGACGAGTCCGTGGCGCAACTATCCCAATGGGCGAAAGAAGAACACATCGAGGCGCATTGGCTCCAAATACTGGCTTTTGACCAGAATTATGGTTTTGCAAAAGGGAATAACAAAGCCATCGAGGCCGTCAAGGATCTTCCGAGCGAATATTATCTGTGTCTCAATAACGACACAGAAATGGAGCCGGATTGCTTGCAGCAGTTGGTGGAGTACATGGAGCGCCATCCGTATGTAACGGCTGTCACGCCCGGTATCCGTCTATATGACCGACCGGAACGGATGTGGAACGCCGGAGGCAGGCTGGTCTTCGGTGGCAGAAGGTATTATTACATGGAGCAACCGGCAAAACTGTTAGACGGGAAAGATGAACTTCCTATTACGTTTATCACTGGTTGCGCGTTGCTGGTTCGCAGAGAATTGATAGCCGAACGACCGCTGTTCACAGAGCGCTTCTTCTTCGGCGAAGAGGACTTTGAATTCTCTCTTAGGATGCAGAAAGAAGGACGCCGGATGGTATGCCTTCCAACGGCTGTTATGTACCACAAAGTGGGTGGATCGCAGACAAAAGTGGTGTCTTACAACAAACTCTTTATCCACCAGCTCAACCGAATCATCAATCTGCGGAGTGCCTATTCGAAGCCGAAATACGTTCTGTGGATGATGCTGTATGTGCCATATGTGTACATCCGTTTCTTGGGTGGAATGAGTATGCGCGAGCGGAACCGCTTCATGCGCCTGCTGCTGCGCGAGACACGCATCAACGACGGCGTCAGCAAAGAGTTGTTTGAGAAATATATTGCATATCCGTTCCATGCTCAATAAGTTATACATATTACTGCGATCCATATACGGTTACTTCCTCAAATGGGGATATGACTTAGGATTACTGTACATTCCTTCGCTGGGCGAACGGGAACAAGCGGATGTGGTGGTTTCCCTCACCAGTTATGGTCGGCGGGTGAAAGAAGGAATTGTTTGCTACAGTATCTACTCTATCCTGCAGCAGACGCTTCAGCCCAAACGAATCATTCTTTGGCTGGCAGAAGACGAATGGACGGAAGATACGCTGCCAAAGAAAGTAGCGGAACTAAAGCAATACGGCGTGGAGATCCGTTTTTGTGAGGATATGCGGTCGTACAAAAAACTGCTTCCTACTCTGCAACTCCTGCCGGACGAAGATATAATTACCGTGGACGACGACGCGCTCTATCCGGCATTTCTGGTTCAACAGCTCTATTCGGAACATCTGGCGCACCCGAAAGATATTATTGCCGGTATTGCGGCTGCTCCGCAACCTGATCAGCCATACAATCTATGGCAAAACACCCCCGGCGGAACAGAAGGGCTGTCGCTTTTTCCAACCGGAGTCGGAGGTATATTATATCCGGCGCATAGCTTGAAAAAAGAGATGATGGATTACGCGATTGCCAAACAATATGCACCTTTTGCGGACGATGTTTGGTTCTGGGCGGCGGGTATGATTCAGAATACGATAAAACGCAGAATCGAGAGAACATACAACTGTGTTTCGTTCGACTCCATTTACCAGTATTTCCACAGCGGAAGTGCTTTGCAACACAGCAATGTCAAAGGAAACGGAATACTGACGAATGACGAGCAGATCGCCGCCACAATGCAATATATTAAAGAGAGCTATGGAACTCGTTAGCATCATAATGCCCGCATATAACTGCGGTCGGTTCATTCGGGAAGCGATTGACAGCGTGCTTGCCCAGACCTACACGGCATGGGAGTTGCTCATTGTGGACGATTGCTCTACGGACAACACGGCAGCGGTCATTGCGTCTTACCGAGACGAGCGGATTCTTTATATGCGCAATGAGCGGAACTCGGGAGCCGCTCTTTCCCGCAACAAAGCATTGCGTGAGGCAAAAGGGAAATACATCGCTTTTCTGGACGCTGACGATACATGGATGCCTGAGAAAATAGAGAAACAGGTTGCCTTCATGGAGCAAAACAGCTATGATTTTACCTATACTGCTTTCCACCGGACAGACAAACCATTCCGTATCTCCGGTCCAAGACATATTACGAAAATGGGTATGTACGCCTTCTGCTGGCCTGCTTGTCCGACTGTGATGTACAACCGGGAGAAAATAGGTCTCATCCAAATCACCGACCTGCGGAAAAACAACGACTACGCCATGTGGCTGCATGTGATACAAAAGGCGGATTGTTATCTATTGGACGAGGATTTGTTCGCATACAATAAACACAACGGCTCTGTGAGCGATGCTTCGATTGCTGTATTGCTATCTTGGCATTACCGCCTGTGGCGGCAAGAAATGCAATGCAATCCGATTGCGGCTTGTTATTACACCTGTCTTAATGCTGTTTTCGGAGCCTATAAGAAAGTACGATATGTATCCAAAATATCAAATATATAAACATGCATGGGTGTATAAATACGCGCCCCATACGGAAGAAGCATTAACTCCGTCCGATGCGCAAGAGTTATTGCGCAAAGGCGGTTGGTTTGTCCGGAATACGTATGGGTTTGACTGCGCTGAGCAAACCTCGTTTTGGTATGTTATCAAAGATACATTCGGAGAGCTGAAGGAATTGAGCACAAATACTCGGAACCAAGTCAGACATGGTCTGAACAACTACTCCATTCGCCGCATTTCGGCAGAAGAATTATTAGCGCAAGGATATGCTGTTTACTGCGCAGCGACACATGCCTATAAAATACCCACCCAAACACCTACAAAGGAGGAATTTGAAAACCGTATTCGTCACGCCAGTACAGACACGGAATACTGGGGGGCGTTTAATCCAGACAATGAACTGACCGCTTTTGCCATCAATGAGGCAGGGGAAGATTATTGCAGCTATCAAACACTCAAAGCTAACCCCGCTGACCTGAAGAAATATGTATATTACGTACTCATTTATGAGATGAACCGGCATTATTTGCAAGAAAGAAAACTGAAATACGTATTGGATGGCGCAAGAAGCATTACCGAGCACTCGAATATACAACCATTTTTGGAAAATAAATTTCATTTCCGTAAAGCCTATTGCCATTTGCGGATACATTACACTTGGTGGCTGAAATGGATCATCACATGCTTGTATCCACTGCGCAAATTCATTTCCAACCGCCAAATACAATCATTGTTGGCAATGCACGGAATGCAGAGTTAATATGAAAATACTGAAATACATATTTGATAGAACAGTTGCTTTTTTCGGGCTACTCTTCTTATGGCCGGTATTGCTGGTTGTGGCTATTATGATCAAGTGCCAAATGCCGGGACCGGTGTTCTTTGTACAGCAGCGCGTGGGCAAAGACGGCAAACTCTTCCCCTGCCATAAGTTCCGCTCCATGAGTGTCGGACATAACGGCAGCAGCGTTAGCGTAGCCGGAGAAAGCCGCATTACCCCACTCGGAGCCAAACTGCGCAGATACAAACTGGACGAACTGCCCGAACTATGGGATGTGCTGATCGGTAACATGTCTTTTGTGGGTCCCAGACCGGATGTTCCCGGTTATGCCGACAAGTTACAGGGCGAGGATAGAATCATTCTGACCCTCCGCCCCGGTATCACAGGTCCCGCTACGCTCAAATACCGTAACGAGGAAGAATTGCTGGCAACCGTGGAAGATCCGATCAAATACAATGATGAGATAATTTACCCCGATAAGGTGCGAATTAACCGCTATTACGCAGAACATTATTCTTTCGTGGATGATATACGAATGATTTTTTGTACGATCCTCGGCAAACACATGATTTATAACAATGAAACAATATAACCCTGATATGCAGAAACGTATATACCTTTGTCTGGCTCACATGAGCGGACAAGAACAGAAATTTATTCAAGAGGCTTTTGACACAAACTGGGTCGTGCCTCTCGGACCGAACGTAAACGGCTTTGAAGAAGACTTGAAGCGCTTCGTAGGAGAGGACAAAGAAGTAGTTGCGCTATCCTCCGGCACGGCGGCAATCCATCTGGCGTTGATCGCTTGCGGTGTACAAGCAGGCGACGAAGTAATCTGCCAATCTTTCACCTTCTGCGCGTCTGCCAACCCCGTCACCTATGTGGGAGCAACGCCTGTGTTCGTGGACTCGGAACCCGGTTCTTGGAATATGGATCCTACCCTGCTGGAGCAAGCGATCATAGACCGCAAAGCCAAAACAGGCAAATACCCGAAAGCCATTATTCCGGTGGCGCTATACGGCATGCCGTATGATATCGAATCCATTATGGCGATTGCGGACAAATACGGTATTCCGGTGATCGAGGACGCTGCAGAAGGAATGGGCAGCCGCTGGAAAGGGCGTGTCCTCGGTACGTTCGGAGAATACGGCGTGCTCTCTTTCAACGGAAACAAAATGATCACAACTTCCGGCGGCGGTGCGCTGATCTGCAAAAACCAAGCGGCAAAAGACAAAATAATGTGGTACGCGACGCAGGCGCGCGAGGCGTATCCGTACTATCAACACGAGGCAATCGGTTTCAACTACCGTCTCTCTAACATCTGTGCAGGTATCGGACGGGGTCAAATGACCATTCTGAACAACCACTTGGCGCATCATAAACATATCGCGCAGTTGTACCGTGAAGCATTTGCGTCCATCGAAAGCATCACTTTCCACGATGCGCCTTCGGCGGATTATGACGCAAACTACTGGCTCTGCACTATCCTGCTGGACGAGAACTTGCGCGTCAAGAATGAAGAAGCAGCCTATGCCGAAGCGGTACAAGGAGCCGTAGGAGGAGCCGCAGGAGTGGTACATACCGGTGGCTCGATTCATACGGATTGCGAGCCCAACCGCAATGTGGAAGCCATGCGTATATGCTTGGACAAAGCCGGCATAGAGAGCCGACCCTTATGGAAACCGATGCATAAGCAACCGGTATTCAAAAACGCGCCTGCATATGTCAACGGTGTTTCTGAAGCGATGTTCAAACGCGGTTTATGTCTTCCTAGCGGCCCGATGGTAACCGACGAAGATATTGCTTATATTATTGAAAACATTAAAAATGCTATCTTTTAACTCATTATGGAAAGAGAATTTATATTGATTAACATCATCGGTTTTGATAAACCCGGTGTAACTTCTGCCGTGACGGAAGTACTGGGTAAATACGGGGCTTTCGTGCAGGACATCGGTCAATCGAACCTGCATCATCAACTCAACCTCAGTATTCTCATTCGCGTGGACGATCCTTCCACCTCCGGCGATATGATCAAAGAGGTACTCTTCTGCTGCTCTCGGCTGGAGATGATCGTTCGCTTCACGCCGCTGAGCGAAGAGGAATACGCCGCTTGGGTGGGACGTCAGGAGCAAGAGCGCTATGTAGTCACACTCCTGGCGCGTGAGATCAACGCGCGTCATATAGCTCGCGTCACAGCCCTGTTGGCAAACCGCCAGTTGAACATCGATAATATCCTCCGCCTCAGCGAGCGTCCGAGTATTGACCAACCGCTGGAGAAACGGCATTCCTGCATCGAGTTCTCGCTGCGAGGCAATCTGCCGGATAGAGAAGCACTGCAACGTGAACTGCTGGAAGTGTCCCGAGAAGAAGGTATCGACATATCCTTCCAACGGGACGATATGTTCCGCCGCAACAGACGCCTCATCTGCGTCGACATGGACTCCACCTTCATCCAAACGGAAGTGATAGACGAACTGGCAGAGCGTGCCGGAGTCGGAGAGCAAGTCAAAGCAATCACCCTCTCAGCGATGCGGGGCGAGATCGATTTCAAAGAGAGTTTCACACGCCGCGTAGCCTTGCTCAAAGGTCTTGACGTGAGCGCCAAACAGGACATCATCGACCATCTGCCGATTACCGAAGGAGCAGACCGTTTGTTCGGGGTGCTCAAACGATGCGGATTCAAGATCGCCATCCTTTCCGGTGGTTTCACATTCGTGGGCAAGTACCTGCAACAACGCTTTGGAGTGGATTACGTCTATGCCAACGAACTGGAGGAAAAGGACGGGAAGTTTACAGGTCGCTACATAGGCGATGTGGTGGACGCACGGCGAAAAGCGGAGTTACTCGAACTCATCGCACAAGTGGAGCATATCGACCTTGCCCAGGTAATCGCTGTGGGCGATGGGGCAAACGATCTCAACATGCTTGGCAAAGCTGGTCTCGGAATCGCTTTCCATGCGAAACCCAAAGTGAAAGAGAACGCCCAACAGGCAATCTCAACGGTCGGACTCGACGGCATTCTCTATTTCCTCGGATTCAAAGACGCATTTCTCAAATCATAAACATTATACATCAAACATCAAACATACTTATGGCATTTTTCGGATTATTTAACAGAGAAAAGAAAGAGACACTGGATAAGGGCTTGGAGAAAAGCAAAGAATCCGTGCTCAGTAAGATCAGTCACGCGATAGCCGGCAAGTCCACTATCGACGATGATGTATTGGATAACTTGGAGGAAGCGCTCATCACTTCCGATGTCGGAGTGGAGACAACACTCCGTATAATAGAACGCGTACAAGCGCGCGTGAGGCGTGATAAATATCTCGGAACAAGCGAACTGAACAGTTTGCTTGTGGATGAGATTGCGTCCCTTCTGCAGGAGAACAACGTCGAGGACGTCTTGGATTTCTCCGCTCCGCTGCCTACCAAGCCGTACGTCATCATGGTCGTAGGCGTCAACGGCGTGGGCAAGACCACCACCATCGGTAAACTGGCACATCAGTACAAAGCGGCTGGAAAAAAAGTCTATCTCGGAGCTGCAGATACTTTCCGAGCCGCAGCAGTAGAGCAGCTGTGCATTTGGGGTGAACGCGTCGGAGTGCCGGTTATCAAACAGCAACAGGGATCCGACCCTGCTTCAGTTGCGTACGACACACTCCAATCCGCCAAAGCGAACGATGCGGACATCGTACTCATCGACACTGCCGGACGCCTTCATAACAAGATTAATCTCATGAACGAGTTGACCAAGATCAAGAACGTCATGCAGAAAGTGATCCCCGATGCGCCGCACGATGTCATGCTCGTCCTCGATGGATCAACCGGACAGAACGCCTTCGAACAAGCGCGACAATTCACCGCAGCTACACAAGTAACATCCCTTGCTATCACCAAACTGGATGGAACAGCCAAAGGAGGGGTGGTCATTGGTATCAGCGACCAATTTAAAATTCCTGTGAAATATATCGGCCTCGGAGAACAGATGACCGACCTGCAATGTTTCAACCGAGTGGAGTTCGTCCGTTCACTCCTCGGCTCCGTCACCCAATAACACATCATACATCATACATCAAAAAGGTGGTCTCTCGACCACCTTTTTCTTATCTTCTTACAGCTCCGCTACTGCGACCACCTCCGCCTCCGCCGCCGGAGAATCCTCCACCGCGGCTACCTCCACCAGAGAAACCACCGCCACCGGAGAAGCCACTACTGCGACTTGCGCCACCGGAATAACTGCTGCTACTGTGACTCGATCCTCCGTAATAACTATTGCTACTTATGCGGTTGACTGAAGACGAAGATACCATGTTCGATCCGCGTGAAGAGGAATTGATACTACGGGAAACAGCCGAACTACGTACCGATGAAGAGGACGAACTTGAACTGCGTGTTGCAGATGCTATATTCGAGCTGCGTGTTGCCGAAGAAACTGCATTCGAACTGCGAGTTGCAGATGCTGCATTCGAGCTGCGCGTTGCCGAAGGAGCGGCGTTCGAACTGCGAGTAGCAGATGCTACATGCGAACTGCGAGCGGTCGATGTGGCTTCGTTGGAACGAACTGCTGCGGTATTACGGCTTCCAAAAGTGCGACTACTGATCGCATTGGACGAACGCTCTGCGCTACGACTCGGACTACTACTTGCTGCGCTGCGAACTGCTCCACTCGTTCTGCGGATTTCGCGGGCATTCGACATGCCGCTGTTCCTCTGTACGAAAGTACGCTCCGGATGAGCTACTGCATAATCTCTACGCGTTACACCGCTGTGTAAGTCATAGTAACCATGGTGGATTACGCGACCCGGACGGAACGAGCAGTAATGGTGGCAATGATGCCATGCATAGCAGCGATGCCAATACCAATCATGTGCCCAGCAGTTATGCGCATACCACCAACCCGGATAATACCCCCAATACCAAGGGCTACTCCATGCTACCCAAGCAGGTCCCCAGAACCAATCGTATATAACAGGTCTATAGACATATACCGGTTCGATGATATAGTTCGTACCATATACGTATTCATCGCCCACGATTTGCACTTTCACCTCGTTCTTCGCTTCATCTTTCTCAACGTAGATTGAGGCTACGTCCTGATAGATATCCTTCGCTAAGATCGCTTGCAGAACTATCAAACGTTTGTTTCCTTCACCTGTCTCTACTACACGCAGGTAATCCACTTGCCCGTCTCCGTTCAGATCAAGGTTACAGAACGCACTGTCCGGATTATTCAGCATCGTCTCGAACTCCTCAAGGTTCTTTGCCTCTGCGAACAATTTAGCTACCATCTTCAAATCGAGTCCTTCCGAGATGTCAGAACTATTGGCGGAAACAGTTACCGTTTCGTCCGCCCATAACGCCGTACTCATCAGCATCAGCGTCATCAGAAGTGTAGTTAATTTTTTCATAATCGTTAATTTTTAAAGGGTTATAGTAGCCTAGTTGACTAGTTGACTAGTTATCCTGATTAATCAATAACCGTGCCAAACTCATCAAACGAGCGTTAAATCGTGGTGCATTTTTTCCTTCTTGGTACGCATATAGCGTTCGTTCCACCGGTTCGGTTGAATCTCAATCGGCACATTCTCAACGATTTCGATACCGTAACTCTCCAGACCCACACGCTTAACCGGATTATTGGTTATCAGTTTCAGCTTATGGGCTTTCATCTCTCGTAAGATCTGCGCACCGACACCGTAATCCCGCTCATCCGGACGGAAACCGAGGTGTATGTTCGCCTCCACTGTGTCTTCCCCCTGTTCCTGCAATTTGTACGCGCGGATTTTATTCATTAGACCTATACCGCGTCCCTCTTGATTCATATAAACAATGATCCCTTGACCTGCATCTTCTATCATCTGCATCGCCCTATTGAGCTGTTCGCCGCATTCGCATCGCTTGGAGCCGAATATATCTCCGGTCATACAGCTGGAATGAACACGGCAGAGTACCGGCTCGTCCTCTTTCCATTCGCCTTTTGTGAGTACCACATGCTCCAAACCCGTCGTCAAGTCTCTGAACGGCGTTAACATGAATTCGCCATGTTGAGTCGGCAGAAAGACCGTCTCACCCTTCTCAATAAGACCGGTTTCGCCTTTCACCTTTCTCTCCACCTCTAAGGGGGAGTCGGAGGGGGCTTCTTTCTCTAACCGATAGGCGATCAAATCCTTAATGGTAATGATCTTCAGTCCATACTCCTTCGCTACTTCTTGCAGTTGCGGCATTCTCGCCATCGTGCCGTCAGCATTCATGATCTCTATCAGAGCTGCTGCGGGCTGCAAACCTGCCAAACGAGCCAAATCAACTCCCGCCTCGGTATGTCCCGCACGCTGCAACACGCCGCCGGCTTTTGCATACAGCGGATTAATATGTCCCGGGCGACCAAAAGTCTCGGGCTTCGAACTCGGGTCAGCAAGAGCACGGATGGTTGCTGAGCGGTCTGATGCGGATACGCCGGTTGTACAACCCTCTAACTTATCTACCGTCACCGTGAACGGAGTGCCCAGCATGGAGGTATTGTTCGCCACCTGATGCATCAAATCGAGTTCCGCACAACGATGCTCCGTAATCGGACAACACAGCACGCCGCGACCGTGCTGCAACATAAAATTCACTTTCTCCGGCGTTATTTTCTCAGCGGCTATGATAAAATCGCCTTCGTTCTCGCGATCTTCATCGTCCACCACTATCACAAATTTCCCCTCTCGGAAATCCGTTAACGCCTCTTCTATTGTGTTTATTTTCATATTCATTTAACGCCACGTAGTGACCATTTTAACTCTTTAAAGTTTCATGAAATGAAACCATTTTAACTCTTTAAACTTTGCTACAAACCGCTTCCAGCCGATTACCCAAGCCTCTGGATTAAACAAAGGCGAATCGGTAGCTGCTTTGTAGGTCAGGAAGATCCCGACAGGCAGCAGCACAAAGGAGCTCAGCCACATTCCTGCCCAACAAGGCCATAACGCCTCGCGAGCCATCTTATATCCCGTGTTATCTATTATATAATAAATAATAAACAGTATCACGGAGATAATAACGGGCGCTCCCAAACCGCCTTTGCGAATGATCGTTCCAAGCGGTGCTCCGATGAAAAAGAAGATTAGACAGGCAAAAGCCAACGTAAATTTGCGATATAGTTCTATCTCATGTTTACGGATATATCGATTCGAATCATCGAGTATGATCGCCTGATAATCAATCTGATCCCGATAAGTACAAGCTCTCTCATGCGCGATGGAGAGCACTTGTTTTTGCTGATTGACATTCAGCGAAGCCCATAACGAATCCCAATTATATAGCGTTCGCTGCTCATCCGACAATTTCTCCGGCAACTGCACATTATTCACACTCTCGCGGTTGAAATAGCGCTCCGAGATCAACTTATCACTCTGTTCCCTGCTCCGCTCGCGAGATACAATACGCACGGAATCAATCGATTGTATTAACTGCACTACATCCTTGCTCACATGCTGGTCCTGTAGAACAGACTCGTCCAATCGGTTAAAATCCGTGGAGAAATCTATGAGAATACGCTTCTTTGAGAATGTCTCGCGGCGGTAAGGTATACTCTTCGTCGTGCCGGTTGCACGTTGTTGTTTCTTATTCAGGTTCTCAAACGTCTCACCATTGATGAGGTTTAGAATCAAATAATGTCTATCAGCACTCGATGCCAATCGGCCGGTATCGGCTACCATCACTTTTGCATTCTCAAATCCGTCCGAATAATCATAAATCATGATCCTCAGCAGAGCGCCATCCCGCGTCTTCGAGTGGACAAAGATATGAAAACCGCTTATCTCGTCGTAAAACTCACCCACAGGTATCTCCAATTCGGGACTTTTCTGACGAAGCGAAAAAATGAGCGCCCATAATTTCGTTTGGGACTTGGGCAGCACATTATTGCTGAAGAAAAAAGCACCTATACTCAGGAATGCCACCGCTATCGCCAAAGGTCTCATAATCCTAAATAGCGAGATTCCTGCTGCCTTCATCGCCGTCAACTCCACCTGCTCCGCAAGGTTCCCAAAGCAGATAAGCGAACTCAGCAATATCGCCAGCGGCAACGCTAACGGTACTACCGAAGCAGTAGCATACAGGAAAAACTCCGCCAATACGGACACACCGATCCCTTTTCCCACTAAATCCGTCACGTGCATCCACATGAACTGCATCAATAAGATAAAGATCGCGATAAAGAAAGTTGCAATAAAAAGCCACAGGAAATTCCGCAGCAGATAGATGTCTATTTTCTTAATTATTTTCACTCTCAGCCTTTCAAATTCTCACTAACGAAAATGAGAGGCAGTAAGTCTGATGCTGATTCAAAGACGTACGTCTCATTCTCGCCGTATAGTAAGACTTCCATCTTACCTCCGTATCGATGCTCGGTCTCCAGCATCACTTGACGACATGCACCGCACGGAGCACCGGGTTCTTTCGTAAAATGACCTCCTGTATAACATGCTATCGCCAGTTTGGTAACAGCCTGATCAGGGTATTGAGCGCCCGCTGCAAACAATGCACTTCGCTCTGCGCATAATCCGCTCGGATAGGCGGCATTCTCTTGATTACAGCCGCGTACCACTTCCCCATTCGCCAACTTAGCCGCAGCACCCACATGAAAATGACTGTATGGGCAGTAACTGCGTTGAGTCTGTTCCTTGGCTATCGTCAAGACTGCACGTTGTTCCTCTGTCAGTTCGTCCCACTGGTACGAACGCATTTTTGTTATAAGATTGTGCTCTTTCATACTATTGATTTTACCTTTTGGGCGCAAAATTACAAAAAATAATTGACATACGCAAATATTTTTCATTAATTAATGAATTTTCCTTGCTTAACTCAGATATTTTTCGTATCTTTGCACAAATTTTCGAACTATGAACAAGACCATTGAAGTAGTTGCAGCTGTCATCTTTGACACTCAAGGACGCATTTTTGCTACCCAACGAGGTTACGGTGAATGGAAAGATTGGTGGGAGTTCCCGGGAGGTAAGATCGAACCAGGAGAAACGCCACAACAAGCGCTTAAACGTGAAATCCGCGAAGAACTTGACGCCGACATCGAAGTCGGTTCACTCCTTCAAACAATTGACTACGACTACCCTTCCTTTCATCTCACGATGCATTGTTTCAAATGCCACTTGACGGACGGACATTTGACTTTATTGGAACACGAAGCCGCCAAATGGCTCACCCCTTCGGCCCTCCATTCCGTACGCTGGCTTCCCGCCGACAAAGAAATAATTCAGGACTTAAGCAAATGTGAAATAACGAAATGACAAAATGACGAAATATCTGCTATATGGCCTCTTGTTTTACCTCGTAACAATCAACCTGATTGCCTTCCTCCTCTATGGCATTGACAAATGGAAGGCGCGGCATGACAAATGGCGTGTCACGGAAGCCCGCCTCCTTTCCATTTCCCTCTTGGGTGGCAGTCTCGGCGCCTTTCTTGGCATGAAAGTCTGGCATCACAAGACCCAGAATAACAAGTTCCGCTTCGGCTTACCGCTCATCCTCATCCTCCACCTCGCCATAGGCATTGCGGTTGTATATTTTGCTATTTTTACAGATAAGAATAACGGATTAGAATTGTAAAAAAGAGAACAGATGTCTGCCACACACGAAATAGAACGTCACCCGTTGCGGCCTTTTCTGCCGGAGAACGCACAGCTGCTGATGCTCGGCAGTTTTCCGCCGCCCAAAGAAAGGTGGTGTATGGAGTTCTTCTACCCTAACCCGCAGAACGATATGTGGCGGATCATGGGACAGATTTTCTTTGGCGACAAGACATATTTTGAGGGACAAAGGGACTTTATGAAAGTACCAAGGGACCAAGTACAAAGTACAAAGGCAAATAAGAAAGTGTTCAACCGCGAAGAGATCATTTCTTTCTGCGAGGAAAAAGGCATAGCCATTTTCGACACGGCGCAAGCCGTCATTCGCTTGCAAGGTAACGCAGCGGATGAACATCTGGAAATAGTCGAACAGACCGACATTGCAGCCCTCTTGCAACAAATACCACTCTGCCATAACATCTGTTGCACAGGCGGCAAAGCCGCACAAACATTAGCAGAGACTCTTCATTGCGTTCTACCCAAAGTCGGCGAATATATTGAGACACACTTTGCCGGCAGAACCATCCGTTTCTGGCGGATGCCTTCCTCCTCACGCGCCTACCCGCTATCCCTTGACAACAAAGCCGCTTCCTATCGTCGGATGTTCGAAACTATCGGCATGTTATGAAAACATATACCGCCACATATACCTCACCTCTGGGACCTATCGTCATAGAAAGTGACGGTCAGGCGATAACAAGTCTGCGGTTCTGCTGCGAGAAAGCCTCAGCCGTCCAAAAAGAAGCTCCGAAAGAAGCGGTCCCAACGCCGCCGATTATCGCGGAAACGCTCCAATGGTTAGATGATTATTTTGCGGGCAAACGACCATGTAACGTACCGCGGATCAATCCGCAAGGCACAGACTTCCAGAAGCGTGTGTGGCAGGCTTTGTTTACCATCTGGTATAGCCAAACCAAGACATACGGAGAAATCGCCCGGATGGTGGATTGCCGTTCCGCACAAGCGGTCGGACAAGCCGTCGGAGCCAATCCTATTGCCCTTATCATCCCCTGTCACCGAGTCATTGCTGCAAACGGCCAAATAGGCGGCTACGCCTATGGAACAGAGATAAAGAAACGATTATTAGATTTAGAGCAACTATGATAACTATTCAACACCAAGAGACCGAGAAAAACGGCATTTTTGAGGCATGGATGATAGCCACCGAAGAAGGTGCCTGTACCGAACCGGTGCAAGTGGGCGAAATGACATACCAACGCCCCACTCCACAACGGATGATCATTGACCACACCCGCGTCTTTGAAGGCTTTGAGGGACGCGGCATTGCCCGGCAGATGGTTCTTACCGCCGTGGACTTCGCACGCGCCAACAACCGCGAAATCATCCCTGTCTGCTCGTACGCCCAAGCCTTTCTCACCCGCACAGACGAATACAAAGACATTTTAAGGTAAGGCAAAAAACGGGATTATGGAGAAAAAATCGCCGTTGTGATGTCTTCGGCTTCGGCGAGATTGAGTTTCTGACGAACTTGGGTCTTGCGCTGGTAGATAGTTTGGAGACTTTGACGAGTGAGCATGTTGATCTCCTTAGTGGAGAAATCGGCTTTGAGCAAACAGCAGAGTTGCAGTTCCTTCTCGTTCAACACATCTTTGTATTTGTCCTTAAGACGGGTGTAGAAGCCATCATAAACCAAATCAATGGTTTGGTAAATGCTTGGCCAATCGATGAGGGCATTGGCGGTTTCCTCATTCAATGCCATGAGACGCGCAAGCAGTTGTTGGTTGGCTTCGGTGGGTGTTCCGGCAATCGTTTTGATGACACCCAATTGCTGCAACATCAGTTTGCGCACATCTGCTTCCTTCGCACATCGTACATCGTCCCTTCGTACATCATTTATGATTCCTTTCAGGGTCTCAATTTCTTCCTCTTTCTCCAAAAGCAACCGTTGACGGCGGCGGTACAGATAGACGAACAGTAGGATTCCGCCCAAAGTTACAAAGAACAGCATAATTATCACAATCATCTGCCGTTGGCGGCTGATGGTCAGGTACAGATTACGTTCACGCAAGTCACGGATAGAACGCTCTTTGGCTTCCGCTACGCGGTAACGCACATAGTCCGTCTCCGACCAATGGTTATTGTATTGTACCAACGGGAAACAATGGTACGAACCCTTCTGGGCATATTCCAGCACTTGTCTGTGCGCAAGAAAAGCCGCTTCGGCTGCCGGGTCGAACTCCTCCGACTCCTTGTAACCGGCGAACAGTTCTTCCGCCTCGCGCATATACCGCTCGGCACGCTGTTTGTCGCCTTTGTTCAACCACAGACGCGAGAGCGAATAGAGGCTCTCCACCTGCAACCAACTGTCCGCTTGGCGGTATTCTTCCGTCAGTACTTCCTGCATTCGGATAGCACGGTCAGTTTGTCCTATTTCGCCTAACAGGTCAGCATAATTACGGCGAACCACATTGACAATAAACGCTGAGTCCGCAGCTTGTGCAATCGCTTTCTCAAAGCACTTCTCCATCTTGTCATATTCGCCGAGCGAGAAATAGACAATCGCCAACGCATTATACACGCGCTCCACTTCGTCCAAATGAATCGCCTTACCGTTATCCAGACCGATGAGCGTCTCCGTGTATTCGCGCACATGTTCGTAATCATAATCGCGCATGGCTATCTCCGCCGACACGCGCAGTACGATCACTTGCCATAGATGTTCTCCTGATTGTTCCGCTACCTCGTCGGCATATTTCTTTTGCCGTTGCAGCACTTCCTGTGTCCGCGCTTTGTCACCGTTCCACCAGAAATACATCGCCTCATCCAATCCGGACAATATCATATGGCGTGCATCTCCGTGCTCTTCTTTCCATTGCGTGCGATAATACTCAGACGCCCAACAAATCATGGAATCCTCGGACAGCGATTGCATGGAATTGGCATGTAGGTCGCAAATAACGAACCAATACTTAGCCAAATGCTCATCGTCCAACCGTTCAGGACGCTCCACCTGCCGCATCAGCAACTCCGCCGAGTCCCTGTTGCTATATAATAACTCTTCCGCAGTTTCAATCCGTTCCCTATCCCTCCGCACACTGCAGCTCACCATGAGGCAAAGAGCCATCGCTCCTATCGTCCATATCAAAAGCTTACTTTTCATCTTCTTTCTCAAAATTTTCTGCAAAGGTACTGCTTTTTTACGAATTATGCAAAGCAAAACGTCCGCATATAAACTTTTTTCCTACGAACATGCTCTATATCAATAATTTAGGAGAGGTCAATATAAAGTTTCCAATTATTAAGATAGCTGAATTTTGCAGCCGATTCATAGCATTCTTTATGTGCCTTATTTTCTGTGATTTACAGAGTAGCTATCGGAGGCAAGTCGGACTAATCTCGGAGTAAAGTCGGAGGCAAGTGCTATCAAACACCTGTACACTCACAGGTAAAAAGTTGCCGATTATTAAGATTTATGCTTACGGAACAACTTGCATACCCTATTACAGCCAAAAACATAAACCAACGAAGTGTTTGTGTTTTTGAGAGGAGGAAGCACGACAACAACGAAGTTAATCGCGCCCTTGTGGCAGAGAATTATACGAGATACGGATGTATCGAAGTCATTAATCGCCACTTCCGACGAAGCAGTCAATCAGCCACTCTCAAGCCACTCTCGCGCCACTTCCATACATGGAACGAGAAAGGTCAGTTGTTATGATTTTTCGGCACTGAAAGAGTATGTAAATCTATCTATTCAACTATAGTGGAGAAATAATTGCTACGGATGAGCTTATCGGATAGTTCATAGGCCTCTTGTTCTGTTATGGGGCGGTTATGTCTGGCAATTGAATCCGATAGGTTCACTCCAAAACCTTTCCAATAATAATCCTCACAACCGATTAGATGCATAATGGTCGGGTAAATATCCATTTGGTAGCAAGTGTCAGTAATTTGGATCTTCTCTATAATTTGAGGTGAGTACACGATAAACGGAACAAAATTCCTGTTGCTACTCATCGGTAAGTTATGTGTCTCTATATATGGGGCATATTCTTGCAATTGTCTTTGTTTGAAGATTGTATGATCGCCTGTAATTACAATTGTTGTATTTTGAGTAATGCCGCTTTCCTCCAAACTACGCAAAGTTGCACCTAAACAACTATCCGTAAAATGAAAACAATTAAGATATTTTCTCAAATCACGTGGCATGTCTTCAGAAAATGACAACTCTGATGTTGGATGCGACACAAAAGGTGTATGAGTGGAAACTGTTATTGTTTGACAAGCGAAAGGCAAAGATGATATTGTATCTACCCAGCATAATAAATTTTGCATCGTAACATCATCTTCCCATCTTCCTTGTTTGGGATTTATTTGTTGCTGATATTGATAATGAACGGTCATAGTATCTTGATTCCATTCAGAACCACTTCCTGGATATATTGTGACTGTGTGCTTAAATAAATGCGCCCAATTAGGAAAAGTGTTCGTCCCGAATAGCAAGGCGGCAGATCCTTTCTGTAAAGGAAGAATACCTGTATTTACTATCATTTGACCATCTCCGCTAACACCTTCTCTAACTTGAGATTTTATTTGATTACAATACATATTAGCCTTTTGGTGGACATATTTGTTCATATGTGGCATAACCAACTGTTTATTTTCATCTTTGGCTTCAATTACCCAATTCTCAAAGCTCTCCACGATAAAAACAATCAAATTTGTACATGGTGTTGAATTCATAGAACCATGCTGATTTACGAAAAACTTATTAATGCCATCTATAGAGGTTAATTCTATTTTTTCGCCCATTTTTTTCAAATCATTTAATGCTTTCTCCTCAGCAAAATGTGCTATAAAGATTTGGGGAAAATACGCTATAATGGTATGATAGCGGAAATAAAAGCGATCTAAATCATCACTCCTTGTAATTGTCCCCGTGAAATGAATTCCTTCTTGAATACCCTTTACTACTTCTCTATACGGAATGACATTTTTTACATATGATGCTTTATCTAAATTGAGTACATTTTCCATCACAAAACCTAATTTATTAGCATAATGGAATCTGCATATCTGTGTTGTAATTCGTAGAACGCATACTACGACAAATAGAAAGAGCCAATATATATGGTTTCTGTGAAAGTATTTCTGCGGGAAAAAATATACAATAATTCCATATAAAAATGTCTGAATCAAAAGAACTGTTGAGTTGAAATTCCAATAAGTAAGAATCGCACTTTCGAAACCACTTAAATTAGAAGCCATCATAATAGCTTCATATGACAATAATAGTTCATTTGCGCGAAGATATATCATATTCGATATGCACCAGAGATCTATCAATAATGCAACTACAACCGTCCACCATTTGTTAGGAAAGACATAAATAAAAGACGCCAATAAGATAGCAATATTTAATTTAGGCAGCCAAAATGCGAAAAACTCCGATGGCTCTTTCCACAAACTGGATAATAGAACAGTATGAAAACATTCCCAATGAAACAAGACACATTTAGTGAAGATAGTAAATGCAAAAAGGAAGAATACACACCATTGTGCACGATTGCCTTTTGACAGGAAAGATTTGATTTTTTGAAACATGATTGATAGTTATTTTTTGCGCATAACTATCAATCCGCAAACACATAAAAAGCATGAACTTCTTATGCGTTTACCAAGGCAGCGTAGGAATAGAAGCCTATATCATCAATAAGAAGTCCATGCTAAAAGTGCATGGCATTACCTTATACGATGATATGAGCATCCCTATTCCGGAACACTCTAATTATTTCTTCGTTTTATATCCGTAAAAGTTTCCTACGCTTTCGGTAAACGCGAAATAATAGTAATGCTTTGTTATTATTTAATTAGCGCAACGCTTTGCGCTCGTCCTTGCATATTTAACGTCGTGCAAGCGACGGTTGTTCAAATCCGCTGCAAAGATACAACTTATTTTTGATATATGCAAATTTAATAATATTTGCGCGTCGAATATATGTTATTTTGTCACTCCTACGCTTCGGAGTATTTATTAGCCATTTTTGATCCCTTCGTTTAGGGAATTAAAATGGACTTTATCTTTTTGTACTAATGTAAAAATGTCATCAATGATATCAGGCATCCGCATTGTCAATTCGCTATGTTTTACGACTCTCTCCAAAGATGTAAAATGCGAAAAATTGTGTAATATTTTAAGCTCATTCACATCATTGACCAATATCTTTACTCTATTATCAATTTCATCATGATTACCTGGTAGTTTAATTAATGTATAAATCTCTAGAAAGCGTCGTACGATATTGGGCATTATGTAGTTTAAATCTTCTGGATACCCTTTCTGCTTGTAGTCATAAATTTGTTTCCACAAATATACGTATTCTGATTTATATGAACTTAATGATTTAGGAATGTCAATAATTGTTGATTCTGTTTTTGTTATTCTTTTAATAAGGTACTCATTTAAAGCCGGGATTTCAATAGTCTTCCCTTCTGGATCCTTTATCTTTTTCTTTCGTTTAATATTGGTTGCATCATGGATAAAATTATAAAACTCAAAATTATGTGTCAATATAAATAATTGAGCAAAACAATTAACTATCTTATTCTGGTTGTCAGAATCAATCTTCCGGAAAAAGAAGTTGTTAATTAAAGAAGACACTAATGCTATATGATCTGCATCCAAACTAGAAATGGGATCGTCTATTACTATAATACTTTGCTTGAGTTTTTCAATATCACTCTCAAGGAGAACTAAAAAATAAGCAAATGCTATAGCTGATTTTTCTCCTTCGCTTAGATTTCTCGCTACTTTATTGTTACGTTTAAGAGAAAAATATCCATCCTCTGTTATCTCTATCTTGATATCATCGCGGTGTAGTAATAATTTAATATATTGATTACAAACTTCTTTCCCCTTCGCGATAGATTTTACTTGCCCTTCTAATTGCTGGATTTGTTGTGATATAATATTAATATTATCTGTTATTATTTGGTGAAATTTTTCTTCATTCTCAAAACCTTTTAGTATGGTATAGTAATCAATTTCGTCTAAAAAGGAAGCGACTAAATGTTTTTTATATCTATTAATTGCATTATTTTTTAGTTGACTAAAATTCCGAACGCTTTCGTTGTGAGCTTTAATAATGGCTTCCATTTTAGAAACCCAATCTTCAAGTTTTTCTTTGTAATCTATATTAATTTCTGGTAACTCTATTGGAACAAATAATTTATTATCGATTTTATCTTGAACTATTCTAATTAATTCATCAAGTATTGAAACATATCCATTAGCAATTGCTTCATATTCGGATTTGATTTTTCTATATTGATTACCATAATCACCTGTAAATGAGTACTCGCTTAATGTAAGCCACGCGGACATTTTTTTTAATTGTTTTTCTTCACCTATTTGTTGAATAAGTAACTTAGCTGCTTCTTTGACTTTCGCAGCCTCATTGGAGTAAAATTCATTTAAATGTCCAATACGTTCTGATGTTAATGTTTGACCACAAAAAGCACATTTTACAAGAGATTTCGTCTTATGTAATTGTAATCCTGTTTCTGCCCAATCGTATAAACCTTGGTCATTCGACAAAATATCATCTTTTACAGTATCGTGTGGAGATAACGCCAGAATTCTTTTTGTTTCTTCAAGTAGTGTGTCGAATTGTAGGATGGGGCAAGTGGCATCTATCATTGGCTTCGCATCTCTTTCTAACGCATTTGATTGGCATTCTGCTAATTCTGTAGGATCTACAATGATATAAGATTTATAGGTATCCCATGACAGCTGGGCAATAATTTGCTTTAAATGAGTCTTCGTAAATTCAATAGCACTATTAAAAAAATCATTTTTGATGATACGTGCACGATTGGTAAAAAGTCCTTCAAAACCATTATACTTCTGAGTGTAATAAGTCGTTGCACCAGTAATGATATTATAATTCTCGATACGCTTGTTAAGTAGTGTTATTTTTGCACGAATTGGCTTTGTTTCTTCTCCTAACTCAAAAGTTATAGGCCTAATTTTATTGTTTGTAGTAACAAATTGTAGATTAGCAGAGACAAAATCGGAATTAAAAACTTGGACTATGCATTGAGAAGCAACAGCTCTATTTCTAACGGTAAGCTTTGTGTCATCATCTAACTCTATTTCAAAAGTTGCTGCGGAAAAATCTTCATCTATAGTGGAAGTCGGATTAAGCCAGTTTAATAATCTTGACAGTGTAGTCTTACCACAGTAATTCCACCCGTATATAATATTCTTGTCATTAAAATCTTGTATGTTACCAGAGCGTCTATAATCATTATAGACACCAAGATTCTGAATGGAATTTATGCGTTTAATTTTAGTCATATTATGTAATATGTATTTTCCAACAATTAACCTAATTAATAATGACGGATTTCGTCTGTAGCGTAAACTATGCTTTGCGCTCCATGTGTCACGACCTTACAAGCATCTTCAAATCTGGCATGTCTAGCGTGATCTCTTTCTGTTCTTGCCCAATTCAGCAGTTGATTTTCATAGGGAGTCAACTTTCGGTGTATGACTATTTGTTCACTTTCAAACTTCGTAACTATTTCATTATAGAAATTATATGTGTATTGCGCAGATATGAACGTTCCTGTATGTAAAATAGCCGATGCCGCATGTTCTACAATCTTCTCGGTATTATTCTTATGTTTTTGTTCCTCGTTGTTTTCTGGTGGAGTTGGAACGGAAACCTCATGACGGCATGTCGGCAGTGAATGGAAGGGTATCGTATTTTCGTATTGTAATATTTGCCTAATCCGAGAAAGAATAAGACCTGCTTCCATATATGTCCCACTATAGCCAAAGATAGGATTTTCAGTCTGTTTACTTTGATATATTTTTTCTTTCCACTTTTCTACGTGGTAGAGTTCTTTTGCAAACGCTGTATCTAAGAACATCAGTACACCATTGATAAATAGCAATCGTTGTTGGGCATCATACTCCGTGTTGCCACTTGGATACTTGACTTTCTCGGATTCTATCTTTTGAATCTCCGATAGCATCTCTTGCTTATCCATTGTGGTAACAAATATTCCCGATATGCTCTTTATCAAATAATGCATCTAAGTAATTTTATATTCCGGCATATGTTTTGTCAAAATTCTGGCAAAACACTCTCATTTTTCTTATAGGACGTTTGATGGAACTTTGTAAATCTCTTTCCGTAACATCATCTATCGTTCGGTAAATACTGGAGGAGTCATATGCTAGTAAGTTCAGATTTTGTAATAGTTGCCACTTTGCGCCATGTTGTTTAGTACTCGTATCAATGACGAGTATATAAATGATTTCGTCGTCCACAGGCATACTATCAGGAGCAATGATTTTCTCACAAGTAGAAATACTTTCTTCTATCTTCTTGTTGAGATCGTATTTACTTTCTTGATCTTCTATTTTGTCCTTATTATATGCATTGCTTAATGAATATTTGATAAATTGCCTCCAACCTTTAATTTCTACAAAAATCAAATATCTATTCTTGTACGATATGGCATCTGTAGAACTACATACTGAAATTCCTTGATTTCCACAATATTCTGATGTAATATGGTCAAAATTCAACACCTTGATTTGGGAAGGATTCGAGCATTTGAATTGCTCATCTAAACAACACGCGACATGAGGTCGCGGTTGATGAAGATGACAGATGGTGGTCTCTGAAGAACTATATTGGTTCTTTATATGATTATAAATTTCTTGTGCTGTCATACATTAATACATTGTGTCAATCTCCATGATTTTATTCATCGGCTCAGCCAACAATTGGAAAGCTTTATTTAAATCATTAGAAATATCTTTCAACTCCACCAAATTATTCTCTGTTTCTTCAGGCAGATAATAATTAACGTACTTTTCGAATGTTTCTTTTGCTGAAAAATATTTTATCGCTTGAAGGAAATACGGACTATGTGTTGTAATAAGAATAGGTTGACCTCCCTTTGCTAATTTAACAAAAATCTCAGCTAATCTAATTTGCCATTCCGGATGCAAATGATTTTCCGGCTCATCCCAAATCAACATATGATTAGGACCTAGGAAAGATCCGACAGATAGGAGTTGCAGCAATCCAAAACTTTTCAAACCGGAAGCGATATTTATAGGGGAATAAGTATTGCCATCCTCTGTCTTATACATGATTTGTTGAGATTCACGATCATATATAAAACTACCATGTGTGGTATCTTCTATATGAAGGTTCGTAAAATCTATTATATTATTAGGCTGACGAACAGCTAGCATAATCTTCTCTGCCAAATCTTTAATATGCACCGGTACCATTGCCGAAGAAAGCAAGGAACGTCTATCTACTATTTCACGGTAGGTTCGCGCTGTCAATAGCGCATCTAACAAATGGATGTATAGCGGAGATTCGACATAAGTAGCGTCTTTTATAAAATTTTCACGGCTGCATTTCACACTATTTACAACATTGTTTATAACCTCATATTGAATTTTTGCTGTATCTTCAGAAGAAAGTTCTACCATTGATTTTTGCGTATTCATAGAACAAAAACGATTGATAAATTCAGACTCCACCATGTATTGCAAATCCGTCTTTATGATTGCAGCAGAAAAACCTTTTGCAGAAACACAAAGTTCAATATTATTCAAATCTTCTATTAGCAAAGATTTTTGTCGCGGAACAATATCTAATCCATCAATAAACGATTTCTTTTCTTTTATTATTGAAGGGACATTTTCGATATTCGCTTGTAAATTACGAATAAATTCCTGTAACATTCTGGGAAATTGAGATTCCCAATCTATTTTATTCTTTCTGGATAATGCATACAACCGCTGGTATAGCGATTGGACATGCTTTCTCAATTGTTTATCTTGGAGAAAATCTTGAGGCGAATTCGTATTAGCAATAGCCTTGATCGTTGTAAACAAAGTGCGACCTATCGTACTCTTTCCAGAGTTATTAGGACCAACAATTACCGTCAGACCATTAAGATACACATCTGCCTGACTAATTTTATTTACATTTTTTACTTTCAACCTCATAAGAGTACACTTTTCCAATTTCGGCTGCAAAGTTACTGCTTTTTTTTGACATATGCAAGGTTTTGGGGTGAAAATCGTTTCGGCAGGGGCATTTTTTGTCTCTCGGTCATCTCGGCTTTAAGGAGTAAGTGCGCCTTAATCGCTTCACGGTTGTGAGTTGCCGTTTTTTCTGTTATTTTCCTAACAGCCAATCTATCACATTGATTTTACGTATACCGTCAATGTTTGCGCTGTTGCAGGTATTTGTCTCGGTTGATTTGCATAGTAAAAATCGCTTTCTCTAAAAAAATGTGTACTTACACAAAAATTTCGGCTGCAAAGGTACTGCTTTTTTTCGAATATCCTTATCAGTTTTGCTGACAAAATGGGAAAATTCGTCCCCAAGGCAGATACCAGATAGCAAACCAAGCAGCGATAACTGCCACATAAAGAGCGATGACGGTCGGTGTGAAGGAGAGAGAACTTTGGGAGGAAAAGTTCCATAAGGTATGGAAACAGGCACAAGCAACAAGACTTTTCGTGTCTCGGGCAATACAGCCGATTCCCCATGTGCCGAGCAACAATATAGCCAAAAATATCAAACTTCCGAGATTAAAGCCGATAGTTATATGCCAGAAGAACCACATCAGTCCGATAACAAGCACACGCCAAATGGTCTTCATTTCTTTCAGTTCGCCTTGCAGATAGCCTCGCCAGCCAACTTCTTCGAGGAAGGAATAGAAGATAAAACCTAATAGCGTAAAACTCAATCCGCGGTCAAAAAAGAAACAAACAAAGAACGGTATTGCAACGGTCAAGACTGATTTCCAAATAGATGTGCCTGTGATAGTGCAATGGAATTCCCGTTTGAAAGTAAGAACAGCAACAAGTGCGCCCAAACATGGTCCGATACCCCTTGCCCAATTCCATAGCCAAACAACGATTGGACTAGCGTCAAGGTCCTCATATTTTAATGCTAATGCACGCGTTGCAACTGATATGACATAAAATGATGCTATAGCTATCCATTTTGTTCTTGTTTCGTTGGCTGCCATTTTTACCTCTTTTTTCAAAAAACGGTGCAAAATTACAAAAAATTTCTGACATACGCAAGTTGATATAAACCCATAAAGGCTATATATAAATTTTTGTTTCCGAAAAGTGCTTATTATCAACAAGTTAAAAGACGTAAATATAAATCGCAGAATTTGGATATAAATGGGTTTTTGTAGTAACTTTGCAGCAAAATTTGAAACGTTTAACAACTCAAAAATTGAAGAAAATGAAAACAAAATTTATCATTAGCGGACTGGTACTCGCAGCAGTACTCTCGATGAGCGGGTGTATGCCAGGAAGTGAGAAGTGGAACATCCACATTGCGGCACATTGCTACATCAAAGGCGGTGGAC